>Ga0302250_1000502_pt1 | contig 37461 bp, 30 predicted proteins | sample AAG_RA_Asp_MG_FD_193536 | JGI IMG/M metagenome (GOLD analysis project Ga0302250, IMG submission 193536) | Enriched activated sludge microbial communities from anaerobic digester in WTTP, New Holstein, Wisconsin, United States - AAG_RA_Asp | ecosystem: Engineered > Bioreactor > Anaerobic >...
GAAGGGTGGCAGGAAAAAGCTATGTTTTATAGGATTGCCGGGGTACTGAGTGTGAACAACCGCACGTGACTTTCATGAGTACCCTGACGCTGAACGGCTGGATGGAGCGGGACGGCCACCGGCTCAGCATTCCCGGGATCGAGAGACTGGTAATAGACCGCCCGGATGAACTGTCGCAGTGCGGAGGGGAATTCTTCCTTTCCTGGGACTCCTGCAGCGCCCGCGACCTGTACGGGATCATGGAGGGAACCGGCCCGAAAGGCACTATTCTCTGCAACGGGAAAGCCACCGGGACTATCGCTCCCACAGCACCGGAGATGTCCCTCGAAGATGCAATCGTGACTGCCGTTCGCCTCCGCAGCGATGAGGGAGTCGTGGCATTATCGGGAGGGGTGGACTCGGCGCTCGTGGCTGCCCTTGCCCGACGGGAATGCGTTGCCGTAGGCCTTGAAGGATCGCATGACCTGAAACGGGCGAAAGCTGCCGCGGACTCTCTGGGGCTTGACTGCACCTTCGTGACGATCCATGAGGAGGAGGTCGCTTCAGCTCTTCCGATCGTTGTCAGGGCAATCCCGGAGAAGAATCCGGTGAACGCGGGAATCGCTCTCACCCTGTATTTCGTCGCGCACTGGGCCGGGGAGCATGGCTACCAGCGCATCATCACCGGGCAGGGCGCAGACGAACTCTTCGGCGGATATTCACGGTACCTTACCACGGAGACACTGGAAGAAGATCTCGTGCGGGACTTTACCGGTCTTGAAGCACAGGTGCGGCGTGATCAGGCAGTGGCGGCACTGCACGGGGCGTACTTCTCGATGCCATACATGGACTTCCGCGTTGTGCGCGCCGCCCGGGCCATCCCTGCTGCGGAGAAGGTGCAGGGCGGCCGCCGTAAGATCCCCTTAAGAACGGTCGCAGAACGCCACATTCCCCCGGATCTCGCAGGGTACGAGAAGAAAGCCATGCAATACGGGAGCGGTGTCTGGGCAACCCTCCGGAAGCTTGCCCGTAAAAATGGTTATAAAACGTCCATGCAAGATTACATAGACCACATCAGCAGGGTGGAACATGGTCACTGAACAAGACGTACAACATATCGCGGAACTGGCCGATGTCGGTATCGGCGCCGGAGAACTGGAGAATTTTACCCACCAGTTCAACGCCATTCTCGAATATTTCGATATCCTCGACCGTGTCGAGGGGCAGGGCGAGGGAGCGCGCGATCACTATAATGTCCTGCGCGAGGACGAGGTCGAGCCCTCGCTCCCGCAGGAAGAGGTGCTCCGCAATGCACCGGCACAGGAAGACGGATTCATCAAGGCCCCGAGGGTGATGTAGTGCCGGCACAGACGATCATCTTCGAGCCCGATGACAAATACAATGCATTCCTCAAGGTCTGCAACAAACCGTCGCATACCAACGGGAAGCTGGCCGGTATCACGGTTGCTGTCAAGGACAATATCTCGACACAGGGCATCGAGACCACCTGTGCCTCGAAAATCCTCAAGGGCTATGTTCCCCCGTACGATGCCCACGTTGTCGGGCTCTTAAAGCAGGCAGGCGCTGCCATTGCCGGCAAGACCAACATGGACGAGTTCGGTATGGGGACCACCACCGAAAACTCCGCGTTCGGCCCCACCCTCAACCCCTGCGACACCGGGCGTGTCCCGGGCGGCTCCAGCGGTGGGAGCGCTGCGGCAGTTGCTGCCGGCATGGTCCGGATGGCCCTCGGGACGGACACCGGCGGTTCGATCCGGTGTCCCGCAGCATTCTGCGGCATTGTCGGCCTGAAACCCACCTATGGCCGCGTCTCGCGGTACGGCCTCATTGCCTACGCCAACTCGCTCGAACAGATCGGGCCGATGGGAAAGACCGTCTCCGATGTCTCCACCCTCATGAGCGTCATCGCAGGCTATGACCGCCATGACTCCACCTCGCAGAACAAGCCGTACGACCATATCCCCCGTGCCGACATCAAAGGCCTGAAAATCGGTATACCGGCAGAGTATTTCGGCAAGGGCGTTGACCCGCAGGTCGCCGCTGTTGTAAAGAAGGCGATTGGCCGGCTGGAGGAACTCGGGGCATCCACGGTCCTGTGCAGCATCCCCTCCATGGAATACGCCCTTGCAGCATACTACGTGACCTGCACCTGCGAGGCGAGCTCCAACCTGGCCCGGTTCGACGGCGTCCGGTACGGCCCTGCTGCAGACACGAAGAAGTCCTGGCACGATGCGTACCAGGAAGTAAGGAGCGCCGCGTTCGGCACCGAGGTCCGGCGCCGGATCATGCTCGGCACGTTTGCCCTCTCAAGCGGGTATTACGGGAAGTACTATACCAAGGCGCAGGTCGCCCGCGAGAATGTCCGGAACGATTTCCAGCGGATCTTCAGCGATGTTGACGTGATCGCCGGCCCTACCATGCCGACTATCGCATTCAGACTGAAGGAAAAGAGCGACCCGCTCTCGATGTACCTCGCTGACATTTTGACGGTGCCGGCGAACCTTGCCGGTATCCCGGCAATATCCGTCCCGTGCGGGAAGTCCGAAGGAATGCCGGTCGGTCTCCAGATCATGGGCCGTCACTTCGAAGATGAACGCGTGATCGATGTTGCCTATGCCTACGAGCAGGCGGTGAACTGATATGGCGGAAGAAGAGACGCAGGTCATTGTCGGTCTTGAAGTACACTGCCAGCTGGACACGAAGAGCAAACTCTTCTGCGGGTGTTCGACCGACTACCGCAGCGACGGCCCCAACACCCACGTCTGCCCCATCTGCCTCGGCCTGCCCGGCGCTATGCCGGCGCTGAATAAGCGGGCCATCGAGTATGCTATGAAGGTGGCAAAAGCCCTCAACTGCGAGATCGTGAACGAGTCCGAGTTCTCGCGGAAGAACTACTTCTACCCTGACCTGGACAAGGCTTACCAGATCACCCAGTACGACAAGCCCCTTGCCGAGGGCGGCTACCTGGAGATCGAGAGCGATGCCGGTGGGGAGAAGAAGGTCCGCCTCACCCGCATTCATGTCGAGGAGGATCCCGGCCGGCTCGTCCACATGGGTAATGTCGAGCGGGGGAAGTACTCGCTTGTTGACTATAACCGTGCCGGCATCCCGCTCATCGAGATCGTCTCTGAGCCGGACATGCGCTCGCCCAAGGAAGCTCGGAAATTCTTGAACAAGCTCCGCGCCACGCTCGAATACCTGAGTGTATTCGACTCCGAGAAGGAGGGGTCGCTCCGTGTCGATGCGAACATCTCGATCAAAGGGCACGAGCGCGTTGAAGTCAAGAACATCACGTCCTACAAAGGCGTAGAAAAGGCGCTTACGTTCGAGGTCACACGCCAGAAGAACCTGATCCGGCGCGGGCTGAGGATCGAGCGCGAGACCCGGCACTTCCTCGAAGGCCGTGGCGTCACCCAGTCCGCCCGCAGCAAAGAGCAGGAGCACGACTACCGGTACTTCCCCGAGCCTGACCTCCGCCCGCTCCGGGTGAAATCCTGGGTCGACGGGATCGTCCTCCCCGAATTGCCGGATGCCCGACGCGAACGATTCATGGCGCAGTATGGCTGTTCGCTCAATCATGCCCGGACCCTGACCGGTGACCTGAAACTCGCCAACTTCTTCGAGAAGGTCGTATCATCCGATCCCAAAGGACTCGCCCCGCTTGCATCAACGTGGATTGCAGACACGCTCATCGGCGAGCTGAATTACCGCGACATGGGACTGGATCCCGTTGACCCGGAAAGTGTTGCCGCCCTGATATGGCTGCTGAAGGCAGGGACCATCACTGACAAGAGCGGGGTCGAGGTACTCCGGGTGATGCTTGACCAGCGGCTGAAGAAGGAGAAGACGGAGACGCCCGACGCGATCGTTGCCCGTCTTGGCCTGACCAGGACGACCGGCGACACGGGGGCGATTGCAGCCGCCATCGAAGAAGCTATCAGCGAGAACCCAAAAGCCCTCGAGGATTACCGGAACGGCGAGGGCAAGGCGCTCAACTTCCTTGTCGGGCAGGTCATGAAGAAGACGCGGGGCAAAGCCGACCCTGCCGAGCTGAACCGTATGCTCATTGAAGCGCTGAAAAAGAAGGAGGCGTAATACCCGTGCACCTGATCGTTGCAGAGAAGAACATCTCGGCCCGGCGCATCGCGGAGATCCTTGCCGGGGGAAAAAAGGTTGCCGAGCAGAAGGACGCCGGGGTATCCACGTACCATTTCGGCGACACGATCACGGTCGGGCTCCGGGGCCATGTCGTGGAGATCGACTTCGAGCCGGGATACCAGAACTGGCGGAGCGAGACCGCAACCCCAAGAAGCCTCATCGATGCAAAGACGATCAAGGTGCCCACAGAAAAGAAGATCGTTTCCCTCCTCCAGAAACTGGCGAAAAAAGCCGATCGCGTCACCATCGCTACGGACTTTGATACCGAGGGAGAGCTGATCGGCAAGGAAGCGTACGAGCTGGTCAGGGCCGCTAACAAAAAGGTCACGATCGACCGTGCCCGGTTCTCCGCCATCACGGAACAGGAACTGAAGCACGCGTTTTCCACTACCACCGAGCTTGACTTTGCCCTTGCCGCAGCCGGCGAAGCACGCCAGTCCATCGACCTGATGTGGGGGGCGTCCCTGACACGGTTCATCTCGCTTGCCGCACGCCGCGGAGGCCAGAACATCCTCTCGGTAGGCCGGGTCCAGACCCCGACCCTTAGTATGATTGTCGACCGGGAGAAAGAGATCGTGGCGTTCGTGCCGGAAAAGTACTGGCAGCTTGCTCTCGACTTCGAGAAACGCGGCGAGGTGATCGAGGCCCGGCACACCAATGGCCGGTTCCACGAGAAGGCCGCTGCCGAACAGGCCCGCGACCGGACGCAGTCACCCCTTGTCGTGAAGGAGGTCAGGACCGGGACCAAGCAGGACCGGGCCCCGTCACCATTCGACACCACGACCTATATCGTGGCGGCAGCACGGCTCGGGCTCTCGGCGGCAAACGCGATGCGGATTGCCGAAGACCTGTACATGAACGGTTTCATCTCGTACCCGAGGACAGACAACACCGTATATCCCCCGTCTCTCGACATCAGCGGGATCCTGAACACCCTGAAAACCTCGCCATTCAAAAAGGATGTCGAATGGGTGATCGCCCACCGGCGGCCGGTCCCGACGCGGGGCAAGAAGTCCTCGACCGACCATCCGCCGATCCACCCCACCGGAGCGGCGACACGGGAGATGCTCGGGGACGATGCATTCCGGGTGTACGAACTCGTGCTCCGCCGCTTCCTCGCCACCCTTGCGCCGGACGCTCAGTGGAAGACCTTAAAGATCCTCTTTGACGCGAATGGCGAGGAGTATACCACGACAGGCGGCCAGCTCATGGAACAGGGCTGGCATGCGGTGTACCCGTTCTCGGAGGCGCGGGAGACGCTCCTCCCCGAATTCGCTACCGGGGAAAAGCTGCCCATCAGGAAGGTAACGCTCGACGAGAAGGAGACACTGCCACCCGCACGGTACACCCAGAGCAAGCTCATCCAGCGGATGGAGGAACTGGGCCTTGGGACAAAGAGCACGCGGCACGAGGTCATTGCAAAACTCGTCTCCCGGAAGTACGTGGAGGGTGCACCTCTGCGGCCAACGCTGGTCGGCAGGGTCGTCACGGAGTCGCTCGAACAGCATGCCGACATCATAACAAAGCCGGATATGACCCGGACGCTCGAATCGCACATGCAGCTGATCAAGCAGAGCCAGCGGACGCGCGAGGACGTGATCAGGGAGTCCCGCGACATGCTGCACCGTGCCTTCGACCAGCTCGAAGCCAATGAACAGGTGATCGGCGATGATATCCGGAACCGGACCGCCGAGGAGATGAACCTCGGGAAATGCCCGGTCTGCGGCGGAACGCTTGCCATCAAGCACCTCCGCGGCAATACGCAGTTCATCGGCTGCTCGCGGTACCCGGACTGCAGCTTCAACATCGGCCTGCCAACAGCGCAGTGGGGATTTGCCATCAGGACCGACGAGAAGTGCGAGAAACACGGCCTGAACTTTGTCCGGCTCGTGCGGAAGGGGGCCCGCCCATGGGACATCGGGTGCCCGCTCTGCCACCAGATCAATTCCAACCGCGAGTCGCTCGAAGAGATCCCATCTGCCGACAAGGGACTGGTCGACCGGATCCAGGCATGCCATATCTACACGGTTGCCGATCTTGCGCACAGCACTCCGGAAGACCTTGCAAAGAAACTTGGCGTTTCCCTTGAAAAGGCAACGGAACTTACCCGCGATGCTGCTGTCGTGCTGGAGAAACTCCGCCGCCGCTCGGAGTGCCGCAAGTTCATGCGGGACCGTCTCATCCCCCGCAAAGGACGGAGTTATGCAAAGATCCTTACGGCGCTCAAGGATGCGGGGATTACGGATCTCTCGCGCCTTGCACAGGCAGATCCCGCCACCCTGAAAAAATCCGGGGTCACCGACGCGGAGACAGAACAGTTGATCTCCGATGCAAAGATAGTGTACCACAGCCAGGTCTTAAAAGAGATCGGGATCCCTGCCGTGAGCCTGAAAAAGTACATTGCTGCAGGAATCATCGAGCCGGAAGCATTCTGTGCACAGTCACCCGCCGCGCTCAGCGAAAAGACGGGCATGTCCTTATCGACCATCCAGAAGCACGTCGACAAGGTCTGCACCTACCTCAAAAAGCCGGTCCCGAAGAAATTCTCGAAACTCCAAATCGAACGCGGAAAGAAACAATTACTCGCGGTGAGCGGGCTCTCCACCCTTCAGGTGGAAAAACTGTTCAGGGTAGGAATTGTTGATGGTGACGCACTCCTTGCCACCGACCCGGTCTCCGTTGCTGCCGCTACGGGAATCCCCGAGCAGAAGATCCGCGATTACCAGAAGGTCCTCAAAAGAAAGAAAGACACCGCCATCATTCAGCTGTAGGCAAAATTTACTTTTTTTTCAGCGCAAGTTCGATCGCAACCCGCAGGTCATTGTCCTCGAACGGTTTGACAATGAACCCATCCGGCTGCGTAGCCTTCGCACGGTCAAGGGTCGGACCGTCAGAATGGGACGTGACATAGACAACCGGGATGGAGAATCCCTTCTTGATCATTTTTGCCGTTTCAATCCCGTCCACTTCTCCCTGAATGTTGATGTCCATGAGGACAAGATCAGGTTTTGTCTTCACCACGAGTTCCATAGTCTCGGCACCGGAGATCGCCCTGCCGGCCACCTCGTACCCCAGGTTCTTCAACCGCCAATCCTCAACTTTTGCGATGATATCGTCATCCTCAACAAGGAGAATCTTTTTTGGTGCCAATGCAGTATCCTCCGCTTTACGTTCCCGGTATTGTGCTCCTTATGTTTACTCTTTCCTCTCTTTTTTCACGAACCGCCATGTTCCGTTTGGTATGATAAGTTCAAAGCGGGCTCTCTTCCCGTACACCCCGGTCTCCCGGATCGAGATCCCCGTGATCCGGAGGATCTCGCGGGTCAGGAAAAGCCCCATCCCGGTGTTTCTCCCGACGCCGCGCTCAAATATCCTCGCCTTGGCATTATCGGGGATCCCGACACCGTCATCCTCGCAGATGAGGGTCAGCCCGATATCGGAGATCTGGTAATAGAACCGGATCATCGTAAGCCGCTCCCCGTACCGGACCGCATTGTCCGCGAGGTTATAGAATACCTTCTCCAGCAGGGGATCGGCAAAGATCTCCGTCTCCTCGAGTTCGATCTCAATGGAGACGCCGGGATTGTTGAGGCCGGATATCGCACGGGAGACGATATCCCGTACATTCTGCCAGACCGGGGCATGTACACCTACCCCTTGGTAATCCCTCGTGAACGTGATCTGCCGCTGGATGAGTCTTCCCTCTTCCTTGATCTGTTCCAGCAGCCGGGCCAGTTCCTCCTTGTTCCCGGACGCCACGGCCATATCGATGAGGCCGAAGATCCCAGTGATGGTGTTTAAGATATCGTGTCTCGTAATATCGTTCATGAGGTTCAGTTTCTTGTTTGCCAGGTGAATGGCATCCTCGATACGTTTCCGGTCGGTGATATCGGTTATTGTACCAACGTAGCCGTGGATCTGGCCCTTGCTGTCATAGACCGGGACCGACTGCCCGTAGAGCCATATGACTGATCCGTCTGGTCGCATGAACCGGGTCTCAGCATCCGGAAGGAGACGCGACTGGAACTTCTTCCACATCTCTTTGGAGATCCGCATGCGGTCCAGGGGTTCCTGGATCTCTTTCCACGGGCGGCTTCGCATGTCCTGGAAGGTCATGCCGGTCATCTCCTCCCACCGCTCGTTGACGTACGTGAGGGCTCCGCTCGCTTTGCTCTCGAATACTCCGACAGGTGAGGTCTGGAGGAGGTGTGAGAGGCGCTCCTGGCTCTTCTGGAGCTCCTCCTGCATCTGGAGGCGCACTGTGTTGTCGATAAAGGTCTCCAGCAGGCATGAACGCCCATGGAGCATGACCGGAACAACGTGTTTGATGATGGAGATCCTGCTCCCGTCGGATCTCACCAGGATGCGCTGGGAATTATCCACCTGAATGCCAAGGTCCGTGACCGGACACTTGCCGGCTTCGGCCGGGCAGACAACATCATGGCAGGACCTGCCAATAATCTCGTCCCGGGTTATCCCGATCATTTCCAGGGCGGCGGGATTGACATCTATGATCGTATGGGTCCCGGCATCGATAACAAGGATCCCGATACTGACGGACATCAGGAGGGTCTGCAGGTACTCCTGGCTTTCTATTAATGCCTCTTCGAGATTGACTCTCTCCGTCACATCGATAAGAACACCGCGGAACCCGATAACCTGGCCTTCGCGATGAATTGGTGCGAGAGAAATGATCGCACGCATCAATGTGCCATCGGTTTTACGGAGGGTGTAAATCTCTCCGGTTGACGTTCCACCCGAAAGAACCGCGTTCAGGCCGCGACGCATCCGCTCGCCCTCTCCCTCGATAAGGAAATCGCCGACCCGGATATCCTTCCTGATCATCTCATCGGAGATCCCGAATAATTCTGCACCGACCTTGTTGGTGTAGAGGACCCGGCAATCGGCGTCCATCTCAAAAATGGGGAGCGGGAGCAGGTCGGCAAGCTCGTGGAACCGCGCCTCGCTCCGTATGAGGCCTTTACTTGCCTCGTCAAGGGAGTCCAGCATGCCGTTGATCTCTCGCGCTAGTGCTGCGAACTCATCGTTGCCTTCAAGGTGAACTCTCCGTGAGGGAAGAGACTTCGTGCTGATGCCCTGAACCTGAGTGCTGAGGGATGTGATCCGCGAAAGTACAAGGCGGTCGAGGAGGAGAAGATACGTGATCCCCAGCATCAGGCCGGCGGCAAGAACGATGAGGACATACTGGATCGTGGTGGTGGCACCCTGCAGGTAAATTGTGCGGGGTTCACGGACCTCCACGATGAGCCTGCCCTGCCCGGTGATGTCCCGGATGAGGGCATACCCGGCAATTTCATTGTCGCCTACGAACTCCGTGGTTCGGGCGTTGTTGTCCCCCGCTGCTGCAAGCAACGCCCGTACAGACGCGGGAATACCGGGATCATCTGCCGGAAGGAGACGGAACTGTTGCTGTACAGACGTTAACGGGACAACGGTTACGGAATGATCCAGGTACCTGCCCATCACAACACTGCCCGTCGGATTACCCGAGAGATCGGAGTGGAGGATCGGGCAGGACGCCACAATGACCGGCCGGTCATCAAGGATTATGATTCCTGACGTGGTTTTGAGCGGTTCTGAAGTCTTAAGGAGCGGACTTCCCGGCACCAGGTATGGAAAAAGGGACTCCGTCACCGGTATCATAGTGTGGTTCATGGTGTCGTAGGCACCGGCATAGACAACTTCACCGTTCTCATTGGTTATGACAATGAAACTGACCTGCAGGTTCCGGAATATTCCCGGTACAATATTGGTGGAAACATACCCCGGGTTCCTGCCATTGACAAACTCATAGGTATCGTCCCACTGCCCCCAGTCAGTGGTTACCGTGGACAGGGCGTTGTACTCGGCATCCAGACGGCTCAACGCCATGTCAACATCCTGTGTCACATAGCGCTGCTCCAGGGCGCTGTAACTGGTAAGCGAGATGTTTGCAACAAAAAGGACGATCAACGCGAGGATGACGATCAGCAGGGTTATCAGAATGACGCTGGTCTTTTCCTGGAGTTTCATGGTGATCGTCCAATCATTCTCCCGTTTTTATTGGTGGCATATAAACTGTTCTGTGCCCGGAGGATCTGTTCAGGGATGCAGGGATACCGGTATATGTGGGTGAAGCGCCAATACTACACCAGATCACCATGAAATGGAAAGACTGGGTCCACGTGACGAAACTCGATCCCGACAAGCAGCTGAAGGCCGGCGATATTGAAGCGATCGCCTCCAGCGGCACGGACGCCCTGATGCTCTCGGGCACCCTCAACGTCACGCAGGAGAACCTTTCCGCACTCTTAAAGGAAGTGAAAGCCTACAACCTCCCGCTCGTCATGGAGCCTGCCGGACCCGAGGCGGTCCTGATGCAGGGGATCGATTACGTCTTTGTCCCGAGCGTGATGAACACGACCGAGGTCACCTGGATCGTGGGGAAACACAAGGTTTGGGTGCAGATGCACAAGGGTAAAATCCCGTGGGAAGACGCTATCGTGCCCGAAGCATATATCGTGCTCAATCCTAATTCATCGGTTGGCAGGGTGACAAAAGCAGTCTGTGACCTGAAGCCCGAGGAGGTTGCCGCATATACTTCCGTAGCGGATCATTACTTCCATTTCCCTATTGTCTATATCGAGTACAGCGGCACGTTTGGAGACCCGGTCGTTGTGAAGGCTGCGTCCGAGGCTGTTGACAGGGCAGTCCTTTACTATGGCGGCGGGATCAACTCCGCGGAAAAGGCAGCACAGATGGGAAAATACGCTGACACGATCGTTGTCGGCAATGCTGTCTATGACCAGGGCCCGGCTGTCCTGAAAGCAACGGTGGATGCAGTCCAGTAACTCTTTTTATGCCCGAGATCGAGATCGTCCTCGTTGCTCCCATCTATGAAGGAAACGTGGGATTTGCCGCCCGCGTAATGAAGAACTTCGGGTTCTCCCGCCTCGTGCTCATCGACCCCTGCCCGCTCGGAGACGAGGCGAAAGCACGCGCCTCGCATGCGCAGGACGTATTAAGAAACGCCGAGGTCTGCACGATCGAGGACATTTTTGCCCGGAGCAACATCGTTATCGCCACCACCGGCACCGTGAGCAAGTCTGTCTGCCACTCGATGCGGATGCCGTTCTATTCCCCCAAGGAGCTCCGTGAACGGATAAAAGACATTGAAGGCCGGATCGCCATCCTCTTCGGGCGCGAGAACTGGGGGCTCAACAACGAGGAGGTGAAACGGAGCGACATGATCTGCTCCATCCCTACGAGCGAGGAGTACCCGATCCTCAACCTCTCGCACGCGGTCGGCGTGGTCTGCTACGAGCTCGCAAACCTCCCCCTCCCCGGCTATGCCCTCTGCCCCCCGCAGGACATGGAGTACCTGTACCAGCACATCGACCGGTATCTCGACGGCATCCACCACCCGAAATTCAAACGCGAGAACACGCTCATCCTCATCCGCCGTATTCTCGGCCGGTGCAATCTCACGGTACGGGAAGCGAGCACGCTCCACGGGTTACTGCGCCGGAGCGAATGGCACATCGACCCGAAACTGCTGGACCGGGACAAAACGGGCGCCAGAAACCTCCGTGACCCTGATTCCGACGAGGATGATCATCTGGAGTAAAACCGGTCTCCTTTAACGCTGCACGATCTCTCGTCTCCAATCAACACCCATTCTCATCTCATTGCAATGGTTGTCATTGATGGGAAGAACTGTAACCTATCTTATGGTACCAAGGATACAAGCGGTAAGCGCCGGACAACCCGGTTGATATATGGTAATCCTCCGACACGGTTCATATCGCGCTCAGCGTGATTATCGGTCACCGCTTTTTGTTATTGGTCAAGGCAGGCAGGGATCTGACGGTGTACTATCCGGACATCCGCAAGACGGCTGATCATTGAGAATACGTCGGTAAGAACCACAGTATGCAATATTCTGATATCCCATCCCATCCGAAGTACACCGCCCGACCCCCCCTCACCCCACCCTGCGATCCTACAATTTTTCGGATAATTATCACGGGAGACCGGCTTTCAGCCGGGCATCCGGCCCGTAGGGGGTCGGGCGGTGTGCTCCTGCATCCCCGGGATCCGCATGTCCTCCCGCGTCCAGTGTTACGCCTTTAATATACCAAGAAAACCCATGGTATACGGATGATCTTACCGGATCGGAGATGAATCAATGCGACTTCTTCTCATTCATTCAGATTACATAGAATACGAAGCAAAAAAGAAGACAAAGATGGCGGAGGAGGCTTCCGTCCTTGCCGACAAGGAGACCGAGGCGCTCACGGTCTTTTGCGCCGTTGAATCGATCGATGAGGAAGACCTTGAGGGAGTCATCCTCCAGGGAATCGAGGAGATCAAGAAGACCGCAGGACAGGTCAACGTAGACAAGATCGTGGTCTACCCGTATGCCCACCTTTCGAGCGACCTCTCTTCCCCGGAGACCGCGGTCGCGGTGCTCAATGCACTGAAGGCCGGCCTTGAAAAAGAGGGATTCACCGTCAAGCGTGCCCCGTTCGGCTGGTACAAGTCCTTCAAGCTCTCCTGCAAGGGCCACCCCCTCTCGGAGCTCTCCAAGACCATTATCCCCGGTGAGACAACAGTCAAGCCGGCAAAGAAAGAAGTTACCCACGACTGGTTCGTGCTCACTCCCGACGGCAAGCAACACGACTACAAGGAGTTCCTTGACGACTCCCCGTTCGGTTGCCTCGTGAAGAAGGAACTCGGCATCGCAACCCCGGTCGGCGGCGAGCCGGCGCACGTGGACCTGATGCGCGGAAAGGAGCTCGTGGACTACGAGCCCGCATCCGATGTCGGCTGCCTCCGCTGGATGCCAAAAGGCAAACTCATCCGCGACCTCCTCGCCGATTACGTGCTCCGGATGGTGCTCGAATACGGCGGCACCCCGGTCGAAACCCCGGTCATGTACGACCTTGGCGACAAGGCGATCTTCGAGCACGCAGACAAGTTTGGCGAGCGGCAGTACCGCTTCAAGTCCAACAACCGGAACATGATGCTCCGGTTCGCTGCATGCTTTGGCATGTTCTCGATCATGCGGGACATGCACATCTCCCCCAACCACCTCCCGATGAAGATGTACGAGCTCTCCACCTACTCGTTCCGCCACGAGCAGAAAGGCGAGGTCATCGGCTTAAAGCGCCTCCGCTCCTTCACCATGCCCGACATGCACTCGCTCTGCCTCGACATGCCGCAAGCCCTTAAATGTTTTGAGGAGCAGCTCGCGATGGGGTGGCAGACCGGCCGGGACTTTGAGACAAAACTCGTTGCAGCGTTCCGGTGCACGAAGGGATTCTATGCCGAGCACGAGGCATGGGTCAAGAAGATCGTGAAGGAGTCCGACTGCCCGATGCTCATCGAGATCCTCTCCGACCGCGTCCATTACTGGATAGCAAAGATCGACCTTGCCGCAATCGACGGCCAACTCCGCCCTATCGAGAACCCGACCGTCCAGATCGATGTCGAGAGCTCGACCCGGTTCAACATCAAGTACCACAAGGAGGACGGCACCCCGGTCCATCCGCCAATCCTCCACTGCTCGCCCACGGGCAGCGTTGAGCGCGTGATGTGCGCAATCCTGGAGAATGTCTCCACTCAGGCTGTGCCCGCGCTCCCCACCTGGCTCTCGCCCGTGCAGGTCCGGGTCGTGCCGGTGACCGAGAAGCACCTTGCCTATGCAGAAGAACTGATGGCCCAGATCAACGCAGCGCAGATCCGGTGCGACACGGACGACCGGAACGAGACCATGGGCAAGAAGGTCAGGGAGGCTGGTATGGACTGGGTGCCGTACGTGATCGTTGTCGGCGACGATGAAGTTGCCTCAGAGAAACTGACCGTCACGATCCGGAAAAAGTCGCAGCCTAACAAGCCGCACAAGGAGCAGCTCACTGCCGATGCGCTGATCGCTGCGGTGAAGTCGGATGTTGAGGGGAAACCGTTCCGTCCGCTCTATACCCCGAAGAAACTCTCGCAAAAGGCGAGATATATCTAAGAATTTTCCAGTTCTTTTTTTACAAACCGTATTCGCGGGATGGCAACATTCCGAAAAAAATGTCCCGTGATCAACAAGCAGGTACAAAAAGACCGGTTTAATCGTCTTTAACATCCGGGCTTCAGGATTCTTTCGCCGTGAACCGGTACCAGTCACCGTGCTGGATCACCGGAGTTTCGGTAGCCTTTTTGGAAAGGGCGCAATCAACGGCAACCTTCAGATCACGGTCAGAAAAGGGTTTGAGGACAAACCCATACGGGGTGCTCTCCTGAGCCCGGGCAATCGTTGCCTCATCACCACAGGATGTAACAAAAACGACCGGAATATGCAACTCATCCCGGATAATCCTTGCAGCATCAATCCCGTCCATGGTCCCGTGGATATTGATGTCCATCAAAATGACATCCGGTGTATGTTCGCGAGCTTTGGTGATGGCGTCATCCGCGGTCATGACGGCGCAGACGGGATGATAATGCATAGCCTCAAGGGTCATTACGATATCCCTGCTGATGATCGCCTCATCCTCAACCACAAGAATTGTCGGTTTGTCCACAACAGACACCAGCCCGTTCGGAACGGTATTCAATGTGCGGGGTCATCTCCGGAAAACGGATCCTGATAGCACGTGGCAATACCGGGTAATCGTGTACTAGGGTGAACGCCCCCGGGAACGATAAATTCATTGATTTGGTCGCCGTTTACGCGAAATGACTCAAATATATCATATTTCATCTGTTTTCTCATAAGAAAAGAGGAAATATTTTATATAGATCTGATTTTTTTATTCAATCGCATGAGCCCGTACCGTCAGATTATGAACATTCCATACCATTTTTCAGCCCATACATAACCGATGGGACGACGGAGATTCTCGGTATCATGTACGGAAACGCGCTCTTCTGCTGGAAAAATATCTTATAGTTTGTTATCTTGCTCCGGCACTGGAAGAGGCAAAAATACTGAAAAATTCTCGAATTTTGATTGAAATGCTGAAGCCAGTTCACTATAGCGGTAAATGTTTTGCAACCGCCACCTTCAGCTCTTCCAGCGAGACCGGTTTGTTGAGGACACTGACATGCGGATCACGTATCTGCAGCATCCGTTCCTCGACTTCCGGCGCTGCCGTGAAAAGAACAACCGGAAGCTTTTCCATGCCCGGAAGTTCCCGCAGGCGTTTCAGGAACGTCCAGCCGTCAATCGGAACCATCATGATATCGAGAAGGATAAGCGCCGGCGGATCGCGCCGAATCGTCTCCAGGGCCGCGTTGCCATCGGGCATCAGGACGGGTTCATAGCCGAGTCGGCGGATCAAAAGGTCCATCATCTCGAGAATGGGGCGGTCATCCTCCACGAGCATGACCTTCTGCGTCACGGGACACCACCTTCCGCCGGCCGTTGTTTCGGGATATGGATCGTGAAGGTGCTCCCGACATTCACCACGGAATCAACGCTGATGAACCCGCCATGCAGTTGGACATAGCGCTTGGCAATCGAGAGCGAAAGCCCGATCCGCCCGGATTTTTTTCCATTGCCGGCAAGGTCTGCGGGGTTCTGCGTCCGGAAAATCTCGTCCAGCTGGGTGTTGGTGATCCCGATCCCGTTATCCCGTATCGCCAGCCGGTGCATCGTGTCCTGCGCTGATGAGATATACGCGATCCGGATCTTCCGCGGGGGTTTGGAGTAGTTCACCGCATTGGAGAGCATCGAACCGATGACGGTGGCAATCTTCCCCTGGTCAGCGTCGATGACAAGATCCGGGGGGACTTCGATGGCAATCTCCGCCTGCGCACCATAACCCCCACTCTCAATGATGGAGCGGAGGAGCTCCGGCACCGGCACAGAAGAGTATTCGATCGGGATCTTCTCTGCTTCGAGAACGGACAACTCCAGCATCTGGTCGATGACCTGACGCTCATGGTCGATACTCTTTGCAACCCGGTCGAGGATAGCCTTTGTCTCTTCCGTGACCCCGTACTTTTCCGGGTTCTGTGTTAACATGCTGAGATAACCCGTGATCGGCTGGAGCGGGGAATGGAGCTCGTGGACGGCTGTGCTGATGATGCCCCGGCGTCGGATGCTCTCGGTCTCGACCGACTCTTTGAGCCGTTCGTACTCGGTGATATCGACAAGGTTGATCAGGAGCGCAGGGCTGCCCTTCTGGTGGATCCAGGTAAAGAAGAGGGTACCAAGCCGTGTCTCTCCGGTCTTTGTCCGGAACTGCACCTCGGTCAACCCGGGCAGGGGTGTGCCGGCATCGGGACTCTCCGGTAGAGCGGGGAACGCATCGCGATCGTCCGGGTGGATGAGGTCGCGGAAATCTTTTCCCGCCAGTTCTTCAGCATCATAGCCGGTGAACGACCGGAACGTCGGGTTGGTATAACTGATCTTTCCCCCGTTCACGACAACGATGCTGGTCGGGGCATGGTCCGTCACCTGCTGGTACTGCTGCAAGTTCTCATCTGCGGCCTGTTCGGCAAGCTTCCGCTGGTTAATGTCGATGACCGAACAGCTGACCAGGTTCGCGTCGATCCGGCTCCACGAGAGGTTCACCCAGAATGGGTCCTGGCTTTTTTTCAGGAACTGCGTCTCGAAGTTGACCACGTCCTCGCTCGACCCGAGATACTCGAAGAAGCGGCGTTGCTCTTTTTGGGCATGGAAAAACAGCGAGAAATTCATTCCCGCCAGTTCTTCGGGACGATAACCGGTCATGGCCGAAAAATGGGAGTTTGCCATCCGAATGGCAAATGAGTTCTGGTCAAAGAGGACGATCCCCAAAAGCGAGGTCTCAAAGATGCTGCGGTACCGCGTCTCGCTCGTGTTGACTTTCTCGGTGAAATACGCGACAACGGCAGCGATACAGATGAAGAGGATTGCCTGCCCGGTCGTGTAAATCAGGCCGGCGGTGTCCGGGAATACGTACATGTAGGCCAGGACTTCGTAGACAACGGCACAGAACCCGGCAAGGAAGAGACCACGCCGGGGGTAAAAGTACGTGGCGTAGAGGATCGGGAAATAGAAGAGCTGGGAGTAGATCGTCTCGACGTGCTTGGTGAGCGAGATGGACGTGATGAAGATACACGAGAGGGTGAGCGAGGCAATGACGAAAAGCCGCACGATTTCCGTGTGCGAAATGGTATGCCCCGCTACTGAGAGATACCGATCCATGAGTAGTGTCGTATTATCCGGGAATGGTTATAAATATTCTATCCGGCCGACGCCCGCTTCTCCTCATGCAGCGGGGTGCACGCAAGGCCATTCAACTCAGGGACAGGATCCACGGATCAGGCTGCAAGCGGGGAGAGTTTCTGTATTACCCGCTCCACCTGCTGTACCGCTGTGCCGAGGTAGGCATCGGGTGTGAGCAGGGCCGCAATCTCATCCTTTGAACAGAAGCGGACAACGTCGGGATCCTGTGCAAGGATATCGGCAAGCGGTTTTCCTTCGGAAAAGGCCTGCATGCTTGCGACCCGGATCTTCTCGTGGGAGTCCTGCCGGCTCATGCCCTTCTTTGTCAGCTCGATCATCACCGATTCGGCCATGTTGATCCCGTGCAGGAACGCGAGGTTCCTGCGGATCGCGTCTTTCCTGATAACGAGCCCATCGATGACCACGGCCATGAGCCGGAGGCAGTGGTCGGTGAGAATTGAGGACTCCGGAAAGAGCACCCGCTCGCACGAGGAGTTGGTCAGGTCACGCTCGTCCCAGAGGGTGTTGTTCTGGAGCGCCGGTTCCACGGCAGAACGGATGATCCGGGCAAGTCCGCAGACCTGCTCGCTCTTGATCGGGTTGCGCTTGTGGGGCATCGTGGAGGAGCCGACCTGGTTCTTACCGAACGCTTCCTCGACTTCGCCGATCTCGGTCCGCTGGAGCGAGCGGATCTCGACGCCGATCTTGTCAAGCGTTGTCGCAACATTCGCGCAGAACATGAAGTACTCCGCGTACCGGTCGCGGGCAATCACCTGGTTGGAGACGTCCACCGATCCGATCCCCAGGTTTGCCATCATGGTTGCCTGCACGTCCATCCCCTTTGGCCCGAGTGCTGCCTGTGTCCCGACAGCACCGGTCATCTGGCCGACAACGACACGGGGGCGCATCTGTTCGAGCCGCTCGATGTGCCGGCCAACCTCGCTTGCCCAGATGGCGAAGCGGAGGCCATAGGTTGTGGGAACTCCGTGCTGGCCATGGGTCCTGCCGATACAGACCAGCGTCTTGTTCTCTTCCGCCCGCTTCAGGAGGACCGCGAGGAGTTTCCGGAGTTTTGTATCGATCAGGCCGAGCGACTGCCCGAGCTGGAGGCCGGTCGCGGTATCGAGGATATCGTTGCTCGTTGCGCCGTAGTGCACCCACCGCCCGGACTCGCCCGTGACTTCCGAGATCGACTTGACGATTGCCATCATGTCGTGGCTGATCTCGAGCTCGATCGCCTTCGCCCGCTCGAGCGACGCGTTCTTTGCCGTGCTCTCGATCTCTCCTGCTGCCGCTGCAGGGATCATGCCGTGGTAGGCCTCGGCTTTTGCCAGCGCGACCTCGGCCGCCACGATGCAGGCGAACCGGTTTTTCTCACTCCAGACGGCACGCATCTCCTTTGTGCCGTAGCGCTCCTCGATGGGGTGGACTGCCATGTGAACAGATCTGTTGTCCGGGAATATAGGGATTGGGGGATTGTTTGGAATGCAAGAATCTTTTTCGCGGAGATTATGTAAAATCGTCCTTGTTCTGATGAATGTGCCACTCGAAGATTACTTACACTTACCAGGGCGCGCAGTACATCATATTTCAATCCTTGTTCTCGTGGATGTTTCGCTCGAAGAAAAAACAGGGGTGGATCAACCTCATGAATCGGGGTTTCAATCCTTGTTCTCGTGGATGTTTCGCTCGAAGGACATTTACCCAATGGCTGATTGGCAGTTAGCGATGTTTCAATCCTTGTTCTCGTGGATGTTTCGCTCGAAGTATTTACGGCGTTCTGTTCAATCTTAACCGCCGGATAGGGTTTCAATCCTTGTTCTCGTGGATGTTTCGCTCGAAGGTTACGGGGGAGAAGGGACTGCATTGCGGTCTTACATGTTTCAATCCTTGTTCTCGTGGATGTTTCGCTCGAAGACCGAGCAGGGCAAACGCTCGCTGGCGGTTCTTGAGTTTCAATCCTTGTTCTCGTGGATGTTTCGCTCGAAGCAGGGGTAACTTTGCTGGGTTCAAGCAGGTGTGTCCGAGTTTCAATCCTTGTTCTCGTGGATGTTTCGCTCGAAGTCCTATAACATCGCACGCAACAGTGGTCTTTCGGGGTTTCAATCCTTGTTCTCGTGGATGTTTCGCTCGAAGCAAGAGGCGGAAAACAAACACCTCACGGTTGACGGGTTTCAATCCTTGTTCTCGTGGATGTTTCGCTCGAAGGGAATTATCTTGTATTCAGTCATTCGCACGATGGCTGTTTCAATCCTTGTTCTCGTGGATGTTTCGCTCGAAGCCTATAGGTAATATAGGTAATTGTCGCCCGGCTTGGTTTCAATCCTTGTTCTCGTGGATGTTTCGCTCGAAGAAACTCTCATTTTGGGCTTCTTTTCCAAGTGGTTTGTTTCAATCCTTGTTCTCGTGGATGTTTCGCTCGAAGTGTTTTATCCGAGCGGTGCGCCCGGGTCAAAAGGGTTTCAATCCTTGTTCTCGTGGATGTTTCGCTCGAAGGGTACTCGAAATCATTGATAGTCGTAGTGTTTGGGTTTCAATCCTTGTTCTCGTGGATGTTTCGCTCGAAGCAGAATTGAATGAACAGATTGCAGAACTCGAAGCAAAAGTTTCAATCCTTGTTCTCGTGGATGTTTCGCTCGAAGCCAGAATATAGTATTATGCATTTGTAGCCGGTGAGTTTCAATCCTTGTTCTCGTGGATGTTTCGCTCGAAGCATCGAGAAGGACGGCGGGTTGCTCGTCAAGGGTGGTTTCAATCCTTGTTCTCGTGGATGTTTCGCTCGAAGTTTACAGTATTGCGGGTGTATTATTCATCTGCACGATTTGTTTCAATCCTTGTTCTCGTGGATGTTTCGCTCGAAGAGACGAAATGGAAAAAAAGAAATTGACGCACTGCGGTTTCAATCCTTGTTCTCGTGGATGTTTCGCTCGAAGGTACATATTAATCATCTCAGACCATGTTCCTTATCAGTTTCAATCCTTGTTCTCGTGGATGTTTCGCTCGAAGTCGTCTGGCTTACGCTCTTTCTTTTCAGCCATCTTTGTTTCAATCCTTGTTCTCGTGGATGTTTCGCTCGAAGAGGGTATGATACCTTACAACAATCTTTTTGTGAGGTGGTTTCAATCCTTGTTCTCGTGGATGTTTCGCTCGAAGGTCCACCTGGTAAGCGGTATTTTAGTGGTTTTTGGTTTCAATCCTTGTTCTCGTGGATGTTTCGCTCGAAGTGCGGCAAGGTCTATGTTGAAATGAAATTCGTTGTTGTTTCAATCCTTGTTCTCGTGGATGTTTCGCTCGAAGGTAATGGTTCCAAATTCCGATCTGGTGTTATCAAGTTTCAATCCTTGTTCTCGTGGATGTTTCGCTCGAAGGGAAAGCGTCACATCGTCCACTACCGCAGATCCGGCGGTTTCAATCCTTGTTCTCGTGGATGTTTCGCTCGAAGTACGGAAATTCTGCGACATTTTCCCACCGTCGGGAGTTTCAATCCTTGTTCTCGTGGATGTTTCGCTCGAAGCGTGTGGGTTGTCGAGGGGTGATACCGTGGTTTTCAGTTTCAATCCTTGTTCTCGTGGATGTTTCGCTCGAAGGGGGATCAATGGAGACTATACTATACCGGAAATGAGTTTCAATCCTTGTTCTCGTGGATGTTTCGCTCGAAGATACACCGGCTGGTTATGGCACGGGCGCATGGTGGTTTCAATCCTTGTTCTCGTGGATGTTTCGCTCGAAGTTTAATGTCTGTTGAACCAACATCGGAACCAACAGGTTTCAATCCTTGTTCTCGTGGATGTTTCGCTCGAAGGGAATGAACACAGAGAGTGTTTCATCAATGTGGAGTTTCAATCCTTGTTCTCGTGGATGTTTCGCTCGAAGTCTGGCATAACCGCTTGATACTCTTCATAGAGTTGTTTCAATCCTTGTTCTCGTGGATGTTTCGCTCGAAGATGATTGTAGGATCGAAGGCGAAGAAGAAGATGAATGTTTCAATCCTTGTTCTCGTGGATGTTTCGCTCGAAGTGCTTCTTTTCTTGTGTAGAACACTTTTCCTATGAGTTTCAATCCTTGTTCTCGTGGATGTTTCGCTCGAAGGTGAAACCATGTTAGCACCCGATACAATCAAACGAAGTTTCAATCCTTGTTCTCGTGGATGTTTCGCTCGAAGCAAGCTTTGCTACAATCTAATGTTGTCTTGGGGTATATTGTTTCAATCCTTGTTCTCGTGGATGTTTCGCTCGAAGGTGAAACCATGTTAGCACCCGATACAATCAAACGAAGTTTCAATCCTTGTTCTCGTGGATGTTTCGCTCGAAGCCGTTCCTGTTCTCTTAAGAGGGGAGGGGAGGGGGGTTTCAATCCTTGTTCTCGTGGATGTTTCGCTCGAAGTGACAATCGGTTGGGTATATCCATCATTCCTGATGTTTCAATCCTTGTTCTCGTGGATGTTTCGCTCGAAGTCATGGCAGAGGCCACGTTTGTATTTCCCGGATCCGGTTTCAATCCTTGTTCTCGTGGATGTTTCGCTCGAAGTTAACACCGGCAATCTGACAATCACAATCTCGTCGGTTTCAATCCTTGTTCTCGTGGATGTTTCGCTCGAAGGTTTCTACGGCGATGATAGAAGCGTCCTTCTCTGTGTTTCAATCCTTGTTCTCGTGGATGTTTCGCTCGAAGGCCGCGAAATTTTGCGTATTTTCCGCTGAATCGCGACCAAATCACTTAAAATTCCTGCATGAATTTCTTCCTGCGGAATTATCGATTCCTATTTAAAGATAAGAATCAGGTGCAGATTGTTGCATAACAACAGTCGATGCACTTGTTTTTGTATTTACCCTTGTTCGGATAAAATCCTTTGTCGATGATCTCAAGGATCTCCCCGATGATCTCTCGACCCCGCTCGAAATCCGGCCCGGTGAATTCGATAGTTTCAATGTGGTGATTGCTCCGTGTAAAGCAGATGAATCCCCGTTTCACATCGCACTGGTAATTCTCCCGGATCATCATGGCGTGAAGGACGAGCTGATACTTGTAGGTCTGGAAGATCGTGTCCTTGAACTCAGCAAATTTGTATTCGAACGGGGCGGCCGTTCCATCATCAAGGAAGAGGACTTCATCGACAATTCCTTTGATATGATTCTGCTTGGATGCGATGAACACGTTAATCTCTTTTTGGACTACCCCGAGTTTCTTCCTCAAGTAATCAGGATTTGTAATCATCTTCTCTTCGTGAACCTCGCGCCCTTTCATCACCTTGAACCGTTTCTCCTCATGCTGGGGGATATCGAGGCAGTGCATGTGATAAATGAACCGGGGACAGAACAGGTATTCGAGCACATCGGAGATCGTGATGATGGTGTCGCTTTCGGAAGACATGATCAGAAAAACTTCGTCAGGAGTTCGTCGCTCACCAGTTTCTTGTCGAAAGCCTGGCCGAGCAGTTTTACCTTCTTGAACGAGGCATCGTCCATAGGGAATACGTATACGGAATCAACTTCCGGATCGATCTCCTGTTCGCATTCCAGCGCGAGGGAGTCGCGTTCATTGGAATTCAGGTTCCCGAGGAACACGCTCTTCTGGACCCGGTACAGGCCTTTGTTCAGGCAGATGCGGACCACATGGTTCCGCGTTGTCGTTTTCGCGATATCGTACACCACCCAGACCATCGTCATGTGCCGTCACCTATTTGATCAGTTTGTTTGCAATGTGGTGGCACTCCATCTGAATGGTATTCCTCGTCTTGATATTTCGTCCACGGTATTCGATCTCCTTGTCGAACATCTCGTTGATCGCGCCGATGAGGGCCGCCTTTCCCTCCCTGTTAAGATACAGGCCGTGGGGAACAGGATCGAAATACCCCTCCGAGACCTGCCGCTTCATGAAGAGGTTCACGACAGTCCGGTCGATGTTGGCCCGGAATAATTCGATAAGATCGAAAACGAACGACCGCTTGTTGTAGTTATCTGTGTGCAGGAATCCGACATACGGATCGAGTCCCGCGATGATACAGGAGCGTTCGACCTGCGAGTAAAGAACCCCGTACCCGTAATTCAGCAGGCAGTTGAATCCGTCGCGCGCCGGGTCCCGGCTCCGGCCCTTGAACTTCCATTTCTCTGGCATGATACTGCTGATCGCGTCGAAATATGCCTGCGAGGCCATGCCCTCGATGCCCATGATTGATCCGCGTTTGAAATCAAGCGTTCCTTTCATTTCCTTCAGCGATACGAGCAGGACTTCAAGCCGGGTGATGTACTGTTCGAGCGGTTCTTTCTGTTCGGGCCGGTTCTTCTTCAGGTCTTTGAGCAGATCGACCTGGTCCTCGATCTTCTTTGCTATCCATTCGCGTGCGAGGTAAAAGCCGGTATCCTCGTTCGCCGCTTCAAGCTGGCGGCGGCGGATGAGTGTGGTGCTCCCGAGTTTTGAATGCCACACGCGCCCATACGGATTGCCGTGATAATCGAGAAAGATGATGTCGATGTTGTGCTCGATGGCGAACTGGATCGCATCGGTGGTGATCGTTGCGGACGTGGTGATGAGGATGCTGTCAACCTTGTCGGCCGAGACCTCGAAGGTCTTCTCATCGTTCTTCACGAGAAAACAGTTGTTGGATTTCTTCAGGTACGATCCCCGTGTGTTAATGACGAGCTGCATGCGCTGTCGCCTCCATACTCTCCTTTCAGTTGCCTCACTGCACCGAACCCGCGCGAGACGGATTTGCCGATGCCAAGCAGGTCCGGGATCAGGAAATTTGCCTGGAATTTCCCGGTAAAAACCATGACGCTGACATCCTTGAGCCGGTCCTTGCGGAAGTGCACCTGTGCGTCACACTTGATTTGGCCGGGCACATCGTAGTTGAGCGACTTGGCCATCGAGAGGATGTTGCCGGTCAGGATCTTCCGCATGAATTCATCGCGCTCGCGCTTGCCTTTGAGAGTATAGAATTTCCGGTAGTTCTCCTGATTCAGCGCGAGCCATGGGGTTGCGAACTCATACGAGTGGATTTTATCCGAGATCCCGAACTCTTCATCCTTCAGCGAGATCCCGCGTTCCACGATCTGGTAGGTGTTCTCCCCAAGCCGGATTTCCTGGTATTCATCGAAGATCTGTTTGAGGACTTCTGCGCCTTCGTTGATTCCTACTACTGTTGGGACGTTACCGATCATCTTGTACTGCACAACCGGGTAACGGTAGATGAATTTGTCCGCGTTATGCTGGTGGAGCTCTGTGTATTCGTTGAACTTCGTTGCGAAGAAACCCCGGAGTTCGTGGGCGGAGCCGTGGATGGGCCGGGTGGAGCCGAGGGTCAGGGTGAAGGTGTGGAGGATCATCGTTATTCCTATCCAAAGATCGAAATTACAGGATTACCTCTTTTGAATCCTATTTTCATCTCATAATATTTTTCAACGTCAGAATATGGTATCCGACTAATACCATATTGTGTGTCAACAATAGATTTCGCATCTTTTGATGGAATTGAAATCACATATTCATAAAATTCCTTCTTAATTGTCAGGAATTGCTTTTTCCTCTCGAATGTATCCTGAATCGTTTGAATCTCAAGGTACTGATTCCACGTTTTCGATGCAATATTATCAACTTCTATGAACACATCACAATCAGGTAGATCATCATCAATTAATTTAAACTCTGAAATCGGTACTCGTTTCTCGAAATCAACATCTTCTCTTTTTTCATGATAATTCAATTCAAAAAGGGCGCTCATTATTTTTTCATCAGAAACTACTTTTTCTTGAGATTTGTTAAAATACAAATTGATAATTTCAATAAATTGTGTTTCTTCAATAGTTGGATGATCCTTGAAGATTTGATGAACAATATTTAATAAAACTTTGTCATAAATTTTTGAATATGGGCGGTTTTTAACATCAACAAGATTCAGGATATGGACTTCCCCTTGGGTCACCCGTTTTTTACGGTTACACCTCCCGGCAACCTGAATAATTGAGTCCAAAGGTCCAATATCTCTATAGACTACATCAACATCGATGTCCACGCCCGCCTCAATTAACTGGGTAGTTACAATAATCTTTTTTTGACCAGAATCCAATTCACTTTTTATTCTTGATATCCTCTCATGACGTTCTTTTGGAATAATGTTTGTTGATAAATATTCAATGGGATTTTTTGATGGTGATTCATATCCCAGTTTTTCTGATATTTGTGTAAAGAAATCTATCGAGGATCTGATTGTATTCAGAACAAACAAATATGATTTTTCAGGGGAAATCTTCAATTCTGAGATCATATCTTCGATTGTTTTTTGATTCTCATCATATCGAAGTAACACCCGGTTAAGATCCGCATTTGAAAAATATTTTTCATGATTTTTTACTAGCTCTGTGCATTCATCTTTCTCAAAAAGCAGTGGTTGAGTAGCCGTAAGGAGGATAATCGTGCAGTCAAAATATTTTGAGAGTGCAGCTAATACACTTCCGATCACTCTCCAATATTTTATTGGGATATTTTGCACTTCGTCCAGGATAATGATTGATCCCGCAATGTTGTGAAATTTTTTCAGGAATTTGTTCTCGTATCCGATGGTTGAATAAAAGAACTGAATGAATGTAGTTACAATGATTTCTGAATCCCAGGATTCAATCAAGGCCAGGCTTTCATCAACCGGTTTATTCTCTCCTTCATATCTATACTTGAATTCAGCCAGATGATGATGTTTCAATAAATACGGCGATTCATTTGTCTTGAAATCCGGTAATGTTTTCTGCAATACATCTTCCAACACCTTGAAGTTTTGATCAATGATGCTGGTAAAGGGTAAAGCATAAACAATTCTTTGGGGTGTTGATGAAATGTTTTTCAATTTTAGTGCAGCGGAAAACGAAGTAAGTGTTTTACCGGTTCCTGTCGGCGCAGTTATTGAAAATATTTTTTTATCCGTGGATTGTTGAATCGTCAGTATAACAGATTCGAATATTTCATTGCGGATTCTGTTGATATTACTCGAGTTCGCTTTTTGGAATTCAGGATTTGCCTTATATTTTTCAACAATATCCGATGGCAATGTCGGTCGACGTATCTCCTCAACATGACCGGCATGTTTCTTATCGGAATCAATTAGTACCGAGTATAACAGTTGGATGATCAAGAATGGGAGGGGTTCTGCTTGATTTGAACTTTCTTTTTTGAAGAAGTATGCATCTTTTCGTAGATGTTTGATAACATTGTCCAATATCTCCGGAGATTGACATTCTTTTTCATAATGAGAGAGATTGTTGAAAATTATTTGAACTTGGATGTCAGTACTGAGAAAAAGAACAGAATATATCTCTTTTATATCAGGATCATTTCTTCGGACATCCGATAGTTGTTCCCGTATATTAGAAAATTCCCGTAATAATTGCTCTGAATTTACATCCTTCTCAATCGCATCCAAATTACCGTGATGGTGTTTTACAATGATGTATCCGAAAAATGGGATATATTTAAAGAGAGCGTGGTTTTCATATTTTCTTATCCGAATAAATTCAGATAATACTTCATAGGTGAATAACGCAGAGATCAAACCGTGATGTGTTAATCCCTCACTACGCCGTTTTTTCTCAAGGTATTCCTGAAAAAATGTTGTAAATTTTCCAAAATCATGGGAAATCCCAATCAGATAGGCAACATCAGACAAGAATTGTTTATCCAGATTGTTGATGCGTTTTTCGAGCAAAATATTGCGCTCGGTCTCACCAACTGTTTTTAGGTGATCTTTTAAAAGAATATCAGGATGCCGATGTGAAAAAAAATTCATGATATCACATGAACATGATATTTTCAGTTTTTCCCTGATAGGATACCTGGTACGCCGGTTCTTTTAAGGCCGCAACAATAGCTTTCCCATTCTTTTCAAAGAGATATTCTTCATACCGGGTAACTTCACGTTTCCCGGAGAAGTCCGCCGGCATTTTTTCTAGGAGATATTGTGCAGTTATATCTTCAAATTTTAATCCCCGATCAACGATTGCACTCTTCCGGCATACAGAATTCAGGTTCACGGGTTTATCAAAAGGAATTTCATTAACCGTCCCTTCGGAAATAAATTCAATTTCCCCTAAAAATTCTGTAATCCCCAAGTATGCGGGATATACGAACAATTTCTGTTCCAGTCGATTCTTTAATTTCTCGTGAATGGATGCGCACGATATATATATTCGGTACGAGATTTCTGAATCGTCAACCGGGCAAATAATCTCTAGCGGAATCTGGGCGGGTTCGATATCTGGATTATCAGATAGTAAATCCTCAATTGAAAACTTTTTATTCGAATTACGGTAATTCATGGTTTGCATCATTTTTCTTACGGGCGTTTTCAGAGCGAGGGCAATTTTACAATGGGAGTCGCTCAATTTCTCATAATATGAATCCCGTTCATAACCCAGTAATCCTGCAACCAATCCGGAAATTACTGTCCTGGGGGGGAATGTGTAACTCAATGAAGAAGAATTTGTAAAATACTTCCGGAAATGTGCCAAGCGACCTTTGAGATCAAAAATGAGAATCTCTTTCACGATTCTTCCTCAAGCAGGAGATTTCTTTTCGATTGGTTTGATTGTTATTTGATGTAATTTCTCCATCCCCAATTTTTCGAACTGCTTGGTGATTTCACCATCTTTTACGTGGAATTCTGGGCTCACCCACCACTTTATTGATTTAATCTTGTCTTTGTTATCTTCTAAGAGTGTCTTGAGTTTGGATACGTCAAGTGTGTAATCCGAAACATAACGAATCGGGATTTTTGGATCGTGGCTGATCGAGATGTATTTCCTCAAGTCTCCAAGGAAAAACTCCGGTGAGTTATATTCGATACGAAGATAGAGTCGTGGATATTGCCCGATTTTTGTTCTCGTTGCCATGAGCGGGATACTGTTAACGATGGCCTGATCGAATAATTCAATATCCTTATCCGTCAGGGATGTATGTTCAGCTCTCTTCGCGCTGATGATACCGTGAAAAGCAATCAGCGAATAATCTACCCGGTAATCTTTACCCATCGCCCCTTGTTTATTCCCAGCTTCAGAGCTGAAATGTGAAGTAATGCCACTAGATTCCATGATATTTACTTTATTCAACGAATATCCCCAGTTGAACTGAACGGGACCGGTGAATTTCTTGGATCCGGATTTGGTAGATTTTGACCCGGCTTTTTCTTCTTTTTCCGAGGATCCTTTTATTGTCATTGTTGCCCCGAAAAACCGGACATCCATCAGATTATCCATGAGGAATTTATCATCGTTCAGAAGATCTGCTTTATCCATATTTTTTTCCCGAGCAAGTTCTTCTAATCGCCCGGTAGATGTGACTGATCTACCATCGATATTACAGACAAAAATTGGTTCCCCGAGATATTGCTCGAAATAATCGCGGATATACCTTTTCAGTCGTAAATCAGAAACGAGATTGATTTCCCGGTCAGGATCCATCCGGGGTTTGTTCTCATTATCCGGATCGCCATTTGGATTGCACATCTTCGCATCGTAGACAAACAATATTTCATGATTGTTCGCGATCGTCACTTTTTCTGTCATCGTTTTTCCTGACGGTGCAACATTCGCCGCCGTTACACTCATATCTGTTGTCTTTTTACTCATCGGTATCTCCTCCTTCATCTTCTTCGGTTTCCTGTTCAGTCGGTGCTTCTTGCTCTCCTCTGGATATCGCTTGGTATGTTGCAAAACTATACCCGGAAAGTATGTAGAAAACATTTTCCTGATTGGACAGATTCCAACTCTGGCTGTATATGTCAATCATTTTCTTATACTCGTAAAACAGCGATTCATGAAGTTTCAGAATTTTGTATTGGACCAATTTTTCAAATACTTCATTTGTCAAGCGAATAATTGCCTGGACATTCATTCCCTCAAAATTGATCTTATTAAGTATGGGCTTATTTTTATGTCCCGCTTTCCACTGTTTATTGCCAATTCCACCTATCAGGTATCCAAGGAGGAATAATGTTTTCCGGGGATCATCGTACACCCCGATATCAGACCAGAATTTATTGATCTCAACCGGAACAGATCCAATATCACTAACCTTTTCCATAGTAAATCCTCGTAATAAGTTTAATTCCCTAAAGAATACTAATGCAAAATTCTGTTGCAGTACTTTCCGCCAAAGATGACTTTCTGAGGAAACATTGTAACCTCCCCGATTATGGAAGATGATGCGCAATAGTTCTGTGTACTGATCGATTAACAAAGAGTAATCGATCGATCTGGAAGCAAAGACAGCATCGATAATGTCTAAAAACTTTGTCGAATATGTACGGTCTTTGTTTCCAATGCGAATTGGAATTGTGTAATAGAGACTCTTTAAGGAAATTTTCAGAAAGCCTTGCTGAACCGGATAGCCTTTATCGATCTTCAATGCAATTTTTTGTTGTATATCAAGAATTGTATCGAGCCGACTCGGAGGAACATCCTTAATCAACCTTAAAATTTTAAAATCTCTTCCCTGTTCTGATCGGTAAAAGAGATAATTTATCACAAAATTATTCTTTTCATTCTCTTCAAAATCTCTGAAATTTTTCAGTTCTTTTTCAAAGATATGAAGTACCGTTAGATTTGATACAGCATTGTTTTTATGAGTAATATACCGGGCGAATCTTGCATAATCCAATTCAAGATTCTTGAACAGCAAAGTTGGAATCACATAACCATTGAGTTTCCCGATTTTAATTTTCAAATTATTTTTAATGAATGCCTCTCCAGATAGTAGGTTCCCGTAACAAGTTTCGCAGATGTTAAAATTTCTTGTGAATTTCCCATCAAGGTCTGATGAAAAACCCAATTTATCCGTCATATAATATTTAAAACTCAAATTTGTTGCAGTGCTTGTTGTTGCTATATTCTTCTTATTGCATAAGGAACAATTGCCTTGACGATTGAGATATTTTTTATAATTTGTATCTTTCGGATCGAAGAGGCACCCGATTTTTTCATTTGATAACATTTTTCGATACTCTTGTCGCGCTGCAAGTGAAGAGCCGTTTAGTTTTATTGTATATATGGAAACGTCATCAGAAGCTAATTTTGATTTTAATGAAGTCAGAATATTTTTACTTAATGCTTCGAGATATTTTTTTGAATTCTTTTTTGCTTGATCCTTTTTTTGTGACGGACTGGATAATTCTTTTAATAACTCCTTATTTTTTTCAGAGAAGGTAGGTCTTAGATCTGTAGGTAAGGAGAATTTTGTGAAATCAACTCTCCAAATTTTTCTCTCATCCTTTTTTTCTTTATAAGATATAGCAATGAAAAATTTTTCCAGAACCATTTGCAGTTCATTTTTTAGCGGATTATCAACTCGTTCCAAAATATTTGATATTGCATCGCCAAAAATGAAAGGAAAGACATCTGATGTGAAATAAATTTGCGGCTTATTTCTGGGATTGTTTCCCAGCCAGAGATATTTTTTTCCCGAATCCGGTTTTACTTCTTCATAATCACAGGTTATTGTCTGATTCGTTGTGTCGAAATTAAAAATAATTACGTGTTGTTTTTTCTTTTTTATTTCAAGGGGGATTTTTTTTGAGAAGTTATCTAAGAGATTATCACCAGCGCCCTTATTTGCGTACTCCCCAATCTCCCGTATCGCTTCAATCATCGTATCGTCCCATTGCAAAAAGAAAATTATTCCTGCACAAATTTATCGTGTCTAATTATCTCCCCTGCATTATTCAACGATCCTCCATTTACCTTTACCATCTATATACTTGCTGATTTGATGGTGTGAAAGTGATACTGGCCGAAGGTAGAACCCCCCCAAACCCCTCTAATGATAGTGCAGATCCGGCCTCTTCAAAAATACCCGCCACAGTCCGACAGGACCTCCGATCTGGAGGAGGAGAAGAATGCGCAAGCATTCTTCGATTGTATCTGACCTGTGACAGGTAATGTGACCCGCACTTCGGGAGCCCGAAATCTGGCCGGAAAACAGGCGTTCTTTTCATCCGGACCGTACAGCACTACCCCTCCCCCTTACTTCTGCCTCCCAAAAGCGTACAAAAGCGTTTTACAAAACCACGGAAAATCGCCCGTTTGCCTAAAATTGACCAATATCCATGGATTTCGAAAACACTGAGCAAAAGTGCACCTGATTTTGCAGATACCACCAGAGAAGGGGTACCTGGAGGGACAATCCAGGCTCGTACAGGGCCCGGATTGCCAAAAGATTCCGATGAGTACGAAGAGGAGTGAAGAACTCATAAGGTACGCCGGCAAAATTCATTCTGCTAATTACCAATGAGTAACCTTTATCGTTTCTGCTAATTAGTAATTAGTATGGTCTCGAAAGAGCTGCTGCGGCAACTCGTCATCCAGCAGAAAGCCCGGATGGAACAACCAGGGGATTTTATCGAACGCTCGATCCTTCCCCTGGTCCTCGCCGCACTGGATGACGACCGGGTGATCATCCTTGCCGGTATCAGGAGATGCGGGAAGTCCACGCTCATAAAACAAATCATGGAGACAAAGAAGAACTACTGCTATGTCAATTTCGAAGACGAGCGGCTGCTCAGTTTCCGTGCAGAGGATTTTTCCATCCTCGATGAAGTGCTCATGGAAATATACGGGCCGTCCTCTACGTACTTCTTTGACGAGATCCAGAACGTGGAAAAGTTTGAAACGTTTGTCCGAAGGCTCCAGGACCGCGGCAAGAAAGTGATCCTCACCGGCTCCAACGCAGCCCTGTTCAGCAAGGAATTCGGGACCCGACTGACCGGCCGGTACAAACTCTTTGAGATATACCCGTTCTCGTTTGTCGAATACCTCCGGTTACAGGGCATCGCAGTCCGCAAAGAATCGCTGTATCTGGCTGAAGAAAAAGCAACCATTGTCCGGGCTTTTGGGCGCTACACGGAATGCGGCGGGATGCCCGAATACCTCAGAAATCGCGACACGGATTATATCAAAACCCTGTACGACAACATCCTGTACCGGGATATCATTGCACGATATTCCATCCGCAGGCAGAGACTGGTGCGGGAGCTGGTCGGGATCCTTGCATCCACCATGACACTCCCGTTTACGTACAACTCGCTGAAAAAAAGTCTCGGGCTGATGAATGCCATCACAGTCAAGGAGTACATATCCTATCTCAGCGGGGCATACCTGTTCTTCGAACTCGCGCGGTTCGACTACTCGGTGAAAAAACAGCTGGGCTCGCCCCGCAAGATCTACTGTATCGATACCGCTTTCAGTATCATCAGCGGCTTCTCCCTTTCCCCGGACAAAGGAAGGCTTCTGGAAAATATCGTCTATATCGAACTGAGGCGGCGGGGAAGCAGGATCTTTTACTTCACGAAGAACCGGGAATGCGACTTCGTCCTCGTTGACCGGAAAAAAATTACCGGCGCAATCCAGGTCTGTTATGAATTCACGGAAGAAAACCGGGAGCGGGAGATTAGAGGCCTCGCTGAAGCGATGGATGAGTTCAGGCTGGACCGTGGCCTGATCCTGACCAGCGATCAGGATGATGAACTGCGGGTCGAAGGGAGGACAATCATCATCCGGCCGGTCTGGAAGTGGCTGCTGGAGAATGACGATGCAATCTAGGCCGGGTTGCCTGGCAATCCTTCCGGGGCCTTACATGATCAAGCTCGGACGTTTTCATTTTCACAAATCCTGCGATCTCGCTCCTGACCGCGGCATCGATTGTCTGTAAAAAATCGCAGACTCTTTTCTCCCCTCCCCCGGTGAGGAGGAGGATCACATCGGAATAAGTCTCGCCGGGCCGCTTATGGGCCTTGAGCGCGTGATACGCAGATTCCGTGAGGCGGAGAGTTTTTGTCACCGGTAAATACATGGTACGTCCATAGTTACACTCTTTCGGCACTTCCTCCTGCACTCACTTTCGCCCTGCCCCACACCCATAAAACCTCCGGCAGCCAATATAGCTGAAGAAATGAACAGCATCGACACCTTCTTCCCGTACAGCGAGTACCGGCCCGGCCAGCGCCACATGCTCGAGGTCGCAGCCACGGTTGCCCGCGATGGCGGTATTGCGATGATCGATGCCCCGACCGGCTCCGGGAAATCGAGCGTGGTTGCTTCGCTCCTTGCCGAGCGCAAAGGCCGGAAGGTTGTGATTGCTGTCCGCACGGTCAGCCAGCTCACGACATTCATCCGCGAGCTTGAGCTCGTGAAGAAGAAAGCCCCGCAGATCAAAACCGTGTATCTCGTTGGCAAGAAGAGCATGTGCCCACTGGGTGGGGAAGGCGACGTATACCGGCGCTGCGAAGGGGTCAAGGCATTCAGTACCTCGCTGATGCGGGACCGGGCCGAGAAAGGGGCGATGATTCCGGCAAAGGATCCGTTCATCATCCAGCAGATCCGCAGGATGGACAGGGAACACCCGCTTCTCTGCCCCTATTATATCAACAGCAAGATGTTCGTTCCCGCTGAAGGCGTTGGAGTGCGGATGGTTCCCTCGACCGAGCTCCGTAACAAAGCCGACCGCGTGATCCAAAACCCGGTCCCCCCGCGGGATCTCACTGAATACTCATCCGGCCTCTGCCCGTACGAGCTGATGATGCATGCCGCAAAGAACACAGACGTCGTTATCCTTAACTACCACCATCTTTTCGACCGGCAGATCCGCGAACAATTGTATGCGAACCTGGGGGTCGAGGAACAGGACATCCTCCTCTTAATTGACGAAGCGCACAACTGCGGGGACGTGATCACCGGGATCGAGAGCGTGACCATGGAAGAACGGGACCTCGAACAGGCCTCGCGCGAACTCTCTGGCATGGCCCGGCGGCACAAGGGGGCAGAGGCGGTCCGGCATGTGCTGCCCCGGCTCACGGAGTTCATCCGGGGCTTGCAGAATTCGGTCGAGGCCGAGGACTGGTTCGATCCCGCGATCTTCGACCGGATGATTGTCCGCGAATCGCTCTACAAGGATATGGACGAGATCGTGGATGACCTCATGGGCCTGTCGGAAACCATCCGCGAGAAGAACCAGAAGTCAGGGGAGTTTCGCGAAACCGCGATCGAGCGGCTGACGGAATTCCTTCTTCGGCTTTCAAACTCCGCAACCGATCCGGCGTTCCTCACCGTATATCGTAAAGAGGAGTCCGGCATCACGCTCGAAGTCCGCAGCATCGATCCCGCAGCTTCGCTTTCTGAAGTGTGCGGCTCCCATGCCTGCGCCATCCTGATCTCAGGCACACTCTCGCCGGTCGAGAGCTTCCGGAAGTATTACTTCGGCAACGGCAACGTGACCACGCTCTCCCTCCCCAATGCATTCCCGAAGGAGAACCGGCTCATTGTCTGCGCAAACGACATCACCACCGCGTACTCGATGCGGCAGAACAAGGAGAACACAAACCGTATCGCAGGATACATACGGTCTTTCTCCTCCCTGAAAGGCAACCGTGCCATCTACTTCCCCAGTTACCAGATCCTCGAGACCTACGCGGATTTGACCGCACGGGATATCCGGGGCAAGAAAGTCTTCATCGAGCCCCGCGATGCTGCCGGGGCAGGTGCTGCCCTGACTGAGTTCCTCTCTCTCCCGTCTAGGCGCGAATCCGGTGTTATGTTTGCCGTTGCCGGGGGAAAGTGGAGCGAGGGGCTCGATTACCGGGGCGAGATGATGGCAGGCGCGATGGTGATCGGTCTCCCGCTCGCCCCGTTCAACCGGGTGCGCAAGATGATGATCGAGTATTACCGGCACAAGTTCGGGCCCGAGGGGGAGTTCCTCTGCTACACCCTGCCGGCCGTCAACCGTTCGCTCCAGGCGCTCGGGCGGGTGCTGCGAACCCCGGAGGACCGGGGCGTGCTGGTGCTCGGGGAGAAACGGTTTTTGGAAAAGAAGGTCAAAGATGCCCTGCCGGCATGGATCCAGGAAGAGATGATCGCGTGCGACTGTGACCGGTTCCGCGAGGTGCTTGCGCAATGGAAACCATGAGCGGCTCCTGCCGGCTCGGGCTCTGGCATGTCCATGTGTACTGGAACGGCGACATAGTCAGCCGCATCCGGTTCTCGCGGACGGGAATCGAAGGGAGCGTCCCGCTCCTGATCCGGCAGTACTGCGCCGGAAAGCCCATTGACTTGGGGGGGATTTTCTCTGTTGCGATGCAGGGCGAGACACCCTACAGCCGCATCTACCGCGCCGTGCGGGAGATCCCGTACGGGAAAACCGCGACCTATGGGGAGATCGCCCGCCATGTCGGTACATCCCCCCGTGTGGTCGGGCAGGCAATGGCCCGGAACCCCACACCGCTTGTCATCCCCTGCCACCGGGTTGTTGCGGCAACGGGGATCGGGGGGTTCTCTCCAGACATCGGGATCAAGGAACTGCTGCTGGAGATGGAGAAGAAGGGCAGAAAGGTCCTGCTGAAACCTAGTCCGTAAACTACTACATAGGGAAGATCTAAACTATTCTGGACAGCTACGGGAGCGGCACACGAGAGATGAGATCTGCAGTGATACTGGTCGGGGGCGAGGCGCGCCGTGCCAACGGGCAGGAGAAGTATTTCTTCCGGTACCAGGGCAGGACGTTCATCGAGCGGCTCGTTGATACGCTGCGGGGGATCGTAGATGAGATTATCCTCGTTGCACGTGACCCGGAACAGTGCCGCCGTTTTGACCACCTGAAGGGCGTCCGGTGTATCACTGACATCCGCCAGGGGATCGGTCCCATTGGCGGGCTCCATGCCGGCACCCTTGCTGCACAGGGAGACCTGCTCTTCGTCTCTGCCTGCGACATGCCCTGCATTGATGCAGGGGTTGTCTCGTACCTCTTCTCCGCTATTGGTGAACACCAGGCAGCCATTCCCAGCTGGAATACAGACCTTCTCGAACCCCTCATGGCCGTATACCGCCGCGAGGCTATCCTGGAGTACCTCAAGACCCATGAATCCTACTCACTGCGCTCGATGATACGGTCCATCGATACGCTGTATGTGCCCGTGGACGACCTCAGGCAGTTCGACCCGGAACTCCGGTCTTTCACGAATATCAACAAGCTCGAGGACCTCGAACAGATCAACGGGGACAATGCTGCATTGTAACGGGCCGTCCGTCTTTTTCGCCGTATACACCACGGGCAGCACAAATACCTTAAAATATATGTGATGAAACCAATCGATAGATCATTACCATTTGCCGGGAAACAGCCTGCTGAGCTGCAGGCAGGTGCACGAAGAGTATGAAACAGATCTCCCCTGAGAACGAGGAAGTCCTTCACCTGTTCATCATCACCGCAGCGACCATTGGCGCTGTTATCACCACGGTATTCTCCTTAACTCACGGGATCTTCGAGATATTCCCGTTCCTCTACATCCTTCCCATCATCCTTTCCGTGTACTTCTTCCCGAAGCGCGCAGTTCTCTTCTCCCTTGGCGTCAGTCTCACTTATATCGGGATGATCTACCTGTACGACTTCACCAACCCCGAACACATTGCGATTGCAACAGCATGGTTTGCCATCTTCATCACCATCGGGGTTGTCTCCTCGTCCTACGCAACGCGGCTCATCGACGAGCAAATGCGGATCCGGAGCATCCTTGTGAATTCCCAGGACGGAATCTTCTGTTTCGATCTCACGACCCTCCAGGTCCTCGGGGCAAACGCCAAGTTCGCGCAATGGCTCCGCTATGACCGGAGCGAGCTGGTGGGAAAGGACCTCTCAAAGACCTGGACCGGGTCGTCCGAGCGCGACCAGTTCATCGCAGATATCCGGAACGGTCCGCAGAACCTGGAGACTGAAGGGGTCTTCCAGTCACGGGACGGGGCCCAGCACCGGTTCATCGTCTCGGCTGTACTGGTGTCACGGAACCGCGTGCTCTGTTCTGCGATCGATATGACCGGCAGCAAGGTCGCTGACGAGGAGATCAAGAAGACCCTGGAAGAACTCGAGGTGCAGGTCCGTGCCCGGACGGAACACCTGGAAAAGATAAACGCGCAGCTTCAGGCCGAGATCCTCGAACGGCGCAGGGTGACAAAGACCATCCTCACACCGGAACCCGGGTCCAAGAAGGACCTGGAGGACGAGGAATGATCGCCATCCCGTCCGGTGGTGCCCCCCGCATCCTGCCCGGCACGGCACGGGGCCTCTGGTCCACCGCCATC
>Ga0302250_1000503_pt1 | contig 37412 bp, 60 predicted proteins | sample AAG_RA_Asp_MG_FD_193536 | JGI IMG/M metagenome (GOLD analysis project Ga0302250, IMG submission 193536) | Enriched activated sludge microbial communities from anaerobic digester in WTTP, New Holstein, Wisconsin, United States - AAG_RA_Asp | ecosystem: Engineered > Bioreactor > Anaerobic >...
CCCTCATGGTAGGCATGGGTGCCCGCCGAATCGACTTCGAGGAACCGTGATACGCCGGCCTGACGTGCAAGGGTTCTGACAATCACTTCCGCAGCGGGCGACCTGCAGATATTGCCCATGCAAACTATTAAAATCCTTGTTTTTTCCATTATATTCAACATCTTACTACCGGTTTAACCACAGAAAAACAGGGCAAAAAAGAGCTCTTTCGACCACAAATAATCAATGACTTGCAGCGCAAAAGTAAAAATGCCCGTTGGAAAAATTACCCGCCAAGCATGGCCAAGGCCGGCTTTGTCTGTTGATTGTACAGACCTAGGTTACCGGTTGCGCCTTTGCAAGCAATTCGGTCTTCGTCGCGCTGCCGTTGGTTGTCCCGAACCAGAACGCCATCACCATTCCCCAGGCTGTGCTGAGTGACCCGAGCATAATCAGCAGCGCTTGCGAGTCTGCGACCTTCAGTTCGCCGGTCATCATTCCGGCGAGTATCGCGAAGTAGCCGAGCGTGATGAGGATGGATAGCACCGCGGGGATCTTCGACCGCGTCGTCTTCTGCATGTCCCGTGCGTCCTTCCGGTCATCAGCGGCGATCGCCTCCAAGTCCTTCACCTGCTTGAACCCGAGCTCCTGCATCTGCAGCGCGAATGACTGATCAGCGTTCTTGATCGCGAGCATCTGCTCCGGTGTAGCACCTGACAGCGCCTGCTTTATCGTTTCCGTCGTCTTGTCTGACAGCCCGAGTGCGTCTGCAATCGCCGAGACGGCCATCCCGCCGAGCGGACCGCCAAGGGCGGTACCGATCCACGGCGCCACTGTCGATACAATCGATTTCCAGTCCATGCTCAGACTCCTTCCGTGTAGGTTGCCTTGCCGTTCGAAAAATGCGCGGTCAGCACCTGCCGGCGCGCGTCAGGATCAAAACTGATGTGCACCCACGCCCCGCCCTCCTGAATGCACTGGTCAAACTGGATGTCATTGGCGGCGATCGCCTTAACGATCTGAAGCGGAGAGCCGAACGACGGACAAACAAAGTCAGCGGCATAGCCGCTCATGTGCGCCGATTTCTTCGCCCCGCCGATGGCTGCATTCAGTGCGGGAGAACGATAGCCAGAAGTGATGCGCACCGGGCCGCCGAGCAACGCCCTGACCTGCTCAAGACATCCGGCCAGGTGCGTCAGGTGCGCAACGACCTCGAGCGATGGCGTGTTGTCGATGCCCTTGCGAATGGCTGTCTGCGATAACGTCAGTTCTTCGAGGGTGAAATGTTCGCTCAGTTTCATTGCGCATGCTCCAAATTGCACTTTGTCTCAACGCGAGTAACCCGCCGATCAAGTTCGGTGATCCGCCCATGCAGCTGGTTGTCGCCGTCGGCAATCTGCTGTCGGATGCTGTTGGTGAGTTCCGCCGTGCTCTTTGAGAACTCCTGCTGTTGTTTTGTCATCAACTCGGAAAGGTCGTCGAGCTTCTTGAATATTCGCTGGCCTATCCACGTCAGCACGCCGCACAACGCGGCAAGCAATACCTGGATGAGTGTTGTGTAGTGGGCTTCCGTCACCGCAATGTCTCCCTTTCGTGGTTGATATTCTTTTGAATTACGCTACCCTGACCATCACAACGCTGCCGTTGCGATACAGGCCGCCGACAGGGATGCCACCGGCTGCCGCCGCGGTATCGTCGGCGTAGTTTCCGAGCGAACCGACAGTGACGACAGGTGCATTCACCTTCTTGTGAAGCAGGTTAAGCCAGCGGTCGAGCGTGGCTGTTCCGGTCTGTGGCGGTGGATTCAGGTTTGACATGTTTGTGTTTCTCCCTGCCAGAAAGGGGCATCAATGCACTGGGATAGCAGTTGGAATACGGCCGTCGCCCTGGCCATCGTTGCTGTGATCGTTCCCCTTTGTCAGAAGGGACACCGCAAGGCGCACGAAGAAGCCAAGAGACGGATGAAAGACGGCTGGCTGAAGTGGCTAGTTACGCACGAGTTCGGCAAGCGTGGCGCTGCCGACGTTTCGGCTGATATTCGGGTTTCTCGCAAGTAGCCGCTGCAGCGCGTTTCGAGCTGGAATCGCGCCCTTGTTCACCGCGCTGTTGATCACCCGGGAACCCGTCTTCGAATAGGCGGCCGACAGCGGCAAGGCGGCACCGGCGCCGAGCAGCGTACTCAGCAAGCCGTTCGGCGTCGTGATGTTGGAAAGCAGCCGGCCCGCCGTCCCGGAGTCCGGAACCTTGCTGGGCATCACTTCTTTCCCGGCCGCCGCTAGATCCTGAAGCAATGCCGTACCTTCGGAGAAGGCGCGCTTGTCCTTCGTCTTGTCGAGAGCCTTGGCCGCGCTCAGGAGCTGGGCCGGCGTGAATACGCCATCCTCTGTGCCTACCCCGGCCGCCGCGCGCTGGATCCGCTTGAAAGCCGCGTAGGCCTTGTCGATCGCCGCAAGCTCGGTTGCGTTCTGCGGATTGGCGCGGGTCACCAGATCGCGGAACTCCTGATCGGCTTGCTTGAGTGCCTGGCCGAGCTGGCGCTGATAGGCGTCCGTACTGGTAGCGAAGTTCTTCGCCTCGGTGCCGATAGCAGACTTCACCGCCTGCAGGTTCTCCGCGTTGATCATGCCGTTCGGCGCCATGCGCTGGCCGATCTCGCGCTCAATGATGGCGTCGAACGCCTTCTGCTCTTTCGCCGGAAGGCTCGAAACCATGCTGCGCAGGCTGGCCATCTTGTTGACGAAGTCGTCTTCGAGTGCATTGGCGCTGGATCGCGACAAAACATCATCGTAGGCTGCGCCGAGACCCTGACGAAGATCCTGCACGGCCCCGCTGCCAACCCCGTCGACCTGCATGCCGGGAAGCTTCGCCCGCTCGATCGCGGCTTCGTTGAACTCCTTCAGCCCGCGCTTCCGCGCTGCGTTGATGACGTCGCCGACAATCGGGACAGAAGTCGCTTTGTCCTCCATCGCCTTGAGCACGCCCCCGGCGTTCTGCCCGGGCGTCAGGACGATTCCTTCGTCGGTCAGCGTGCGCACGTTCGGGCTGACGGTTGCCGGCGCCGCCTTCGCGAGCAGCTGCGAGGCTTTCGCTCCAGCCGCGCCGCCCAGGCCGCCCATGGCCGCCGCCTTCGCCCGTTCCTTAAGATCGCCCGGGGTGATCAGCGCATTGCTGACTGCGCCGACCGTCGCCGCACCTGTCACCGTGTTCGCGCCGGGGATCAACGCCGTCGGCGCCAGCAGCGCGACGTTTCCGGCGATGTTCCCGACAGGCGCTTCCTCGGCGATGATCTTCTGGGCAGCAACCTGGTCTGCGTCCGCCTTGCCGAACAGGCCCTTGACGCCCTCGGCGGCATTGACCACCGCGGATCCGGCGCCGGCGATGTTCCGCGTCAGCCAGTCGGTATCGCGCAGGACTTCACGCAACGAGTCTCCGAATCCTTCCTTGCCGATCTTGAGCGGCCCGTTGTCGAAGGCGCGCCTGTCGTATTTCGGCGGCTGGCTGGTGCCGGCCGCTGCTTCCCGCTCCGCGCGCGCACGGAATTCGAACTCTTCGTTTTCGTCCATGATCACCGCCCCTGAGATTTCAGCCACTGCTGATAGCGCGCTTCCTTCGCCGGGTCCGAGTAGGCCCCGCCGACAGGTACGGCGCCCTTCTCCTGATCTTGCGCCGGCGCCCGCTGCTTCCCGCCGTGCCGCAGGTTGAAGGATGACCGCAAACGCTCCTTCGCGCCTTCGGTGTATTCGACGATCTTCTTCAGGCTCTCCTTCATCTGCTCTTCCGATTGCGCATTTTCGAGCGCGGCCAGGTTCGCTTCGAGGCGCTTTCCTTCCGCATCCGACACAGCGCCGAGCGCGCCGCCCGTCTTGCTGTTGTTCCGCATGTCCTGCAGCACGCCGAAGGCAACCTGCGATTTGAGCGTGTTGAGCTTGGCCTGCGCGTCGGCCGCCTCACCGCCCGGGATGTTCGGAAACAGCGAGCGGACACCGGTGATGCCGCCGAGTCCCGGATGATTCAGCGCCTCGTTCGCCGCCGTCGCGAGCCGATCCATTGCGCTTGTGCTTCCCGACAGCGCGGCCGTGTCCTGGTTGAACGCGCCCTGCAGCTTCAGATCGGCCGGCCCGCCCGGGATGGCTTCAAGGTTGCCGTCCTGCGTCATGCGGTAGCCGGCCGGGGCCTTCGATACCGGTGCCCGGGCGTTCTCTGTTTCGGCCTTGGTGCGCTCGAGCTGCGCGAGTTTCGTCTGTGCCTCGATGTCATCCATCCGAAGCTTTCTCGTCGCCGCCTGATCGACACCGAGGTCCGCGATCTTGTTGCCCTGTGCGTCATAGACAGAGAGCGGATCATTCTTCCCGAAGTAGCCCTTTCCCTTGCCGAAGACCTCGACCGGCCGGGTAACGTCGATATCAACCTGCGGCTGCAGCTGCTGCATCAGCGCGTTCGTCTGCGCAACCTGCCCTTGCTGCTGAGGCTGCGCCGCCTGTTGCTGCTGCCCGAGGGCGGCCATCGCCAGAGGGTTCAACGGGGCGGCGTTGAGGTTTTCGCCCTCGTTGTTGATCCACCCGGCCGGCGTGAGGTTGAGCACACGGCCGCTGCTTGACCTGATTTGTCCGAATGCCATGATCAGCCCCCCATCCCGCCGTAGTAGAGCGGCGTTGATCCGCCACTGTTCGCCGTCGCGTTGTAGCCGTAGGACTGATTGTTCGCAATCGGCGTCTTGTTCAGGAAGTTACCGAGCTGGCTGATCGTGTTGTTGTAGGTCTGGCTGGCGAGACCCTGTCCGAACTTCGTCAGGTCGTACAGCCGGTTTCCGCTGCCCAGCATGCCCTTGGCCGCTGCCGTCCGATTGACCGCCTCAAGCCCTTGGTTGTACGCGAACTTGTATCCGGGAGTGTCGGTGATGCTTGACGGGTTCTGCAGCAGCGCGTTCAGCTTGTTTCCTGCCGTCGTATAGACCTGCTGCGCCTTCTGCTGCGCCTGCGCCTGCTGGTACTGCGCCGGCGTGAGCCACTGCCCGCCGCTGTAGATGGCCCCGGCCGACGGCGTATTGACCGCCCCGCCCTGGACGTAGCTGTAAGTGCCGTCCGCTACCTGCCCCTCTGTCGGCAGAACGTTTTGCCGGGCTCCGGTCGTTCGTGTTCCTGACGCAAATCCAACCATGACTATTCTCCTTCGATTTCCAATGCTTGAACACGGAACGGCGTGTTCGCCGTATGCCTGACTTCAAAACTGCGCCGCGACATGCTTCCCAACCGGTGAATCCTCGATCGCTCAAGGCTCAGATCGACCTTCCGATACTTCCCGTGCGTCTTGTAATCGTCGTCCGAGTAGCGAATCAGCGCCGATGCGTCCACTTTGTCGCCGATGACCTCGGCCGATGAAACGAACTTCCGTCTCGCGCCGCCCGCGTCATAGATTGTGGTGCGTGTCGAGGCGTCGATCGAGACGCCGTTATCCTGGTACGCCGTGCCGAGCAATTCATAAATGATCCCGTCAGCCTCGCCGAGAACCAGATCCTTCCCGCCCGTGTTCGCGTAGTAGGCCAGGTCGAAATAACCCTCTGTCGATCCGGTTGCGGTGATCGTGCCCGTCGCGGTGCCGGCGAGGCTGTCAGGGACGTCATAGGTGAACGTGTCGGCATCGATCAAGGAAATGTTCGTCGTGAGGCTGTAGCCCGTCGGCGTGGCGCCGGCGATGGTTACCTCGTCGCCGTCGGCGAATCCGTGCGCCGCGCAGATCGCCGTTGCGATGCCGGCCGCCTGAGTCAGCGACGACACCGTTTTCGCCTCGCCCGCCTTCCGCCGCGTGAAGTGTGACCAGACCTGACTCGTGAAGTCATAGACCAGCGATATTCCGGAGGTCGCCAGCGTCAGCACGTACAGTGAATGACCGGCGAAGCCAGCGCCCCACGAAAACACCTTTTCCAGTGAATCCGCGTTCAGGATGCGATCGACGTCCGGTGTTGAAATCTTCGTCGGCACCATCGACCCGACCAGCGCATAGACGCCGCGCCCCTTCTCCCGGCTATTGCCCATCCAGACGAGTTTTCCATCGAACTGCGCCACGCTGTAGCCGTTTGCGCACCCGGTCTGGATGGTTGCCGACTGGATGACAGCCAGCGGAGAGCCTGTTGCATTCGCGGCATCGTAGAAAAACTCGGTCGTCCAGCGCCCGAAGCCGACGACATAGTTCATGTACTTGGCGATTGCCACCCCGCCGTCAGGCTCCGCTTCACAGGCGATGAACTCCAGCGAGTTCCAAGACAACGGCGCTTCAAGGCCACTGTTGTGGATCGTCCCGTTAGCGTCCATCACGAAGAAATAGCCGTCTAGGTAGGCCACGCCGGGAACGGTCACGGCGGGATAGTCTGCATCGGTGATCTTGGTGATCGTGTTCGCGACACCATCGAACAGGAAGGCATCGTGTGTCGACTTGAACAGGAAGCCCGTTGATCCGCTCGCCGAGTCCTGAAGGCAGAACTGGAACGGAAGGCCGGCAACGGTCACTGACATCTTTTTTCCTTTCTCAAAGCGGCACGCCCACCGGGCCGGAGTTCGTCACCAGCTTGAAGATGTTCCGGTACGATGTCCCGCAGCAAATCATGAACAGGTCCGATCCGAGCGAAATCAACGCGCCATTCCTCATCACATTGATTCCCGTGGGCAAGGTGTAATTCTTCTTTATCCAGGTGATTCCGTCGGCGCTCGTCCATGTCTCGTTATCGCTGAACACAGCGAGCAGGCCCTCGCTTGTAGCGATGCAGTCAATCAGCGTTACGGTAGGAACTCCCCAGTTGCTCGTCAGCTGTGTCCAGGTTAATCCGCCATCGTCTGAGCGATAAACCGACTTGTAAACCGTGGAGTTGCCCGGTGGGATCGCGTACAACGAGCCGGCGTACAGCACGATTCTAGCCACGCTTGCCGACAGCAGGGATGTGTCGACCACGGAAGACCATGCCGTTCCGTTCGTTGTCGAATACGTCTTGACGTAGGTCGATGCCTTGTTGAATCGGCGCAGCACACCGCCTTGAACGACGACCATGTCAGACCAGATGAAGTCGATCGGCGCTTCCTGGTTCGCCTCAAGTGCCCAGTTGATGAAGTCCGCAGACTTTAGGGTGGTAAGAACGCCTGGTTCTGATTCGGTGTCCCACCACCACACATAGCCGTTGAAGTAGGCCACTTGGCCAATCGGATAATACGGCCCAACCCAGTTTGCAGAGGACCATGTGACGCCGTCGGCGCTCGTCCATGTCTTTAGCTGCGAAGCATCGGGGTAAAGCAGCGTTTCGCCGACCCGGAGCACATTTTTTGAGTAGTAGGATGTGAATGGCAGCAGCGTCGTCATATCTGCACCCAGCCTTCACTTCCGCCGCTCGTGCCGCCGCCGCTGCCGGGTGTCAATGGTCCGAACAGCGCATCGTCAATGATCGCGTAGGCCAAGCCATTGAGGCTGAACAGCCCCTGCGCCAAGCCGGGAGGAAGTTCGACATCGCTCGTGATCCCGGGACGCTTCACGGCGACGAGCTCGCCTTCGACGCTCTCGGTGACCATGTTTTTCATCTTCGAATCGGCGCTCAGGGTTCCGTCGCGCGATTCCAGCGGATGGCAGAGTGTCAGTCTCATAGCGCCCAGGTCGTTCCGGCCGAAGGGGGAGAAACGATGATCTTGCGCAGCGTGTCTCCGGAGACGATGAAGAGGACCCCGCCGAATCCGATTGCGCCCTGCCCGTTGGTTCCGACACCGGTGAGCAGCGCGGAGGCTCCCGGACGCTTGGCGGCCTTGACGATATCGCCCTTCACCTCGGCGAGTAGGTTCTTCATCTTCGCGCCGCGGGCAAGCGTGCCGTCGCGGCTGTGCAGCGGGGCGGTCAGTTTGAGACGCATCGTCAGCCGCCTATGAAGTCGCCGAAGGAAGTGCCGGAGCCACCGGCAACGGCAGCAGGCAGATCCATCATCGGCACGTCCCGATTGACTCGCTTGATAGCGCCCATCGCCCGGCGCGCGGCCTGTTTCGTATCCTCGCTGACCTTCTTTCCGTAGCCGGGTCCCATGCGGACAGCCAGCGCCAGAATGATTGCATCCTCGTAGCCTTCGGGCATGTCGATCTGATCCGACGTTGAGGCGAACTGCTTGACCGACTGCATTACGCTCAGGTGCAGCGTGCAGCCGGTCGAAACCGGGTACAGGTACAGCGTCCCGTCCGGATAGGTCGCATCGTAGTAGATCGCCGCCGTGTTCGCGCCGGCCTGCGCCTTGTAGGTCAGGGCGTCGTATTGCTCGCCGTCAAGCACCGACACCGGGTAGGAAATCCCGCCGCGATCAACATAGGCGCTCTCGATCTTGATCGGGCGCTTCGTCGTAACGCTGCCGCTTGGGCCGAGGGTGATGCTCTGCTGTCCGGTCAGCGCGATCGATTCGGATGCCTCAGCATAGGCGAATTCGCCATCGGTCGAGAAGGTTTCGAGCAGCCTGTTCAGCATGCGCAGCCCATCAGACAGCATCGTCGCGCTCGGAGTCTCGCCTTCACCGATGACCTGCAGCTCCTTGAGCGCGTCCGAGATGATCACCGCGGCAGTGGTCGTTGTCATGGCTTACTGAGCCTCGGGCTTCTCAGTCTTTGCCGCCTTGGCTTCTGCTGCATCGCGCTTCTTCCACACCGCGCGGACTTCCTCTTCTTCTTCCTCGCTGGTGACGAGCACCGGGCCGATGTCCTGCTTGTGCTGGATCCATTTGGGGTACATATAGTTTCTCCTTTAAAATGATGATCGCTGGCCTAGCTTTAGCGGGCGAAAAGACGACTTATCACCGTCCTGGCCAGCCCTGATCTGTGATAACTACCTACTGATAAAGGGTAAAAAATGTTCTCTCATGCAGAACTTCTGAAACACATCTCATACGACCCTGAAACAGGCCTGTTTTCCCGCAAGGTAAGGCGCACGAACGGGAAAGGCGGATGGCTCCACAAGGATGGTTACGTCTACATCTACGCCTTTGGAAAGACGCACGCAGCGCACCGCCTAGCTTGGTTCTACGTTACCGGCGAGTGGCCAAAGCTAGACATCGACCACATCAACGGAATCAAGCATGACAACAGATTCGTCAATCTCAGAGATGTTGAAACAATCGTCAATTCACATAACGAGACAAGGCCAAGAAAAAACAACCCAACTGGGTTAATGGGCGTCTGGTTTAGAAAAGACAGAAATAAATGGGTTGCTGCTGTTCGAGTAAGGGGAAGGACGTTTCGACTTGGATCTTTCTCCACCCCAGAAGATGCGCATAACGCGTACCTAGAGGGGAAGAGAAAGCATCACATCGGATTTACCCTTTAGAGGGCATATTTCACGGCCAGCTCCGGGTATGTACAAGCCCAGCCGAACAGCACGTCCAGACGCATGATCGAGTTGTCGTTCACGCCGTCGTAGAACTCGGTGACCTTGATATTCAGGCCCTTGTACGACTCCTGCGCAACGTCGATCACGCCCTTGCCGCCCGGAGGCGCCCACATCGGCACACAGGCCAGCGTGAAGGCGTCCTTGTGGTAGCCGATGCTGGTCGTGTAGCTGCCGTTCGCCGTGCCGAAGATCGTGAAGGCCGCGCCGTTGGTCGGCGATGCTGTCACGTTCTGGAACGCGCCCGAGGTAACGATTGCCGGGGAAATCGGCAGCGACGTGGCGCCGGCCGCCAGATCGGCAGTGACGACGAACTGCGCGAGAACGCCTGTCGATTGGCGCGACTGCGGATTGACCGCATAGACGCCGGGCAGGTTGATCACGGTACCGGCCTTGATCGTTCCAGTCAGCGCAGCAACGGTGATCGCTGCACCGGTCTGGCCAGCGCCGGAGACGTTGGTGCCGGTGACCGCCTGCGTGCCGTTGACATGCGTGGCGACGTTCTGGTCCATCGCGTAGGCCAGGCCGAGCGAATCGACCATCACGCCGGAGCCGAACTGCTTGGTCAGCGTAGCCTGGCTGTTGAACAGGCCGGCGAAGCCCTGCACGAACGAGGCGTTGAGCGCCGGGGAGAGGGTCAGTGAGCGCTGGCGATCGCGCGGAGCACCCATCTCATCAAGGCGCTGGTTGATGCCGGTGACCGCAGCCAGCGCAGCCGCTTGCGTGGCCGGCGCCGTCCCGGGCGTGCCGATGCAGTTGAACGTTGCCAGACGCGCCAGATCGAGGCCTTGACGGTCGATTTCGTTGGCAACCGTAGCCATCGCCGCTTGCAGCTTCGACTCCAGCTTCGTCAGCGACAGGGTGCGCTCGTAGCTGGTGAAGTTCAGATCGGTACCGCCTTGCGACAGCACGATCGGCACAGTCGTTTCAACGGTCGCCTGCGGCACGGAAACACGGCCGGCGCGGTAGGTGTAGCGCGGCGGCTTCTTGATGTTGATGGTCGAGCCGGGGGCATAACCGCGCGCCATGTTGCTGCCGAATTCATCCTCCCAGTCGCGGTTGACGTTGGACGCAAAGCCCAGCATGTTTTCGAGGATCGCCAGAGATTCTTTGGCGACGATTGAACAGGTAACGAGTGTGTTGCTCATGTGGTATTACTCCTTGATGATGGGTTGGCTACCTGCGCGCCCAGGATGCGCCGTTTTTCTTGCGATACTCGGCGTATTCCTCCATCGACATCTTCGACGGGTCGGAATTGGTCGCGCTTCCCCGCGTTCCGATCGGCTTGATCGGCGCCGGGGCGTTCGAGACTTTCGGGGCAGAAGCCAGCTTGGTTTCGAGCTTCCCGATCTCCGCTGCCTGGCGCGCCGGTGAAAGGCTCGCGATCCGTGCAACCTCTTCCGGATTCGCGGCCATGTGCGCCATGAGCTTTGCCGGTGACTCGGATTCGATCAGCGCCTCGGCAATATGCCGCGTCAGCGGGAGTTCATCGAATGCCTCGCGGTCGAATCCGGGGATCTTCTCCGCTTCCGAGTAGAAGTTCTCCGTTTTCTCCGCGAGCGTCTGCGCTTCCTGTGCCTGCCGTTGCTGCTGGGCCTGCTGCTCACGCTGCCCAAGCTTCCACTCGGCCATGGCTTCAACGTAGTCGTCGACGTTGTCAAACTGCGATCGCGTCGGTCGGCCAGTATCGGCGGGCTTTGCGTCTTCCTGCGGCTTTTGCTGCTGCGGAGCGAACTTCTCCAGCGTTTCGCGGTAGGCTCGGAGGGCGCGCCGTTCGGCTTTCGCTTCTGCCTTTGCCTTTTCCTTCTGAATGATTTCGTTCAGCTCTTCCTGCGTGAACGTCTTCTTTTCAGCCTCAGTCTTTACGTCCTGTTGATCCTGAGTGTTCTCAACGGGAGCCGCTACGTTTTCCGGCGTAGCTGCCGGGCTTGCCGCTTCGTTGATTGTAACGGGCGCGACTATCCCTGCATCGACTGCATTTTCCATCTGTGCTTCCTTCCGATTGCCTTGCGGCATCAAGAGACCCCGATAACCTCGGGTAGGTACTGCGAAAACCTATGCGTGGGCGGCCAGCATGAACATGATGTAGGCCACGTCCAGTTCCTCAACCTGCTGTTGCAGTAGTTCGGCATGAAGCTGCGCCTCTATAAGCAGAGAACGCAGCGCGCGAGCCTCTTCCTGTGCGCGCAGAGCCTGCTGCGCTTCAAGTTGCGCCTGGTACTCGGCCGCCAGCGCTTCAAGTGCGGCAATGGCTTCCTGAAGCTGACGCGAAATCTCTTTCGAGTCGTCAAGCAGCGCCTCGGATTGCTCTGGATCGGCCCGCTTGATGCGCTGGATGATGCCCTGCGCTTCACGGCGAAGCCGCTTTTGTTCTTCGGTCTCGATGCGCCTGAACTGCGCGCGGAGACCATGAAGCCCGCCTTGCTTCGGCGACTCAACGACAGCGCCGATGTCCTCGTAGAACGACTTGAGGCTGAACGATGCAGCCTTGAACGACTTATGGAGAAACACCGACGCCCCGCCACGGATCAGCTTCACTACCGTCGCCGATGATGTCGGCACCGTTCATCTTCTGCGCATCGACCGGGATCGTCGTCCCTTGCAGCGCAGCGAGGACTGCGGCGGCGATACTTTCCGCGCTCGGCCCGGAGCCGCCCACCGCCGTTGTCGAAAACGCCGCCGATGTCTTTCGCTCTACCTGCACGCCTGTGTCGACGATCGTTCCGTTCAGGTTGCCGTTGATCGAGAACGGCCCCGCGCCGATGAACTTCAGCGCATAGCTGTTGATCAAGTCGGCCTGGTAGAAGAACGCCCCGCCGCCCAGGTCAAGCGCCTTCCATGTGTGCGTCACCGGATGCACCGCGCCTTCAGCGTCGTCTTCCAGATCGCGCAGCGTGGCGTGAAAGGCCGGAAGATCGAGAATGCTTGCGTCACTCTCGATGATCTTGTTCGGCCAGTCGATGTTGATCGTCATGGATTAGGCATCCGCCGTGCGTACCGTCGTGCCGCTGCCGCCGTTGCTCGTGACGGCCAGCGTCGATTCGAACGGAACGATCGGCGAGCCGCCCCCGTTGCGCACCCGGAACCGCGCCGTGAAGTTGCTGGAAAATTGCATCTGCGCCGACTGGATTGACGTTCCGGTCGGAACCCCGTCGATGAACGGGATAAATGCCGGTGCGCTGCTGTAGGTTTTGGACAGCGTCCCGGTCAGCGTTACCGTCGTTCCTGCCCATGACGAATAGGGATAGCGGTCGCCGCCGATACGGATCACCCCGCTGGCCGGCGTGTCGGCCTTAAGGCCTGTTACAGTCACCGTGCCTGCGCCACTCGAACCGGACACCGTGTATTCGTCGTCAAGGATGCCGCCCGCGCCGTCGTCCCGCGCCACCAGAACATAATCACTGGTCGTGACGTTCCCGATTTCAATAACGATGCTCGTCGGTGGCGTCTCGGTCACACCCGTGTGAGAAATCAGCTGGTAGTTCTTCGAATCCGCCGCCATCACGCCGGTGAGCCACCAGCCCTGCGCGACGAACCACTTGCCGCCCGCGAAGCTGCCGAACGGCGCGGCCACGTTCTCGGCGTAGGTCTGCCCCGGTAGAACGCGGTAGCGGTAGCCTGGCACGCCGTTGAATGTGATCGTGCTGGATTCCGACACGGCCCACATGAGCGCCTGATACGCGTGCAGGACGCTGATCGAACCGTCCAGGGTGATCGTGCCCTTGTGCAGCAACGCGCCCTGCCCGCCGCCGAGGTCTTGTGTTGTGTCGCCGTAGGCCAGCGCGATCTTCTCGGTTCCCGGTGTCGCCGTGCCGCCAATTGCCGATGAGAAATACCCGGCGCATACGGCTGGGGTCATCGTCGCTGTATCGACGTTGGAATCGAGCGCTGTGGAAAGCGCCGCCGCCTGCTCGCCCCCGGCTGCGAGATTGACGTCGAAGTGGCTGCACGTCTGCCCGTACTTCCGCGAGAACACCGTGATGTCGCCCGAGTCGATCAGCGTGCCGCCTGACTTGGCCTTGACCAGAATCTGGAAACTGGCCGCGTCGGCGTCCTGCCAGTATTTCGTGATCTTCGCCCCGTTCTGAAGGATGTAGATCGGGGAATTTGCCACCAGCGTGCCGAGTACCTTCAGGCCGGTGTAAAGGTCGTCGCCGTCGTTCTGCTCAATCGATCCGAACCGGAACCACTGCGCCGTCGCGTCGTTGATGTTGAACGCGTTGAGCAGGGTCAAGGCCATCGGGCGCGAGACGTTCTGCTTACCGGCCAGTTCGGAGGGGTTGTCGGAGAGAATATCGAGTTGATCGTCGCCGCTATAGCTCGCGTCGTCAGCCAAGTCCTGCGCCCACTTGTGAAGATCAAGGGTGCTGTAGCGCGTGTGCGTCCCAGGAACGAAGGCTGTAACCTGCCGGATATCGCCGGTTGCGCTGACTGTGAAATCGGTATTGATGGTCATGGCGACTCCTTACTCGTCGAGCTGCTGAAGCACTTTGATTGATGTGGTCTGGTCGGCGACGGTCGTCCCGCCGGCGGTGAATTCCCGATAGACCGGCGAGGCCGATCCCTTGCGGATGCGCACGGTGAAATTACCGATGTAGCCGGTTTCGAGATTGAGCGATGCGCCCGGCACGTCGTTGTAGAGGACGGCGCTGGTGTCATCCCGAGTGATCAGGACGCGCGAACCGGAAACGATGTTTGTCAGGCTGATATGCGAGGTTGCCGGATGGTCCCCGTAGCCGTGGTCGTACTCATAGCAGCCAATGTCGAACGCTTCCGCGCCGCCGTTGTTGTAGTTCGGGCGCTCGGCGTCGGCGATGTCGTAGGCCAGTGCGCCGTAGTATTCGACGCCGGAATCGACCTGCGGCGAGGTCGATAGCGCGGGGCGGAAATCGTTGTTGGCGTAGTCCAGAAAATCGGTTATCGCCATCGTGATGGGGTTGGTCCCATAGGGCGTATCGCCCGAGACTCCGGCATTGTTCTGTGACGCAAGCAGTCCTGTCACTGCATAGTAGTTGGTCGTGTTACCCACGAAAATGTTGTTGTAGAACTTCCCGTAAATAGCAGTAGTTGAGCCGGTCTGGAATCCATAAGTATTTTTTACTGCTGTGCAGTTATATATGCTGAAATACACATAACTACTGGCTGATGAAAATCCTTTTTCCCACCCAATTGACAGGCAGTTGTGAAACTCAGAAAACTGCCCTTCGGCCCTTAGCCCGGTTCCGTTCCCGTCGCTTCGGCCAATGCTAATGACGTTGATAGCTTTCCCGAGCGCGCCGAGATACAGCCCGTTTGGGGCATAGCCCGCTACCGCCGCCAGCTGCACGGTAATTCCGTCAACCGTGACTCGCTGCGCAGTGACGTAAATTGTCGTGTTGTTGCCCATCGAGGTGCGATACACACGATAGCCCGCACCGATGGCGCCGTTGTGATACGCCTCGGTGTATTGCCCGTTAACCTTTGTTTCAATCCGCGCTGCGCCACACGGAATACCTATGGTGATATTCGCTATGTTGTCGTCGAACGCTTGCCCTATCTCGCATACCTCTTCGTCGGTCGGCAGTGCGCTTGCCCGTGCCGTATTCCACGAAGCCAACCCGTCATAGCACCGCTCGCTGCCCACGTCGCCCCACCGGCCCGCGTATTGGTCGAAGTAGTCAAGCATCTTCTTCGACTTCGCGTACACGCCAGACCCCGCCGACGACCACGCTACACGGTTGGTCAGTTCAGGCTCGGTGTAGATAGCGAACGTGTTTGCTGACAGGCTCTTGGCATAGTACGTCGTTCCAAATGTCACATTCCCAGGCGCGGTCGTTCCGGAGAACACCAGCCCGGTTCCGTCGCGCAGGCCGTGATTGGTCGACGTGAAGATCAGGCCGCTGCTGTTTGAGGCTGTCACCGACTTTCCGGTGCGGCCCCCCCAGCAGACTAGCGAATGGACGGTTGCCACAGTTCGGCCTCAGTCGGTTCGGTGTCGAGGATCGCCGTTACATCCAGCGTGAAGCCCTTGACGATCAGCACGCCGATCATCTGCGCGAGTTCGTCGCGGCGTTCTTTCAGGCCGATGTACTGGCGCACGCTGGCATCTTTGATGAGCGCCTGAACGACAGCATCCTCCGACGACAGGATGCCGATCTTCTCCGATCCGAATCTGTCGAAGAACGCGCCAACATAAATCCGCCAGTCAGCGTCCGTCGTCTCCTGGACGGCTTCCGGCACTTGCAGCAGATGGTTGTGCGTTGCGTACTCCATCCCCGGCCATTCGACCGGCTCGTCAGCCGTGTAGGCATAGACGACTTCGCCGGTCAGGCGGTGGGTAACTTGCCAGGTACTCATACTTCGTCCCTCACCAGTTCAAGATCGTCCTTCTGTCCGTCGAAGCTGGCCGCGCAGTGGCCGATCTCGCCGAACAGGAAATCGATGAACAGAATCGCCCGCGTCTTGCGTACTCGCCAGACGTACGTGCTGATGTACTCGCCGGCCTTCGCCCGCTTCGCAATCAGCGTGCAGCCGAGCGCATCGAGGTTCTTCAGGATGCGGATGTAGCGGGGTTCAAGTTTCTCGCTCATTCCTCGATTCCTTCGTCGCCGACAGGCTCATCCTCAATCGTCCCTGAATAGACCGCACCAGACGGCGCCACCATCTGAATGCGCTTCCTCATGATGATCTTCGGCAGAGGTATTTCTTCTGCATCCGGCTGGAAGTCCTGTTCAACGTCCCGCTCAAGCGCCGGCGACGGGGCGGCCGCCCTCGCCTTCAGAAGCTCGAAGTACCCGCGCATTTCCTCCAGCTCTTCCTCGCTGGTGATCTGCAGCTGGGCAATCTCGCGCTTCGTCTGGGCGTCGATGTTGGCGCGCTCGATGTCGGCCTGTGCGTTGATCCGCGCCTCTTCGAGTTTCGCGTTGAACTGGGCGATCTTCGCCTGCTCGCCGGATTGAGCCTCTTGAAGCTGCTGGCGCGCTTCTTCGAGCGCCTGGCTCATCATTTCCAGCTGCTGTTGCATCTGGCCCATCTGCTGATTCAGTTCGGGCGGGATCTGCATCTGCCCGCCCTTCTGGTCCTGCAACTCGGGCGGCAGCGTCTTGGCGAGGCGTTCGGCAAGCTTGTCGGCCATGGGGAAGTCCTGCGCCTGCATGATCAGGTCGCCGGCAACATTCATCAAGGCCGGATTCTTGGCCGCCAGATCGTTTAGCCGGTCGGCGCCCTCTTGGCGCAGGGTCGAATAGCTCGGCCCGGTGTTGATCGTCACGTCGTAGCGCCCGACCTGCGGATTGAAGATGCGCTGAATCTCGCCGGTCTCGTCTTCCTGTTCCTGGTACGGCCCGGACAGTTCAGGATTCAGCACAGCGCTTTCCTCTTTACCATCCAGGCCAAGGATGCGCACAACGCGCTGTGTGTCGTAATACTTCTGGATCAGGTCAATCAATACCTTGGCCTCATAGCGCAAAGCGCGCGAGAGGTTGTCCGGGAAGTGGAACGTTGCGGTTTCGCCCTGCACCTTCAGCCGCTGAATGCCGATCCCGGACTGCGCCTCGCTCTTGATGCCGAAGTTCGCGTTCTGCTGGCCAGACGCCGCGCGCATCTGCTCAGTCGAGAGCTGCAGCAGCTGCACCTGAGCGGCCGGCATGACGGCAGGCGCCTGGCGCTCCGGCTTCGGCAGCTGGCGCCCCTCGTCGTCGTAGGCGTTGAACGGGAGATAGGCGCGCGTCTCGATGTTCGCGGCCTTCCATATCTGCTCGTAGCCCTCGATCGCCTCGGCCGCCGCCATGTACGGCACCTTGTTCTGCAGCGCCAACGTCTGGACCGTCTCCGAGTAGGAGAAATTGACCATCCGCGCCGGGTCTTTCAGATCACGGACGATGCCCTTGCGGATCACTTCGCCATTGACGTTGAGTTCCTTGCCGACGACGGCGATGATCGGAAGGTAGTCGCCCAGCCAGTCCGTTTCGTCGATCGGCGCATCGTGCCCGCCGACGAGCTTGCACCAGTGCCACTTCTTGACTTCGGTCTCGCGCTCCTTGACGACGACAGCGCCAGGCTGAAGCTTGGACTTCAGCACCGTCGATCCGTCGGCGAGCAGGCAGGCAACGTCCTTTTCGTACGTGCAGTAGAAATACTCGGCGCGCCGGAACGTTTCTCCATCGGCCCAGCCGTTTTTCTTGCTGTCTTCGCCCCACGATTCCGGGTCAATGTCGGGATGTTCGCGCCGGGCCTGCTCCTTCGGGATGTCCTCAAAGACGAATCCCCACTGCGCATCGCTCTTGTCGAGTTCCTTGCAATCCGGATCGATATAGACGAGCTGCGGATTCGGGCAAGGCTTGATCCTGATGACCTGATTGAAACTCGTCGGCGATTCGTACTCGGTGACGACCCGCCAATATCCCTCGCCGCCATAGACGCTGTGTTCCGCTGCCGTGTCGTGGGCGTCGTCGCTGGCGCTCGATGCCTGAATGTTGCGGATCAGGCCGCCCAGGATCTCGGCCGTCTTCTTGTCCGCGCCGTTATCCGCTGGCGAGACCTTCACCGCGGGGCGGTTCATGCGGATGTTGTTGATGATCTGGTTGCAGTGCTGCGCGGTCATGTTGACCGTCAGGCAGACGCGCTTGTCGACCTTGCGGCTGTTGCGGATGTCTTCCGGCCACTGCCACCCGTTGTCGCTGTCGCCCATGGCAAAGCGGGTGTCTTCGACGGCCAGCAAGCGGTTTGACGAGTACGCACTTTTCGCACGCTCGAAGCGCTTCTTGGCCTCGGCTACGATGTCGCTGGCCTTCGTCTGCTTGTCGTCTTTGGTCATGGGCGTTGTGAGTTCCTACGGTCAGTCTTGAATCAGATAGGGCGGCCTTGCCATGATCAGCGGCTCGGGCTGCAGGGTGACGAAACCGTGTGACCGGTACCACTTCTGCAGCCACGGCTCACCGTCTGGCATCAGGATCAGCACCGTGCGCTCCTGGTCGGCTTCTTCGCAAATCATGTCCATCAGGCGGTTGGCGATCCCTTTTCGGCGGTGCCACTCGTCGGTATGGACGTTGCTGACCTCGATCACCGCGCGCAGGTGGTCAGGAAGGGCATTGCTGGGCGCCAGGGTGCAGCTGGCCGCCCCGAGTTGTCGCTTTCCGAGTTTCATCCCATCCATCCCAGATCAGAATGCAGAGCGTGCGCTGCGGCCTTCTCTGCGTTGGTTTTCTTTGGCGCCTTCACCAGCGCCGGGAATAATGCGGCGAGCGCCCATATCGCGGCATCCGCCCGGTTCGGGCTGTGCGGCCCGGTGTAGCCATACGTCGAGAACGCTGCGAGTTCGTCTTCGAGCTCGTTCAAGTAGCCGACGTGTCGGACCTTCCCCTGCTCGTAAAGGGCACTGAACGGCTCGGCGCGCTGCACTTTCCCGCGGCTCGCCGTCACCTTCACAAAATTCGTGCGTGGCCGGCATGTCTTGATCACGTGCTGCACCATCGCCCCGCCGAAGTTCGTCTCACCGACAACGGCGTCGGCCTCGTGCCGGTCATAGGCGTCCGTCGCAACCTTTCCCCACGTCGCCGGCCCGGCCTTCACCGTCAGGTCTGGCCCGAGGTAGGCATTTCCATCGGTGCCGAGGCCAGCAACGATGATCCCGATCGCGTCGTTGTCGGCGTTGTCCGCATCGTCGGCGCCCGACGGATCGACAGCCACAACGACACGCACCATGTCAGGCAATGCGCCATCCGTGACGCGCCAGCGGTCGATATGCTCTTCCGGGAAAAGCTGATTCGGCGTTGCGTCCGCAAACTCCCCATCGAGGAACCGCTTCCGCGCCCGCGAGCTCATCGCCTTGAGCGTGTCGAGATACCCGTCAGCCAGGTTCTCGGCGTTGTCCATCGGGTTGATCTGCATCGCCGCGTAATCGCCCGGGTTGCGCAGCGCCTCCTTCGTTTCCGGGTTGCGCCGCTCAACGAAGATCCTGAACGACCAGTGCGCCTTGCTCGGCGGGTTGCAGTCGTAATACACCCTCGGCCTGAGCTGCGACGCAGGAAGCGCGCCGATTGCCTGCTGCTCGGCCTTCTGTGCCAGTCGCGTAATGGCTGTTTCGACAGACGCATACGGAATCTGGCTACACTCGTTCGCGTAGATCGTCACGAACTCCATGCCGAGAATCTTCTCGGTTCGCTCCTTGTCGTCCAGGCCGGCGAACCAGACCTCTGAGCCGTTCGGGAACTTCGCGTACCAGTCCGACTTGTTGATTTCGACCTTCACGCCTGGAAAGCAGAGCGCCATCACTTTCGGGAAGGTATCCAGGACGATCGAGTTCTTCACCGCGTTGAACCGGTACCGCACAATCGCATGCCGGCTGTTCGGCGCCTTGATCGCGCGGAGACACACCGCGCGCACCAGAACGAACGTTTTCCCGCTACGAGAACCGCCGAATAGCATGATGTGTGTTGCATCACCGGCCAGAAGCTTGTTTGCCTCGGCCTGCTTCGGCGTCAGCTTCACAGCTTGGCGTCATCCTCTGACAAGGTCAACGTCACGGCGCCGCTGTGCTCCAACTCCTGTTTGTCTCGCCACTCGGCAGGCTTCCGGTTCTTCAGCCAGAAGATGGCCGCCGTCGTGTCGGGCGGGTAGAACTTACGGATCGGCGTCTTGACGATTCGATCCTTGACGACGCGAATGTCGACCTCGTCATGCTCGTACCCGGTAGCCCGAGAGAACAGGCTACGCTCAACGCGGTCATCAGCCTCAACCTTCGCCGCTTTTATGGCAGCGCAAAACTCCAGGTATTCGTGCTTCCACCGCTTCAGCGTTGCGACGTTGATGCCGAAGAAATCAGCGATCTCGATATCGGTTGCGCCCAGCTTGCACAGCTTCTCCGCTTGTGTGACGAACTCCGGACGGTATTTGCTGGGGCGTGCCATGATCGATTCCTTACCAGCTCAGACGAGCGACCCCATGAACGCATGGGTACGGTGTTATTTCGGGTTACAGCGTCCCGAGCCAGAGCCGGATGTGTGGTCCGCTGGCTGATGGCTGGATTGTTTGACGATTGGAGAAAGGCTGATTGACCCTGTTCGGCGTTTGCCAGGCGCCTGCTACTCGCTTCCAGGAACGGACACGTCCGCGATAAGCCCGGATTTCAGACGAAAAAAAACCCGCTCGGCTTTCACCTGCGGGTTTCTCTGGGCGCGACTTGGCGCTCAATTCGGGATTCTAGTTAAAAAAACCATGATGTCAAGAATCAAATCAACCCGCGCTTCTGCCCGAGCGCCCAGAACGCAGCGACGGCCTCAACAAAGATCGTTTCGAGATCGCCGCGGATGCGCCAGACACTGGACAGATAGACGTTGTGGATCGCCACCTGGTGCGACGGAATCAGCGACTCAATGACGGCGTTCGATATCTTCGCGTCATTTTTATCCTTGCTGTCGTACATGTCATCAATCGACGTCGACGCCGTGTAGTTGCCGACAACCGCTGACTCATGGTCATACCCGATGCGCAATTCGTAGGACTCCATCCAGCGCGCCCAGTTTGACAGGTGATAGTCGGCGATCGGATCGATTAGGCTGCGCGGGTCGGTGTCCTTGGGGCGGGTTGCGGTCTGTGCCATGGTTTTCAGATGAGCGAGGGTTGATGAGACGGCTGCACGATCGGCCGAACGGTGACCTCGAGACGCCCCTCGCCGTCGGGCTCGGCGCGCCGGCCGTGCAGCTCGTGAACGAACTTGTCGTCCTCGAAGACGATGCCCTTGAGCGAGTCGAGCATCACCTTAAGCGCGTTGTCCAGGTCAAGACATTGAACGGTGTCATCCCACGTCATCGGGTCTTTCGCCGCGCGCTTCGCCCAGTCCTGCGGGCGCTTCGGAAACAGCGTGTAGGAGACAGCCACGCGGCCAGCCATCGGCTTGCGAATACCGGCCTCCTTGGCCAGCAGATAGACCGCCGACTTGTAGTCCTTCGCCTGCTTGCTGAGCGTCGTCACCGGGGCCTTGAAGCCTTTCGGCATGTAAGTCCGCCAGTAGATGTTGGCTGAACACGGATACGGCAGGGTCAGCGTTACCGCGTCCATGCATACTCCATGGCGAATACCCGCATAGCGATGATTCCTGACACTTTCTCTACTTGCTTCTGGTGCTTCAGCCGCGTCAGACGGTGCGCCCGTACCCTGCCCGATGACTTCTTCAGCGCTGCAGTGCGCGCCTTCGGTCTTTGACGATCTTCAGCACGCGGTTCGCGACTGTCTCTCCGTACTTCTCCCGCCAGAGCTCCAGGCACTCCTTGAAATACGGCCGCATCCATGGACCTTGCTGCAGGCTCAGAACGTACTCTGCCAGGATCTCTTCCAACGGTTTCGACATGGGTCATGCTGCCTCTTCCTCTCGAAAAACGTTGAGGCGCAGGGCCTCGTTTGCGAACTCCTCGACCACAGGCGGGACGCGCTTTCCGTCGAGAATTTTTGACTTCAGGATGCGCGCCCAGTCGCGGCCCATCGGCTTCGGAACGGACGTCTTTCGGAACTCGGCCAGGCGCTTCATCAGGTCGGCTTTGTTCTGGCCGAGGAACCAGAACCCCTGCTCACGCAGCCAGCGGTTTGTCTTCTCCTGAACCTCGCGAATCGACGCCTGACGGGCCTGTTCGAGCTCGATATCGGTCATGCTGAAACCCCCGAATTCCGCTCGATCTGCGCGTTGATGCGGCCCTTGAATTCGGGCATGGACTCACCGATACGAGCCTCGATACCGAGTTCTCGGCCCTTGGCGATGATTCCTGACTCGGAAGCCCACCACGCCGGCTCGCGTGGCTTCGGCTTTGGCTTCGGGTTGATCACGTCGCCGAGAATCACGTTCAGGAAGCCGGCATTGATCGCCTGCGGGTTCGCCTGGTCGGAGCGTCGCTGCTCCGCGATTTCCAGCGCCGTCAGGGCTTGCGCATCGGTGATGCCGCGTTCTGCCCATCCCCTGACGGTTGGATTGCTCGCCTGCAGCGCCGCTCCGCGACGGGTGAGCAGCGCGGACAGTTCGATTGCCCTCGCTGTAATCGGATCGATGGCGGCGGCGGGCGGTTCGTCGCGCGGTACCGGTTGAGCTGTAGACGCCGCTTCTACGGAGAGATTGTTTACTCTGTTCTTCTCTGCTCTGCTCTGGGGCGTTTCATCTGCGTGACGCTGCGTGACGCATGCGTGACGTTTTTCTTCGACAAGTTTCTTTCTTTCCCGATACTCTTTTGCACGTTGCGCCGCTGTCTTAGCGCCCGTGGTTACTGCATCTTCGCGTACCGGTTGCCTTCTCTCCCACGCTTCAATTCTTCCATCTGTTATGAGTCCTGCGTCACACATCGCCGTGACGATTGCCGTGACGGTTTCGTGACGCATTCGTGACGCCCAAGCGATCTCCGTGACGCCGTCGTGACGCAGCGTGACGTTCGTGACGTTTTCGTGACACGGTCCGTTTGGCTCGACAAACCGGGAGACATCGCCGCGAACATGACACTGCGATGCATTCTCGAGGAGGAATACCCACACCGTAATCACTTCGCAAAGCTGACAACCAGCTTTCTCGCTTATGACCCCGAATTTCGGGTCGGTGACCGATCCATGCCACCAGCGGAACCAGTCGGCCATGAATCACTCCCCTCCCGCGTTCGGTTCGTGCCTCGGCGCGTCTTCGAACGCATCGAGCAAGACAAGCCCGATGACGAGGACGACGACGGAAACGGCCAGGCCGGCGACGATGGCGATAATCTCGTACGGGCTCATTTCCGGTCCCCTTCCCCTATGAGCGGATTTACCCCGGCAACGCGGCAAACTAGGGTGGCCTCATGCAGCTTTTCCTTCGCCCACTTCTCAAGGAGCTCGTTGATGAAGCTGGTACGGCACTTCCCAGTGGCTGAGCAGAACCCGTCGATCACGGCGACGGTTTCGTTCTTTGCGTCGAAACGGATCTCGGGCATGTCAGGCGGCCCGCTTTGTCCCGCGCAGATACGCCCAGTCGACGTCAGGGCGAAGGTCTTCGCAGGTGACGGTTCCTTCGGATTCGCGATCGATGTTGATGCAGATCGACTCTCCGAAAAGCTGTCCTGTGGAAATACCTTTTCTGAGGTATCCGATCGTTGTGTTGCACCGCCGCGCGAAATCCTCCTGATCGGAGGGCGACAGGCTATTGAGGTATGCGCGAAGTTTTTCCATGCGCGAACTTTACCCTTGGGTAAAGCGTTGGTCAATACCTGCGGGTTATTTACTTGCAGGTATCGATATTGTGGAATGCGAGAATGAACAAGTACGAACGCAGGCGCATCGCCCTCAAGTCTCTGGTCGACAGACTCGGGAGCCAATCTGCCATCCAGGAGAAGACCGGAATCGCTGCGTCGTCAATTTCACGGATGCTTCTTCCCGAAGGATCAAAGCACAGGAAAAACATCGGCGAAGAGACCGTCGACAAGCTGACCGCCGCATATCCGGACTGGATAGCGAGTTACGACGACCTGACGGACGATGCCGTTATCGTCGCGCGAAGATACATGCAGCTGATGAGAGAGGACAGCCAGCTCAAGGCGCGGTCATTCATCGAGGCACTGCACGCCGCGGAACGGCACGAGGAAGATATTCTCGTTGCTACGCAGAACGAACGAAAGAACGGTCGCTAGGCGAGCAGACTATTTTTGTTTCAACAGTTTTCGATGAGGTTGTCAGAACCAGGGTAATTCCAACAATTTCGCCTTTCCTGTAGCCGGCGGCAACGTTCAACAGCTGGAAGGCGACATCTTGATCATCGGAGTTCATCGATACAACGCTACTCATATTGCTTTTCTTTCGGCTGTATTTTTATCAAGAAAGAACAGAATACGCCCCGTTTGACGGTTTTCAAAGTGCCTGTTTCTATTTGAAGTTTTGTAGATATACGGGAAACTTTCGCAGAAAAAAATCCGTTGTAACGATGCAACACACGATGACAATTATGTGCGGATGCCTCAAAAAATGATGACTAATGCCAATTAAGTCACAGTACGTTTGAATTGACTGTTGCAAGCGGAATAGCAGATGGATCGTTTGATAAGGACAAATGGCTTTACCCTGGTCGAATTGGCGGTAGTCACGGTGCTGATCGGGATTGTCATGACACTTGGCCTCAAGACACTGAATGCGACCCTGGGGACGGCCGCATTCAGCGAAACGAAGGCCAAGCAGGAGCGGATCAAGATCGCTCTGATCGGCTACCTTCGCACGCATGGTGTCTTGCCATGCCCTGATAGTTCCAGCGACTCCGTTGTTGCGTCAGGGGAATCTATCGCTTGCACTACGCCAGACTCTGGCTACGGCGTTGTCCCATGGATCACGCTTGAGATTCCACGCGAGACGGTTATCGACGGATGGGGTAACTACTTCACCTATCGGGTGGCGAATGGTTCTGGCGGATCGAGAGATTGGACATCGAAAACAACAACAAGCGCCTTCACGATCAACGAGCTGATGACCCAGACTGACGCCCTGACGATCCAGGAGCTCAACGCCGACGGATCAGCACTGGTCGACGTCACGAAAAAGGCCGTTGTGGCCATCGTCTCGCACGGCAAGAACGGATTCGGCGCGAAGACAATGAAGGTTGGCGCACGGATGCCGACAGACGACGCCGGTGCCGGAGAGAAAACAAACGCGACAGTTGGGACGGCGACATTCGTTATGCGGCCGGGAACCGAATCGGCCGCCGCGTTCAATGGGCCGTACGACGACCTTGTCGCGTTCATGAAGCCACAGGATCTACTGCAACCGTTGATCAACGAGGGAACGCTGAAGGCGTGCGCAGCGTACTGCACATCGGCAGTCTCGTCTGTTTGCTCGAACACGTCGCATTTCTGCACTTGCTCCGGCTCTGGGCTCGGCTTGCCTGGGCTTCCTGACGGATCCTCTACTGCCCCATGTTCTGGCGGAGAAATCTGCGGGACATGTTCAGCGACACCAATAACTTCGAATTGCTCACCAACCGGACCTATCCCGGTAGGCGCAACTCCGGCAAGCTGCACAACAACACCATGAGGATGAAATGATCGATCGCGCGAAAAAGACGCTGTACTTGGCACCGGCCCTGACGCTGCTCTTTGTATGGATCGCTGCCGCCCCCGGTCTGGCCGCTTCTTACAGCCCGTCCCGCGTGGTTGTTCTGGCTATCCTGTCCGCGCTGGTCTCGGCGTGGTGCATTTCCTTATTCGCGCATTCGCTGATCACGAAGGAATGAACCAACGCGGCTTCAGCCTGGCCGAGCTGGCAATATCCCTGACAATCATCGCCCTGCTGATCCTGGCGACGATTAAAGGAACGGGGCTCATCGACCAGGCCAAGGCAAAAGACGTCGTAGCCATCGTGGAAGACCTGCGCATGGCAACGACCGCGTTTCGCCAGCGATTCAACTATCTTCCCGGTGACTGGCCCTACTCCGCGAGCGAAATCCCGGGCGTAACGGAGGCAACGACGGCCGGAACGAATGGGAACGGGATCATCGAAGGTAGCGTCGACGCGGCGACCGGCGCGGCTCAATCCGGATCGGAAGTCGCCGCCCTGCCCCTGCAGCTGTTCGGTGCCGGAACCATCGGAAAGATCAACGACAGCGATCCGCAGCGCAGAATCACGACCAGCTACGGCGCAGTTCATGTCGTATCGAAGGCGACGGCCGAAGGGTTGGTGTCCGGATTCGCAGCGAACAACCCGGCAGCGCGCGCCGCGATCGTCATCAACCAGCTTCCGTGCGACGTTGCGATGGAAGTCGACGCGAAGATTGACGACGGCTCGATGACCACCGGGCGGGCAATCGCAACAGCCTGCGCGTCAGGCGTCGTTCAGTGGCTCGCCGTAGCGATGTAGCGATTTCCTGACAACCAGCACGAGGCCGCCTTTGGGCGGTTTTTTTTCGTCCGCGAAATGCGTATTTCCCATCCATTCGTTACCCGCGAATAAAAAACTTTACCCTTGGGTATTGACGTACAAATTACCCTCAGGTAACGTACACATCAACGAATCACGCAACACCGTAGAGCAGCAGGCCAGTAACGCAGCAGGAGCGCCAGGGGCCGGCACCAGTCACCGACTATAGGGCCAACGCAAGAGCGACGGGGAACAGAGCAGCAAGAGGTCCGGCGCCGAGCCTCGCATCAAGTCGGCAAGGAAACCGGGAGTCATGCCGGAAATCAGTACCGCAGCCTGAGAGCGACACAGGCCGTAACGGGAGAACGAAAGCCCCGCGACAAACCACGGAGAGACGTGAGCCGATGTACTTACAGCCCCGATAGCGGCGTCATGGACTTCGGATGACCAGCGGAAAGACGCTCGATCACGAGGCCAAGCCGGCCCCGCCTACTCGCCAAAAGTGGGCCGGCGTCTCCGAGGGGGAGAACGATGCGCCTGATTCGCTATTTCACGTTGCGCCGCCAGGGATTCACCGTCCCGGCATCGGTGGCGCTCTCCGCAGGGGCCGGCGACGCGGTTGTCGGGATTCTCTCCGCGATCGTCCTGATCTGGATGTTGGCAGATTCGATTGGGGCGTTGCTGTGAGGTTCTGCATCGAGCTCACCCGCAAGCCGGGCGCGCGGAACCTCGTTCAGCAGCAGCGGCAGTGCCGGATCCATGTGACCGCGAGGAACGCAGACGAGGCGATCACGGCCGCAGAGGCCGAAGCAAAGCGCACCGGAATTGGCCGGTACTTCGAAATCATCAAAGTGAGGCAGGTATGAACGCACGTGAGGAATGGCTGCAGCAGCGGAAGGCCGGTCTGGGCGGAAGCGATATCGGGGCGATTCTCGGACTGTCGCAGTACAGGACGCCAGTCGATGTATGGATGGACAAGACGGGCCGCGCGCCGGCCAGCGAGGAAACCTTGCCGATGCGATTCGGCACCTACGCGGAAGAGTTCGTGGCGCAGGAATACACCCGCAAGACAGGGTTCAAGGTGCAGCGCTTCAACACGATGCTGCGTCACCCGTCCGCGCCGTTGATCGGTAACCTCGACCGTCTGGTGATCCCGGAAGGGCAGAAGATTGCCGCGCTGAAGGGCCACATTCGCACGGATTGTCTGCTTGAATGCAAGACAGCAAGTGCCTTCTCGGCCTTCAAGGATGAGGAATGGGGCGAGGAAGGCACGGACAAGGTGCCGATGTCCTACCTGCTTCAAGTGGCCGTCTATCGCATCCTGTCGGGTTGCCACTACGCAGACCTGGCCGTCCTATTCGGCAATCAGGAGTTGCGCGTCTATCACTTGTGGTCGGACGCCGAGCTCGAGGAAATGATCGTCGCCAAGGCAACGGAGTGGTGGAACGCTCACATCGTCGCTGACGTAGCTCCGGAGCCTGTCTGTGAAGCGGATATCAAGCGCCTCTACCCGTCCGACAACGGCGAATCGATCGAAGCCACGGCGGCAGACATCGTACTGATCGAGACGGCCAAGCAGCTGAAGGAGCAGATCGCAGCGCTTGAGGCGCAGCTGGACGGCGACAAGAAGGCCGGCACGCTCGGAACGATCGGCATGCTCAAGGCACGCATGGGAGAAGCCTCCCGGCTGACCTTCGGCGGCGATGACCTGATCACCTGGAAGTCTGCGAAGGGTAGCCAGAAAACCGACTACGCCAAGGCGTTGATCGAGTTCGGCGCCGCGCTCGGAATACCGGCGACCGATGAGCGGCTGCAGGCGGCCATCCGCAACAACACCTTTACCACCACCGGCGCACGCCGGTTTCTCATCAAGGAGTGATCCGTAGCCATGAACGAAATGACCGCAAACCCGTTTGCCGCGAACCTTCCGGCCCAAAATGCACGTCAAGCAGGGACGGCAGTCGCGCAATCTGACCAGCAGCGTGCAATCGCTGAAGTTCAGGCCGCGATGATGATCGCTCGCATGAATCCGCGCGACACGATCGCCGCAATGGATCGGATCCTGAATGCGTGTGCCCGACCGACGTTGGCCGATGCTGCCGTCTACACGTACGCCCGTGGCGGTAGCGATGTTTCCGGCCCGTCGATTCGACTGGCCGAGGCGATGGCCCAAGCGTGGGGAAACATGCAGTTCGGCATCCGTGAGCTCGACCAGCGCAACGGAGAGAGCACGGTTCAAGCCTTCGCATGGGACGTCGAGACCAACACCAGGCGCGAAGTCACATTCCAGGTGCCGCATATCCGCTACACGCGCAGCGGTTCGAAGCGGCTGGAAGACCCTCGCGACATCTACGAGATGGTTGCCAATCAAGGGGCGCGCCGCCTGCGCGCCTGCATTCTGGCGGTGATCCCCGGCGACGTCACTGAAGCCGCTGTCGCCCAGTGCGAAACGACGATGAAGACCAAGGCCGACACGTCGCCCGAGGCTATGCAGAAGATGGTTGCCGCATTCGAGCCGTTCGGCGTGACGCGCGAACAGATCGAGAAGCGCATTCAGCGCCGTCTCGATGCGATCCAGCCCGCGCAGGTTGTCAGCCTCAAGAAGATTTACGCCAGTCTTCGCGATGGCATGAGTTCGGCATCCGAATGGTTCGAATCTGACGCATCAGAAACGGCAGGAACGCAGGCAGCATCGCGCACCGAGTCTGTGAAGGAAAAACTGCGCGGAAAGGCCAAACCTGCACCGGCACAGGAGCCGGTCGACAACGACGACGAAGCCCTGAAAACCATCGAACAGGCCGCCCCCGCCGTCACCTTCGCGCAAGTCGCCGAGAAGCTGAACAAGGCCGGGGATACCGACCTGCTCGATGCCGCGGCTGATCTGATCGGCGAAGTCGGAGACGACGCCCAGCGCCAAGAGCTCGGCGACCTCTACCGCGCCCGCCGCGACGAGTTGAGCCAGTAGCCATGATCAATGGGGCGCAAGCGCACGCTGAAGCGCAGCTCAAGGGCAGAACAACCCTCTCCCCCTGCCAGTTCTCCCTTGATTTCACCCAGCCGGAACAACTCAGCACCGGCCGCCCCACCCTTTTCAACCGGCTCTCAGCCGCAACGAGCCGGAAGGAACTGATCGCCGAGGCGCAGCACATCCAGCACCTTCCGGAGCACTGGCAGCGGGATCAGGCAGCAAAGATCGTCAGGCGGAAGCTTGACGACTTCAGGCGCAAGTAGGGCCTCATTTCGAGGCGAAAAACAGGAAGTGACCACCAGGAGAGCATCAGATGAACGACCAAGCAATCGAGCAGGAAATCCAAGCAAAGGGGCTGACCGCGCCGCGAGTCACGCCACAGGACATCGAGGCGAATATCAAGCAGGAGTATTACTTCACGGCTGGAGAGGGTTATTGCGGAGCTACGGGCGGGAAAGTTTATCCGTCGGCCCTTGGGTTGCTTACTTTCTGTGTCATCGAACTTCAAAGCGGCTTCATCGTCACCGGCGAGTCGGCCTGCGCCAGCCCGGAGAATTTTGACGCCGATCTGGGCCGCAAGATCGCCCGTCAGAACGCCGTGCAGAAAATCTGGCCGCTGATGGGCTACGCGCTCAAAGAGAAACTGGCAGCGGAATAACGATCAATGGGGTGGACTTTGCCGTGTCGAGCAAGAGTGCAGAGCCGGCGCGACGTCTGTCGCACATGTCCGCCCCACCCCACACAAAGCAAACAGGAGACCCCATGTTTTCACTGAACGAACAGACCGCAAAGCTCGCGAATTTAAATTTGAGGGCTGAACTTCACGGCGAGGAAACCAACGTCGCCGTCGACCTCAAGATCGAAGCGAAGATGAGCAACGATGTTCTCAGCGAGTTCGATCCCGATCTGAAGTCGAGCTTCTACAAGAAGGACGCCGACGCCGCGCAGGCCGAGCTCATCGACGATCCGTCGCGCCTGGCCAAGCTGAAGTTTCCGAAGATGGCTCCGCTCAAGTACGGCTACGAAGGCGCGGGCTATGAGGCGGTGATCAATTGGGGCGTCAGCGGAAAAGACGACGTCCGACTGCTTCAAGTGAAGATCGACGGCTTCCGTTTCGACTGTCAGGACGGCGGCACGGTCGGACTCAGCTTCCGCGCCATCGCGCACCCGACCCCGGAGGAAATCGGCCGGCTGTCCGAACTCGTGCAGCGCGAAATCACGCTGAGCCTCTACCCGCCCAGCCCGGAAGAGCAGCTGAAGCAGCAAATGGACGCACTTGACGACGAAGACGACGAGTAAAGGGCCTGTCGACCATGAACGCACGCGACAACATCAAGCCGAAGAGCATCCGCCTGGCCATCCTCGCCGGGCTGGCAAACGGGGCAATCACCACGATTGATGACCTGCTGATTTCCACCGGTGAGCCGAGGAAGAAGCTTGTGGACAACGCCGGGGAGGCGTCACGCGCTGGCTTAATCAAGCGCATGAAGGACGACGTTACCGGGATGGCGGCGTACCAGATCACGGCTGAAGGGAAGAAGTATCTGGCGAAGTACGCCGACGGCAGCAAGGCCGAGCCGGCGGAAGACTCAACCTGTCACGAATCCCGACAGGTTCCCGCCGAGACGAAGCAGGCCGATGCATTCCATGTCAAGTCGTCCGGAAAGTTCAAAACCCTCCTGAACGACGAAGTCGTCGCACAGAAGGACGCGGAGATTGCCAGCCTGAGCCGTCGTCTGCGCGAAGCCATCGCGGAAATCGAGACGCTGAACGGGGAGCAGCTGAAGGCGACCGATAGGAGCAAGGAACTCCTTGATCAGAACGACAAGCTGGCCGACGAATTGGCAGACGTCAAGGACGAGCTCGAGACGAGGACGCAGGAACTCAACACCGTCCGTGTCGCGCTGTCGCTCGCCAGCAACGCCCGCCCCGTCTTCAATTCCGGATACGTAGTCCAGCGCCCCGCAAAGCCGCTGGCGAGGTTCGCCAAGGCCGACAACGCCAAGGCCCGGGCGATGAGTTTTGCGCGGACCGGAGCAAAGGCGCAGGTATTCGCGCTGGTGCCGGTGGGGGTTGCGTTCCCCGGCGCCGAGTGGCGGGAGTAGTGGCGTGACCAGCTGCACCTTTAATCACCACGCATGCGAATTCCGCGAGCGTCTGTTCGTTCGCGCACTCGAAATCGCCGACCAAGCGATGACCGACCTGCTCATGTGTCACGCAAAGCAAGCGGATGAATTCGGCGTGATGTGGGCGCTGTGCGACGCGAATGGGAATGACGTCGCTGTTCTTGCGGAAGCAGACGCGCCAGCGATTGAGGCCGTGCAGTGGCTTCAGGAACGTGGGCTGTGCGATCTGGTTGAAAGCCCAGAAGGCACGACGGTTGTTTTGCTTGGAGAGTTGCCATGACAGAACGCGCCTCCAACATCCACGTCGCCCGGGTCTATCTGGCCCAATCCCGGCACTTCACCGCCCGGGCGAGCGGATTCTCGTTCGTCCTTCTTGGATGGGCCGCGAACGCCCGCCGCAGGGCGATGGCAACTATCCCCGCTCTGCCGGCGCAGGGCGATCTATTCGGAGGGGCCGATCAATGACCTTCAAAGTCCCCGAGAAATACCGCGTCACGCACGGACAGATCGGCAGCGATGCCGGATACGGGAACAACGGCGCGTTCCATGTCGGGCTTCGACGCGGCCAGACGGTGTTCGTCATCGCCTCCGACATGATGGGCTGGGAGCATGTCAGCGTATCGCGAATCGACCGCTGCCCGACGTGGGACGAGATGTGCCAGGTCAAGGCGATGTTCTGGGACGCCGAAGACGTGGTTGTCCAGTTCCACCCGCGCGAGAGCGACTACGTCAACAACCATCCGAACTGCCTCCATCTATTCAGGCCAATAGACGCAGAAATTCCGACTCCACCAAGCATTCTCGTTGGGATCGTTAATCAAATGAGCAAATTATGAAAAAAGGGCCAAAGCCGATTCCTGTGGTTGATCGAATCATGAAGAAAATCACAATCAACTCGTCAGGCTGCATGTTATGGAACGGAGCTACCAATGGCCGAGGATATGGCGTAATCCTCGATGACAACACAAACGGAAGACGAATGACATACGTTCACATTGCCATGTATGTGTCGAAAGTCGGCCCCGTTCCATCTGGGATGCAACTTGATCATTTGTGTAGAACACGAAACTGCTGCAATCCTGAACATCTTGAACCTGTTTCCGGCTCAGAGAATTTATTGCGTAGCAATAACATGAACTTCGTAACAAAGAGAACCGGTGTATGCAAAAACGGGCACAACGTATCAGGAATAAACGCACACGTTAGTTCAGATGGACGCACTAGATGTAGGGCATGCGCAATTCTTAGGAAAAGAATGTATAGGATCAAAAATAGCGCAACACGACAACCGTCGCTCATGGTCGGGGTGAAGGAGACTGCATGTCGATAAAAGCATTGGCCTGTGGCGGCATCCAGATCGTCGGAATGTCCGCGAGCGCCCGCGCGCTATACAACGGCGTTTATGTCGAGATGCGAGGAACGCGCCTTGAGGACGGGAAGCATGTCCCCGCCGGTCTGTCGATTGAGATGTCGCCGACGAACGCGCTTGATCTTGCGCACCAACTGATCGCTGCCGCCGAAGACCACGGAACGCAGACAAGGCGGCAGGTTGCGACGATGATCAAGCGGTTGGCGAAGGCGCAGGAGAAGCGCGCATTGAAAGGGAAGCCATGAAAGAACGTCCAATCCTGTTTTCAGCGCCGATGGTGCTGGCGATTCTCGAGGGTCGGAAGACGCAGACGAGGCGGTTGGTTAAACCACGCCATTTCGCGGGGCACTTGGTGGGCGAATTGAATTCGTCCATTGAAAAAGCACCTGGCCTCGCCGCCGCTTTTTGCCCCTACGGGCAACCATTCGACCTATTGTGGGTGCGTGAGACGTGGCAGGCGGCTACAGGGTCAAGGCGTGACGCACGAATTCTCACGTGTCCTCGCCCCGATACGGGATGGGTTGAATATGCGGCAACCTGCGACGATCCGCCCCCTCGGTGGAGACCATCGATCCACATGCCCCGGTGGGCCAGCCGCCTCCTATTGGAGATCACCGGCGTCCGCGTCGAGCGTCTAAACGACATCGGCGTCAGCGACGCCATCGCCGAAGGATACGACGGGAGCAATCCTTCGCCTGTTGATCCTTCGATCAAGTGGTATGCCGACCTATGGGAATCCATCAACGGCGCCGGATCATGGACTCAGAACCCTTGGGTGTGGGTTGTCGAATTCCGGAGAGTTCTTTCCGACGTTGCGAGGAAAACCGAGGCTTCACCGACCGATTCCCCGCAGCTTTCCGGTTTTTGTCTCTGAAACTGAGACGTTTTGACGAACTTCAACCAGTAACACCGGCCATTTTCGTGACGCCACGAAGATGGTTTTGAGAGAGGAAAGCGAGCGATGGAAAAAACGACAGCAAAAGCCAGTTACAAAGCCAGTGTGCGCGGATCACGAATCGACATCGAAGCTCCTGCGCTCGACATTGAACTGAACCAGATGATCGTCTGGATGATGACGCAGCCGCAGGCCGTTGAACTGCTACCGGCGTACCGTGAATTGCGGAAGGACTAGGCATTATGGGAACACATCTTGAAGCAATGAAACGCGCACTTGAAACGTTAGAAGACGTTTTCGGGAAGGACAAAGTTGATGTCACTGCAATCAATATGCTGCGTGAGGAAATTTCAAAACCAGAGAAGCAGGCGCGCTCAGTTAGAACGCAAGATATGAAAATTCTTGCCACAGACTTTATGAGCCACCCGCTATCACGCGGAATATCTGATTGCGAGAAGATTGGAAAGGCGCTGTTTGATGCTGCTGCTGAAATTGACCGCTTGCGAGAACAGGTTTCCACGCTCGAATCGTCGCCCATGTCCGAGGAAGCTCTCGACATCCTGCGCAGCGAAAACGACATGTTGAAGCAACATCTACGCGAAGAAGGAGACCGGATTGCACACCTCAGAAATGTGCTCATGATCGTGACAAACGTAGCGCGGCGGTATGTACCAGACGATCACCCGGCATTGCAGGCTGCTGCTGATGTACTAACGCCCAACTAAGGAAGGAAAGCGCGTTATACGCGCATAGACATTGTTAGATTTCGGTAGAAAGGAAAGCGAAAGCTATGTGGCCGTTCAAAAAGTCATTTTTCGACGTATGGGAGCACGGAACGGCAAGGAATAACCAGCCTGCGCGACGGCATCGCATAAATGGAAACGTGCAATTCATTCTCTGGAAAGCGGGAGAGCAAGGGCATGAAAATGATTTTTGGCACGACTTCGATTCAACATGGTGGCCGACCTTCAAACCATCAAACGAATAGAAAGGAAAGCGGGACATGGGATTACCCTACGAAAATGCAACCAGCGGCGGTGCGGCGCTGGAGGATATTCGCAAGCTGCTGACCAAGTTCGGTTGCGCCAGATTCGGCACTATGACCGATGCGGAGCATGGGGAACTCATTGTTCAATTCAGCTACCGAGGGCGCGATGTAACAGCCAAGGCGAGCTACAAAGGCTACGCCGCGGCATGGCTCAAAGAGCATCCATACGGATCGCGCACGAGAGGCACAAAGGCTGCGCACGAAGCTAAGGCGCTGAAACAGGCAGAGATTAGTGTTTGCTCGATCCTTCGTGACTGGATCAAAGGGCAGACTATGGCGATTGAAACTGGAATCCTGACGTTTGAAGGCGCCTTTCTCGGGCAGATCATGTTACCGAACGGGAAAACGATACTTGATGAGGTTGCATCGAAGAACCTGCTTCCCGGCCCACCAATCAACTGACAAAGGAAAGCGTCGTGAAGCGCAAACCCGACCCATTGATTCGCACCATGCCGTGGCGTGCCATGGCCGTGCTGTCGCCGCTGGAAGAGGTACTGAGGCGGCTGGACAAGGACGGCACCGTCGACGCCATCGGCAAGCGGATCGTATTCACCGAGGCCAGCCGGGGCGACCGGTACGACCTGCCGGAAGCGATCCGGGGCGTCGTTGATTTTCACCGGTTGGCGCGGGACAAGTACGGATTGCCGGTGGACGTGGCCGCGATGTCGCGATTCGCCGAGAAGCTCGACGCCGGATCGCCGATCTTCGAATCGGACATCTCCGCAGTCCGGGCGAACATCGAGTCATGCCGTCAGCAGGCGTACCAGCTGCGGATCAGCCAAGCGGTGGAAGTTCTGGACGCGGTGCGGATCGGGGCCGAGCTGGAACGGCTTGGGCTGAAGGTAGCGTGAATAAGGAGACTGAGAAATGGCAGCTAGACTAATCCCGCTCCACCAGTGGGCAAAGATCACCTACGGCGATTCGGCCCCGTGCATGACTACCCTGCGCAAGTGGGCGCGAGGCGACAAGCTCGATCCGCCCGCCGAGAAGCACGGCCGCGAATACTTCGTCACGCCTGACACGCGCTATGCTGTAGAAGACAAGAGCGCAGCGGCTCCGGAAAAGGTTCGCCGGCAGCACAGCAACGCCGTGCACGAATCGGCGACCCAACTCATTTCGAGGATCATCAACAGTGGCAGCAAGACGCAGACAGCGTAAGCGCGACGGTTGGCCGATGTACCTCTACGAGACGCAGGGGTACTACTACTGGCGGCACCCGGTCACAAAGGAGGCGTTCGGTCTCGGCCGCGATCTTGACAAAGCCAAGGCCGAGGCCATCGAAGCAAACCTGCACATCGACCGCAAGCGCGACCAGGCGCGTCTTGTCGACCGAATCACCGGGAACGACGTGCGCACATTCAGCGCCGTCCTCGTCCGCTACGTCCGCGACATGGAAAAGCGGAACCTTGCGCAGAACACCATCAAGACGAAGGCAACGCTGATCCGCGCTGTTGAGGCCAAGTGGGGAGAACTGCCCTATTCATCGATCACAACGACCATGATTGACGAGTTCCTACAGGGCTACGTCGCTCAGGGAAAAGCGCGAATGGCCAGGTCTTACCAGTCATTTCTGACCGAGATCGGGAACAAGGCTATCGCCATCGGATTTGCAACGCACAACCCGGCCGCCGTGACGGAACAGATCAAGGTTCCCGTCAAGCGCTCCAGGCTCACGCTCGATCAGTTTGTCGCCATCTACGACGCAGCCGCCAAGATCGACCCGCACGTTCAGCGCTCCATGGAACTCGCGCTGATCACCGCCCAGCGCCGCGAGGACATCGCCATGCTGGAACGCACAGACATTCACGACGGGTGTTTATGGGTTGAACAAGGCAAGAGCGAGAACATCGAAGCGCGTGGCGTTGGCCAGCAAACCAGACTGGCAATTCCTGTTGATCTACGGCTGGTTGTTCAGTCGGGAGAGCGCATCATCGACTGGACGCTGAAGGACATCATTGCCCGATGCTGGTCCGATCGTGTCGCAAGCCGCTACCTGATCCACCACAACAAGCGCAGGACGAAGAGCAACCCAGGAGACCCGGTATGGAAGGACACCATTTCAAAAGCGTTCTCGCGGGCTCGCGATCTTGCCGGAATTGAATTCACCGGAGCCAACCCGCCGACCTTCCACGAGATCCGCAGCCTGTCGATTAGGCTGTGGCGTGAGTTGCGCGGTAAAGACTTCGCGCAGGCTCTGGCCGGTCACAAACAGTCGTCAACGACCGACATCTATACCGATGAGCGCGGCAACTGGGTCATGCTCAAGTCGGCGTAAACCTGCGCGAATTCTCAAAAAAATTGTAAAACGATTGTAAAAGGATTTTCTCAAAGCCTTGCGGTTACAGGCCTTGAGCGGTGTTCATGGTCTACTGCCCATGCAGACGAGAAGAACACGATGCACCGCCAAGCCTGCTCCCATCACATCCAAGCGTTCAGACCTTGTAAGCCTTCAAGGCCGTCTCGATTTCCTGACTCATCCGGCTCAGATCGTGCACCGCTTCTGCCGTACTGCCGGCCGCCGCGGTGTTGCGCTCGGTCATCTGTGCGATCTGCTCGATGCGCTGCGAGATCGAGGTGCTCGCTGCGCTTTGCTCGCGCACGGCCTCGGAAATTTCTTCCACGGCACTGACCACCGTACCCGATCCTTCCTTGATGTCATTGATCGAGCGGCCCGCTGCCTGCGCGTTCTCCACGTGTCCGCGCCGGTTGAATTTTGAGCAGGCGTACCGGTTGAATTTTGACCAGGTACGATAACCGCATGTAGAGGATGCGGTTGTGGATAAGTGTATCGAATTATCGAGTTTGGATCTCCTTGATTG
>Ga0302250_1000504_pt1 | contig 37371 bp, 25 predicted proteins | sample AAG_RA_Asp_MG_FD_193536 | JGI IMG/M metagenome (GOLD analysis project Ga0302250, IMG submission 193536) | Enriched activated sludge microbial communities from anaerobic digester in WTTP, New Holstein, Wisconsin, United States - AAG_RA_Asp | ecosystem: Engineered > Bioreactor > Anaerobic >...
GAGACTGTAAAATAATCTGTGTAAATGAGGATTAAAGGGGGAGAACATTTTTAATTCTCTCCTCAAAGATAATAGATAAATGAGAAAGAACAATAGCCCAGTTTTTGACGGGCATAAGCGACCACTTTTTAGACAAGTCTCTGTAAACCAAAAAGAGTATTTTTTTGAGTGACTCATCATTAGGAAAAAGAGACTTGGTTTTGGTAATTTTTCTAAATTGGCGATGAACAGCTTCAACAGCATTGGTAGTATAAATAATGGTTCTGATTTCTTGAGGAAACTTGAAAAAAGCAGAAGCATTGCCCCAGTTATTTCGCCAGGTTTTAATGGGTAAAGGATACTTTCTCCCCCAGATAGTCTCTAGATTGTCAAGTTCTGTCAGTGCCGCTTCTTCAGTTGGGGATGTGTAGACTTTCCTTAAGTCCTGTAAAAAAGGTTTCTGATCTTTTGAGGCCACATACTTGAGGGTGTTTCTGATTAAATGAATGATGCACAATTGCACCTCGGCCTTAGGAAAGACAGTATGAATAGCATCCGGGAATCCTTTTAAGCCGTCAACGCAGGTTATCAGGATATCTTCAACACCTCGATTTTTTAACTCAGTGAAAATATTAAGCCAGAAATTTGCTCCCTCTGCTTCGCTAACCCATAATCCCAGAAGATCCTTTTTCCCGGTTATATCAACGGCAAGGGCAGTGTAGGCAGCCTTGGTTATTACTCTTCCCTCACTTTGAACCTTGTAATGTATCGCATCAAAAAAAACTATCGGATAGAGGGACTCTAATGGACGATTATGCCATTGTTTGGCAATGTCGAGGACTTTATCGGTTATATTGGAAACCAGGGTTGGGCTTATATCAAATCCGTAGATTTCCCTGATATGAGCCTGTATATCTCTGGTGGATATTCCTTTGGCGTACATGGAGATAATCTTATCCTCAACAGGTCCAAAAGTACGCTCATATTTTTTCACAATTACAGGATCGAAGGAGCCATTCCGGTCTCTGGGGACAGTAATATCTATTTCTCCGTTATCGTTCCGGATAGTCTTACAGGTCTTACCGTTTCTGCTGTTCCCGGTGTTCTTCCCCGTGGGGGAATATTTTTCATAACCAAGATGTTCACTAAGTTCAGCTTCGAGTATTCCCTCAAGAGAACATTTTATAAGTTTTCTAATTGCACCGTCTTCGCCCATAAGGTCCTGATAGGTGCGGACGTTTTTCAGATCGGCTTTTAGCTGCTCGATCATTTGTGTGGTTAATTCCATCGGAATACCTTTCAATTAATGGTTAAAAATAATAATTATTTGAGTCTGATAACAGACCATTTTTTTGCCCAGCTAAGTGCTGCTCCGCTACGCTCCGCAGCACTTAGCTCATTCTTTACTTTAACCATTTACACAAAATTATTTACACTACCGGAAAGAGGAAAGAATTCTGCTATCTGTCTTCCGTTCTCTGTCTTCAGATTAGCCGGGAACTTGTCATACTTAAAGCAATAGTCAAACTATTTTCCATTTCTTAGAACCTTTGACAAAGTTTAACTACAAAAGCCACCCGTTCTGGTCCCGTTTCGCTATCGTTCTGTTCTCCTTCTGTTCAATTTAAGAAGGAGAAATTTGGTTTGGGACGTTTGGAGGCGTTTTTTTACCCACATCGCTAAAATTTTTTTTTGTGACTGCCGGGGGTAAAAAGGTTAAGAGGTTAAGAGGAAAAAAGGAGGGGGATTCTGAACAGTGTTCAGGCTACTCAGACCGAACTTAGAACGAAAGGGTAACGAGAGCAGAACGAGAGGAAGCGGTAATTGTTAACGCTGTTAATAAAATTTGCAGGTGTTAAAACTTTTTTTAGTTTACGGATTTCGAAAGGATGAATGGGTTAAATGAGTGTACGATTGTACGCATGTACGCAGCAGTTCTCTAATTTTGTGAAATTTACAAAACCGTGCGTACATCCGTACAGAACCACGAATTCCCCTCTCTTTTTACCAAAATACCCAATACCCCCTCCCTTTTTTCAAAGGGAGGGATGGGGAGGGTTAAGTCTATTTTGTCAGAATCAGCTTTTTCGTGAAGGTCATTTCACCTGCCGTCAACTGATATATGTAAATACCGCTGGAGAGTTTTCCAGCTTCAAATGTAATTGAATGATAACCGGCAGGCTTCTCCTGATTTACTAAAGTAGCCACTTCATTTCCGATTACGTCAAATACCTTGAGCGTAACATACGTGTTTGCGGGTAACTGATAATTTATTACCGTACTTGGGTTAAAGGGATTGGGATAATTCTGGGATAATGAGTATTCTTTGGGTAATTCCAGCATCACCTCTATCTCATTTGAGTAACTGAAGCTGCCGTCATAATCAACCTGCCTTAATCTGTAGATGTTTGTCCCGCTTGCAGGCGACTTATCCATAAAGGTGTAACTTCTGTTCTCTGTTGTTGTTCCATAACCCTCAACGAATGATATCTTGCTGAATGCTCCCTTATCTGTCTTCCTCTCAACTTCAAATCCCTTGTTGTTCTTTTCGGTTGCGGTTGTCCAGGTAAGAGTTATTTTGTTCTTGTTCACTGTCCCCGTAAATGAGGTTAGTTCTACCGGAACAGGTCCTCCGTTAAATATCTGAGGAGCTACAAGTGTTCCTATCTCTCCCATGTTCTGGAAGGTTATAACATCAGGGATTGCTTTTATCAAGTCGTTTTGCTGATTGAAATACTTAAATATTACATTCTCACCACTCTGTACATTTGAACCTACAGTAAGGAAGTATAAACCACTTCCTATCGGGTTTGCCGTTCCTCTGCACTGTGTGTCAACACCAACAACAACAAAAGCACCAAGTATATCATTAGCATTTGTTGAATAAACAGGAGGAGGACCGTTCTCTATCTGTACTTTTGCGATTATACTCATATTATACTGGAGGTTTGGTAAAGGTACCCAGTTCGGGGCAGATACTACTTTCTCCGGCTCTTTTATCTCTTCTGTCTTCACTCCTGCAGGGTATGTCAGTACACAGGCATTAGTGAACTTGAACTTATATCCCTTACCCGGGGTAAGGGTTGTCAGTGAACCGAGCCACTGGCTTCCGTCCCATACAGCAAATGCACTCTGGCTGATTACTCTGTCATTTGGTGTTGGTGCAGGGGTTATATTAGCAAGTGCAGTGTTTATAGGCATTGCTGACTGAGGATAGAAACCGCCCCACGTATAACCTGCTCCGAAGTTTATTGGTGATAATGTGACAGGTAATCCCTCTAATGAGCAAACCTGCGCTGTTGTTAACTTCATTACGTATGACAACTTCGGATCTATTGTGCTTAAACTTCCAAGCCATTGTGTTCCGTCCCATACACAGAAACTGGTCTGTCCCGTTATCCTGTCATTTGGTGCTGGAGTTATCTTCGGTGGTATAAACAAGCTGTTTACTCCCATACTCCCCGGGTTTACGTTTACCGACATCCAGTTATAGCCTGATCCAAAGCTATAAGCCAGTGTCCTCATTCCCGCATCAAGTCTGAAGGGATTTATCAGTGTCCCTATCTCTGCCATATTCTGGAATATCAGTGTCTGGGATATTGGCTCAGTTGCCATCGTGCTTGATCTCCATCCCCTGAATCTAACAGTATCTCCGGTCTGAATATTTGAAGAAACAATCAGGAAGAGTGTTCCGTTTGTTCCCGGTGAAGCTACCCCTCTACACTCCTCGCCTACAAATGCTCCTACTACATCCCCTGTGTTAGTTGACAGTATATTGTCAAAATAGAGCTGACCGATGATACTCATGTTATACTGCTGATTTGCTGCAGGCACCCATCCAGGTCCGTCTTCAAACCGATAAGGATTTATTAATGTTCCTACTTCGCCAAGGTTCTGGAAGACAATTCGATCAGGCAATAATCTGACTTCCTGTGTTGATGATTTCCATGCTCTGAAAGTCAGCGTATCTCCAGTCTGCACATTTGATCCCGCAGATAAGAAAATCAAACCGGTACCATTTGGCGAGGCTATTCCACGGCACTCATTACCCACAAAGGCACCGAGTATATCTGACCCGTTAGTTGTTAGCTGGTTGCCAAAATAGAGGTTGGCTATTATGCTCATATTATACTGTGGATTTGATATCGGTACCCAGCCCGGACCTGCCGGCACTTGTATAGTGAATGTTGCATTGCTTACATCAGAAGTTAATGAGTTACTTGCATCACTAACCCTAACCTTGCACTGGGTTGATGGTGTGTTTGGCACCGTCCAGGAATAAGTTCCTGCAGCTGCAGGTGTGGAGGTTACAATTGAGTTCCAAGCACTGCCGTTGTTTGTTGTGTACTCTAACTTAACATTTGTAACATTGACGCTCGTCCAGGTGATGTTATGCTGGGAACCAACCTGCCAGGTCTCTCCGCCATTAGGGGAGGTGACTGATACAGTCTGAGTCTCCAGATTATATAATTCTGTTACTTCTGCTGAACTTAAAGCTCTGTTGTAAATCCTGATGTCATCCATATCACCAGTGAAAGTTTGCCATAAATTATCTTCAATGCCACTTATTTTTGATGTAAAAATTCCACTCATTCGTAATGTAACATTGCAATTAAAGTTAGCAGCTGCCGGTATATCTATGTTTTTTTCAAGTTGCCCATTAATATAATGGTTATATTGTGTCCCGGATTTAGTAAGTGTAACTGAATACCATACACCGGTTTGATAATCGTTTTTGGGTCCGTGCTGGTCAAGCGCGGTCCATGATCCTGAAGCACTACCAATCGCGAATACGACATAGCCAGGTGCGCTTTCAGGACTTAATCCTATCGCAACGCCTGTATGCGGATGAGTGTTAATTAAAGTACGGGTTGTTTGGAACATGTTGTCCGGTTTGAACCAAAAATGGATGGTATATTGTGATTGACCAATGTTAAATAGGGTATTATTTGAAACTACAGTTGATCCATTAACCCCGCTGATCCCATTAAATTTGAAAGCAGCATCAGATACTCCGAATCTGTCTAGTGTGTTTTGTGTATTAAATGCAGTTGCATGATTACCATTCCCGCTTTCATCATTTGCATTTCCGTTGAAGGGGTAATGGGCAACCAACCCGGTTTGCAGGGTCGGGGGTTCATTCTGCATCGGTGTGTCGGTTGACCAGGTCATTGATCCCACAATATTTCCGGTAATTCCATTCCCGGAAGCATCTGTAATTGAACTTCCGCTCCCTTCGTTAAAATGATAGAGGGCTAGTGTGTTCGCATCCGTAGTAAAAGCAGTTGTGGGAGGGGTGAAGTTAGACGAATATCTTGCCACCTTAGATATTCTCACTTCATCTATTTTACCGGTCAATCTTGAACTTGATCCACCACCCGTCCAGGTGTGACGGTTAATACAAACATCCCGGTTTTCCCCTATTAAACCAATAACTTTTGTTTCTTCATAGAATTTTGTCCCGTTATAAAATATCTTGAACTGGTTTTGTGATAGTCCGGCATCATACACCATGGCTATATGAAACCATGCGCCGCTTGGATGAATTGCCTGACTCCACAGTGTTGATGGTCCCCAAACATTTGTTGTACTCCCGGTGATTAAACCACCACCAGGATTATACCACCATCCGGAAGGTTGATATTCTGTTCCGATTATCTGTTCATCCTGAATGGAATTCATATAAACCCAGAATTCCAGGGTAAAAGATGAGAGATTTTGAAATTTTACGTTTGCCGGAATCCGGACATAATTGTTCGGTGTGAAAGAAAGTGATTTCTCCTGAGCTGTGACAAGCGCAGTAATTAGAATGAGTAAAAGGTACAATTTTTTCATAACGTCTCCTTTGAATTATTAATAAATTAGTTCCCTAACACCGAGATATTTCTTTGAATATCTCAAGACGGATTTTCATCTGTTTTCCTTATCCCTGTTTTATAACAAAAAAAGGACGCAACAATCGTTACATCCTGTTTAGAGGCACTGGCATGCCCGAGACAAAAGATGTAAGAAAGTGCGTCCATAGGGGACGCAGCTTCCTTGCCAGTTCTTTGTCTCTTGAAAAGTGCCAGTTTTCTAAACAGAACATAGCAATAGCTACGTTATATATTTTTATGTTTTATTTATACCAAATAAAGCCTTTGTTGATTAAAAATTATTATGTACTACTTTTTTAAGAAAAATCCGTATCTCTCACTCACCGCCCTATACCTATAATAAGGACAAAACTTAGAAGTCCCGTTATCATCTTAAAGTGGTCAAATTTGATCACTTTAAATTCAGGATTCTGCATAAGAACACTTGGTTACGAACTCAATTTAAACTAAAAAAGGACGCAACTTCCGTTACATCCTTCCGAATACTTAAATCATCCTTAACTACTTCTTAATACATACTGCGCCTAACTTATTCATCTTTTTCAAATCCTACTCATGATATCTTTCCAGAAGCACTTAGCAAAAGCGGCGATATTTTTTATTTATTTCTATTTTTTTAGTTTATTTTTCTTTCTTTGTGAATAATAATACTTTTGTACTGTGCTAACTTAAGAATTTGTTGAATTATATGCAAGAGGAATTTTTGAGGAAATTGTCTGAATTAGGATTCGTAGGATTAAAGGATTATAGGATTTGGGTGACGGGTGACTGGTGAGGGGATTTTTGTTCCTGCGAGCAGGACAGGTGGAATTTCGACACGTCGAAGGAAAGAGGGAATAATGGAATGATGGCAAGAGAAATGAGCGGGATTTTTGTCGATTTGTTAAAAGAGTTGCTTGATTTCTGATAAGGTTCACTGGCGGGGAGATTTTTTAACCACAGATTCGCACGGATTAAGCACAGATTTTCACGGATTAGTTGTCTGATCCAACTCGGTCGGAGCAGATTACTCAGATTGCACAGATTAAAGGATTATAGGATTTGGGTGACGGGTAAACAGGAGGGAATCCAATGGGGTTAGTGGAAAGTGAAGAATAGTGAGGGCGGAAAATTTTCCGCCCCTACAACGTCCGTCCTCAGATTAACCAGTAACCAGGAACCTGTCACTCGTCACCATTATCAAACGTCGTAATTCAGCACAGGTTTGAGCCATTTCTCCACCTGCTGTTTGCTCATTCCTTTACGCTTGTGATAATCGTTTACCTGGTCTTCGCCTATCTTCCCGATACCGAAATATTTAGCTTCCGGATGCGCAAAGTATAATCCGCACACAGATGCCGCCGGATACATTGCAAGATTTTCAGTTAGCTTTATTGTGGTTGCATTCTCAACATCCAGCAGTCCGAAGAGTGTAAGCTTCTCAGTATGATCCGGTGAGGCAGGATACCCTGGAGCCGGTCTTATTCCTCTGTATGATTCCGAAATAAGTTCATCATTCGATAGCTTTTCATCCTTTGCATATCCCCAGATTTCCCTCCTCAGTTTATAGTGCAGATACTCCGCAAAAGCCTCGGCAAGCCTGTCGGCAATTGCCTTTGCCATTATGCTGTTGTAGTCATCGTGGTTTTTTTCATATTCCGCAACAACGGCATCAAGATTAATTCCAGCTGTCACCGCAAATCCGCCGATATAATCAATCATACCGGTTTCTTTTGGTGCAATAAAATCGGAGAGTGAGATGTTCGGAAGCCCGGCTGACTTCAGACTCTGCTGCCTCAGATTATAAAAAGAAGCAACTATTCCCGAACGCTTCTCGTCGGTATAAACCTCAATATCGTCGTCGTTCACCGAGTTGGCGGGGAAAATACCCAGCACACCCGATGCCTTAACCGTTTTTTCCTCAATCATTTTATCAAGCAGCCTGTTTGCATCATCAAAGAGTTTCTTTGCTTCCACACCTCTTTCGGGATCCTCGAATATTGCCGGATATTTTCCCTTCATTTCCCAGGCGGAGAAGAAAGGCGTCCAGTCAATAAACTTTTTTAATTCCTCAAGAGGTACGTCCTCATATCTGTGCACTCCGGTCTTTGCCGGCTTGTCTATAATTGTTTTACTCCAGTCAATTTTGTACTTATTCTTTCTAGCGTCGGTCAGAGAAATAAAATCCTTTGCGGATTTCTTCTTGGCGTATGTCTCCCTTATTCCGGAGTACTCATCCTCAATCTTTTTAACGAACACCGCTTTCCCGTCGTCACTAAGAAGTGAACTTACAACAGGAACGCTCCTCGAGGCATCCAGCACGTGAATAACCGGGTGGTCATAATTAGGAGCAATCTTCACCGCCGTATGGATTCTGGATGTAGTTGCACCGCCAATCAGCAGGGGAACGGTTAGTTTATTCCGCTTCATCTCTTTCGCGACATGAACCATCTCATCGAGCGACGGTGTGATCAGTCCGCTTAAGCCCACAACGTCCACCTTTTCCCTTATTGCTGCCTCCACAATCTTATCGGCACTCACCATCACTCCAAGATCTATTACGTTATAATTATTGCACCCCAGCACAACCCCCACAATGTTCTTTCCTATATCGTGAACGTCCCCCTTAACAGTTGCAAGCAGTATCTTTCCGTTCTGACGCGTGTCCATTGCATTCTTTTTCTCTTCCTCGATATAGGGGATCAGATACGCAACCGACTTCTTCATCACTCTTGCGCTCTTCACGACCTGAGGCAGGAACATCTTACCCGCTCCGAATAAATCGCCAACCACACTCATTCCGTCCATCAGCGGACCCTCAATTACCGACAGGGGAGAGGTTGACTCCCGTCTTGCCTCCTCCGTATCCTTCTCAATATGGTCCACTATACCTTTAACAAGCGAATACTTAAGCCGTTCTGTTACGGGGTACGATCGCCACTCTTCTTCTTTGATTTCTTTTTTCCCGGACTGCTTGACGTTCTCCGCAAACGCAATAAGCCTGTCGGTTGCGTCCTTGCGCCTGTTCAGAAGCACATCCTCCACAAGGTCCAGTAATTCTTTCGGAATGTTTTCATAAACCTCAAGCTGACCGGCATTCACAATCCCCATATCCAGTCCCGCCCTCACTGCATGATAAAGGAAAGCCGAGTGCATTGCTTCCCTCACGGTGTTGTTCCCGCGGAATGAGAATGATATGTTGCTTACTCCGCCGCTCACCTTAGCATATGGGAGGTTCTGCTTAATCCATTTCGTCGCCTCCATAAAATTGACCGCATAGTTATTATGCTCCTCAATTCCTGTTGCAACCGTAAGTATATTCGGATCAAAGATAATATCATAAGGGGGAAAGCCCACCTTTTCAGTAAGTATTGTATAAGCTCTTTTGGCAATATCAATTTTTCGCTGGAACGTGTCTGCCTGTCCCTCTTCGTCAAAGGCCATCACAATCACTGCCGAACCATACTGAAGTACTTTCGTGGCGTGTTCAATAAAAGCCTCTTCCCCCTCCTTCAGGCTTATTGAATTAACAATCCCTTTCCCCTGAAGGCATTTCAGACCCGCTTCAATCACGCTCCACTTTGATGAATCAAGCATAATCGGGAGCTTTGCAATATCGGGTTCCGAAGCCACAAGATTGAGGAACTTAACAATCGCAACCTCTGAATCAATCATCCCCTCGTCCATGTTAATATCAAGTACCTGTGCTCCTCCCTCAACCTGATCTTTGGCTATGGCAAGCGCCTCTTCATACTTTTCCGCTTTTATCAGGTTCGCGAACTTAATCGAACCGGCAACGTTTGTTCTCTCACCAATATTTATAAAGTTGCTCTCCTCCCGCACAACCAGCGGCTCAAGACCGCTTAACCTTAATAGCGGCTTAATCTCCGGAATCTCCCTCGGCTTAAGGTCTGTGACAGATTCTGAAATGATCCTAATATGTTCAGGAGTAGTTCCGCAGCATCCCCCGACGAGATTAAACAAACCGTCCTCGGCATATTCCCTTAGAATATCTGCCATCTGGTTTGGAGTCTCGTCATAGCCCCCAAAAGCATTAGGTAGTCCCGCGTTTGGATATATACTGATGAAGCAGTTTGCGTTTTTCGAGAGTTCCTCAAGAAACGGTCTCATCTGCTTTGCACCTAATGCACAATTTAACCCGATGCTTAACAAATTTCGCGTATGCGATAAAGAAATCAAAAATGCTTCTGTAGTCTGTCCGGATAAAGTTCTTCCACTCTGATCAACAATAGTTCCCGATATCATTACTGGGATCTCAATTCCGGTTTCATTGCATAGTTCACTCACCGCATAAACAGCAGCTTTTGCATTTAACGTATCAAATATTGTTTCAATTAATAATAAATCCACACCTCCTTCAACCAGTGCTTTCGCCTGTTCATAATAAGCTTTAACCAGATCAACAAATGTAACCGCCCTGTAACCGGGATCGTTAACATTTGGTGATAATGATGCCGTTTTATTTGTCGGTCCTAATGCTCCGGCCACAAATCTTGGTTTATCAGGCTCTTTACTTGTGAATTCTTTCGCCACTTCCTTGGCAATTCTTGCTGCTTCATAGTTGATTTGATATACATATTTCTCTGTATGATAATCACTCTGGCTAATACTCGTTCCGTTAAATGTATTCGTTTCAACAATATCTGCTCCCGCAGAAAAATACTGACTATGTATCTCCTTTATTATATCCGGCTGCGTAATACAAAGTATATCGTTATTCCCCTTTATATCTTTATTAAAGTCCTGGAATAATTCCCCTCTGTAGTCTGCCTCACTTAACTTGTAACGCTGGATCATTGTTCCCATTGCACCGTCAATGACCAGAATTCTCTCTTTTAGAATACTTTTAATTAATTCGGTTCTGTTTTTCATATGCTGTCTTTAATTTCGGTACTTATTATCTTTAAACTTTCTTAGCTAAACTTTTTCTCTTTCCTCTTTGAAACAAACACAAATATAACTAAATTCACTACCGTAAAAAAATTTTGTTTAGGATAGAAATATGATAGCAATTACCGGAGGTGCCGGATTTATTGGAAGCGCCTTAGCTTGGCGGCTGAATAAACTCGGTCGAAACGATATATACATTATAGATGAACTCGGCACTGGTGAAAAATGGAAAAACCTCGTAGGGCTCGATTTCAATGACTTCATTGATAAAAATGAATTTATTGAAAAATGGGTGAATAAACTCGATTCCGCTGATATAACTGCTATTATTCACATGGGCGCGAATTCTAGTACAACTGAAAAGGATGCTGACTTTCTCTTAAAAAACAACTATAGATATACGGTCTCCCTCGCTCAGGCAGCTCTCTGGAATAATATACGCTTTATTTACGCCTCATCAGCTGCCACCTATGGTGATGGGAAACTTGGGTTTAATGATAATGAAAGTCTTATTCCTGCACTTAGACCTCTGAATATGTATGGCTACTCAAAAAACTTGTTCGATATTTACGCTCTCAAAAATGGTCTTCTGGATAGAATTGTTGGCATCAAATATTTTAATGTTTACGGACCTAATGAATACCATAAGGGAGATATGCGTAGTGTGGTAAATAAAGCATTTGAACAGATTTTAACAACCGGAAAAGTTAAACTCTTTACTTCCAAAAACCCCGGCTATAAAGATGGCGAACAACTCCGCGACTTTATTTACATTAAAGATGCAGTCGATATGACACTCCATTTCCTCCTGAAAAATAAAAAAGCTGCAGGTATCTTCAACGTTGGTACTGCAAAAGCGCGCCATTGGAATGATCTTGCTAAGGCGATTTTTAAGACTCTTAATAAGCCCGTTAATATAGAATATATTGAACTCCCCTCGCACTTGGAAAAAAAGTATCAGTACTATACCCAGGCAGATATTACAAAACTTAAAAATTCCGGATATAAAAAGAGAATTACTTCTCTGGAGGATGGAGTCCGGGATTATGTCAGCAATTATCTTGTTGGAGAAAAATATCTGGATGGGTTGGATTAATAACTTATAAATGTGGGAAAGAAGAAGAGGATTAAAAATCCTCTTCCTCATCTATAAACTCAGCATCGTCAATTTCGTCATCAAGATCATCAAAGTCATCTAGGTCCTCTTCTTCATCATCAAAATCAAAATCTTCCTCGTATGCTTTGTCTTCGTCTATGTCTTCTATATCATCTTCAAATTCTTCATTGAATTCATCATCGTCAAATTCTTCGTCGTCAAATTCTTCATCATCAAAATCCTCATCATCGAATTCATCGTCATCAGATTCTTCTTCATCGAAATCCTCATCATCCTCTGTGTTTTTCTTCCGTGGACTCAGAGTGTACGATTCATTCATCACACTGTAGACGTCGGCCAGGCTCTCACCCTCTGAGGTTATTCCGTTTTCCGATATGTGAAATAAATCAGTGTTGATTTCGTTAACTGCCATACAAGAATATCTCCTTTTCAAATTTAATTAATTCTCGTTTCAAATATAAGAAAAATATTTTCCAAACAAATATTAGAAAACTCCCCCTAAATATTCTTTATTATTATTTCAAAAAAAATGTTAAATTGTCACATCAAGAAAAATTAAAACTATTTTATCTTTTATTTGTAAAGATGGATGCACCATTTAAAAAATTAGCTTTAGCAGTTACTTTTTCACCCACTAGTAGAGCTCTCCTTCGGGAAGCAGCACGCCTTAAGGATCTTTTTAATGCTGAACTCCTCTTAATTCATGTTGGAGAACGTACTACCGAAATTGAAACACGCATGATTGAAATGCTTCAAAGCATTGAACTCTCACTTCCAAACGTTAATCTTGAATGGGGTCTGGGTGATCCTGCTCAGGTCATTAATTCAGTCTGCATTAAGAATAAAATCGACCTTCTTATTGCAGGTGCTTTGGAAAAAGAAGGACTTATTACTTACTTTACTGGCTCCATTGCCCGTAAACTTATGCGCAATCCCCCATGTTCTCTCTTGGTTCTTGTTTCTCCAAAAGACTCAACCAAGGTCTATAATAAAATTTGTGCGGGAGTCTCGTTCGGTCCTGAGTGTCCTGATACAATAAATAAAACATTTCGATTCGCCCACTTTGAACATACTAAAGAAATTACTCTGATTAGAGAATTTCAGGTCCCCGGACATTCTATCGCGGTTTACGATGGTGTGAGTTCTAACGAAACCCAAAGTAATCGAAACCGCTGGATTAAAGAAGAGGAGGATAAAATGAGGGTCTTCCTTGCAGAACACAACCTGAATACTGGAATAAAAATAAATCTTGTAGCTCTCTATGGTCGCTCTGGATGGGAAGCAAAAAACTATGTTCAGCAATTGAATGCTGATTTATTTGTAACTCCTGCACCCCCAAAAAAACTTAAACTCGTCGATCGCTTGTTTCAGCACGATAATGAATTTATTTTCGAAAGTCTTCCTTGTTCACTTTTAATGATTAAAGGTAACTAATGACTTTTACTTCGAACGACATTACTATTTTATTGCTCAGTATGGCTGTTATGTTGTTCGTTGCTCGTGGTATGGGTGAACTGATGAGGTTAATAAAGCAACCTTTGGTTATTGGAGAGATCCTTGCTGGAATCATTCTTGGTCCTACTCTGCTTGGATTTGTATTCCCGGATTTATTTAATGGACTTTTCAATAAATCCCAAAGTAGCGAAATTATACTTCAGGGAATTACTACTATTTCCGTTGTCATGCTTCTCCTGGTTTCTGGTATCGAAGTTGACCTCGGAATTGTAATTAAACAAGGAAAAAAAGCCCTCTGGATTAGCATAATGGGAATTCTTTTCCCCTTTACACTCGGATTCTTGATGGCTTGGTCCTTTCCCCAATATCTTGGAAACACTTCCGGAGAATTGCATTTGGTCTTTGCACTTTTTGTCGGTACGGCCCTTTCCATAACTGCTCTCCCTGTTGTCGCTCGTACTCTTATGGATCTCAATCTCTTTAAAACAGAAATTGGGTACCTGATTATTGCTAGTGCAATGGTCAACGATCTTATTGGATGGATTATCTTTTCTTTGATTCTCGGAATGATGGGTTCTGCTTCCCATTCACTTGAATTTGGCTCTACTCTTACTCTCATTTTCGCCTTTATTTTTATCATTTTTTTTGTTGGTAGAAGACTCATTAACTATGCCATCCCATTTATTCAGAAAAGATTTAGTTATCCGGGGGGGATTCTTAATTTTGTTCTTATACTTGGTTTCTTATCGGCAGCATTTACAGAGTATATTGGAGTTCATGCAATTTTCGGTGCCTTCATTATTGGGATTGCTATTGGTGATTCTGTCCATCTTAGAGAAAATACCCGCGAAATTATTCAACAGTTTGTTACAAATATTTTTGCCCCCCTCTTTTTTGTATCTATTGGTCTGCGTATTAATTTCGTCTCTAATTTTGACTTAGGAATCGTTCTGATATTTCTTGTTCTTGCTTTTGCAGGAAAAATTATTGGCTGTGGGCTTGGGGCTTACTTTGGCAAAATGAAAACCGAAGAATCGCTCATTATTGCTTTTGGTATGAATTCACGCGGTGCTATGGAAATTGTGCTTGCTACGCTCGCTCTCCAGGTGAATTTGATTAATGAAAAAGTATTCGTTGCTATTGTTATCATGGCTCTCGTAACTTCTATTAGTAGTGCTCCGCTTATGGATATTTTCGTTCGTAGAATTGCTCGGAAAACTCAATTCAGAAATCTTCTCAGACCGGAACTTATTTTGTTTGGCGAACTTTCAAACCGTGAACAAATTATTGCGGCCCTTTCTCAAATAATCGAGCGCAAGCTCTCTCTTTCTATGGATTCAATTTCATCCAAAATGATTGAGCGGGAACAATCATTTCCGTCAGGAATTGCCAACTATTTGGCTATCCCCCATATACATATGAAAGTTCGGGAACCAGTCCTTGCTATATATATTTCTTCAAAAGGTGCGGATTTTATGGCAACTGATGGTCTCCCTTCAAAAGCCATTTTTCTGCTTGTAACCCCTGAAAATGAAAATGAACTTCATCTCAAAATTCTGGCTGAGATTGTAAGAAAATTTCAAGATCTTAATAATGCCGAAACAATAACCAGGGCGAAGGAAACTATTGAGTTAATTAATATGTTAAGAGAAAGTAATGCTTATTAAAAAGTCTGCACTTCTTCTCCTTTTTAATCTCCCTTTTTTTATTTTTTAAAGGAATTCTTATGGAAAGTATGCAAATTAACTATATTGCAGTGTTCGTTTCAGCAGTTTTAAGCTTCTTAGTTGGCTGGGTTTGGTATGCACCTTTTCTTTTTGGAAAAATCTGGCTTAAAGAACTCGGTCTCAGCCAACAGGAAATTGAAAACCAAAACATGCTTAAAATATTTGGTGGTGCTTTTATTCTTACTCTTATTATAGGCTTTAACTTAGCTGCATTCCTTGGTCCGGAACCTGATTTTAGTTTAGGACTCTTCTATGGTGCTCTGGCTGGTATTGGCTGGGTTTCTGCTTCGATTGGAGTTGTTTATCTGTTTAGTAGAAAATCACTAAAACTCTTTCTGATAGATGCTGGCTATCAGGTGGTCATATATACTTTAATGGGTGGTATTATCGGAGTTTGGAAATAATCCCAAAATTTAATTTAGGACTGAAAATTTATGCTTGACTTAAAAAAACTTACCCTTACTGAAGTTCTTAGGAACTCTCTTGAGTCTTATCCTGACAATCCATCAGTAGGATTTGTTAACTCTGACCCTTTAACCTACTCAGAGTTCTTCAATCGTGTTAATCAAGTATCCGATTTTTTGCACGAAAATGGTATAATATCCGGAGATAAAGTCGCAATTCTTAGCGAGAATCAACCTAATTGGGCAATTGTTTTCTTTGCAGTAACTTCTATAGGTGCTGTCCTTATCCCCATCATGACTGAATTTCACTCCTCTCAGGTTCAGCATATTATTAATCACTCAGAAGCAAAAGCCCTTTTTGTATCATCTCGCTTTAGTGATAAACTTGAAGGACTCTCTATTCCTGCCATTCGCCTTAGGATTAAACTTGATGATTTCTCTTTACTTCCGGAACCGGAGGCTTCCGATTCTCTCCTTTCGAAACCTGAATTTATTAAAAAAATACTCTCTGATGGCGCTAAAGAATTCGCCCGAATTAAAGAATCAGCACTTAAATTCTTAGGTAAACTTCCCCAGCAAGTTGAGCAGGAATCCGTGGCTCTTATTATTTACACTTCTGGAACTACTGGACATTCCAAAGGAGTTATACTTACACATAAAAATATTGTCTCTAATGCTTTGTCAACTCTTGGTTTTATTCAATTAGATTCATCGGATAGAATGTTGTCTATTCTGCCCCTTTTCCACACTATGGTGTCAACTCTCGGTCTTGTTATTCCCTTCATTCGGGGCGCTTCTGTATATTACATCGAGAAACCGCCCACTCCGGCTGTTCTCCTTCCGGCTCTGGCTAAAGTTAAACCCACGGTCATGCTTGCTGTACCTCTGATTATTGAAAAGATTTTTCGGGTTAGAATTCTGCCTGAACTTAATAGAAAATTTATCATTAAAAGCCTCTATAAGATTCCCGCATTCCGAAAAAAATTTCATAAGATTGCTGCTGCTAAACTCATGAAAACTTTTGGTGGTGAATTAAAACTTTTCTGCATTGGTGGGGCATCTCTTTCCGCTGATGTTGAAAGATTTCTTAACGAGGGGAGCTTTCCATATGCAATTGGCTACGGATTAACAGAAACCTCTCCTCTCAATACTGGAACGGATCCTTCAGAAGTTCGTCTTCGTTCCGCCGGTAAAGCTATTCCCGATGTTCAGGTTAAAATAGATAATCCGGACACTAAAACTGGCGAAGGGGAAATCCTTATTAAAGGACCTAACGTAATGAAAGGTTATTACAAAGATCCTGAAAAAACTAAAGAAGTCTTTACCGATGATGGCTGGTTTAAAACCGGTGATCTGGGAATTATCGATAAAGACGGATATTTGTTTATAAAAGGTCGTTCTAAAAACGTAATAATTGGCTCAAATGGAAAAAATATTTATCCTGAAGAAATAGAATCCATATTAAACGAACTGGATTTTGTCTCTGAATCCCTCGTCGTTGAACGAAAAGGGGAGTTGACTGCTAAAATATTCCTGAATTATGAAACCATCGAAGCAATGTATAAGGTTACAACATCAGATGACCGCAAAACTCGTGAACTCGTTAATGAAATACTCTCAGGCATCTTAAAACAAGTGAACGAACGGGTTAATACTTTTAGTCGTATTAATAAAGTTGTGGAGCAACAAGAACCTTTTGAAAAAACACCAACTCAGAAAATTAAACGTTATTTGTATAACTAAAAAGGGACTAATATCTTTAGTTTGATTCCGGCTCTGGGTATAGTCAAAATAAAACCTTTTCTTGATTTCATTTGAGATCTTAAATCTGGAGTTTCGGATTTTCAATCCCATAACCCGAATACCAGATCAAACCCTGCATTCCTGGCAATATTAGTCAATTTTAACACTTCTATTTTCACATAATAACCTCCCCTTTATTATCTCTTTATTTTTATTGCTTTTTAACTCCAAACTAAGTAACTTTAATATCTTAATTTTTAAAATTTTGGAGATATTTGCCCTATGGGTATGATGGCTAAAATGCGCAATTTAGCTCCGGCTTTCATAATTACGGTCGGTGGTCTTTTCGTTTTGTATATGGTGATCTCTGATTCCAATGTTCAGGAATTTATAGGTGCCCGCTCAAATAATGTCGGCTCTGTTAACGGACGGGAAATTTCTTATCAGGAATTCAATGAGTTTGTGGATCGGGCTGTGGAAAATCAAAAAGCTCAGACAGGACAGGACATTCCTGAAGAACAAATGGATCAGTTCCGCGATCAGGTTTGGGATGCTCTGGTGACTCAGATCCTCACTGAGGAACAACTTGATAAATTTGGAATTGAAATTAGCGAACAGGAAATCAGAGATGTTATTCTTGGTGAAAATCCACCTGAATTTCTTAAACGTAATTTTATTGATTCTCTTGGTCGCTTTAATCGCGAAATGTATGAAAGCGCCCTCTTCGATGCGCGGAATAAAGAAGCACTGCTTCAGGCAGAAGAAGCAGTTAAACAGCAACTGCTTAGTCAAAAACTCCAAAATATGCTTTTTGCTTCTATTACTGTCAGCGAAGGAGAATTGAAAAGAAAATTTATTGATCAGAATATTAAAATGAATGCTGAATTTGTTCTCGTTGACGTTAATACTATTAAGGATAACGAGGTCAAAGTTTCTGACGACGACCTGAAGAAATACTACGACCAAAATCCTGATCAGTTTAGTGTGAAGGATCAAAGAAAAATTAAATTTGTGTTGTTTGCTATTGAACCTTCTCGCAAAGACTCCGATCTTGTTTTCCAAACCCTGAAAAGCGTCCTTGATAATGCTAAAAATGATACTTCTGATTTTAAGTTTTTCGTAGATGGTTATTCTGAAGCACCATACTCTCGCGATACTCTATCCATCAACCAGCTACCTGAAACTTTCGCAAATCTTGTCTCCTCCATTTCTGTCGGTGATTTAGTCGGACCAATCGCAACTCCTACTGGCTATGCACTTTATAAATATTTTGGAACTGCTCCTGGCTCAGAAACAGTAGCTCGTGCCTCCCATATTCTTATAGCTTCAACTGGAGATGATGTTAAAGATCTGGAGGAAGCTAATAAAATCTATAAACAATTAACCGATGGAGCTGATTTCTCAGCCCTTGCTAAACAGCTTTCTAAAGATCCGGGCAGCGCTCAAAAAGGCGGTGATCTTGGTTGGTTTGGAAAAGGTCAAATGGTTAAGGAATTTGAAGACGCTTGCTTTAACGGACCAGTTAATCAAATTCAAAAACCCGTGAAAACTTCTTATGGTTATCATATTATTAAGGTTATCGGAAGATCAAACACTCGGTACATTTCTGAGAAAATTACAATGAGTATTAAACCTTCAGGTCTCACAAGAGAAGAAATTTATAATCAGGCAAAAGACTTTGCTTATCTCGCTGAGAAAAATAATTTTGAAAACGAAGCAAAACTCCTTGACCGCCCCATTCAGGAATCCCAGCCATTTGATTCTGAGGCTCAGGTTATTCCTGGAGTAGGATATAACAAAGGAATAGTTAAGTATTCATTCGAAAATGGTTTAAATACTATTAGTCCGGTTTTCAAAACTCAGGCAGGTTATATCGTTTTCAAGATTTCCGATATTACTAAAGCCGGGGTTAAACCTTTTGATATTGTCAAGGAAGAGGTTAAAACTCTTGTTACTCGGGAAAAGAAATTCGAAAAGGCTCTCTCAATAGCTAATAATATCCTTTCCAAATCAAATGGAAATCTCAATAATGCTCCACAAATCTATCAACAGGCACGATTCGATACTACCGGAGAATTTACTCCTGCCGGTAGCATTCCGAAAGTTGGTATTGAATACAACTTCGCTGCTGTAGCTTATAAATCTCCTCTTAATAAAGTCGTTGGCCCGGTTAAAGGACAGAGAGGTTATTATCTCATGAGAGTTCTTAGCCGTGTGAACTTCGATCAGAATAATTACACCACCCAGAGAACCGCGCTTCGCGATAATATCCTTCAAGAGAAAAAGTCTAGCTACCTTAACCAATGGCTCGAAAGCATTAAGAAAAATGCGGATGTTGAAGATAATAGATACTTATTCTACGGCATGTAAAATTTTAATGTAAAAAAGGCTGTCACAAAAAACGACAGCCTTTTTTTATATTGCAGGTAATAAAAACAAATCTTTTGAAGACTTATATCAATAAAAAAATATTTTTCTCCTTTACCTTTTTCGCTCTGTTAACTTCTGATTTAATAGGTCAGGAATATGGCGCGGGAATACCTGAGAAAATCTGCGATCTTCGGATCTATTATAATTACACTACAGATGCGAAAATTTATTATTTCCCCAATTCTTCTGACTACCAGCTCCGCAATAGCTTTCTTCCGCTGAATGGAATTACTAATTTTGGAGCGGAATTTCGATATAATGCCTCTCGTTATTTAGATTTTGCAATTAATTTGGAATATATCCACGTCACTAAAACAGTTGAAAACTTTACTGTAATTTATATGGAACATCCTGAAGTTGTTAGCGTCGTTGATGGTTTTTATCTTTATCCTGTTGAACTTCTATTACATTATAAACTTCCTTTCTCATCTGACAAATGGAAATTTTCTTTTGGTGGAGGATTTGGTCTTTACTATGGCGGACAGATCAGGGATGTCGGAAACGCAGAAGTTGTTACTATTGAACGAAAACTCGGTTACAGTATCTTGGTAGGTTTTGATTTGGATTATTATTTTCATCAATATCTATTCTTGACTGCAGGTATGAAGTTTAGAGACCCCGAATTTAGGATTACTAGCAAATATAATAAGCGAATGATCAACTATGGCGGTAGGGAAGTGCTGATTCCTCAGGAATCCTTCGATTCAAAAATTAATGTTGATGGAATTTGTTTCCGTCTGGGTCTTGGGGTTTCTTTCTAACCTCTCCGAACCTTCTTACGGTTTAATCTTATTTAAATTACTCCATTACTGAAATTTAAAAGATACTTTTTACTCACATGGAACTCCACAATTTGATGTTTCCTCATCTCCCTTTTTATTAGGAAACTCATTCCGGGTGGAGGCATCTCTTCATTTGGTAGTTTCTGTTCTTCCTCTTTAGGTTCTGTGGGTTGTACTTCTTGTTCCCTTTCTTTCTCAGGTGGTGGTAAAAATTCCTCCTTCTTATTATTATTGGGTGACACTTTCTTTAACGAATCCTGCATTTTTATGTTCTTTAAAGAATCTAACTTCCTGACATTTGCAAGCGAATCATCCATTCTCTTTTGCATCTTTTCACGCTCAATTTTTGCAAGCGAATCCTTGATTGCATTTTCAATTCTCATTTTTTCTTGTTTATAAAAAGAAAGTTTCGGAGCCACTTGTGTCGCATAAGGTGTCTTGGGATAATTGCTTACTAGAGTGTCGTATAAGGAAATCGCATCGTTACCCCTCTTAAAATTGTTCTCTAAAATCCAGCCTGCTGCTAACAGTGCTTGAGGGGCATATTTTGAATTCGGACTCTCCTTATATATATTCATGAAAGATGTGTACGATGAGTCAAAATCTCCCTTCTTCATTAATCCCTCAGCCAAAAGATATTTCTCTTTTGCCGGATCCTTTTCCAAATCAATTAAAGGTTTATTGATTTGGAACGCGGCAGCATTTACAATTTTATCTTGTTTGAAATTCTCATAGATAAAATTGAATATTGTGTCCGCTGTCGCACTGTCTCCCAACGCCGAGTAATAGCTCCCTAAAGCAAATAAAGCTTGTGGATAAGCCGGATTGTCAGGAAACTTACTCGTAATATAAGTGTAGTAATATTCTGCAGAATCAAGTTGGTCTATTTCAGCAAAAAACAAATTTCCGAGCTCATACCCATTCTTGAAAATCATTTTGCTTAATGAGTCAGCTGAAAGTACAGGTCTTACGGGTTGTGGTATACTCGGAGTTAATGGTTTTCCGTCTCTCGTTGTTGGTGGAGTCTGCTGTTTGGGCTCGTCATCGCCAAAATCCCTTTCTCGTCCGGGGGGTTTAACATCCCCTTCTTCAACTTCGGGTTGCTGTTCATTCTTAAGTTTTTCCAATTCTTCGGCATATGCAATTGAATCCCGAATAAAAAGCTCCGGATTATTGACATATTCCAGCTGCTTTTCAAATCCCATCATTACCGATTTAAGACTTTTATATTTAGTGAACTGCGCATTCTTTGTTCTGATTAAAGGTAAATAATCCACAGGTGCTGAAGAGGTCGACGCTTTCTGGTAGAAATTTGCAGCACTGTCGTAATTGGGCACATCAACTTCAAAAAGGTTTCCCATCTCATACCTGGCTGCTCCCGCATATACTGAAGACGAATAGGCCGTATCTACCAGTTTAAGTTTGTTATATGCTCTGTCATAGTCCCTCAACTTTCTGTACGTCTTCCCCGTCTCAAGTTCTAGCATATCATAGAATGCGCTATTCTTGTCCTCACCTCTCAAGTCAAGAAAAATCTCAAGTGCTTCTGTATGTCTGCCTAACTGGTTATAGGCCATTCCTTTTTTTACATAAGCGTTGAGTTCTATATCATATCCTGGAGAAAACTCGTGCACTTTTGCAAAGGCATCCGCAGCGTTCTTGAAGTCATTCAGTTTTAAATATATTTCCCCTATTTGATACTGGGCTTGAGCATTTATAACTTCGTCATCAGATACTTCAATTAACTCATCACATGCCTTAATTGCATTCTGGTAATTTTCCAAAAATAAATAGTACTTTACTTCCTCTACATAAGCCGCTGTCAGAATGTCTTCATCCTCTTCTTCGCGCGCTTCATTTTTCACTTCCTCTAAAGCGCTTAAAAACGAAGGAAAGTTCTTTAATTGTAAGTAGTTTTTTACTATTCCGATTTTTGATTCTAATACATAATCTCCATCGGGGTATTGTGCAGTTACCTCTGAAAATTTTCTGATAGATTTTATAAAATTCTTCTGGTAGTAAAAACACATTCCCGTCATATATAATGCATCCTCCACATAAGAACTCTCTTGATTAAATTGGAGTATCTTCGAGGATTTCTCAATTACCTTGTTTATCGATTGTACCGCCCCGCCTGGAATGTTAGGCTCATTGAACTCGAATAGGTTCTTTCTTTCTGCATTTATTGCTGTGATAGCTTCTTCATATAATAAAGATGTGTTGAAATATAAATTAAAATAAGTGGTAAAGTCATACCACACCCCGCAATTGAAATTTATTATGCTTGTTAATAATAGGATTAAGAAATAACGCTTCTTCATGCTAAAATATTTTATTATAATGCAGCCTTTCCCGATTCTTCTGTTCGTATGCGTATTGCATCCTCTATATTAGATACAAATATCTTCCCATCCCCCACTTGTCCGGTCTTTGCTCCCCTCAATATTGCTGCAATTACTTTTTCGGAGTTTTTGTCTTCAACTACCACTTCTATTTTTATTTTAGGCACAAATTCAATTTGGTACTCACTCCCCCTGTATGTTTCCTTATGCCCCTTCTGCCTTCCGTATCCTCTTACTTCGGTAATCGTCAGACCTCTTATTCCTTCTTCTATTAAGGCTTCTTTTACATCCTCAAGTTTAAATGGTCTTATTATTGCTTCGATTTTTTTCATTTTAACACCTATCTACCGTGACATTGTTTATACTTCTTTCCACTGCCGCATGGACAGGGATCGTTTCTTCCAACCTTCTCCTCCGCTCTGATTGGTTGACTTTTCCCGGCTTGCTGTGTTTGTGATCCCTCCCCCGAACTTAGTCCTATATTTACTGTATCTTGTTTCGTTTCTACTATTCTTCGTCCCACACTCCTTCTTCTCTCTTGCACTTGCTCTCCGCTTTGTGGGAAAAACTTAAAACAGAATGTTATTGATTCATTTCTGATATCACTCAATAAAGTAAGGAAAAGATTGTATGCTTCGTTTTTGTACTCAACTAATGGATCCTTCTGCCCGTAAGCTCTTAGATTGATACCTTCTTTCAGGTCATCCATCTCTCTTAGATGCTCTTTCCACTTATTATCTATAACACTAAGTACTGCATATCTTTCTAGGCGCGCCATCAATTCTGGTGATAGCATTTCTTCTTTTCGGTTGTAAAATTCTTTTACCGAATTTATTATTAACTCCCCAAGTCCATCCTTCCCGAGATCTTGGAATTCATTAGGTGTAAAAGTAAGTTCAACTAAAAAGTGATGCAATATATCATCCTTGATTTTTTCAATATTTGCATCTTCATAATTCTTTTCAACCACTTCCCTTATGTATTCTTCAGCATTCTCTAAAATCTCTGCTTTAAGTCTTTCTCCCTGTAGAGCTTTCTTTCTTCTTGCATAAATTATAGTTCTCTGCTGGTTCATAACATCGTCGTACTCAAGCAATCTTTTTCTGATGGCAAAATTATTCTCTTCGACTTTCTTCTGAGCTCTCTCCACAGATTTCGTGATTAGAGGATGCTGAATAACCTCCCCGTCCTTAACTCCCATTCTTTGCATTATCGACGCTATTCTGTCACTCCCGAACAATCGCATAAGATCATCTTCCAATGAGAGGAAAAACTTGGTTGTACCCGGATCTCCCTGGCGTCCCGATCGTCCTCTTAACTGTCTGTCAATTCGTCTGGATTCGTGCCTCTCCGTACCTAGAATATACAAACCCCCTCTTTCTCTTACTCCTGCACCCAGCTTTATATCCGTTCCACGACCCGCCATGTTTGTTGCAATAGTTATTGCCCCCGGTTGACCTGCGTACGCTACAACCTCTGCCTCTCGCTGATGTTGTTTTGCGTTGAGTACATTATGGGGTATCCCTTTCCTCTTCAGCATTCTGCTTATTGTTTCCGATACTTCTACACTTGTCGTTCCAACTAAAACTGGACGTCCTTCTTTCCTTAAAGTCTCTATCTGCTCAATGACTGAGTTGTATTTCTCTCTTTTTGTCCTGTAAATAGCATCATCTTGGTCATCTCTTACCATTGGTTTGTTCGTCGGAACCACTACCACTTCAAGCTTGTAAATCTCAAAAAATTCCCCCTCCTCAGTTTCGGCAGTACCTGTCATACCGGCAAGTTTGTTATACATTCGGAAATAATTCTGCAATGTTATTGTGGCAAGCGTCTGTGTGTCTCTCTCAACTTTTACGTTCTCTTTTGCCTCTATTGCCTGATGTAGTCCGTCAGAATATCTCCTTCCTGGAAGTACACGCCCCGTAAACTCATCAACAATTGCAACTTTCCCTTCCTCTGTTATTACATACTCATTATCCTTCTCAAATAGAGAATAGGCTTTTAATAGTTGATTAAGTGTATGGATTCTTTCGCTTCTCTCAGAGTAAAGTGCATATAGTGCATCCTTCTTCTTTAATTTCTCTTCTCTTGATAATGTATCATCATTTTCAAACTTTGATGTTTCATAACCCAAATCAGGGAGGACAAAATATTGTTTGTCTTCTCTGCTTCCTTTTGCTAATTCTTCACGCCCTTTCTCGGTTAAGTCAATGGAATGGTTCTTTTCGTCTATTACAAAATAAAGCTCATCATCAATTATGTGCATGTTCTTCCCCTTCTCTCTAAGAAACTCGAGCTCGGTTTCCTGCACTAATTTCTTGTAGTTGGGTTCAGCATATAATTTAAGCAGTTTCTTATTCTTTGGCAATCCTCTCTGCGCCCTGAATAAAAGAATTCCACCTTCCTTTAAATCTTTTGAGTTTCCCTCCGCGTTCAGCGTTTCTTCGGCGTTTTGTATTAGCTTTGCCACTAAAGTTGATTGTAACTTAAATAACCTCTCAACCCTGGGCTTTAATTCATCATACTTCTGGTCGTCAACATCCACCGCTCCTGATATAATTAGTGGAGTTCTTGCTTCATCAATAAGTACTGAGTCAACCTCATCCACAATCGCAAAATTGTGTCCTCTTTGTACCTGATACTCCTTATCAATAGCCATATTATCTCTTAGATAATCAAAGCCAAACTCATTGTTTGTTCCATAAGTTATATCACAATTATACATGGCTTTTCTTTGGTCTGGACTCATCGTATTAAGTATAACCCCAATCGTTAATCCATGAAACTTGAATATCTCTCCCATCCACTCAGAGTCTCGTTGTGCCAGATAATCGTTTACCGTAACAAGATGTACACCTCTTCCTGTTAACGCATTTAAGTATATTGGTAATGTGGCAACTAATGTTTTTCCTTCTCCCGTAGCCATCTCCGAAATTTTTCCCTGATGAAGTACCACTCCACCCATAAGCTGCACATCGTATGGAACCATATCCCACGTTGTTTTGTGCCCCATTACTGACCACGTTTTTCCTACTAACCTCTTGCAAGTCTCCTTAACAACTGCAAATGCTTCTGGCAATATTTCATCAAGAATTTCTTCATACCTTGCCGTAAGTTCCTCATTCAGTTCATCAAGTTCATCATATACCGTATGTCTCTCAAATTCTTCGTTTGACTGTAATCTTTTGTTTAGATGGTCAATCTTTTCTCTTATTTCTGCAGTACCGTCTTGAATTTTCTGCTTAAATTCGGTGGTTTTTGCTTTTAATTGATCATCTGAAAGGTCTTTTATTTTTTCATATTCGCTAAGTATTTCATCAACTATTGGTTGTAAACTCGCTACATCTTTAGTTTTTTTATCAGGGAATAGCTTCTTGATAAAATTAAGCATTAATATCACTCCGTGAATTCACATAATTTAATTATTTTAGCTTGTAATTTAAGAATATTAACAGATAATTTATAGAGAATAATTCGGTTGCATCCCCAAAACATATATGTTTTACTTAAGCATTCTGGAAATCTGATTCCCGAAATTGAATATAGGATCGTAGAATCAATCTAAATTTCAAAATTATTTCATTAAAAATTATTAACTTTCCAAAGTTCCTATTATTTTTTTTTGTAAATTTTCAATAAAGTTTCGAGTAATAGGCTCGCAAAAAAATGCAACAAAACTCAACCGGATTTAAAAAAGAACTCAGTCTTTTTGACTCTTCGATGCTTGTCATAGGTTCTATGATTGGTTCTGGTATTTTTATTGTAAGCGCTGATATCGCTCGAACCGTCGGGTCCCCGGGTTTGCTTATTATCGTCTGGCTGCTTACAGGTATTATTACTTTGATTGGCGCTCTTAGTTATGGAGAACTGGCTGGTATGATGCCAAAGGCTGGCGGGCAGTACATTTATCTGCGGGAAGCTTACAATCCTCTCATCGGATTTCTTTATGGCTGGACTCTCTTTACCGTTATTCAAACTGGAACGATAGCTGCTGTTGCCGTCGCTTTTGCTAAATTTACCTCCATTTTAATCCCATGGTTCAGCTACAATAACATCCTGCTTAATGTTTTTGGATTAAACATTTCTGCCGCTCAACTTCTGGCTATCTTCAGTATTTTTATTCTTTCCTTTATAAATATACTTGGAATTCGAGAGGGGAAAATAGTTCAGAATATTTTTACTCTTTCGAAAATTATTGCTCTTTGCGCACTCATTCTTCTTGGAATTTTCATCGGGGCTAACTCGGTTGCTATCTCGGCGAATTTTTCTGATTTGTGGTCAGCTACTTGGACTCAGGTCTCTCAAGGTAAAATAATTAATGTTCAAACTCTTTCTGGTTTCACCTTGTTAGCCGCAATTGGTGCCGCCATGGTTGGGTCACTCTTTTCTAGTGATGCTTGGAATAATATTACCTTCACAGCAAGCGAGGTGAAAAATCCCAAAAAAATCATTCCTTTAAGCCTTATTATTGGAACAGGTACCGTAACCCTCATTTACATTTTAGCTAACATATCTTATCTTCTTGTTCTTCCGTTAAGAGGAAATCCGGAGGGAGTTGCTCCTGCTCAACTCGGCATTCAGTTTGCCCTTGACGATAGAATCGGAACCGCTGCAGCTGAAGTTATTTTTGGTGAACCGGCGTCTCTTATTATGGCAATTCTTATTATGATGTCCACTTTTGGATGTAATAACGGTCTGATTCTCGCCGGCGCTAGGGTTTATTACTCAATGGCAAAGGATAACCTCTTCTTCAAATCAGCCGCTAAACTAAACCGCCGTGCAGTACCCGCTTCAGCTCTTATATTTCAAGCCGTCTGGGCTTCTATTCTTTGTCTCTCAGGTACTTACGGACAACTCCTTGACTATGTGATTTTTGCGGTTCTGATTTTTTATATCCTTACTATTTCTGGGATATTTGTCCTTAGACGTAAACAACCTGATGCCGATCGACCTTATAAAGCTTTGGCTTATCCATTCCTCCCATTCTTGTATATCCTTATAGCTTTAACCATTTCGATAATTCTCTTGCTTTATAAACCTCTTTACACTTGGCCTGGTCTTTTAATCGTTCTTATCGGGATTCCGGTTTATTTTATTTGGGAAGCATTTAATAACAGATCTCCTAACAAATAAATTCATATTGGAAAATAATGAGGTTCGTATTTTGGGAAATAATAACGAGGTTAAAATTTGAATCTGATTTTTCTTGAGTCTGTTTTGGAAATGTTCAAAAAGTACTTCTTCCGCTTGGATAATCCTTTCTTGTTCGTGATAATTATCATGTTTTTACTCTTTTTTCTGATATATATTTATTCAAGGGAAATTATCAATCCAATGAAATCAAAACACGAGCGGGAGCTGCTTGAAAAAGAATCCGAACGACTCAAGGCTATCACTGCTTATGTCAATCTGTCAAACGAAAAAGAAAGAGAGAGGATAGCAAGAGAACTTCATGATGGCATTGGGCAGATGATTACTTATATTAAACTCCTTCTTAATGAAATGGAGCCCGAAATTCATAGTAACGATAAAGCCTCTGCGAAAAGTTCTAAAATTAGGGAAGTACTGAATTCCATAAGTAAGGATATCCGAAGCATAGCCATGGGGCTTAAACCAAAAATTCTCGAAGAACTTGGTCTCGAACCGGCAATTCGTACTCTTGTTGACTCAATCTCCGAACAACACAAGATCCATGGTTCGTTTTATCCGTTTACTTTAACTAATCGTTATAAACCCGAATTCGAACTTAATATTTATCGAATCATTCAGGAATTACTCAATAATGTCGCTAAACATTCTAAAGCTACAGAATTTACTCTGCAGGTTTTCGATAACGAAAATAATATTGGCATTACCCTGAACGATAATGGGATAGGTTTTGATGTACAGCATGCACTGAATTCAAAAGAAGGACTGGGTCTCCAAAGTCTATACCAACGCGTCCAGTCAAATAATGGTTTCATTGAAATATCCTCCGGGAAAAATGGTACTGAAGTCTTAGTCGAAATCATTAAGGAGGAAAATATTGAGCACAACTAAACTCTTCTTTGCAGATGATCACCAACTTATTCGCGAAGGCATTACTAAAATGTTTGATGATATCCCTGATATTAAAATTATTGGTACTGCCTCGGATGGAGTCGAAGCTCTCAATAAAATACTTGATTTGCTCCCCGATATTGTCCTTATTGATATTTCAATGCCTGGTTTGTTTGGCGATCAGGTTATTCGTCTTGTCAAAAAGCAATCCAAAGAAATAAAATTCCTCGTCATTACCGTCTATGATAATGATCTTTATATTTTTAAAACCTTCTCTGCAGGTGCTGAAGGCTTTATTTCTAAAGATGCTGACAAAGAAGAGTTAATCTCCGCAATTCGAAAAATTCGGGATGGAGAAAAATACTGTAAGAAATTTGATACGGAAGAAAAATTAAAAGATTTTCTTGAAACCTTTGAAGGACGTAATTATAACTTTCAAACTGAACAAAATACTATTCTTACTTCTAGGGAAATTGAAATAATTAAAAAAATCAAAGAGGGTAAAAACAATGCTCAAATTGCCGCCGATCTTTTTATTAGCATTAAAACCGTTCGTCATCACGAATCAAATATCTTCAGAAAACTGAATATCAAACACTCCAGAGAATTGCTTGCTTTGATTATGAATGACGAACAACTAAAAAAACTCCTCAATAATTCTTAAACATTTTCTCCTCCTTCTCCCTAACATCTCCCCCAAATCTTACAACACAATAAGAATTGCTAAGATTGCAGGAATTCCCCCCCTTGTAATACTCTAATATTGATATAAATACGTACTAAAGCCGTGGTAAAGCCGTGGTAAAGCCGTGGTAAAGCCGTGGTAAAGCCGTGCAAAAGCCATACAAAAGACGAGGTAAAAACGTCTTAATATCGACTTCCCACCCCTTTAGTTAGCTTATAATATCTGAGAAATATACAATAGATTGAATCATCCGTTAGGATGATCGAAAAGAATTAAGAATTTAACCTGGAAAAATGGATTGGATATAATTAGGGGTGGTTGCCCACCCCAATTATAGGATTTATTTCGCTATTTTTAATAATAAATCAACAACTCTGCACGAATAACCCCACTCGTTATCGTACCAGGTAACAATCTTGAAGAATCGCTTCTCATCTTTGAAGTTGTTCTGTAATGTGGCAAGTGAGTCATATATCGAGGAACGATTATCATGAATAAAGTCAGTTGATACCACTTCCTCCTTTGAATACCCTAGTATTCCCTTCAAATATGTTTCCGAAGCTTTCTTTAAAAGATCATCAATTTCTTTTATTGAAGTTTCTTTTTCAGTTCTGAAAGTTAAGTCTACCACCGATACGTTTGCAACTGGTACCCTGAACGACATACCCGTTAATTTTCCCTTAACTTTCGGAAGAACTTCACCAACTGCTTTTGCTGCTCCTGTTGTCGATGGTATTATATTTATTGCAGCAGCTCTTCCGCCCCTCCAGTCTTTCTTAGAAGGACCGTCAACTGTTTTCTGTGTCGCGGTATAAGCATGAATGGTTGTCATTAATCCCGTTTCAATCCCAATACCTTCTTTTAGTAATACGTGTACAACTGGAGCAAGACAGTTCGTTGTGCACGACGCATTTGAAATTATATTGTGTTTTTCTGCATCATATTCATTGTCATTTACTCCCATTACTATTGTCTTTACATCCCCTTTACCGGGAGCTGAGATCAATACTTTCTTTGCTCCGGCAGCTAAGTGACCTTTAGCTTTTTCTGAATCCGTGAATAATCCTGTTGCTTCTATAACTATATCTACACCAAGCTCTTTCCATGGTAATTGTGATGGCTCTTTTGTTGCCGCAACGCACTTTGTCTTGTAACCATTTACTATAAATACGTCATCTTCCTCAACTGACGCCGAACTCTTCTCAGTGCTTATTTCACCTTTGAATTTTCCGTGAACCGAGTCATACTTTAACTGATATGCAAAGTACTTCGCGTTCGTGCTTACATCCACTACTGCAACTACTTCAATCTCCTTGCCCAGTAAGCCCATATCGTAAATTGCATTATATACTAAACGTCCGATTCTTCCGAATCCATTTATACCTATTTTAACTGCCATATAATTTATTCTCCATATATTTAAAATAATTGACTAATTTTCAATTTCAAATTTACGGAAGATGAGTAGAAAATACAATTTATTTTGGCATTTATCCTTCAGACTAATTCGGACAGCTTTTAAGGTTATCGTATGAGTTGGTTTACTGGTATTCTCCTGAGGAAGGAAATTTCATTTCAGATTTTATGCAAACCCTTGCTAGGCAAAGGTGAAATCCTCTTTCAGGATAAGAAGGTTATCCTTTTTGCCGGTTCAATACCAGGCAAAAATCTCTTCTTCGGAAATATTCCGCCTCACCTGACCTGGGCAGTATCTGGAATAGGGGTAAAAACCCTGTCGGACGGAATCACATTCCTTGAAAAACCGGATTGGCTCTCCCTTATTACTCAACAACAACTGCCCGAAGACGGTCATTATGCAATGGTCATAATTGATAAAGAAAAAATAATATTTAAGACTGATCATCTTGGTCTTCGGGATATTTATATTGTTGAAATGGAAGATAAAATAATCTTCTCCACCAAACTCGAACATATAGCCCTATTCTACGATTTAATTCTCGATGACGAACGAATTGGCTCTCTTTGGTTTGCCCCCAATAGGATTTCTAACCACGCCTTGTATAAAAATGTAACTCGCTTAGTATGTGGCAAAAGCGCAGAAATTGATTTACATGCAACAAAAATAACTTTTCAGGACAAAGACTGGATTCCGGTCTTTATCGAAAGAAAAGAAGCAGCAACTGAATTCGCCGAAAGACTCACTCAACTAATGGATATTAAGAATAAAAATGTTCTGCTGGGGCTCTCTGGTGGTATGGACTCTCGTCTTCTTCTCTCATTTCTTCTTTCTGGAACTAATAAAAACTGGTCTGCTCATTCATCTGGAATTGGCGATATTGACTCAACTCTTCCGGCGCAAATTGCAAAAAAACTGAATTTCCCCCATAAGCTTATAGACTCTGATTTCGGTTTCGAATCTGGAGATATTGATAAAATGGAACGCTTTAGTTTTCTCACTTCAGTTAATCATCCAATAAGTTCCTTCTTCAACCTTAAAATCACTCGGTTACTGGAACAGGAAAATAAGGTTTTAATTGATGGGGGCTTTGGTGAAATTTGGCGTCGCGAATATTTTAACAGAATACTTTGGAAGGGGAGAGATGGCTTATTAAGTTGCAATAGTGAAGCTATCTCCGCCTCAATAATTCACAATCGTGGGGAAATCTTTAACGATTACTATTCGAAATTATTCAGAAGAAATCTAATCTCTGAGATCAGCGAGCTACTCGTTCGTCTTCCAAAACCAAATACCATAGGATTGGAAAACTGGGTTGACCTTTTCGCAATTAAGACCAGGCTGGTCAATTATTACTCCCCCGAGCAGTCGCGTCTCGATGAAACAGTAATCAATTTCATGCCCTTTGCTCAGTTTTCTTTAATGAAAAAGTTATTCGAAATTCCTCTTCCCCTTAGAAAAAATGCTAAACTCTTCAGAAAAATTATCAGTCAAAATGCTCCGAATCTGACAAAATTTCCCTTGGTGAAAAATGGTCATACTTATCCCTTTAAGACAAGCACACTGTTTGCACGGCTTTTAACCCGTCTTCTTAAAAACAAAAACTCTTCCGTTTCTTCTCCCGTCTTTTTTCCTGCTCTTAAGGAATATATCTTGGACATAATGATGTCTGCAGAAGTGAAAAATGACACCTTATATGATTATAATAAACTTACCCTGTTTATTAAGAAAACTTATGAAAATAAAGATACCCTTGCCTGTCAATCATTGGAATGGTGGCTTTCTTTTCACATGAATAGAATTTATATACAAAAACTAACAAAATCGCGAGGCCAAATATGAAAAACAAAGAACTTCTTTACTACACTTTTACTGAATTCCTTAAAATCCCGATGGTGATCGCTGCATCGGAGAAAGGTATCTCTTGGATTGATTTTACTAAAGATATTTCCTCTTTTAACAATGACAATCAGTTTGAATTCAAATCTGTCTCTCCTTCTTCTCCGAAAGTCTTCGGACTCCCCAGACAATTAAAAGAATTCGCTACTGGTAAAAGAAAGAAATTCGAGGTTCCTGTCGATGTCTTTGGAACGGAATTCCAGATTTCCGTTTGGAAAGCTTTGCTCACGATTCCCTATGGAGAACTCGCTTCCTATAAAGACGTTGCTGTTTCAGTAAAACGTCCATCATCAAGCAGGGCTGTGGGTAACGCCGTGGGTGCAAACCCTTTGCCGGTGATTATTCCTTGTCATCGCGTAATAGCTTCAGACGGTTCATTGGGTGGATATTCCGGTGGGATTCAAATTAAGATCAAACTCCTGGATCTTGAAGAAAAATTCAAGTAAAGAATACTTAACAGCTCCTTATCTGAAGCGCCTGAGTGTCATAAAAAGTAAATAAACGAATAGTGCTATTGAGGCTGAGCAAATAAAGGGTACAGTGGATCCGAACTGATCCCATAGTACTCCCGATAAAAATGATCCGAACATTACTCCTAAACCCGAAAGCATGTTGACCAAACCAATAGCACTTCCTCTATCCTTATCTGGAATTAAGTCACTTATCCATGCTTTCGATATGCCTTCTGTAAATGCTGAATAAACTCCGTATAAACCAAAGCACAAAAAAAGGAGTATAGGATTACTGACTAAACCAAATCCAAAATAAACAACCGTAAATACTAACAATCCTGTAGTAAAAACCAATTTTTTGGAATATTTATCCGATATAATTCCGGCTGGGAATGAGAATGAAGCATAAACAATGTTATAAGTTATGTATCCAAGAATCGCAGTCATTTCTGAACCGGAATCATGTCTTAATTTTAAAATTAAAAAAACATCACTGCTATTCGCAATAGAAAATATAGTATATAAAATCAAAAATATTTTATACTCAACTGGAGTTTTAAACAAAAATTCGAAATACTTTTCTTGTCCTCTTTTTTTTACGTCAATAAATTTATCTCTGACAAAGAAAGTCAGGAAAACCGAAAAGAAAGAAGGAATGATTGCGAGAAGAAAAATTAAAACATATTCTCCGGGATAAAAATATAATATTATTAATGCTGCTATTGGTCCAAATGCGGCTCCCAATGTGTCCATCCCTCTGTGGAATCCGAAAATCCTTCCGCTGTCATTACTTACATAACTCGCTAGTAGAGCATCTCTGGGGGCACTTCTAATACCTTTCCCCAATCTGTCAACAACTCTGAAGGCTAAGACAGTGGAAATGTTTGGAATTAATCCTGGAAGTGGTTTAACAATTGATGAAAGAGTATAACCCAGAATAACGAATAATGATCTTTTTTTGATTCTATCAGATAATCGACCAAAATAAGCCTTGAATAAACTGGCAGTCACTTCAGCAAGCCCCTCGGCAATTCCGATAATGGTCATTGAAGCGCTTAGAGATACTGCCAGAAAAATTGGGGTCACCGGATATAGCATCTCACTGGCTATATCAGTAAAAAAACTCACAAGAGAAAGTAATACTACTTGCCTTGGAATTTTACTCCTGAATTTCACATTAAATTTATCTTTATAAGGCCTTTAAGAGATTTGCCATCTCAATTGCAGTCATCGCAGCATCCCAGCCTTTGTTTCCGGCTTTTGTGCCTGCCCTTTCAATGGCTTGTTCAATGGTATCTGTAGTCAGTACACCGAATATTACTGGGGTAGAATGCTTCAGTGAAACGGTTGCAATCCCTTTAGATACTTCTGCTGCTATATACTCAAAATGTGGTGTTCCACCTCTTATAACCGTCCCTATACAAATTATTGCATCAAATTTCTTCTGCGAAGCTAACTTCTCGGCGGCAAGTGGAATCTCAAATGAACCGGGCACTTTTACCAACGTTATATTTTCTTCTCCGCAGTCGTGTCTTTTCAGACAATCTATCGCTCCCTCTAACAACTTTGAAGTTATAAGTTCATTGAATCTTCCCATCACTATTGCAAAACTCAAACCTTTAGCTGTTAAATTTCCCTGAATAGTTTTCATTTTATCTTCTTTCATTTTATTATCTAAGCTGAATCTTTTATTAATCTTTTTTGCATTGCTTCAAGGTATCTCTGAGTTATATGATACTTCCCCAGATTTTGCTCATCATTTCTTTTTCCGCCATGGAAATCTGAACCTCCGCTCGCAAGAAGAAAATAAGCGTTCGCAATCTGTTGGTAATGCTTTGTTAAAGTCTCATTGTGTGATGGATGTATTACTTCAATTCCATCAGCACCTGCTTCTATTAAATACTTAAGTATATCCTGTTGCATGTTTCCGGGATGTGCTATTATAGCAAGTCCCCCTGCTTCATTAATAATTTTGTAAGCGCTTACAGGAGAAATGTGTACTTTCTTTTCGTAAGCCGGTCCGTTGTTCTTAAGGTATTTATTAAATGCATCATAATAGGATGAAACCAGGCCTTTGTTGTACATAGCCTGAGCTATATGCGGCCTTCCGACTGCTACATAGCTGGGAAGATCGTTTACTACATCCTCTACTGTGATATTCAATCCTAAGTTATTTAACTTTTTTATTATTTTACCAACCCTTCTCAATCTCTCATCCCTGAAAAATCGAAGGTACTCAATAAGTTCGGAATTATTAATATCAATATAATACCCCAAAATATGAACTTCTTGATTCATCATCTCTGAACTTAGTTCAACTCCTGGGATTACTTCAATGTTTTGTTCTTTTGCAAGTTCTATTAAATGTGGAATTGCATCAATCGAATCATGATCGGTTATGCTTATCTTGTTAAGTCCGGCTTCAGCACATCGTCTTACTATCTCTTCTGGACTATATGCTCCATCTGAGAAACTTGTGTGAATATGCAGGTCAATTTTGTCATGCATGACTAGCTATAAAGATCCTTGAATTTTGAGTAATCAAGTATTCTTAATTTATTTCCATCTAATTCAATTAACTCCTTTTTTACAAATGAGTGTAAGGCTCTGGAAATTGTTTCTCTCGATGTTCCTGCCATATTAGCAAGATCTTGCTGGAAGGGTAGTTTTTCAATTTCTACAACCCCCTGTTTAATTTTTCCAATGTCGTCAGCTAATTGGAGTATTACCGTAGCTACTTTTCCTTCTGCATCTTTCAAAGATAGCGACTTTATCTTCATATCTGCCGCTCTTAGTCTCTTCGTCATCTCCTGAAGCAAGGCAATTGATACTTCGGGATGCGTATATAGAAGATCCAGGAAATCCTTTCTTTCTATCACAAAAAGCTCGGAATCCTCTATGGCACTTACATTTGCCGATCTGTTCAAACCGTCAATGATCGCCATTTCACCAAAGAAATCCGTCTCTGATAGTATTGTCAGAATTACTTCTTTCCCTTCCTCACTTTCTCTGAAAACTTTTACTTTCCCGGAGATTATTATAAAAAATGCCGATCCCGATTCATGCTCCATTAGTATAACTTGATCCTTTGTATAGGTACGCCTCTGTACCAAACAGGATATTTTTTCTAATGTTTCCGTCGTTAATTCGGAAAAAATCGGGACTAATTGAAGAAATTTAATGTCATCGCTCATTTATATACCATTTTATTTCAATATCTAATATATGATGGATTACTCATTTGTGCAAATAGTTTTTTTATACCTTGGCAACCCCCACCAGGGGGTTGTTGGTGATTCGTGATGCTCATAATGATATCCAAAATAGTAACACGATAAAAAACCTAAAACTAAATTCCCTTTTTGCGTCCGTGCCTTGTGTGGCATCATCTCCTCCGTGTGAGGCACTTTATGGGGCACATATGTCCCAAAATAGAATAATTGAAATGTCCCTAAAAATGCAGGAATTACCCAGAAGACAATCAGACTAATATCACTAAAAAGGAACTTCAATAAATTAAAAGTAATTGCCATTATAACTAGTTGAGTTATTGTAACGTATCTCTTCATAAATAATAAAAACCAGTAAAAAAAGTTCTGCGATTTAGTCGAATAATCAGGATCTTCCTCACTCGCCGGATACTTGTGATGTAATTTGTGGTTCTTGAGCAGACGATTAAAGGAAAGTCCCGCAAATAGAAAACAAGTTAGATAACCGAAAAATTTGTTCATCTTAATCCCTCGGGCTACTGTTTTATGCATAGCGTCATGCCCCGTAATAAATAATCCTGTATATAGAAATCCTTGAATAAGTACATGTAGATAAACATATGAATTTCCGGGCTCAATAATTACCGAATTTAATGAGTAAAATAAGTGAAATCCCCATACAAGTATTATCGTAATAGCTATTGTAATTCCCATTTTATAAAAATAAATTTAATGTTAAAAAAAATATAAACTGAACAAATAAATAAAAACTTGCAAGTTTATTATTGACTTTCTCTACCGTATTAAAGTATGAAATTGATGAAAAAAACGCAATTGAAAACCACGCAACATAGTTTTGAATTGGTACATTATTGTTTTCCCATTGCCAGTAGCTTAGCTTTATTGCTATGGGCTCAAGAAGAAA
>Ga0302250_1000507_pt1 | contig 37291 bp, 36 predicted proteins | sample AAG_RA_Asp_MG_FD_193536 | JGI IMG/M metagenome (GOLD analysis project Ga0302250, IMG submission 193536) | Enriched activated sludge microbial communities from anaerobic digester in WTTP, New Holstein, Wisconsin, United States - AAG_RA_Asp | ecosystem: Engineered > Bioreactor > Anaerobic >...
TGAGTCCAGATTTTCCCGGTGGCCGGAAAAGAAGTTGTCCACCCCCACTACATAGTGCTGTTCAGCGAGCAATCGTTCAGCCAGATGGCTCCCGACGAACCCCGCCACCCCGGTGACCAGACACCGCGCCCCTGGATACGGCCCCATCATACCTTCTGCCTCCAGCCCGGCGCCTTTTGCGCTCAAGGCGAAATCGCCTCCCTGGCTGCCTCGATAACACCTTCGACCAGTGCCCGTATTTCGTTCAGCCGCTCGGGTGTGCCCGCTTCATAACGGAGCACCAGCACCGGCTGAGTGTTTGAGGCCCGGACCAGGCCCCAGCCATCCTGGAAGACGATGCGGGCGCCGTCCACCTCGATGATCTCCAGGTTCATCTCCCGAAAGCGGCGCTTGGCCTGTTCCACCACCTCGAACTTGATGGGATCGGGGCAGGGCACCCGGATTTCCGGGGTGGTACAGGTAACGGGAACCCCCTCCAGCAGCTCCGGGATGGTCTTCCCGCTGTTGGCCAGGATTTCCAGGAGCCGGCAGGCGGCGTACAGCCCATCGTCGAAGCCAAAATAGCGGTCTTTGAAGAACATGTGGCCGCTCATCTCACCAGCCAGGACTGCGTCCACTTCCTTCATCTTCGCCTTGATCAGGGAATGGCCGGTACGCCACATGACGGCCTTTCCGCCGCGCTTCCGGATGTCGTCGTAAAGGGTCTGTGAGCATTTCACTTCCGAAATGAAGGTCGTGCCGGGGCGGCGGGAGAGAATCTCGCGGGCGAAGATGAGCATCAGCTTGTCGCCGAAAACCGGTTCCCCGCGATGGTCAACCACTCCAAGCCGGTCGCCGTCGCCATCAAAGGCAATCCCCACTTCGAGCTTTTCACGCTTAACCAGAGCGCGCAGATCAACCAGGTTGTCGAGCACGGTGGGGTCCGGTTCGTGGTTCGGGAAGGTGCCGTCCATGTCGCAATAGAGCGGAAACACCTCACAGCCCAGCCGCTCGAGCACGGGCAGGATCACCGGACCGGCAGTGGCATTCCCGGCATCCACGCCAACCCTCAGGCGACGGGGCATTTGAATATTGCCTACCACGAAATCCATATAGGGGGTAAGGATATCGTACGGCGATGACTGACCGGCGCCGGTCGCAAAATCACCTTCCGCCATGAGGGTGCGAAAGCTCTGAATCTCAGCTCCGTAGATGGTGTCGAACCCGCTGCAGATCTTGAAACCGTTGTACTCGGGCGGATTATGACTGGCGGTGATCATGACCCCGCCGTCCCGGTTCAAATGGCGGATAGCGAAGTAGAAAACCGGGGTCGGCACAACCCCGATGTCAATCACCTCAAGGCCGGTGGTCAGCATGCCTGCCACCAGGCAATCCCGGAAAAGCTCGGAGCTGAGGCGGCAGTCCCGGCCGATCACCGCGTATCGTTTCTGCTGGCGCGCCAGGTAGGTGCCAAAAGCTTTTCCGAGGAGGACCACATCCTCCTCTTGAATCTCTTCCCCGACGATGCCCCGGATGTCGTATTCACGAAAGGTATTAGGATCCATTGAGCATCTCCTTCGACCGGCAATGATTCCTTGAATGATGAGGGGAAACGGCACTGCGGGTTCAGTAAGACCCGGCAGCCTTGAGCGGAGGTGGCACTGCCGGCACGGGCCGTCCGCAAGGCGCGATGGTCGTAGGCCTCGGACGCTGCTCCGGACGGCCCGTACCTGAAGTCGGCAAGATGACAGGGATCAGCGCATGCTGCGCCGACGAGCGGTGGTACGGGAGAAGTGTTCGATCAGTGATGCCCCCCGTCGCCCCCTTCCTTCAAACGCTTGAAAGTGAGGACTGCCGCCGCCAGCAGGCCAACCCCAATGAACGTGAGAGCGGCATAAAGCGCGACAAAGAAAATGGCATGGCTGGGATCGTACCAGGGGATGTCGTGGGGCAGCATGCTGGCAACGCTGCGCTTGAGATCCGTGCACAGAAATTCACCGAAAGGTAACATAGCCAAACTCCTCGTTGAAAAGACGATCATGGGCAGCTCACGAAATTCGTGAAACGTTTAGCAAAGATTCATGTCGCGGTCAATGGCAAAACTCGCCTTCAACCACCCTCGAAAACAATGACGCCTCCGCCGAGGAAAGCCTTTGACAGCGCCTCGCCTGACTGCCTATAAAGAGCATCATCGTTGCGATTGCGGCAGGAAAAGGAAATGCCAGAGCGGGGTTGCCCTGATCATGAAAAACGTCTTCTCCAATGTGTTAGAAGCCATCGGCAATACACCGTTGATTCGGATCAATCGTCTGAATCCCAACCCGCAGGTCACGCTTTACGCCAAATGGGAGGCCAAGAACCCCGGTGGCTCGATAAAAGACCGACCAGCCCTCACCCTCATCGAGACCGCCGAACGGGAGGGCATCCTGACGCCCACCAAGATCATCATCGAGGCCACCAGCGGCAACACCGGCATCGGCCTGGCCATGGTGGCGGCGGTCAAGGGATACCGCATTGTCCTGGCGATGCCGGAAACGGCCAGCCTCGAGCGGCAGAAGATCCTCAAGGCTTTCGGGGCAGAGCTGTTGCTGACGCCGGGCAACAAGGGGACGGACGGCGCCATTGAAGAGGTGTATCATCTTGTGCGCGAGCACCCGGACCTCTATTTCATGCCCGACCAGTTCAACAGTCCGGCGAATCCTGCCGCCCACCACTTTCATACCGGTCCGGAAATCTACGATCAGACCGATGGCAAGGTCGACGTCGTGGTGGTGACGCTCGGCACTACGGGAACGGCCATGGGCATCCTGCAGGCCATGAAGGAACGCAACCCGGCGATTCAGGTGATCGGCGTCGAGCCCTACCCCGGCCACAAGGTGCAGGGCCTCAAGAATATGAAGGAATCCTATGTTCCCGGAATTTTCCAGCGCCACGCCCTGGACGGAATCGAGAATGTCAAGGATGAAGAAGCCTTCGAGATGGCTCGGCGACTGGCCAAGGAGGAAGGCATCTTTGCCGGGATGAGTTCCGGGGCGGCCATGGCGGTGGCCGCCCGCCTTTCGGCCCAGCGTACCGAAGGAATCATCGTGACCATTCTCCCCGACGGCGGTGACCGCTATCTCAGCACCAACCTCTTCACCACCCTGCTCGAACCCGACTTTCGGTTCTACAACCTGATGCAGCGTCAGAAGGTGGATTTCAAGCCGCTCCAGGAAGGCAAGGCGCGCATCTTCGTCACCGGCCCGCCCCTCGATAAGCCGCTTGCCATCCAGGAATTACGCCGTTTTCTGCTGGCTGACCTGTTGACTCGCTTTCTTCACCTGAAAGACTTCGCCGTCAATGCCGTGATCCTGGTCCCCGATCTGGACAGCAGTGCCATCCAGGAAGCGCGAACGGCCGGTCTCGACCATACCGTCTATGCGCAGCAGCAGCTGGACCGCTTCCTGAACGACCTGCAAACCCTTGGAATCCAGCGCACGTTCAGCTGCCCCCGAGCCAGCGAGCATGTCGACACGATCATCGACTTCACCCGCACGCTCATCAACAAGGGCACGGCTTACGAGAAGCTGCGGTCGGTCTACTTCGACCTTTCGACCAGCAGCAACTATGGAGTGCTCTCGAAGGTCGATCCCAAGAAAATCCATCTCGGCAAGACCGTCGACCTCGAGGCCTACGAGAAGCTCAACCCCCGAGATTTCACCCTGCTCAAACGCTCCACCCTGGCCGAACTGAAGCAGGGGGTCTTCCTCAAGACCGACTGGGGCAACGTCCTGCCGACCTGGCATATCGCTGCCGCCTCGGTGGCAATCCATGATCTCGGCTCACCCATCGACATCCACGTGAGCAGTGTCGATTTTCTCTTTCCGCATCTGGAAAACCTGCGCGAGATCGGCGAAGCTTTAACCGGCAAGCCCTTCGCCAATATCTGGATGCTCTGCGAACGCATCTGGTCCGCCCAGACTGAAAAGCAGTCTGGCCAGATGGACGAGAACCTCGCCATCGGTGATTTCCTGGCCGCTGGCTACACCGCCATGGAAATCCGCTACTGGCTGTTGACCACCCACTACCGTAAACCGATCCACATCACCGCCGAGAACATTCTCAACGCCCGGCGCGGCTACAACCGTCTCAAGGAATTCATCAGCCGCGTGCAGCACGCCCAAAGCGGCAAACGCGAGAACGAAGCACTCCCCGAACTCGTCTTCACCCTGGAACAGAGCTTTCTCGAGGCGCTGGGCGACGATTTGAACCTCCCGCCGGCCTTGGCGCAACTCTTCCGCTTCGTGCGCCAGGTGAATCCCATTCTCGATCAAAGCACCTTCAACGAAGCGCAACGCACTCAGATTCTGGAGGTGTTGAAGAAGCTGAACGGGCTCATGGGCGTTTTTGACATGGAACTGCAACCCTTGAGCACCGAGGAACGGTCGCTCATCAAGCAGCGCGAGGAAGCCCGCCAGGCCAGGGACTGGCCTGAATCCGACCGTCTTCGGGACGAACTCGCCCACCGCGGCCTGCGGGTGATCGATACCACCACCGGTACCCGCTGGGAACGGCTCTAACTCAGTCCCAACAAACAACCGCCAGCTTTCACCACGAAGCACACGAACCGCACGAAGTGAGTATTTCGTGGGTCTTCGGAGGTTTTGGTGTAACTTCGGGGATGAAAGTGGTCAAAATGCCTGAAAGCGATTCACAGGTAACCTGCAACCGGCCCCTCGCAACCCTTCGCCGCCGACCCATGGGATAACCCGAGCTCATCTAAACAAAATCCCACACGCTTTCGGCCAGGCCGGCGGAGCGGGTGGCTTCGAAGAGTCGCAGGGCCTCTTCGTAGGCGTGATCCGAGATCCGCTTCTTGCAGGCTTGTGGAATGGCGTTCAGCTTGGCGGCAAAGGGTTTGTTGGTGTTCTTGATGTTGCCGCCGGTATTCTTGGTGTCCACGGCCCAGGCCATCATTTCCTGCCACAATTCATCCGGAATGCCGCGGTAGGGGCGCTTGATGTACTCGCGGTTCTCGGTGGTGACGGCGTTGCCGTTCTGGTTCATGGCCAGTCCAAAAGCAATGTTCTGCCACAGGGTACCGACGTTGCCCTTGCGAATGCCGTACTCGATGAAGGAGGAGATCTTGTCGAGAGAGGTGCCGGTGATGCCGTGTTGAGCGATGTCTACGGTCCAGGGCTGGATGGATTTCCAGATGCTGGCGGTGAGGTCCAGTTGAATGCCTTCGTGAGTGGTGCCGAAGTAGGTGCCGTGGATGGAGCCGTTGTTGATGGCAAGGAGATTGGGCCGGATCTTCTTTTTATCCAACTCACCGATGAACCACTCCGCTTCCTCGGGCTGGGTAAAGCCCTCGGCGCTGCCGCTTTTGGCTCCAATTTCCCCCAGTTCCACTTCCAGCGCCAGCCCTGCTTGAATGATCGGTTGGGCGAGGGTTGAGGTAGCAGCCAGATTGTGCTGGTTTTCCATGTGTGACGCATCGATGGCGAATGAAGTGAATCCTGCTTCCATCTGCCGGGCGATGAGCGATCCGACGCTTTCCACCTCTTCCAGCTTCTTCACGGTAATGTGGTCGGCATGAACGGCGAAGGGAACTTCGGTGTTTCCCAGTCGCTCGTTTTCCTGGACGATGTATTCGACGAAGGACGCCGGAGTGAATTCCGTATAGCCCAGTTCCGACTTGGCGATCTCGTACATGACCGGGGCTTTGGCAGCCATGGACGCGAGCACGATGCCCTCCACCGGCAGGCGGCAGCGCATATTGCACGCCATGATCATGGCCTTGTGTTTTCTGGCAGCTTCCAGCATCGGGCGGGCATTGAAAAGGGGTACGATACTGTTGGGGAAACGCTTTTTGACGTTCGCCGGACGACCATCCACTTTCAGGGTACTCATGTCTTTCACCTCCACAGATCTATTTGGACTGATTATGCCTTTCGGGAGGCATCACCTGCACCACCCGGACCGAAATTCCCAAACCTCTGAAAGATCCCTGGCACCAGACCCCTGGAGCGGCATATGCCGGTCGCTCAGGGGTTCTTGCCACGTAACCAGGGCGTTGACGCTGAAGCATAATGGAAAAGGCTGCTTCCTGGCAACCCTATCCCCTCGCAGCCGGGAAAAGGTTAAACGTTTTCCCCTTCGTCGGGAATCACCACCAGTTTTCTCAGAGCTTTCTGTTGACAAACGAATTTCGGGTTGATACAAGAAAATCGAAGCGTTGGTTTTAGCCTCTCAATCGCCTGCGGCAATTCGAACTCCAATCTTTTTTCATCATACGAACTCCTCAAGCTGGCGGCTGCCAGTGGGATTGCTTTTTCCTTCACCCCGGTTGTCATTTTATTACTGATCGTGATGGACCGCCCCGGCGGGCGGTATAAGGTTAACTGGTCCATTAATCAACCCCTATGAAGGAGGAAGCCATGTCAGATCAGTTGTTTCCCGTTCCGGACGCCTGGGTTAAAGCAGCCTGGGTGGACAACGACAAGTATCTGCAGATGTATGAACAGTCGGTCAAGGATCCCGAAGGCTTCTGGGGTGAGCATGCCAAGCGTCTGGATTGGTTCAAACCCTGGACGAAGGTGAAAGAAGGCTCTTTTGAGGGCGATGTTCAAATCAAGTGGTTTACCGACGGCAAATTGAATGTGAGCTACAACTGCCTGGACCGCCATCTGGAAAAACGCGGCGATCAAATCGCTCTCATCTGGGAAGCGGACGATCCGGCCGTCAGCAAATTCATCACTTACCGGCAATTGCATGAAGAAGTCTGCAAGTTTGCCAATGTTCTGAAGTCGTTGGGGCTTCGGAGAGGTGATCGGGCCACCATCTATCTGCCCATGATCCCGGAACTGGCGGTAGCCATGCTGGCCTGCACCCGCATCGGCGTCATCCATTCCATCGTCTTCGGCGGTTTTTCGCCGGATTCCCTGGCGGGACGCATCCAGGACTGCCAGGGCAGGGTGGTGATCACCGCTGATGAAGGGTTGCGCGGAGGCAAACCCATCCCGCTGAAGGCCAATACCGACGAAGCGGTCCAGAAGTGTCCCGTCGTCGAAAAGATTGTCGTGGTAAAGCATACGGGTGGTCAGGTCCCCTGGACGCCCGGACGGGATCTCGAGTGGGGCAAGCTCATGGCGGAAGCCTCTGCCGACTGCCCACCGGAAGAGATGGACGCCGAGGACCCGCTCTTCATCCTCTACACCTCCGGTTCCACCGGCAAGCCCAAAGGCGTTCTGCACACCACCGGCGGCTATCTGGTCTACACCTCCATGTCCCACCAGCACGTCTTCGATTATCACGATGGCGACATCTACTGGTGTACCGCAGACATCGGCTGGGTGACCGGCCACAGCTACATCGTCTATGGCCCCCTGGCCAACGGCGCCACTTCGGTCATGTTCGAGGGTGTACCCAACTATCCGGATTGGTCTCGCTTTTGGAACGTGGTTGATAAGCATCAGGTGAATATCATCTATACCGCGCCGACGGCTATTCGAGCCCTGATGCGACAGGGCGAAGCCCCGGTGAAGAAGACCTCGCGCAAGAGCCTGCGCCTGCTCGGCACCGTGGGCGAGCCCATTAATCCCGAAGCCTGGCTCTGGTACTACAATGTGGTCGGTGAACGACGCTGCCCCATCGTTGACACCTGGTGGCAGACGGAAACCGGAGGGATTCTGATCACCCCTCTGCCCGGCGCCACCGCTCTCAAACCGGGTTCCGCAACCCGGCCGTACTTCGGTCTCAAGCCGGCGATCATCGATGCCGAGGGGAACTTCCTCGAGGGGCCGGGAAAGGGTAACCTGGTCATTACTGATTCCTGGCCGGGTATGCTGCGCACCGTGTACGGCGATCACGAACGCTTCAAACAGACCTATTTCTCGGCCTATAAGGGTCTCTACTTCACCGGTGATGGCGCCCGCCGGGACGAGGACGGGTACTACTGGATCACCGGGCGGGTCGATGATGTCATCAACGTCTCCGGCCACCGCCTCGGGACGGCCGAGGTGGAGAGTGCGCTGGTGGCTCATCCCGCGGTCGCTGAGGCGGCAGTGGTTGGGTTCCCCCACGAGATCAAAGGGCAGGGGATCTATGCTTATGTGACCCTGAACGCCGACCGCCAGTCCTCTGATGAGCTGCGCAAAGAGCTCATTTTGTGGGTGAGGAAAGAAATCGGAGCTATTGCCGCACCTGACTTCATTCAGTGGGCACCCGGCCTGCCCAAAACGCGTTCGGGCAAGATCATGCGACGGATTCTGCGCAAGATCGCGGCCAATGACATTGCGGATCTGGGCGACACCAGCACGCTCGCTGAACCGGCGGTGGTTGAGGATCTCATCAAGAACCGTCAGGCCGCCCAGGGCTAGAACCTCCAACTATGCCGAGGAGGAGCACCCTCCTCGGTTTCAGCCTTGCTGGCTCCCTGGAAGTCTCGTCCCTACGGGAAGGCTCGGGTTCTCACCGGCCACGGCGCAAACCTCCTGACTTCCACCCAGCAAGGCATACCCGCCCGAGCTCCCGGAATGCTTGCTTCCAATCCCAATAGCGGGATCCAAACCTTGACTTGTCCGCTGGACGTGAAACGGGTTAAGATCCGTGCCGGGTTTCTGGTTCTGACCTGCATCAGAGGCAACCGAACGAGCAGATTTGGTCTCTTACCTGAAGCGTGTCGAGCAGCAGCGGCAGACACGTGCGAAATGAGGAAGGAGCTCATGCGAAGAACAGGTCTGTTGTATGATGAGCGGTTTTTACGCCATTGCACCAGTCCGGCTCATCCGGAACGCCCCGACCGACTCGAGGCCGCTTACCGGGCACTGGAGGAAGATGGCCTGCTGGCGCAACTCACTCTCATTCAGGCAACCCCAGCGAAACTGACATGGATCGAACGGGTGCATTCCCCTAAACATATCTATCGCTTCGAAGAAGCATGCCTGCTTGAACTCGGGGAACTGGACCACCCTGACAATGAGATCTGCAAAGACAGCTATGAGGTGGCCCTGCTGGCCGTCGGGGGCATTCTCAAAACCATCGATCTCATCATGGAAGGGACCCTCGACAACGCCTTCTGCGCGGTCAGACCTCCCGGCCATCATGCTGAAATCAATCGCGCCCTCGGTTTCTGCTACTTCAACAACGTGGCCATCGCCGCCAGATACCTGCAGGAACAGTGGGGGGTTCCACGGGTGGGCATAGTTGATATTGATGCCCATCACGGCAACGGCACGCAGCAAATCTTCCTGGGTGATGCCAGGGTCTTTTACTATTCCATCCATGAGCATCCGTCCTTCTCGTTTCCGGGAACCGGGCGGGACTTCGAGCGCGGCATTGACGAAGGTCATGGTTATACCCTCAACTCCCCGGTGCTCCCCGGCCAGGGCGATGAAGCCTACCAGGAAGTGCTGGCGCGCGATCTGTTCCCGGCATTTGCTTCCTTCCAGCCCGAAGTGATCCTGCTGTCAGCTGGTTTTGATGCCCACCGGGACGACGATATGTCGAATCTCAGTCTCTCCACCGAGGGGTACTCTTGGATCATGCACCGCATGATGGAACTCGCCGATGAGTATGCCGGGGGACGCCTGCTTTCGGTGCTCGAAGGGGGCTATGCCATCCAGCGCCTGCCTGAGTTGATCAGGAACCACCTGCAAATCCTGCTCGGGAAATGAATCCCTCAGATCATTGGACCCAAAGGAGGACACGATGTTCATCGACAAAAGCATGACGAGGGAGGTCATCGCCATCAACCCCGAAACCACCATTGCGGAAGCGGCAGGGTTGCTCGCCAGGCACCGTATCCGCCATCTCCCTGTGACCGCGAGCGACGGCAAGCTGGTCGGAATCGTCACCGACCGGGATATCCGCAGTGCCATGCCCTCCAGCGTGGCGACCGGAGAAGAGGCGGAAAGGGAGCGGGAACGGGTTGCCCAGCGCCGGGTCAAGGACATCATGACCACCAAAGTCGTGACGGTCTCGCCCATGAACACCCTCGAAGATGCGCTGCTCTTGATGCAGCAAACGAAAGTTGGCGGATTTCCGGTGGTGGACGCCCACGGCCTGCTGCTCGGCATCATCTCCATTCGCGACCTCATGCGAGCCTTCATCAACGTGCTGGGGATCGAAGAACCGGGCACGCTGCTCTGCATTGTGGTCGAAGACAAAATCGGACAGTTGAAGAAGATCGTCGACGCCATCACCGAGGAACGCATCTCGTTTGGATCGATCCTGGTTGCCCGGTATTGGGAGGAGGGCAAGCGCGCCGTGTTCCCGTACCTCCTTACGAGCAATGTGGCCCGCGTCAAGGCCAAATTGGAAGGCCTCGGCTTTGCCCTGCTCAACCCCATGCAATGGAACCTCGACCAATTGCCGAAAAACAAAAAGCCCTGATTACTGGTCAGGGCGGTAAATGAGGCCGGAAATAAAGCTTGATATGGAGCATTGGAAGCTTTATGGTACCTCTCCGCCGGAGGGCTCAATCGGCTGGGTTTCTTGCATTTTGGAGTGGTGGGAAGTGAATTCATGAAAACGAGACTTCTCGGTTTTGCGCTGCTGCTTGCCGGATGCTGCTGGATTTTTGGGTCACCCGTGGTCGCCGATGACGAAGAATACCACGCCGCCGTACGCCGGTTTGAATATCGCATCCCCGATAACACCGTCGTAGGAGCACCGCTCTGGTATAAAATCGGCGAGAAGGAGACCATGCTCGATATCGCGCGTAAACATGGTCTCGGGTATAATGAGGTGGATCTCTTGTTTCCCCGCATGGACGCCTGGATTCCTCCCACCGGCAGGAAGGTTTCCATCCCAACGTTCTGGGTGCTCCCCCCGACTCAGCATCAGCAGCTGGTAATCAACCTGCCGGAACTCAGACTGTATTACTTCGAAAAAGGCTCCGCCACGGTCCAGACCTACCCCATCGGCATCGGCGACGAAGGGTGGGAGACTCCCCTGGGAACCTTCCACATCAACGACAAGAGGGACCATCCAACGTGGTATATCCCTGCCTCACTGCAGGAAAAGTATGGGATGGCGTCCATGCCTCCCGGCCCGGAAAATCCACTGGGGGATTATGTTATGAAGTTTTCCGCCGGTGCTTATGGAGTCCATGGGACGGCTATGCCGTGGGGGGTCGGTCGCCTGGTCAGCCACGGCTGTATTCGACTTTACCCGGAACACATCAAGATCCTGTACCCCCAGGTGCCCTTGGGAACCAAACTGGAAATCATCTATGAGCCCCTTAAATTCGGACAGAGGAACGGGCAGCTGTTTGTCGAAGCGCACCCCGATGTGTATCGAAAAATTCCTGACTATAACCAGTATGCCCTCAGCAAATTGGCCCAACACCCGCTGGCAAAAACTGTCGATCAAAAGCAATTCCTCATGGCCGTGAAGCTGCAAAATGGCGTACCTACTAATGTTTCACGGTTTGCCGCGGATGAGGTCTCTTTGAAGCTCGTGGAGAACATGCCCTAACTCCAATCACAAGGCGGGAGAATGCAGCGGGTCAAGAAAAAACTTCTTGATTTTCTAAAACGCCTAGAGTAGCCTGAAATTGTTCTCAAAAAGTTGCGGGAAGCGAAGGCAGTTCCCAAGAGCTTTTGCGGTGGATTCAATGAAAAAGGGAGGGGGTGGTAGGAGGCACGTCAATCGGTTTTTCGTGTGAATGGTTGGTTTCATCAACACAAGGGCAAGATTAAGGATCGAAGGAGGAAAGAGTTATGAAGAGAATAATGTCAGTATTGCTCCTGGTGGCTTTTGCGTTCACCGTAGTTGGTTGCGCGTGTGTAGAAGAGAAGAAGTGTGTCGAGCTCTGCCAGACAGCTCTGGACAAGGCTCAGCAGGTCGAGCAGTCCTGTGCGAATTATGCCAAACAGGCTGAAGCCGCAGCCATGAAAGCAGAAGCTGCCGCTCGCCGGGCTGAAGCCGCAGCCGACAAGTGCGAAAATATTTTCATGAAGAAGATGAAGAAGTAAGTATTTCTTTGCAATAATATCCAGGTGCAGGAAAAAGCCGCTGAACGAATACTCAGCGGCTTTTTTAGTTCTCCGATAACCGGTCAGGCGGCGGCGCGAGGTTGGGGCAACATCCCAATATCCAGGCGGGCCAGGATCGCGCGTCACGGCTCCTGGGGTTTTTCAGCATTCCCGAAAACAAACCGGCTCACGAGGTTTTCCAGATCCAGCGGCGGCTGCGTGTCCCGGATCGTACCACCGGCTTTTAGATACTCGTCCGACGCGCCGGGGCTGATTGAAACGTATTTGTCGCCAATGATTCCCATGGTCTTGATGCTGGCAATGGCATCCTCTTCAATCAGTACCCCCTTGTGGATATTGAGCGTCAGGAGGGCCCGGCCGTCACTCAGCTGGATATCCTTTACCTGGCCGATGGTCACTCCGGCCATGGTCACCATGGCTTTGTTCTTCAATCCGGCAACATTGGAAAACGTGGCCAGAACATCATAGTCAGAGGTCCTCCATAACTTGACATCGCCGAGTTTGAAGGAAAGATACCCCAGACATAAGAATCCGACCAGTAAGAACAAGCCGACCCCTAACTCAAGACCTTTTCTCTCCATTTGCTCAATCCTTTACTGCTCAGAGCAGAATCGAGGTAACCAGATAATCTCCCGCAAGAATCGTGACCGAAGAGAGTACCACCGCATTGGTCGTCGCCCGGCTCACCTCTTCCGGCCCGAAATTACCTTCATCAAGGCCAGCATAGTATCCCTTGTAGGTGCAAATCCAGATCATCACCACGGCAAAGCACAGGGACTTGACAATCCCCATGTAGACATCCTCCCAGACCACGCTCTGATAAACCCCGTCCAGGTAGGCGCCGGGGCTCACGCCCAGCAGCTCCACCCCAATCACATAACCGCCGAAGATTCCGACAACATCACAAAAGGCGGTGAGCAGCGGCAGGCAGATGAGGCACGCGAGCAGCTTTGGGGTGATGAGGTAGGCATACGGGTCGATGGCCATGCACTCGAGGGCATCGATTTGCTCGTCGATCCTCATGATCCCGATTTCGGCGCACATCGCCGACCCGGCCCGCCCCGTGACCATCAACGCCGAGAGCACCGGCCCCAGTTCCCGGATCAGGCTGAGGGCCACCCCGGAACCCAGTAACCCTTCGGAACCGAACTTGGCCAACGTGTAGTACCCCTGAAGGCCAAGCACCATCCCAGTGAAGGCGGCGGTAAAACCGATGACGAAGAAAGATTTGGTGCCGATGAAATGAATCTGTTTCACCACCGGCCAGTATTTACCCGGTGGTCTTAAGATTCCCCGGATCATATAGCCCAGGAAGAGGCCCATTCGGCCAAGGTAAGCCAGCCGCGTCAGGGTATACGCGCCTAGTGACTGGAGCAGACGGCTCATAGAACAGCCCCGATCGTATTATCCTTCATTATTATCGGCAATCTCACGCAATCCGCCCTCCACCATCCACCCTCCGACATCCGTCATCCGTCATCCGTCATCCGTCATCCGTCATCCGTCATCCGTCATCCGTCATCCGTCATCACACCCTTCCGCTCTCGCGTCCAGCAAGACGAGACAGGTAGCCGGCAGGATTCACCGTCACCGGATCGGCAGCTCTACCCAGAAACTGCTGCACCCTCGGGTCGCTGCTCGCCCGGATTTCCTCGGAGCTGCCCGCTGCCAGCAACCGTCCCCGGTCCATGACCACCATGCGATCGGCGATGTGAAAGGCGCTTTCGAGTTCATGGGTTACGACGATAATCGTCATGCCGAGGGTGTCGCGCAGTTCGAGAATCAGTCGATCCAGGCCGGCGGCGGTAATCGGATCGAGGCCCGACGACGGTTCGTCGACGAACAGGATCTCCGGATCCATGGCCAGCGCTCGTGCCAGTCCTGCCCGCTTGCGCATGCCGCCGCTCAACTGGGATGGCATGTAGTCTCCAACATCCGCCAGCCCGAGCAATTTGAGTTTGATCAGGGCCATGATCCGAATGGTCTCATCCGCCAGACGGGTGTGAACCTTGAGAGGAACCGCGATATTATCGACAACACTCATTGAATTGAAAAGCGCGCCGCTCTGAAAGAGGACCCCGATGCGACGCCGATAGGTTCGCAGTTCCTCTTCCGTGAAGGCGCCCAAATCCCTTCCGTCCACCAGGACTTGATTCGGTCCGGTCGGCTTCAATCCGATCAGATGCCGGAGGAGGGTGGTCTTGCCACACCCGCTCACGCCCATGATGACCGTGATCTGCTGGCTCGGGATTCCGAAGCTGATATCGAAGAGCACCTGCTGACGATGATAGGTACTGTTCAATCCCCTTACCGTGATGAGGTCGGGGGCCGGTCTGGACAGGTCATTCATGGGGGGCATCCTCAGTTGTCATGATCTGATCGAGGCCCGCCAGGTGCAGCAACCTCCGTGCGTTTTCACTCAGGCCAGTCAGACGCAGACTTGCGTCATGAGCCACAAGGCCCCTCCAGAGCTCCACCAGCATCGCCATTCCGGCCGTATCGAGTTGGGTCACCCGGACCATATCCAGGGACAATACTCGCGTCTCTCGCTTTTTTGCATAACCAAGCAGGCGGTTGCGGAGCCCCGGAACGGACGTGAGATCCACCGGACCTTCGAGGACAACCGTGACCACGCCATCCCTGATCAATGGCTTCCTGGGCAGTACTGGAGCTGCCATGCCTGCCTTCCGCTCCTGTCATGGAGGTTTAAGACTGCTGGCTTCGCTCAGCAGCGCAAGAGGATAGGCACCCCGTCCTCATTCCGGAACAAACCGCCCAGCTCCCGCTCCACCGCCGAGACAAGACTCTCTCCGGCAAAAACCACGGAGTTGATACCTGCCATCTGGATAGACCGTTAACCACATTCACTCCAAATTGCCAAGTCTAAAGATGGTTTTTTCTTCAGGCGCAAACTCTGCTATAAAAGGCAACACCATGCATCTGGAGGGATTGACCGGGAGCCGGCCGGCATGGGTGAAACGATGGTCGCCTTCGCCCATGAAACCGGTTAGGGAGAAGGGTTGTCGTTATCTCTGAGGCAAAGGAGTGTCAATGATTCTTCCAAGAACTGATTCGGAGGTGGTGCGGGCCATCTACGAGCGACGAAGCGTCCGGAATTTTGCCGAGGTGCCGGTAGACCGCAAACTGCTTGTCGACCTTTTGGAGGCAGCTTCCTGGGCCCCTTCCGGTTTGAACAACCAGCCCTGGCGGTTCGCGGTGGTTTGGGATCAGGGCCTGAAGGAAGGACTTGCAAAGCTCACCCGGTATGCGACCGTCCTCAAGAGTGCCGCGGTTCTGGTACCCGTTTTCCTCGATCGGGAGAGTTCCTACGATCATGTCAAGGACTGCCAGGCCATCGGTGCCTGCATCCAGAATCTGCTCCTGGCCGCTCATGCCCAGGGACTCGGTGCCGTTTGGATCGGAGAAATCCTCAAGAACAGAGAACGCGTTCGGCAACTCCTCGAATTGCCGGAGCGTCTCGAACTGATGGCCGTGGTGGCCCTCGGTCACCCTCTTCACCGCAACCAGAATTCCCATCGCAAGCCGATCGAAGAGCTGGTGGTGTTTGAGAAATAGGGTCAAAACCACCTGCCCGGTGACTGGCCTGCCAGTTCCGCGATGCAGCTCACCAGTGGCAAGGTTCCAGTTTCAAGTTACCAGTTCGTGATGGAGGGATCCGAAAATGAGAATCAACCAGCCCCACCACAAGATGTTACTGATCATGGCGGTCACTTGGCTGCTGATCGCTGCAGGGTGCAGTTCAACGGGAACCCAGAGCGGCCCTCCACCCAATCCGGTTGGCCAGCAACCGTTGGTCGGCTCTCCCTCGGCTGCGTCCAGTCCTCCAGCAGCCACCCCGGCACCCCCGGCTCCCGCCCCGTCCGGATCGGCGCCGCGCCCGGTTTTCTACGATTTTCCCGATATCCCGACTCCCCAGGAACTCGAACTGCAGTCAAAGGATTCCTACACCGTCCAATCCGGAACGGTCAAGGCCGGCATCCTGACACTGCGCGGCAGGGTGGACCTCAATTCGCTCATCAGCTTCTTCCAGATGGCCATGCCTCGAGAGAACTGGAAACCTAAGGGATATTTTCGCTATCAACGCTCCGTGCTCATTTTCGAAAAACCGGACAAGACCTGTGTCATTCGCTTGTATGAAGGAATGGTTTACACCTATGTGGAGATCTTTGTGACCCCGGCGAGCAGTTGAGGTGACGGCATGATGTTAGAGGGAAAAACCGTACTCCTGGGTATCAGCGGTGGGATTGCCGCCTACAAGGCGGCTGAGTTGGTCCGGCTACTGGTCAAAGGAGGGATCGAGGTCCATGTGGTAATGACCGCCAATGCGCAACGCTTCATTACGCCACTCACCCTCCAGACGCTGTCCGGCAACCCGGTCGGGACCGACCTGTTCAACCTGGAGCGAGAATCCCGGATTGGCCACATACGCCTGGCAAGAGCACCCGACCTCGTCATCCTGGCGCCCGCCACCGCCAATCTCATCGGCAAGATGGCAGCCGGCATCGCCGACGATTATCTCACCACCATCCTGCTCGCCACCACTGCCCCGGTCCTGATCTGCCCGTCGATGAATGCCCGGATGTACCAGCACCCTATCACCCAGAGGAATCTCCAATCCCTGCGGCAACTCGATTACGTCATCCTCGAACCGGAAGTGGGCGACCTCGCCTGCGGAGAGGAAGGGGCCGGACGACTGGTGAGCCCGCCGGTGATCCTGGAGACCGCACACCGCCTGTTGACCCTCCCCAGCCTTGCGGGTCGACGCATCCTGGTCAGTGCCGGCCCGACCTGGGAACCCTTTGATCCGGTACGCTTCATCAGTAATCCGTCGAGTGGCAAGATGGGCTACGCGCTGGCTGCGGTTGCCCATCGGCGGGCCGCCGAGGTCCATCTCGTATCAGGCCCCAGTTCCCTTTCCGCGCCGTCCGGGATTCACCTGGCCAAGGTCCGAACTGCTCAGGAGATGCACGACGTCATTGTACCGCTTGCCCCGCAGATGGATGCGGTGATCATGGCGGCGGCGGTGGGCGACTATCGACCCCGCCAGCCTGCGCCCCAGAAGGTCAAGAAGCTCAAGACCGAAGAAAAAGTTGCTCTGGTCAAGAATCCTGATATTCTTGGGCATCTCGGCCATTGCCGAGGAGCATCCGAACGTCCTGTCCTCATTGGTTTTGCGGCGGAAACCGAGAATCTGATCGCCAACGCCAGGGAGAAGCTCATTCAGAAGAACCTGGATCTTATTGTCGCCAATGACCTCACCCAAACCGGGTCAGGCTTTGGCTGGGACACCAATCAGGTGAAAATCATCGATCGCCGGGGAAACGTCACCGAACTGCCGTCACTGACCAAAGAGCAGGTGGCCGAACTGTTGCTGGATCGTGTTCAAGCGTTGCTGGACAGGGTTGCGCGATAATGGAACCCAATGATCGGGCAGGGGCTCAAATGGCGGCCGTTCTGAAAACTCTGCGATGGTCCCTGACCAGCCTGCAGCTGGCTGGAATCAGCGATTGGCCTGTAACGCAAGAGCAGGAAGCAGCAACCACCACGACTGAGACCGAGGTAAGGTCCGACCGAGGGGATGCCTCATGGCGCCTCCTGGAAATCAGGCAAGAACTGGGGGACTGCCGCCGCTGCGGGCTCCATCGCGGCCGCAGCAGCCTTGTTTTTGGAGAGGGTGCCGCGCAGGCCCGACTGGTGTTTGTCGGGGAAGGGCCGGGATTGGATGAGGACCGACAGGGAAGACCTTTTGTCGGGCGCGCCGGCAAACTCCTGGACAACATGATCCGGGCCCTGGGACTGCAGCGGGAAGAAGTCTACATCTGCAACGTGGTCAAATGCCGCCCTCCCGGAAACAGGACCCCGGAACCGGGTGAAATTCAGACCTGTTCGCCCTTCTTGTTCCGCCAATTGGAGACCATTGCGCCGCGAGTCATCTGTGCCCTGGGGGCATGTGCCGCCCAGACGCTTCTGGCCACCACCAAAGCCATTTCCAGCCTCCGTGGCCGGCCGCTCAGCTGGCACGGCACTACTCTGGTCTGCACTTTTCATCCTGCCTATCTCCTGCGAAACCCAGCCCAGAAGGCTTCCAGCTGGCAGGATTTGCTGGTGATTCAAAGAATCCTCCACGCTGAAAAGGAGGTCTACGACCATGAGTCTTAAGTTCTCACAAAGGCAAATCCGGTTCTCATGGAGCATCCTGATGGCGGTAATGCTCCTGCTTGGCGGGGTGGTCGGTGCCGATGCGTTGCACCTCAACCTGGTCCAGGTCCAGGATACCATCAATCCCGGGGTAGAGGATTTTCTGAGATATGCCATCGAGCGCTCGGAAGAGGAAGGTGCCGAGTGTCTGATTATTCACCTCGACACTCCCGGAGGCTTGATGACCTCCACCCGGGGTATTGTTCAGGCCATTTTGAACTCAGAAGTACCCGTCGTCGTCTACGTCTCTCCCAGCGGTGCCCAGGCGGCCTCGGCCGGGGTGTTCGTGACGGTCGCCGCCGACATTGCCGCGATGGCGCCCGGCACCAATATCGGCGCCGCTCATCCCGTTTCCATCGGCGGTGGTGAGGTCCCGTCCACCATGGATGAGAAGATAACCAACGATACCGTGGCATTTGCTCGCAGCATTGCCGCCCAGCGCGGCAGGAACGGGGACTGGCTGGAAGATTCCATCCGCAAAAGCGTCTCGATCACGGCCGAAGAAGCCTACGCCCTTAACGTAATCGATCTCGTCGCGGACGATCTTCCGGCCCTGCTCAAGAAACTGGACGGCTGGGAAACCATGCGCAAAGGAATCACCCGAACCTTGCGCACGGCCGGTGCCGAACAGCGGACCATCCTCCCCGGGTGGCAGCACCAGGTTCTGCGGAGCATCAGCAATCCCAATATTGCCTATATTCTATTAATGATCGGCCTCGCCGGGCTTTATTTTGAACTCTCACAACCGGGCGCCATCTTTCCCGGCGTGATTGGAGGCATCGCCCTGATTCTTGCCCTTTATGCTCTTCAGACCCTGCCCGTCAACTATGCCGGGATTCTTCTCATTCTCCTCGCCGTACTTTTCTTCATCCTCGAAATCAAGGTCACCTCGCACGGGATGCTCAGCTTTGCCGGGGTCCTCGCCCTGGTACTGGGCTCGCTCATGCTCTTCCGGGTCCCCGGTTACACGATCCGCCTGGCCTGGTCGGTGTTCATCCCGACAGTGGGGGTTATTTCCGCCTTTTTCGTGACGGTGGCAACCCTGGCCTTTCGCGCCCAGGTGAGCAAACCCCAAACGGGCGCGGAAGGACTGCTCGGCATGATCGGCGAAGTGAAGCAGGACCTCCAGCCGGCAGGAAAGATTTTCGTTCACGGGGAACTCTGGAATGCGGTGTCGGATCAAGACTTGCATGTCGGAGAAAAGGTGCAAGTCGTGGCGGTCGAGAATTTAAGGTTGAAAGTCGAGAAAATCGATGATAGAGAGTAGTGAATTATTTCATTTTTGCCTCCCCTAGGGGCAGGCAAAAGCAATGAGGAGGAAGGCATGCCGATCTATGGCATCACAGTGGTGGTCATCCTGGTGGTTCTCTTCTTAGCCAATGCGATCCGTATTCTCAATGAATACGAGCGCGGGGTGATCTTTCGGCTGGGGCGGGTGATTCGTGCCAAGGGACCGGGGTTGATCATTCTCATCCCTTATGTTGACCGCATGCAGCGGGTGAGCCTTCGTCTTATCGCGACCGATGTCCCCCCTCAGGATGTGATCACGCGCGACAACGTATCGGTGAAGGTGAGTGCCGTGATCTACTTCCGGGTAGTGGATCCGGTGAAGTCCGTCATTACCGTTGAAAATTATCTCTATGCCACCAGCCAACTCGCTCAGACCACGCTCCGAAGCGTCTGTGGCCAGGCCGAACTGGACGACCTGCTCGCGGAGCGTGATAAAATCAATGCTCATATTCAGGAAATCCTGGACAGTCATACTGAACCATGGGGGATCAAGGTAACGGTCGTTGAAGTGAAGCAGATCGACCTGCCCATTGAAATGCAGCGGGCTATGGCCAAACAGGCGGAAGCGGAGCGAGAAAGGCGCTCGAAGGTCATTGGGGCCGAAGGGGAATTCCAGGCGGCATCGCGCCTGGCGGAAGCCGCCGAAATCATGCAGCAGCAGCCCATCGCCATTCAGTTACGCTACCTGCAGACGCTCCGCGAGATTGCGGCAGAAAACAACTCCACCACCATCTTCCCGGTCCCCATAGATCTCTTTAAACCTTTCATCTCTTTGGCAGAGCAGTATCGCAAGAGCCAGGAGCAACCTAAGGAGCGGACCGATGGGTAAAGAAAAGACCAAGGAAAAGAAGGAAAAGCCGCTGGAGAAGCTCACCGCCAAAGACCTCCGGGAGTTGGCGTTAACCCTCGAGGGCATTGTCGGTGTTCACGCTATGAACAAGAATGAGTTGATTGCGGCCATCAAAGAAGCCAAGGGGATTGTTGACGAAAAGAAGACGGGCAAGGCTAAGGTTGATGTCCGCAGTCTCAAAGTGAAGATCAAGGACCTGAAGGAAAAGCGGGTTGCCGCCAAGGATGCTCACAACAACAGGCTTGCCGATGCTCTCAGAAGACGCATCAGCAACTTGAAGAAAAAGACCCGCCGGGCGGCCTAGATGAAAGATGCGGAACGGCAACCACCAAGCTTCCGGGAAGACTCGAGATGACCAGAGAGGAAGCGCTGAAGCTTCATGACAGCCATGTCACGGCCGACAACCTCAAGAAGCATGGTCTCGCCACCGAGGCTGTGATGCGGGAGCTCGCCGCCCACCTTCATGAGGATCGCGACTTATGGGGCAATATCGGCCTGCTGCACGACCTGGATTTCGAGTACACCCGTGATGACCCCGCCACCCACGGTCGAAAGACGGTTGAGCTGCTGGCGTCCTGCGGTTTTCCTGCCGAAGCCCTGAACGCGGTGCTGCGTCACAATGCCGAAGCCTTGGGGTTGCAGCGGGAAACCGTTCTGGATTATGCCTTGACATGCGCCGAGACCATCACCGGCCTCATTGTCGCGGCAGCGCTGGTCCACCCTGACAGGAAGATCCACAGCCTCAAGGCCTCTTCGGTCAGGAAACGGATGAAAAGCAAGGACTTCGCTCGCAATGTGAACCGGGATCATGTTGCCCTCTGCGAGCGTATTAATATACCGTTGATGGATTTCATCACCCTGAGTATTGGCGCGATGGCTTCCGTCAGCGACGAATTGGGACTCTGAAAGGAGCATGGTACTGCGGGCTAGGCTGAACTTTATCAGGAGGGTTTGATGGAATTGAAGAAGAATGTGGTTGCAGCAATATCGTCAGCGTTGGGCTATTATATCCAGGCGGAACAGGAAGCGGCGCTCCTGGCCCTCCAGCAGAAAGCGCTTGCGGAAAGACCCCGTCCAACGTATATTCCCTACGCTATGGCCGGAAGGCAGGCCTCGATGGAAGCAAGGTGGATGTGGCAGATGCGCTTGGTCCGGTAACGGCTGGTTTCGTGCTTTCTTTCGCAACGCAGTTGCGATGAACATGGCTCTGGAAAGCAATAACGCATCAAGTGATAGAGCCTGAGTGAGTTGTATCAAGTCCTGGCTGCAACAACCTGAAGCGGAGTCTAATGTTCAGGCGAAAATAGCCCTTCCGGAGAAAGCGGAATTGGGCGCTGAGCTGGGCTGAGTGGAGTGGGATCTCGCGAACGGAAAAAAACCGGAAGAAGAGGAGAACTACGGATGGGAAACAACGAATTTCTTCATGGCACGTCATTGATTGCAAAGCTTGTCGATGATCCAGCCCCTGCAGTAGACAATCCGATTAAAATTGGTGACCTGACCATGCGTGATGGTCATCAATCGCTTTTCGCCACCCGCGGCCGAAGCGAGGACCTCCTGCCCATCGCCGAGCAGATGAACGAGGTGGGGTATTGGTCGATGGAGGTTTGGGGGGGAGCAACCTTCGACACCATGCATCGCTTCCTGAACGAAGACCCGTGGGTGCGCATCCGCGAACTCAAGAAGCTCCTGACCAAAACCCCCATGATGATGCTGCTCCGTGGCCAGAATTGTGTAGGGTATAGAAATTACGCGGACGATTTCGCCGAGGCCTTCGTCGAGCGTGCTGCGATCAATGGGATCGATGTGTTCCGGACCTTTGATGCGCTGAACGATTTCCGCAATTTCGAAGCGGTTATCAAACCCATCAAGAAGCTCGACAAGCACTTCCAGGGCACCATCTGCTACTCCCTGACCCTGCGCCGCATGGGTGGCCCGGTGTACAATCTTGATTATTATGTCAAGAAGGCCAAGCAACTCGAGGACATGGGCGCCGACACCATCTGTATCAAGGACATGGCCGGACTCATCGCCCCTTACGATGCCTACTACCTGGTCAAAGCCCTGAAAGCCAACGTCAAGGTTCCCATTCACCTCCACAGCCATTTCACCTCGGGCATGGCGGATCTGGCCCTCCTGAAGGCGATTGAAGCCGGCGTTGACATCGTTGACACCTGTCTCGCGCCCTGGGCTTACCGCAGTTCCCACCCGGCCATTGAGCCCCTGGTCGTGACGCTGCGCGGCACCAACCGCGACACCGGCTTTGACCTCCACAAGCTGGCCGAGTGTGGTGCGCATTTTGAGAAGGTCTCGCCCAAGTACCGTCATCTCTTGGATGACCGGATGTCCACCATTGACATCAACGTGCTGCTGCACCAGACCCCGGGCGGCATGCTCTCCAACCTCATCAACCAGCTGCGGGAAATGGGCGCTTCCGACCGCCTCAACGACGTGTTTGAAGCCCTGCCCAAGGTTCGTAGTGAAATGGGCCAGGTCCCCCTGGTCACGCCAACCAGCCAGATCGTCGGCATTCAGGCCGTCAACAACGTCCTCTTCGATACTCCCGAAGAGCGCTACAAGATGATCTCCGCCCAGTCCAAAGACCTGTTCTATGGGCTCTACGGCGAGACCCCGGTGCCCCTGGATCCCGAGATCCAAAAGAAGGCCCTCAAGGGTTATCCCAAGGGCGAAACGCCGATCACCTGCCGCCCCGGTGAGATCATCCCGCCCGAAATGGAGAAGAATTGGGAAGATACCAAGGGTCTGGCCAAAGACATCGACGATGTCATCATCTATGGCATGTACCCCATGACCGGCATGCGCTTCCTCAAGTGGAAATACGGCGTCGAGCCGGTGCCCAAGGAAGTCATGCCCAAGACCTTGGAAGATTGCGCTCGTGAGCAGGAACTGATCAAGAAAGCTCTCGCCGGCAAGCTCGTCGAGAAGCCCGAAAAGGTCGTTCCCGAAAAGGGCGAAGCGATCCGCAGCTTCAACGTGTTTGTGGACGGTGATTATTTTGAGGTTGAAGTTGAACAGGTCGGCGGCGCCGCCCCCATGATCACCTCGATCACGCCGGTGGCCCAGCCCGCTGCCGCTCCCAGACCTGCGGCAGCGCCGGCTCCCAAGCCTGCCGCTGCTGCTCCCGCCGCTGCTCCCGCCGCCGCTCCGGCAGCGCCCGTGGCCGGCGGAACCAAGATGGAATCCCCCATGCCGGGTATGGTCATTCGCTATGAAGTGAAGGAAGGCGATACCGTAAAGGCTGGTGACGTGGTCATGGTCCTCGAAGCTATGAAGATGGAAAACTCCCTTACCAGCCCGGCTGACGGCGTGATCAAGCAAATCTGCTGCCAGGCAGGACAGAGCGTACAGAAGGGTGACGTGTTGGCGGTTATTGGCTAACGGAAGCGAATCGAATACCTTTTAAGCTAGAGTGGACGAACTCGAAGGAGGAACAAGCATGGCTTTGAAAAAGAGCAAGATCACCGTTGTCGGCGCCGGGTTTGTAGGCGCTACCGCGGCCCATTGGGCAGCATCCAAAGAGCTCGGCGATGTCGTTATCGTTGATATCATCGAAGGCATGCCTCAGGGCAAGGGTCTCGACCTGCGTCAGGCAGCTCCGGTGGAAGGCTTCGATTCCCGGGTCTTCGGCACCAACGATTATAAGGACACTGCGGGTTCCGACATCGTCATCATCACCGCCGGGGTGCCCCGCAAGCCGGGCATGAGCCGTGATGACCTGCTCGCCATCAACACCAAGATCGTAAAAGAGGTAACGGAGAACATTGTAAAGTATTCTCCCGATGCCATTTTGATCATCGTCTCCAATCCGCTGGATGCGATGACCTACGTCGCCCACAAGGTCAGCGGCTTCCCCGCCAACCGCGTTATCGGCATGGCCGGGGTGCTGGATGCGGCGCGCTTCCGCGCCTTCATTGCCATGGAACTGGATGTGTCGGTGGAAGATGTCAATGCCTTTGTGCTGGGCGGCCATGGCGACACCATGGTGCCCCTGCCGCGCTACAGCACGGTGGCCGGGATCCCGCTGCCGGATCTGCTTCCGGCGGACAAGATCGAAGCCATGTGCAAACGCACTGCCAATGGCGGTGCCGAAATCGTGAACCTGCTCAAGACCGGCAGTGCGTTCTTCGCTCCTTCCGCGTCGGCGGTCGAGATGGCCCAGTCGATGTTAAGAGACAAGAAGCGGATCCTGCCCTGCTGTGTTTACTGTGACAAGGAATACGGCGTAGGCGGCTACTTTGTCGGCGTACCGGCCAAGCTCGGGGTCAACGGGGTGGAGCAGATCATCGAAATCAAGCTCACGCCGGAAGAAAAAGCCGGGTTTGACAAGTCCGTAGCAGCCGTTAAGGAACTCGTCAAGGCTCTGCCGATCTAGGCTCGGATCCACAGGACGCAGTTAAGTCATAAAAAAAGGCGGCTCTCAGCCGCCTTTTTTTGTTCGCTCAGTTCCCAACTGTCACGCGTCATGCTGCGCCGCCAGCGCCTCCCATCTTCAGTCTCTGGAAAAGCTGCACTTCATGGCAAAATGCTTGATACTGGCCTCGTCATTGCGCAGAATCGCATCCTGAAAAGCCTGCAACCGGTCACAATCTCTGCTGCATTCTTCCTTGCTGGCATGAACTTTTTCACAATTACGGCAGGGACTCTCTATCGTTCTTGCATAATTAGCGGCCATCGTTCGCACCCTCCACCAGCTCGAATCAACCCCGGCTTCCACCGGAACCACCATCCGCTAACGCTTAAGAGCATATTGGCGTATGCTATATCGCCTGTCAAGTCTGTTTCACCGCGCCGGTTTGCGGCGGTCCGCCCGAGCCCTTGATCGGATACACCAACCGGACGTCCATGCCGCTCCTCCCTCGCCGCACTGCGTTCAATTTTTCTCATTTGCCGGTGTTTGCTGTTGCATCTTCTCCTGCTTGCTGATATAGACCTTCCTGAGATACCTTGTGAGGGCCCTGGATCCATTCACTCTTTTGACAGGTGGAGGTAAGGCAAGCACATTAGAGTCTCGTTAACCCATCTCCTTTTATTCATCCTGCTCTGGTTCGCTTTTCCCGGTCCCCTGCGGCGGGGGTGCTGGAAGTGAGCCAAAACTGCCCGAACGCGTGAGTTCGTGCTTTCTTTAACAGAACCCGTTGGGAGCCCTCAGCGGGCGGCATCGTGTGGAAATTGTGTTGAGGAGGGTAAGCATGTTTGATGAAAAGGTATTAGAGAAGATCAAAGCTGGCAAGCAAAATTGGGACCAAGGGCCTGTTCAGAAGACGCTGGCCAAAGCCAAGGAACAGAAACCGGTTTTCACCACCATTTCCGGCACTCCCGTCGAGCGGCTCTATACCCCGCTGGATGTGGCCGGGATGGATTACGACCGGGATCTCGCCTATCCGGGGATGTTTCCCTACACCCGTGGGGTACAGCCGACCATGTATCGCGGCCGCTATTGGACCATGCGTCAGTACGCCGGTTTTGGGACCGCCAAGCAAACCAACGAACGCTACCGCTACCTGCTGAATCAGGGCCAGACTGGCTTGAGCGTCGCCTTCCACCTGCCCACGCAGGCCGGTTACGACAGTGACGACCCGCTTTCCATGGGTGAAGTCGGCAAGGTCGGGGTGGCCATCGACTCCATCGAGGACATGAAGGTCCTGTTCGATGGTATCCCCCTTGACAAGGTCTCCACCTCCATGACCATCAACGCCGCGGCAACGGTTCTATTGGGCATGTATCTGACCCTGGCCGAAGAGCAGGGCGTATCGTGGGACAAGGTCAGCGGCACGGTGCAAAACGACGTTCTGAAGGAAATCATCTGCCGCGGCCAGTACATCTATCCCCCCAAGCCCACCATGCGGCTGACGGTCGATTTGATCGAGTTCTGCCAGAAGAATGTCCCCAAGTGGAACACCATCAGCATTAGCGGCTACCACATCCGTGAATCGGGTTCCACGGCAGCCCAGGAAATGGCCTTCACCATTGCCGACGGCATCGCTTACGCCCAGGCGTGCGTTGATCGCGGCATGGACGTTGACTCTTTCGGACCGCGTCTGAGCTTCTTCTTCAACGCCTTCACCAACGTTTTGGAGGAGGTTGCCAAGTTCCGCGCTGCTCGTCGCTATTGGGCGAAAGTGATGAGGGACCGCTTCAAGGCAAAAGACCCACGCTCCATGATGCTACGCTACCATGTCCAGACCGGCGGCGTAACCTTGACTGCCCAGCAACCGCTGAACAACGTGGTTCGCGTGGGCCTGCAGACCTACGCTACGGCTCTGGGTGGAGGACAGTCACTCCACACCAACTCCTACGACGAAGCCCTCTGTCTGCCGACCCAGCAGGCCGTGACGGTGGCTTTGCGGACCCAGCAGATCGTTGCCGAAGAAAGCGGCGCCACCGATACCATCGACCCGCTCGCCGGCTGCTACTACGTCGAGGCCATGACCGATAAGATCGAAGCCGAGATCGATGATTACATCAAAAAGATCGATGCCATGGGTGGCACCCTGGTCGCCATCGAGCAGGGCTACATCCAGAAAGAGATCCAGAACAGCGCCTATCGGTTCCAGAAAGAGATCGAATCGGGAGAACGCGTCTACGTCGGGATCAACAAATACACCATGGAAGAACCCCCTCCAACCGGTCTTCTGAAGGTGGATATGTCGGTAGGAGACGAAAAGGCCGCAGAGCTGAAGAAATTCCGCGCGTCAAGAGACCAGGCCAAATGGAAGGCCGCCCTCGACAAGTTGCGCGAAGTCTCCAAGACCAACGAAAATGTCATGCCGGCAGTCATCGAAGCGGTCAAGGCGAAAGCCACGGTCGGCGAGATCTGCAATGTGTGGCGCGATGTTTTCGGCGAATATCGACCCAAAGAATTTGTCTAGAAGATCAGGCTTCAGATTTACGGACTGTTCGAACAGCGGAGGTAATTTTCCATGGCAAAGAAGATCAAGATGATAGTGGCAAAACCTGGTCTGGATGGACACGACCGAGGCGCCAAGCTTTTGTCGAGAATATTTGCGGAAGCCGGAATGGAAGTGGTTTACACCGGCCTTCGCCAGACCCCGGAGATGATCGTCCAGGCAGCTATTCAGGAAGATGCGGACGTAGTCGGACTGAGCAGCCTTTCCGGAGTACATAATTATTTCTTCCCCAGAGTAGCGGAGCTTCTTCGCGAAAAGGGCCTTAACGACGTTCTGCTGGTGGGTGGCGGCATCATCCCGGTGGAGGACTACGACGGTCTCAAGAAAGCCGGCGTAAAGGCCATTTTTGGGCCGGGAACATCAACCACGGAAATCGTGGATTTTATCCAGAGCAACGTCAAAGCCCGTGGCTAAGCTGCCGAATCCTTAAGGGGTTCTTGTGGCAAGCCATGGTAGTCCAAGATCGGGGAGAGACGCCTGAGACATTGGTGAGACTCCCCGATCTCCCTTAAACAAATGCTCCTGATCCTTCCTCCAGGCAGAAGTATCAGGAAATCGGCAGGATCTTTTCCAACCGGCATCATGCTTCCTGCAAAGGGAAAGCAATCAGCTGAGTGGGCACCGCGGGATGCTGGAACGAGGCCTTCGACCACATCCTTATTGAAACCCTGCCGCCAGAATCAAATCAGCGGGTAGGTACTGAAAGGGAACGCAGTGCATAGCACAATGCCTAAGGATTACGCGGCGGAGATCCTAGCGGGATCAACGACGGCGGTGGCACGGTTGATCACCTGGCTGGAAGATGAGGATGAGCGAGCCTACCAGTGCATGGTGCAACTCTATCGCCACACGGGGAAAGCCTATATTATCGGGATCACCGGGTCGCCAGGGGCCGGAAAGAGTACCCTCACCGATAAACTGACCCGGCACATTCGCAAAGCGGGACTGACTGTCGGCATTATCGCCGTGGATCCTTCCAGCCCTTTCACGGGTGGAGCCATTCTGGGGGACCGCGTGCGCATGAGCGAGCACAACCTGGATGAGGATGTCTACATCAGGAGTATGGCCACCAGGGGATTTCTGGGTGGAATGTCCAAAGCGACCGGGGATGTCGTCAAAGTTCTGGATGCCTTCGGCAAAGATGTTATTATTATAGAGACGGTTGGGGTGGGGCAGGATGAAGTGGACATCATCGGCATCGCCGATACCACCTGTCTCGTATTGGTCCCGGGCCTGGGTGATGCGATTCAGAGCATGAAGGCCGGGATCATGGAGATCGCCGATGTCTTTGCCATCAACAAGGCGGATCGGGCCGGAGCCGATCAGTTGCTGGCCGAGGTTACCTATCGGGTGGAACAGGATGCCCACATCAAACCCACCGATTGGACCCCAACGGTGGTCAAGACGGTAGCCGTCAACGATGAAGGCGTGGATCAACTGTGGGAAGCGGTAAAAGAACACCGAGCCCATCTGGAGGAGAATGGCAAGCTCCAGGAAAAACGTCGTGAACGCACCTACCGGGAAACCCTGCGCATGATCCATAGTGAGCTGTTTCGAATCGTGCGGGAACAACTCGAAAATAGCGGGCAACTCGACCATATCGTAGAGGAGATTCTGGATCGCAAGCTGGATCCTTACTCTATCATGCGTCAAATCGTGAGTAAGTGGCTTTCAATTTCCCCAAAATAGCAGGAGGACATCATGAAGGTTCTAAAACTTGATCACATCGGCATCGCCGTCAACTCAGTTGAAGACGCCAAGAAGCTCTGGAGCGACGTCCTCGGCCTGCCTATGGCCGGCAGTGAGACCGTGGCGGAGCAAAAGGTCACGACCGCCTTTTTTCCAGTGGGTGATACCGAAGTAGAGCTGTTGGAATCAACGGCACCCGATGGTCCCATTGCCAAATTCATTGAAAAGAATGGTGGCCGGGGCGGGGTTCAGCATCTTGCTTTCCGGGTGGAAAACATTGAGGAGGCGCTGGCTGAATTGAAGTCCAGAGGGGTTGCTCTCATCGACGAAAAGCCGCGCATGGGTGCCGGCGGCGCCAAGATTGCCTTCCTTCATCCCAAAGCCACCTACGGGGTGCTGGTCGAGATTTCTGAAAGACACGACTAATCGTTGCTAAAACCAGGCGCATTATGGAGGGGACACAGCGTTCGTGTCCCCTCTTCTTTCCTTCCCTCAGGACTTGCTCACCACCTCTTCCCCATGGCCCGGGGAAGCCGTAAGGCGAGATTTGAAGAACCATCCGACTCCTCCCAGGAGGAGCACTCCCACCACCAGATCAATCTGGTGGGAGTAGGTCTGGACCACCTGCCAGTGCTCTCTCAGTTTCATCCCGCATATCAATAGAAACGCATTCCATAGAGTGGCCCCGACCAGGGTGACCGCCAGGAAAGAAACAAGTGGCATCCGACCGATGCCGGCGGGAATCGAAATGAGGTGTCGCACCACCGGCACGAAGCGGCTGATAAGAACCGTGAGCAATCCTCCCCGGCGATTGAAGAATCTCTCGGTGATCACCAGATCGTGGCGGTTCAAGAGCAGATACCGGCCAACCTTTAGAACCGCTGTTTTGCCGCCGTAATAGCCTATATAGTGGGAGAGGAGCGAACCGATGAGTGAACCGAGACTGGTCGCTCCTATTGCCCACCAGAGATTCCAGCTTCCGTCGGCTACCAGAAACCCAACAAACGGCATTACCGCTTCGCTCGGCACCGGGGCGATCATACTCTCCAGCGCCATGAGTACGCCGGCTGCGAAATAGCCGGTCATATCCAGACATTTCGCGGCAAAGGTCGCAACTGCTTGGGTGAGCACTGATTGAAATTCTCGTCGTTTATCCGGAATTGGCCGTGCCGGCTGCAAGGTATGTCTGAAACCATTCCAGACTCGCCCTCATGGCCATCTCCCGCCAATGAGGAGCGAGCAGGCGGTGATCGGCGGTTTTCATCAGCAGCAGCCGCTTCGGTTCGCCAACCTGGCGATAGTTGGCCACAGCCTCAGCCCATGGGACCGTCTCATCCTCCTGGCCATGGATGATCAGAACCCCGGATACCGGCGGCAGGTCTTGCAGGTTTTCGGGCTCGCCCAGGGGAAAGCCCGGGGGAAACAGGCTCTTCAGCTCATCCACTTCCTCCAGACCAAGCTTGATCCGCGACAGGTCAAAGGGGCTCGACCAGCAGACCACCGCCTTGATACCTTTGGGATCGGCTGCGGCGGTCAGGAGGGCGAGGTAGCCGCCGAGGCTGGACCCCAGCAGGCCGATTCGGCCGTCTGCCCAGGATTGTTTCTGGACAAAGTCGAGCACCAGCCGCAAGTCACGCAGCCTGCTGAACAGCAGACTCTCCCAAGGCACCACACGGGACTCACCACAGCCGGTAAAATCAAAACGAACCACAGCGAAGCCCCTGCGGCTGAATTGGTCGCCGATGGCCACAAACTTCGGGCTGTCCTTGTAGCTGAGCAGACCGTGGCAGCACACGACAACAGCTCCCGGCGGATGTTCCGGCAAATGGACCACCGTCGGGACCGATCCGTCAGGGCCGGGAATTGAGACCGCAAAAGAAGTGTTCACGGCATTCCTAGGCCTTGCTTGAGGTTTTGTGGCGAACGGCAAAGAGCTCGATCTGCTGCGCTTCGCCATCCATACGCAAGGATTGCGAAGTCTTTTTGAAGACAAAGCACTTGGTCAGCTCTTCAAAGAAGCTTGGAGCAGGTAAATCAGCGTGCTTGGCAAGGAAAATCACGCCGTCAGGAGCCAGCGAGCGACTCAGGAAACTCACCAGCAGCGGATAGGAACGCCGGTCGTAGACCACCTCCGACCCGACAATGGCATCGTAGCGGCGGGTCTCCCCCAGATCGCTCCAGTCGAGCTTCCGAATCTCCAGGTCGCTCAACCCGTTCAGCAACGCATTGGCCCGGGCAAACAGGAGGGCATCCTCGTTGATATCGGTAACGGTGATGCGATGCCCGCAAAGGGCGGCGTAAATGCCGACAATACCTATCCCGGCACCGATTTCCAGGAGATGATGGTGCGGCCTGACCGGCTGTTTTCCCAGGAAATAGGCGAGGAGGAAGCTGGCTTCCCAGAGCTTGGCCCAGAAAGGAGCCTCGGTCACATTGGGATCGTCGGCTTCAATCCGGTCCAAGATGAATTCCTCATAATCCTTGATCTGAACGATCTTGAGGACTCGTTCCCCGATTTTGAGAGGAATGGTCTCGACCGCGAACTTGCTCCCGATTTGCTCCATCACCCGATCCAGCTCAGACATCAAGCTTCTCTCCACTCATATAAGAATCACCACCACCCAAGGTCCTTCCAAGAGCCGCCGGCAAGCCGTTTAGAATTCCTCTCAGCCACGAAGTCACACGAAGAATTCATTTCTTGTGCTTCGAGCCCTTCCGAGTCAAACAGCCGAAGTGGTTTGTTCTCTTGCTGTCATGAACCGTGGTCAGGTCAGCACACAATTCACTGGTCTCTATCATGAAATCGCCAAAAAATCGCTTTCTTCGTGTAACTTCGTGTGACTTCGTGGATCAGAAAACACCAGATGTTGTCGCGCCGTTCCTCACCGGCAATTTCAGCGCATCCCATCCTCCCGCGTCGCGGCGTGGTCTGCGCTCGCCCATCCCTTGCGCGAACGGAGCCAGTATCCGGCCCATCGCAGGCGCTCCTGAAAAGACTCCAGGTAGAGATACACGACCGGAGTGAGATAGAGTGTCAGGAACTGGGATAGCAGCAAGCCGCCAACCACCGCCAGCCCCAGCGGACGCCGTGCCTCCGCGCCCGCGCCAATCCCGAGCGCGATGGGCAGAGTGCCCATGAGGGCCGACATGGTGGTCATCATGATCGGCCGGAATCTCAGAATACAGCCGGCAAAGATCGCTTCCGCCGGGCCTTTTCCCTCCTCCCGTTGCGCATTCAAGGCGAAATCGATCATCATGATGGCGTTTTTCTTCACGATCCCGACCAGCATGATGATGCCGACAAAAGCGTAGATGCTCAAATCCGTCCGAAAGATGAGCAGCGTCAGCAAGGCTCCCACCCCTGCCGCCGGCAGTCCCGAGAGGATGGTCAGCGGGTGAATGAAGCTCTCGTAAAGGATCCCAAGTACCATATAGATGACCAGAATAGCCATGATGAGCAGAATCCACATGCCCTGCATGGAGGCTTGAAACTGCTGGGCGGTACCTTGAAAACTGCCCGACAGGGTCGCCGGAAGACGCAGGTCCTGCACCACCCTTTCCGTCTGGGACACGGCCTCTCCCAGGCTGATACCGGGCCTGAGGTTGAAGGAGACGGTCACTGAGGGCAGCTGACCGCTGTGATTGACGGTCAGGGGCCCCACCCGTTGTTCGAGCTTGGCCACTGTTTCAACGGGAATCAGGCGACCATTGACCGACCGCACGTACAGCATGGAGAGCGCTGCCGGATCCATCTGATACTGCGGCTCCACTTCCAGGATCACCTGGTACTGGTTGATGGGCGTGTAGATCGTTGACACCTGCCGGGAGCCGTACGCATTGTACAACGCGGTCTCGATCTGCTCAGCGGAAACCCCCACGGACAGGGCTTTGTCTCGGTCGATCGTCACCCACACTTCCGGATTGCTGATTTGCAGATCGCTGCTGACATCCTGCAAACCCGGCAGCTCTTTCAGTTTCTCCTCCACCAACGGGGCCCAGTAATAGAGCTCCTTCATATCCGGACCCTGCAGCGTGTATTGGTACTGGCCCTTGGTCACGCGCCCACCAATCTGGATTGCCGGCGGATTCCGCAGAAAGACTTGGATCCCGGGCACTTGGGCCACTTTTCGGCGCAGTTTCTGAATCACTTCGTCCGCATCCAGCGTTCGCTCCTCCCGCGGCTTCAGCCTGATCATCAACCGCCCCGTATTGCCCATCGGGGTAAACCCCGTTGCTCCTGCCGCTGACATGAAAGCCTCGACTTCCGGTTCCTGCCGCACCACCTCAGCAACGGCCATTTGATGCTCGACCATGGACTCAAAAGAGATGCCCTGAGCTGCTTCCGTGGTGGCTGTGATCTGCCCGGTATCCTGGCTTGGAATGAAATCCTTGGGAATGATGACAAAAAGATAGGCGGTGGCCATCACGAACAGGAAGGAGCCGAGCAGGGTGGCGCGTTGGTGTCGGAGAACCCATTTCAGACTGTCTTCATAGGCTTGCCGCATCCCTTCGTAAAACCGCTCGGAAGCAGTATAAACCCGCCCCCGTCGAATCGCTCGGGACGGGGTCAGGAACCGGCTGCAGAGCATGGGGGAGAGTGTCAGTGAGACCAGCCCCGAGACCAGGATGGCCACCCCGATAGTTACCGCAAACTCATGGAGCAGCCGCCCGAGAATGCCGCCCATGAAGAGCAATGGGATAAAGACCGCCACCAGCGAGAGCGTCATCGAGATGATCGTGAAGCCGATCTCTCTCGAACCGTCGAAAGCCGCCTGCATGGCTCCCTTTCCCATCTCCATGTGGCGGACGATATTCTCGAGCATGACGATGGCATCGTCGACCACAAAGCCCACAGATAGGGTCAGTGCCATCAGGGACAGGTTATTGAGGCTGTAGCCCAGCAGATACATGACCGCAAAGGTGCCGATGATGGATGCCGGCAGGGCGAGACTGGGAATGATCGTGGCCGAAAGGTTCCGCAGGAACAGGAAGATCACCAGCACGACCAGGATGATACTGAGATAGAGGGTGAACTGAACGTCTTCGATCGAGTGGCGGATAGATTCGGAGCGGTCGTAGAGTACATTCAGGTTGATCGAAGCCGGCATTTGGACAAGGAAGGTCGGCAGGAGTTCCCGGATCGCCTCCACCACCTTCACCGTATTGGTTCCCGGCTGACGCTGGATGGCCAGAACAATGGCGCGGGTGCCGCCGGTTTGGTCATTATACCAGCTCGCCACTTTGTCGTTTTCCACACTGTCGATGACCTTTCCCAGATCCTCGAGACGCACCGGCGAACCATTACGATAGGCCACAATGAGCGGACGGTAGGCGGCGGCTTCAGTAAGCTGGCCGGTTGCCTGAACGGTAAAGGCCTGGTGCTTGCCATAAAGGGTTCCCGTGGGGAGGTTGACGTTGGAACGGGCGATGGCGTCGCTGATGTCGTCGAGCCCGATTCCCATGGAAGTCAGAGCTTTGGGATTGACCTGCACCCGCACGGCGTATTTTTGCGCCCCATAGACCTGTACCTGGGCGACCCCGTTCACCATGGAGATGCGCTGCGCCATGAGGGTGTCGGCGTATTCGTTAACCACCGACAGCGGCAGGATGGGTGAACTCAGGGCCAAATAGAGAACCGGCTGATCGGCGGGATTGACCTTGCGATAGGATGGAGGGGTCGGCATGTCCGCAGGCAGCAGCCGCTGGGCCCGGGCAATGGCGGTCTGAACATCCTGGGCCGCCCCGTCGAGATTGCGTTCCATGGAAAACTGGAGCGTGATCTGACTCACCCCCAACCCGCTCAGGGAGGTCATCGAATCCAGTCCCGCGATGGTCGAGAATTCCCGTTCCAATGGGGTGGAAATGGAGGCGGCCATCGTCTCCGGGCTGCCCCCCGGCAGGCGCGAGGTGACCTGGATGGTCGGAAAGTCTACATTGGGCAGTTCACTTACCGGAAGCTGTCGATAGCTGACAAAGCCGAAAACAATGATCCCCACCATCACCAGGGTGGTCGTGACCGGCCTTCGGATGAAGAGCCCGGGGATGCTCATTGCGACCGTTCCCGACTCTCTGCCTGACCGGTCGCCACGATTGTCACCTGAGCCCCCTGGGTGAGGCGCAACTGCCCGCTGGTTACCACCTTTTCGCCGGGACTGAGCCCCTCATCGACCACCGCCTCGTTGCCGACAACTCTGGCGACGGTCACCGGCCGATATTCAGCAACAGCGGCCGGTGTCACCACAAATACGTACTGGCCCTGCTGCCCGGTCTGCACCGCCGGCGTCGGGACCACCAGCGCATCAGGCTGCAGCGAGAGAGTAAGGGTCACGTTCACGAACTGTCCCGGCCACAGCGCTCGCTCCTGATTGCCAAAGGTCGCCCGCAGAAGAATGGTCCCCGTAGCCTGATCAATGGTGTTATCGAGAAAGGCCACTTCACCTCTGCGGCGTATTTCCTCCTCTCCCGCAATGCTGACCTCAACCGGGAGTGGCCCGGTGATCAGATGCTTCTTTATCTGCGGGAGATTGGCTTCAGGAACCGAAAAGACCACATAGATCGGGCTGGTCTGCCTTATGGCGACCAGGGGACTATCGCTGTCGCTGGCCTTGACAAGGTTTCCCCGATCGACCTTGAGTTGTCCGGTGACACCGCCGATTGGGGAACGAATGGAACAGTATTTGAGATCGAGGCGGGCGTTTTCAACCGCTGCTTCATCCGCTTTCACCGCCGCCTCGAGCGCCATGGCATTGGTCAGGATCTGATCGTGTTGCTCCTCCGAGACGTACCCCTTCTTCACCACCGAGGCATATCGTTCCGCCTGCTTGCGGGCATGCGCCAGTTGCGCCCGCTCCCTGGCCAAAGTGGCTTCCGCTCGTTTGAGAGCGGTTTCGAAAGGGCGGGGATCGATGGTAAAAAGCAGGTCCCCCGCCTTTACTTCATCTCCTTCTTTAAAGTGAACCGCAAGCAGCTCACCACCAACCCGCGATCGGATGAACACCGTTGCCGATGCTTGGACATTGCCAATGGCACGTAATTCCCTCGGCATGGGTTTGACGATGGCGGCGGCAGTCGTTACCGGAACGACCGCCTGTTTCCGTGGATCGGCGATCTTCGGTGTCCCGGAAACATCATTACAGGCCCAAAGGGATACCCCAGCCATCATCAACGCCAGCCCCCGGAAGGCGTGTGACAGAAGGCCAAACCCCCATAACTTGCGTATGACAGGTACCCTCATGCTCTTCCTGAGTCGCAGTCCGGAACCGGTGCGTCAACTTTTGCCACGAAGCACCCGAAAGCACCAAGCGGTCTCTTTTGCTTCATTCTCTCATTCCCTGTCCGGCCCTCGAGCCAACGCCCACAAGCAGGTCACACCAGGAGCGGCCGCCTCGTTATGACTTCGTGGCCTTCCCGATCAAACTCCACGGCGCCCTGAATGCCGCTAACCCACCAGGATGGCCCATTTTCACGCACGGTCGTACTGAACGCTGGAAGCATGATTTCGCAGGCAATGACGATGGCTCACCGCGAAGTCGGATTATAGCATGCACATCGGAAAAGGACAGGATCTCGCTCTTGCGAGATCCGCCAGAAATCTTCGGGTTCGGGGATGGCTGGGTTGTTCAAGCAGACGGGCCGGATGCCCTGTCTCGATGATCTCTCCCCGATCCATAACCACAATCCGGTCGGCCGCCGCCCGCGCAAACCCCGTCTCATGGCACGCGACCAGCATGGTCATCCCCTCTTTCGCCAGCTCGATCATGACCTCGAGCACCTCCCCGCTCATCTCGGGTTCCAGGGCCGCGGTGGGCTCATCAAACAGCATGATTCTGGGATGCATGGCCAGTGCTCGCGCAATGGTCGCGCGCTGCTGCTGACCTGGAGTGAGCTCTGCCGGGTAAGAACGAGCTTTATCCCGCATCCCCACCTTGGCCAGCAGCCGCAGACCCTCCGCTTCGGCCTCCGCCGTTGGGATGCCTTGCAGCATGATGGGAGCCAGGGTGAGGTTCTCCAATACCCTTTTGTGGGGAAAGAGGCTGAGGCGCTGGATGACCATCCCCACTTCCATGCGGATCCGGGTGAGGTCGCTGGGCTTGTTGCCGAGGTCATGCCCGCCGACCACAATCCGTCCGGAATCGATCGCCACCAAGCCGTTGATGGTTCGCAGCAGGGTGCTTTTGCCGGCCTCCTTCGGCCCGATGATCACAATCATTTCACCGGACTGCACCGTCAATGACACCTCATGCAGCGCCCGCCGCCGGCCGAAGTACCGGGTTGCCCGTTCTATCCGAATAATGGCTTCAGGAGCGTACACTGCGGGATACTCTCGCCTCCAGGACCCTCAATAGCCTGGAAAG
>Ga0302250_1000508_pt1 | contig 37260 bp, 27 predicted proteins | sample AAG_RA_Asp_MG_FD_193536 | JGI IMG/M metagenome (GOLD analysis project Ga0302250, IMG submission 193536) | Enriched activated sludge microbial communities from anaerobic digester in WTTP, New Holstein, Wisconsin, United States - AAG_RA_Asp | ecosystem: Engineered > Bioreactor > Anaerobic >...
CGCATAATAACAGCCATACATTCATCCACAATTTCCGAAGTCTGCGGATCTATGACTGAGCCGAAATAAAAACGGTGGCTTTTAAGGCCACCGTTTTGGAGAGGTTTGAATAATCTGTCACTGATGACAGCGGCCTCTGATCCGCTTATACGGATAATGCCTATGCCACCGTTTCCAGTAGGCGTACTTATTGCTGCGATTGTATCGCGATAATACATGTAATGCTCCGTACCAGCCACATTAACTTACATACTTATTTATATATATCTGCTGAGCTATCGTGAGCACATTGTTGACTAACCAGTAAAGAACTAATCCGGATGGAAAGCTGAGAAACATCACTGTAAATACAACCGGTAACATCAACAACACCTTTTGCTGCAACGGATCTCCAGACGTAGGTGTCAGCTTTTGTTGAAAATACATGGAGACGCCCATGATTAAAGGCAAAGGTCCTAATACAAAAGGCAGCCCCAGCATCTGGCCGAAAAGATTATCCGGTCCGGAAAGGTCGTTGATCCACATGAAAAAATGAGCATGGCGGAGCTCAATTGCATACATCAGGGCTTTGTATAGCGCAAAGAAAACCGGAATCTGCACTATCATCGGCAGACAACCCCCCAAAGGATTGACCTTGTGTTCACGGTAAAGCTCCATCACGGCACGGTTCATTGTATCGCGGTCATTTTTGTACCGTTCTTTAAGTTCGGCCATCTTAGGTTGGATCTTCTGCATATCCTTCATCGACTTGTAGCTTTTATGCGTCAAAGGTATGAAGATGATCTTAATAATGACCGTAATAATTATTATTGCCACTCCGTAGTTATTAAAATAATTGTTGAAGAATTTAAGAATATGCAGAAGCGGCATGGCAAGGAAGTCAAACCAGCCTAAGTCCAGTGATTTATCAAGACTGTGACCTTGTGATTTTAAGACGTCGATGTCCTTGGGACCAACAAAAATGCTATTAACAATTTTTGCTGATTGACCAGGATTGATTGTCAACTGTGGCGAACTTGTAATTGACTCCAGGAAACCCGCCTGATTTTTTTTGACATCAACAGAAGCTATGCTCCCATTCTCAGCCAAAATAGAGCAGATAAAAAACTTGTCGGCAAAACCGGCCCAAAGCACATTGCTGTCAAACTTTTTAGAGGCCTTCTCCACATCGCTGGTTTTGGTAATTTCCAGACTATTTTTTGTAACCAAATATGAACCTGCTGACTCGAAACGACTATCTGATTTCTTGTACTGGGCGGGGTAGGTCATTATATGCTGTATATTTCCTACCAAAGCGGCCTGCGAATTATTGAACACTTGCGTCTCAAGTTTAATGCCATAAGAGTCACCAGTGATTGTATATATCTTTCTTACGGTAAATCCCTGATTGGATACATAGTTAAACGTCAACTGCTGGCTCTCTTTACCATTCAGTTTTAAAGAATCGGCATTCGAAGTAAATATCGTCGATACGGGTAAATTGAATCCTGTGGCCTGAGTAGAATAATTTGAAATATTTGGATCAGCGTCGGCTCCCAATATAACAGGCATGGAAGAAGTAGAGATGTCCTCATTATATTTTTTCAGGGTGAGGCTTTTAAGACTAGCACCTCTGGAAGAAAAAACAGCTGAAAACAGATCTGTTTCCACCCTGACTTCATGCTTATCAGAAAAGGTAGATGAGTTATTGGTAGAAGACGTTACAGAAGACTTTCCGGTACTTGTGGTTGATGCGGAAGTTGTGACCGTTTCCTGTTTCTGTGCAGAAACGTCAACTGTCTGTTTTGGATTTTCTGTCCCGGAATATACAGAAAAAAAATACATTACTGCCGCTGAAAGTACTACTGCCAATAGAGTACGTTTATCCATGAGAGCTCCATAAGAAAATCAGGTCAGGGTAGTGGATCAAAACCACCAGGATGAAAAGGATGGCATTTTATAATCCGATATATTGACAACTTTAAACCTTTACAAAAACCATAACGCAAAAAAGCTTGACGGGAATATTCTGAACAGGAGGGATAAAAACGGCAGGAAGGAGGCAGAATGGGTGAAATCAGCTTCTGATACAACGCAATTAGCAATAAAGAAAGACTCTTTAACATATGTTTGCGCCGATATGCCTGAATGCCTTTTCTAATTCCAGTTCTACACTTTGAAAATCCATCAGGGCTGATTCTCGCCGGGCAATTACATTTAGATCAATAGCCGGTATTAACAGCCTGTGGTGCCTGAATACTTCCCTGACACGGCGTTTAATCTTATTACGGATTACGGCTGAACCAACCTTTTTGCTGGCTGTTATACCAAGCCTTGAAATACCATACTGATTTGGCTGCCAGACAACCAAAAACCCTTTTACTGTAATAGTTGACTTTACATGTTGCAATTTTAAAAAATCAGCACGTTTCCTCAAGCGACATGACTTGGGAAACGTGCTGACAACAATTACAGGAGTAGCCACACTTGATTACTTTGTTGCAATACGAACCGAAAGGCTTTTGCGCCCCTTAGCCCTTCTGCGCTTTATAACAAGCCTGCCATTCTTTGTTGACATCCTTACAAGAAAACCATGTGTTCTTTTGCGAGAAGTGTTGCTTGGTTGAAATGTTCTTTTCATATTCATGCTCCGACATTTTTTTTTCAGGAACTGAATCTTTAATCATAATAGCCCTGTATTGTCAAGCTATTTATTATTTTAAATGGTGTCAGCAGTAACTTAAAATACCTTGAAAAACAAGACATCCTCTGCTAACCTTCTGCAACCAAAATTCAACACTAAAATTAATGAGTTTATTCCTGTAACTTATTGCAATATTAGCATTTAAAGTTATCAACAGGTGTTGAAAATTATGTTGATAACGTTTATTGCTTCAAGCCCTTCTAAATTTTTCTAAATTTGATCATATAATGCCATATAAGAATCCATCATCATCTAAACAAAGAAGAGCTAATATGTTTGAAGTATGGCAACAGGCCTCAGATAATCTGGGAAAAGTGTTTTCTGAAAGAGACTATAATACCTGGATAAAACCGATTCAATATAGTCATCACGATGACAGCACAGTTTTTTTATCTGTGCCCACTTCTTTCTTTAAGGAATGGATTGAAGAGCATTATCAACAAATGCTTGCTGGAGCATTGTCTGTAGCAGCAAACCAAAACTATTCAATCGATATACTTGTTCAGGATAATTTGGACAATGCTGAAAAAATTGAACCAGAAGAACTAATCATCCAGACCCGCCAGGATAATGAAAATCAAAAAAACTGCATAACGAACTCTCAAGTTTCAGAATTAAATCAAAAATATACATTCGATCTATTTGTTAGCGGCTCTGGCAACCAATTTGCGCACGCAGCAGCCATGGCTGTTGCTAATAACCCGGCTGACACATACAATCCACTTTTCATATATGGCGGTGTCGGACTGGGTAAAAGTCATCTACTTAATGCCATAGGCCATACTATCCGAAGCAATTCTCCTAATATTAATCTTTGTTACTGTTCCGCAGAAAAATTCATGTACGAAATGGTAAATGCATTGCGCCAGAAGCGTATGGAGCAATTCAGAGAACGTTTCAGAAAACTCGATGTATTGTTAATCGATGATATACAGTTCATTTCAGGTAAAGTAGGCACACAGGAAGAATTCTTTCACACCTTTAACGCACTTTACGACATGCATAAGCAAATTGTGATTACATCAGATAAATTTCCAAGGGAAATATCTGATTTGGAAGAAAGGCTCAGGTCAAGGTTTGAGTGGGGTTTAATTGCCGATATACAACCACCTGATACTGAAACTAAAATTGCCATTCTTAAAAAGAAATCAGAAATAACAAAAATTTATCTGCCTGATGATGTTGTATACTTTCTTGCTTCCAGTGATACAAGAAACATTCGTGAACTGGAAGGCATGTTGATCAGACTAGGTGCTTACAGTAGTCTTCAAAATGTACCTATTACTCTCGATATGGCTAAAGAAAATCTTAGAGACATTCTGGGAGATAGAAGAAAAGACATTACAGTAGAGATGATACAAAAAATTGTGTCCGAGTACTTTGGCCTTAAACTGTCTGACATGAAATCAAACAAGAGACTAAAAAATATTGTTCAGGCACGTCAGATAGCAATATGGCTAAGCCGGGATATGACTAAAACATCTTATCCTGAAATAGGGCAGAAATTTGGTGGCAAAGACCATTCAACCGTAATATATGCAGCAAAGAAAATTGACCAGGCTATCAAGGAAGATTCTAAGACCGCTAATATTATTGATGAAATCAAACATATTCTTTTAAAATAGTAACAACATGTTTATAACAGTACAACTATTGTGGATAACTCTTGAGGTGTTGATAAACTGGTATGTTTCAAATAAACGACCAACATAAGAAATCATCTGAAAGCTATTAAAAAACAGACTGTTAAAAAGTTATCAACATATTCACTTGTATAATAAGAACTACAAGGATTTAAAATAATAATAAAAGATATTATTAAGGAGCGATGAATGGAATTCAGAATCGATAAGGAAGTGTTCCTGAAAGCATTGCAAAAAATCCAGGGTATTGTAGAAAAACGCACTTCAATGCCTATTCTTTCAAATGTCTTACTTGAAGCAAATGAATCTGCTCTACATATTACTGCTACCGATCTGGAAGTAGGCATGAAAAGCCAATATCCTGCAGATGTAACAAAAACAGGTAAAATTACAGTTTCTGCCAAGAAGCTTTACGAAATAGTAAAAGAATTGCCCAACCAGGAAATTCAATTTTTAACCAAGGAAAATGACTGGGTAGAAATCAAATGCGGAAAAGTACACTTTAATATCGTTGGCCTTTCTTCTGATGAATTTCCATATTTTCCTGTCGTAAAAGAAGAAAACCTGTTTGAGATTGAAAGTAGCCTGTTAAAAGAAATGATTGAAAAAACATCTTATGCAATCTGCAATGATGATACTAAATATAATCTCAATGGATTGTTCGCAAAAGTTGAAACAAATGATAAAAACGAGCAGTGCCTAAAAATGGTCTCTACTGATGGACATCGTCTTTCCATAGCAAACGGAAAAATGTCTGGAACTGTTGGTACAGAGCTTTTCAAGGGAGTAATACTTCCCAAAAAAGGCATTTATGAATTGAAAAAAATTACTGATGAAGACGATGGAAAATTATTGTTCGGATTTATGGATAACAGTGCGGTAATTAAACGCGGTGACTCATATATGGTCATGCGACTTGTTGATGGCGATTTTCCTGATTATAACCGCGTAATACCCACATCAAACGACAAGATAGTAAAAGTAAACAAAGAAATATTTACCCATGCTGTAAGGCGTATGGCAATTCTTTCCAGCGAAAAATTCAAAGGCATCATGCTGGAAATATCGGGTGCAAGTATAAAAATTTCGTCCAGCAATCCTGAGCTTGGAGACGCAATGGAAGAAATAGATGTCATCTACAATGGAGAACCGATGGCAGTAAGATTTAATGCAAAATATCTGCTTGATGTGCTTGCTGTAACAGAGACTGAATCAGTTGAAATGAAGTTTAAAGATGAACTTTCACCGTCAATAATATCACCAGAGGCCTCAGACAGCTTTTTAGCTGTTATTATGCCAATGAGACTGTAATATTTAAATGCGTATTCGCAAAATATCAATTTCTGGTTTTAGAAATTTAAAGCAAATAAGCATACAGCCAGGCAGTCATTTTAACCTGATTTATGGATTAAATGGGCAGGGAAAAACCAATTTTCTTGAATCACTTTACATACTGGGGAATCCAAGGTCCTTCCGACAAGTAAGATCTCAGGATATGATTGCTCACGAAGAAACACGTTCCATAGTTAATGGACATGTAGAAACGGGCCATGTTGATAATAAAATAAAACTGTTGATTGAAAACTGTGGCAGAAAAGTAGAACTGAACGGTAAGCATATAAAGAAAGCTTCAGAATTACATGGTGTGCTTAATACAATCGTATTTTCACCTGATGATACATACATGATCAAGGGTACACCGGAAGCGCGAAGACGTTATCTGGACAGGGTAGTATACACAGGCGATATTGGATATTTGTTTTGCTGGCATGCCTACAGCAGAATTCTTAAACAGAGAAACGCACTTTTAAAAAGCAGTGATAAATCCGGTTTGGATACATGGACAGAAAAACTTGCTGAAACAGGTGCTGAAGTAATCAAGCGTAGATTGATTTATGTTGAAAAACTTAACAAAATATTATCCTGTCAATATAGAACAATATCCGGAAAAGAGTATGAAATTGCTGAGATTGCATATAAACCGGAAGGTATATCCAAAGATGATATTTCTGAAATAAGAATGGAGTTGCTGGAATTAATCTTCAGAAATCGTAATAAAGATGAAAAATATGGAACTACTTCAATTGGCCCACATCGAGACGATCTTATCTTCAACCTGAACGGTTGTTCTCTTAAGTCTTTTGGATCCCAGGGACAGCATAAAAGCTTTGTTTTGGCTTTAAAAATGGCTGAGATTGATCACTTGGCTTCAGTCTTTGATGAACCGCCGGTTTTTTTGATTGATGACTTTAGTTCTGAGTTAGATATTGAAAGAAAAAGTAACCTTATTGAATTTTTAAAAAAAAGGGATTTGCAAACGTTTATTACTACAACGGACCACACTGACATCTGTTTTGAAGATAATGAAAATTGCGCCGTGTTTCACGTGGAACACGGCAATCTGACGTTTAAGGGATGATAAAATAATGAGTGAAAATGAAATGGCTCAAACCATAACAGAAGAATACGGTGCTGATAATATAAAAATACTGGAAGGACTTTCTGCAGTAAGGAAAAGACCAGCTATGTATATTGGCTCTACATCCAGTGCCGGATTACACCACCTGGTATACGAGATAGTAGACAACTCAATAGATGAGGCACTTGCAGGACACTGCGATAATGTTAATGTCACCATAAATTCTGACGGTTCTGTAACGGTTGTAGATAATGGCCGCGGTATACCTACAGATATTCATCCTACAGAAGGTAGGTCAGCAGCAGAAGTAGTTCTTACGGTGCTTCACGCGGGTGGAAAATTTGACAATGACTCCTATAAGGTTTCCGGCGGATTGCACGGGGTTGGGGTTTCCGTTGTTAACGCCTTGTCAAAGTGGCTTGAGTTGGAAATAAGAAGGGATGGAAAAGTCTTCAGACAATCATACAGGCGCGGCGATCCAGTTACAGCACTGAATGTAGTTGGAGAAACTAAAAAGCGCGGCACAAAAATCACTTTTATGCCGGATGAAGAGATATTTGAAACCACAGAATATTCATTTGATATTCTTTCGCAGCGTTTGAGGGAACTGGCATTTCTAAATGCCGGTGTACGCATCATAATCAAGGATGAGCGTGTTGATAACAAGTCACACGAATTCTATTATGAAGGCGGTATCAATTCATTTGTTGAATATCTTAATCGGAATAAGACCCCTTTGAATGCCAAGCCGATCTATTTCAAGGGAGAAAAAGGCGGCGTGGAAATGGAAGTTTCCATGCAGTACAACGATTCTTATGACGAAAAAATCTTCAGTTTTGCCAACAATATAAACACACATGAAGGTGGCACACATCTAGCCGGATTCAAGGCAGCGCTTACGCGCACAATGAACAATTACACAGCTGCAAATAATCTTTTGAAAAATTCAAAGGTAACTGTATCCGGTGATGATTTGCGCGAAGGGCTGACTTGTGTAATCTCGGTAAAAATCCCTCAACCGCAGTTTGAGGGACAGACCAAGACCAAGCTTGGTAACTCGGAAGTCAAGGGTTACGTTGAAACCTTGATGAATGAAAAACTTGCCCAGTTTTTGGAAGAGAACCCGCAGGTTGCCAAGCGTATTCTTGAAAAATCCATCGATGCGGCAAGAGCCCGTGAAGCTGCAAGGAAAGCGAGAGACCTGACCCGCCGCAAAGGCGCCCTTGATATGGGAGGGTTACCTGGAAAACTGGCAGACTGCCAGGAAAAAGATCCTGCATTATGTGAATTGTATCTGGTCGAGGGTGATTCTGCAGGTGGCTCTGCCAAGCAGGGACGTGATCGCAAGTTCCAGGCGATATTGCCGTTGAAGGGTAAAATTCTCAATGTTGAGAAGGCACGCTTCGATAAGATGATTTCATCCCAGGAAATCCGCACACTGATCACCGCTTTGGGCACAGGCATTGGCAAGGATGATTTTGATATTGCCAAACTGCGTTACGGCCGCATCATTGTCATGACAGACGCCGACGTCGACGGCTCACATATCCTGACGCTGCTGTTGACATTCTTTTACAGGAATATGCGTGAATTAATTGAACGTGGCCATATGTATATTGCGCAGCCGCCTCTTTATAAAGTTAAGAGGGGAAAAAAGGAGATGTACCTGCGCAATGAAGCAGCGCTTCAGAACTTTCTTCTGGAAGAGGGGGCGGAAGAGCTGACACTTCATCTTGAAAAAGGTGACCGGATTTATATAGGCAAGCAGATTATTCCGGTTATTCGTCAATTTATTGATAACCGTGCGATTTTTGACAAGGTTGTCAAGAAAGGTATTGCTGCAGAATTGCTTTCAATTATGGTGCGCAGCAATATTCCGGCTGGGCTGGAAGAGCTTTCACAGATTGAACCTTTCCTGCCAAAGATGAAGGAGTTGTCCCCCGGTTCCGAATACTACCTTGAAGATGACAGGATCGTATTTTATATCGGAAATATAAGGGCCATTATTGACCAACAGATACTGGGAGTGCTTTCAACACATGAATATGAGCTGCTGTATGAAAATCATTGCCGGATCGTAGAGACAATGGCTGACGGCAAGGCCAGGGTTGAGCATGACGGAGGCAAGATTTTGCTTGAGACGGCTAATCATGAAGAACTCCTGGCGTTCTTTCTTGAAAATGCCAAGAAAGGCTTGGCCATCCAGCGTTATAAAGGTCTGGGTGAAATGAACCCAGATCAGCTTTGGGAAACCACAATGAATCCGGAGAACAGGGTGTTATTGCAAGTGAAGATTGAAGACCTGGTGGAAGCTGACGAGATATTCACCATTCTGATGGGGGATCAGGTAGAGCCAAGACGTGAGTTCATCGAGATGAACGCCTTGAATGTTGTCAATCTGGATATCTGACAACCAGCATTATACAACAGACTATGTACTAATAATTGCTACATCTGGAAACCCAAGTAACAGATAGACAAATTATTAGTGATTTGAGGAACCAATGATCAACACGGTAAACGACAAGATAGCGGTCAATATAGAAGATGAAATGAAGCGGTCCTATATGGACTATGCCATGTCGGTAATTATCGGCAGGGCGCTACCAGATGTGCGTGACGGACTAAAGCCGGTTCACCGGCGTTGCCTGTACGCCATGTATGATATGGGCAACGACTATAACAAGCCCTACAAAAAATCTGCCCGTGTGGTTGGTGATGTGATTGGCAAGTATCATCCCCATGGTGATACGGCAGCATACGATACAATCGTACGCATGGCCCAGGATTTTTCGCTCCGCTATATGCTGGTGGATGGCCAGGGTAACTTTGGCTCTGTTGACGGCGATTCTCCTGCCGCCATGCGTTATACAGAAATCAGGCTCAGGCAGTTGGCTCATGAGTTGTTGACGGATCTGGATAAAGAAACCGTCAACATGACTCCCAACTACAACGATGAGATGCTGGAGCCGACAGTACTCCCCTCAAAGTTTCCCAACCTGCTTGTCAATGGTTCCACCGGTATTGCGGTTGGTATGGCGACAAACATGCCACCTCACAACCTTGTTGAAGTAATCGACGGCTTGATAGCCTTGATCGATAATCCTCAACTCGGTGATGATGAACTGATGGAGCTTGTCCCTGGGCCGGACTTCCCAACTGGTGCTTTGATATACGGCCGTCAGGGCATTAAGGACGCGTACGCCACAGGCCGAGGAATCATTCAAATCCGTGCCAAGGCCCACATTGAAACTCATAAAAAATCTGAACGTCAGTCTATCATTGTTACCGAACTACCTTACCAGGTTAACAAGGCGCGTTTGATTGAAAAGATTGCCGAGCTGGTAAAAGAAAAAAAGGTTGAGGGCATTACTGAAATACGGGATGAATCTGACCGTGAAGGCATGCGCATCGTCATTGAGGTCAAGCGTGACGAAAATGCCGAAGTGCTGTTAAACCAGCTCTATAAACTGTCGCAACTGCAGACTTCATTTGGCATCATCATGCTGGCAATTGTACATAACAGGCCGAAGGTGCTCACATTACGCGAGGTAATGACCTGTTTTGTCGAGCACCGGTGCGAGGTAGTCACTCGGCGTACCAATTTTGAACTGAAAAAAGCACTGGCACGTGCCCACATACTGGAAGGTCTTAAGGTCGCACTGGATTGGCTGGATGCTGTGATCGAACTGATCCGCAACTCCAAAACACCGCCCGAAGCCAAACAGGGACTGATGGACGGCAAGTTTGCCGATGCGGAATACCTGAAGCTGCTCGATCTTCCAAGACCGGCAGGATATGAAAACGGAGTGCAACTGTCTGAAATACAGGCGCAGGCGATACTGGAAATGCGTTTGCAACGGTTGACAGGTTTGGAGCGTGACAAGATTATTGCGGAATACGAAGAGATTCTTAAATTGATCGCACGTCTGCGTGAAATTCTTGCCTCGGATACAGAAATACTGAAAATTATCGTGAGCGAGTTGACAGAAATCAAGGAAAAGTTCGGCGACAAGCGCCGTTCAGAAATCGTTGACAAGTCCGCTGATATTTCACTGGAAGACACTATTGAAGATGAAGAGATGGTGGTGACCATCTCCCACACTGGATATATCAAGCGCAGCGCCGTTGACCTGTACCGTTCCCAGCGCAGGGGAGGCAAGGGTAAGACCGGCATGAAGACCAGGGATGAGGATTTCGTTGAACAACTGTTCATCGCTTCGACCAAGGATTATCTGCTCTGCTTTACCGACGCAGGGCGCATGTACTGGCTGAAGGTATATGAAATCCCGGAGGGAAGCCGTACAACCAAAGGCAAGGCGGTTGTCAACCTGGTCAACGTCAGTGCCGGGGAGAAGATCACAACGATTTTGCCGGTCAAGGAATTCAGTGAAGATACATATCTGCTCATGGCCACCCGCAACGGAGTAGTCAAGAAAACTCCGCTGGTGGAGTATTCCAATGTGCGCTCCGGCGGTATTATCGCCGTAAAGTTGGACGATGGCGATAAAGTGATTGGTGTTGCCCTGACCGATGGTAAAAAGGATGTATTCTTGGCCACCCGCAATGGTAAAGCTATCCGCTTCAATGAAGATGATGCCCGTCCTATGGGACGCGTAACCAGGGGTGTGCGCGGCATGATGCTTAACGAGGATGACAGCGTCATCAGCATGGAAATAGTTGATAACGAGGTTCAGGGGTCGACCATATTTACCGTCTGTGAAAACGGTTATGGCAAACGCACCGATCTGGATGAGTATCGCGACCAGAGCCGTGGCGGCAAAGGTATCATCACCATCAAGACAACTGACCGGAATGGCAGTGTTGTCAACGTGATGCAGGTAGGCGATGATAACGATTTGATGGTAATCACAGATCAGGGGAAAATTCTCAGGGTGCCTGTTTCCGGGTTTTCAGTAATCGGTCGCAACACCCAGGGTGTAAAACTGATTAGCACTGAGGATAAGGAAAAGGTTGTGGCTGTAGCGCGACTGGCAGAAAAAGAAGATGAAGGCGAAGAGGAGGAGAGCCAGAGTTAAGAAATCATGTTTTGGGCCTGGATCAATAACATGATCTCAATCCTTAAGCTTAACCTGCTTTAAAGCATGGCCAGACCATACAAAATTGACAGAACATTGCGCGAACGTCGGCGCATCATCCGCTTGCTGGACTACCTCAAGCGAGATGATTTAACCACAGACCAGATGGAGCGTATTGGCAAACGCCTCCAGAAATCCGGCAGGAGTGCCCTGCGCCCACTGGTGCGCAAACTCTGGAAGGAAAATAACGGTACGGCCATATATAGATATACCTGCATGCTGGACTTCTTTGATGACTCCAACTGGCTTGAGCAACTGGTACAGATAACGCTCAAGCGGACTGATTTGGAGGAAGATGCCCGTCTGGCGCTCCTGGATGCATTACAGGACTACGGCGTCGATGTTACAGTTCCCCCTTTTGCAAAAATGACCGGCTACGGTGCCAGCTCAATAGAAGGTTTCATACTGGAATGCCTTGACGATGGCGAACGAGGTATGGTGCGTTTTATGGATATGTTCATTGATGCAGATGACATGGTCAGGGAGCGCATGGTCAATCGGCTGTGTGAATACAGATCTGAGCCAGCAATAGATCTTCTGGAGGTGCTGCTTACATTTGAGAGCCGTCAGGTGTTCAGGGAAGTGGTCAAGGCGCTGGGCCGCATAAAAAATCAACGTGCTGTTAAAGCGCTTGAAAAGGCGCTTAAATCATGTGTGCCGGAAGATATGGAAATGATCCGGCGCAGTCTTAGGCGCCTAGCATTCATGGGCGTCAAGGAGGAGCCGGAAGCTGTCGGTCTTACAGCACCTACGGATTTTTATCATATCCAGGTAGGCCCGTTGGATCTGTACGGGTCACGCACGCAACTATTTTCCTGGAAGCTTGAGGACGCAACTTTCGGCGCACTGGTGATGTTGCTGAATGAAGTCGATGGTGTTGTAAACGCGTTGAGTTATCGCATGCAGTCAGAAGCGGACTACAATGCAGTACTGCGCGAAGTGGTTGCAGGGGAGTTGCTGGAACAGGTCAGTCTTGATTATGCCATGTGTGTGCTTGGCGATGCCATTTATCACAGTCGGGAAAAAGGGCTCTATCTGCCACCTGATTTGTATGTGGACCTGCGCATATTCGATCCTGAACTGCTCAGGATAAAAGACTACATACCCGGTTTCAGCAAGGAACAGCTGGACAGTATCGTTGAACAGATACCTGCCTACATTCCGGAAAGCAGTGAATTGCTGGATAATCCCTGTCTTGAGGGTTGGCAGCTTTCCGAAACGCTGATCTATGATATTGCCGAAAAGCTGGGCAATCTCAGATATGATGATTTGCATCAGGATAATAAGAATGAATTGCTGGAAGTTGAAATAGACCGCATCTGTTCGGAGCTGATCATACCTCGTAGAGGAGATCTGATCAGGCGGCTTTTACTCTCAGCGGACTATATGCAGCAAACCGGACATGAAAACTCTACGGTACAGCGTTCTATCGCGACGGCGCTGAGTCTTGCCGGAGAATTCATCCTGCCGAAATCACATCCATTTATTAGGCGACTGATAATAGACAGCATTTTTGTTGCACAACAGGCTCTGGCAGAAGGGTATGACCTGCGACTTGAGGAGGGGCGCTATGACGATGAAGAATGAAAAAATTGCGGTCATCGGCGGCGGCAGTTGGGGGACAGCGCTCGCTGACCTGCTGGCCCGCAACGGGAACATCACAACGTTATGGATATATGAAGCAGAAATAGCCAACGAAATAAAGGCGAAAAGGCAGAATCAGGTATATCTCAACGGGGTGACACTGTGTGAGGCACTAAATTATACAAGTAATCTGCAAGAAGCCTTGGAAGGCAGTACCATGGTGTTGCTGGTGACTCCGGTGCAGGTCATGAGGAGTGTGCTGGCGCAGGCCAAGCCCTACATCGGTAAGGATACGGTGGTTGTCAATGCGTCCAAAGGTATCGAACTGGACAGCCTTAAGACGGTATCACAGGTATGTGCAGAGATACTGGGAGAAGACATACTGAAACGCTATGTGGCCCTTTCTGGACCGACTTTTGCGCGTGAAGTGGCAGAACATCTGCCGACGCTGATACTGGCCGCTTCGCAGGATGAGGAGTGTGCCAGACGAGTCCAGGCGGTTATCAGCAACCAGACGTTCAGGGCCTATACCAATTCGGACTATATTGGTGCGGAGCTGGGTGGTGCTATCAAGAATGTCATCGCTATTGCCGCCGGTATTTGCGACGGCTTGGGGTTCGGGCACAATGCCCGTGCGGCCCTTATAACCAGAGGGCTGGCTGAGATGAAACGGCTTGGCAGGGCCATGGGGGCAGAAGCGGCAACCTTTTCAGGTTTAGCCGGCATGGGTGACCTGGTGCTGACCTGTACGGGTGATCTGTCCCGTAACCGCACAGTTGGCTTCAAGTTGGGCCAAGGGATGACGCTCTCCCAGATACTCTCTGAAATGCGCATGGTTGCCGAAGGTGTCAAGTCTGCAGAATCGGTCTACCGGCTGTCCTGCAAGCTGGGTGTAGAGATGCCAATCGTCGAAAAGGTTTTCCAGATTTTGCACGAGGACAAACCTGCCCGCGAGGCGGTAACGGAGTTGATGGCCCGTGAACTGAAACCGGAGGCCTGACCGGTTCGCTGGCTATTTGTAAAGTGTGCCAGACACAATTGATACACTATTATTCCAGGAGCAATTATGCGCATAGGACATGGATATGATGTTCACAAGGTGGTAGAAGGGCGCAAAATGATTATTGGCGGGGTGGATATTCCCTATGACAAGGGACTGTTGGGGCACTCCGATGCTGATGTGCTTTTGCATGCCGTCTCGGATGCAATACTTGGGGCTATTGCAGAAGGGGACATTGGCAAGCACTTTCCTGACACAGACCCTGTCTATAAAGGGGCTGACAGCATGAAGTTGCTGGAGCATGTGGTCAGGCTGATGGGCGAACGGGGTTACAGTTTAGGGAATCTGGATGCGACGATAATTGCTCAGCAGCCCAAGATGGCCCCGTATATCCAGCAGATGAGGCAAAATATTGCTAATGTTATGAACGCAGCCATTGAGCAGATCAATGTCAAGGCGACCACAGAAGAGGGGCTGGGCTTTACCGGCAGAGAAGAAGGCATTTCCACCCATGCGGTTGTGCTGTTGATTAGATGTTAAATAGCTGATACAACTTGGCTACAAATTTGGCTGCTGCTATAAATACAAAAAGGCCATCCTCTACGGGACGGCCTTTTTGTATGCATACACACTTCAACTTCCTTTATCGTGGCACTTGGTCTCGTCCAGGCCAGTACCTGAGGAAACGCTCAAGTGGCGATCATACGTTGCGGAAATCAGTCGGATGTTTCATGTGCTCTTCGATCTTCGTGATTACCTTCTCGAGTTGGGCCACTTTTTTCTCCAATGCATCAATACGGGCTACAAGCTGGTTTTTTTCTTCCATCAGTTGCGCAATGATCTGTTCGCTCATAATAACACCTCTTTCTGTAGGATATCGGAGAGCATCTCCCCAGGCTCTGCAGGCCTGAATTTGAGTATATTATATCACTGTTTTTTAAATGCACATCTCAGACAGAAAAATATCTGCTTCATTGTAACGTGCCTGGTTTACAATCCTTTTTTTACAAGCTCCTCGACCAATTTCTTTTGCTCAACATTCAAAGATTCAGGCACATGGATGTTGATCTTCACATAAAGGTCGCCTTTTGTATTAGAGGAGAGTGTCTTGATGCCGCAACCTTTGAGCCTGATCTTTGTACCAGGCTGAATACCGGGCGGCACTTTGATACGTCTGTTACCTTCCAGGGTAGGTACATCCAGGGATATACCCAAACAGGCCCCTGTGAATGGAATGTAACGCTCTAAAAAAAGATCTCCGCCTTCTCTTGTAAACACCGGGTCTGGAAGTACGCGCACAATCAAATAGAGATCACCGGATTGGCCACCCCCATCACCAGCAGCCCCTTTACCGGCTATGCGGATACGGCTGCCGTTGTCAACACCAGCGGGGATACGGACTTTTAGCTCCTCGCGCACGCCACTACGCCGAAAGGCAATTACTTTTTCACAACCCTGTGCGGCGTCCCGAAAACTGATATCGGTTTCCATTTCATGGTCAGCGCCCTTGCGCGGTCCGGATTTGAATGGGTTACACCCACCTTTGCCAAAGCCAAAAAGCCGTGAGAAGATGTCTTCGCCATCTCCCATGCCCATATCCTTGAAGGTTCCGCCAAAGTCAAAATTACGGAAAATATCTTCCTGGGTGTACTGTTTGTGAAAGCCGCTGGAACCAAAGGTGTCATATTCCTCCTTCTTTTTAGGGTCGGACAGTACGGCATAGGCCTCATTCAACTCCTTGAATTTGTCTTCCGCAGACTTGTCGCCTGGGTTGCGGTCAGGGTGGTACTTAACCGCTAGTTTGCGGAAGGCCTTTTTGATGTCTTCTGGCGAAGCGCTTTTGTCGACACCAAGCACCTTGTAATAATCGGTCTGAGCCATTATAACGTCCTTTCTGGCAGCAAATATATTAAAGAATTATTGAGTAAAAATGTATTGCTGCTGAACTGATTCAGCAGCATTGATAAAGAGTAAACATTGATGATAATACTGTCAATGCGGATAGTGTCAGCAAGTTGAGTTCTTGACGCTTGGATGAATCAAGCGTAATTTATGCTGACTAATAAAAACAGGGGAGGAGCTATGATGCAGCTTAAAAGAATACTTGCCACTTGTATTGTCTTGTTAATCAGCCTGTCTGTAATGCCGGCTTTTGCCAAATCATTCCCGCAGGATAACCTGACAGCGCTAACGTCAACCGAGATAAGTGAAGATGTTGAGGGCAAGGAAAAAGTGGAGAAATATTACAGCTTCAAGGCTGGCCCGGGTAAAGTGGTCATGACGGTAGACATGCAGACCAACAGCGGCACCATGATTGATTTTGATTTTTATATCATGGACGCCAAATGGAAAAACAAGACCGGTTTCTTTGACGTGCTGGGGAATTCCATTAACAAACGCACGGTAAAAGAGCTTAAACTGAATAAAGAGCAGAAACTGATCCTGAAGATCGTGACCAAGCCTTCATGGGGCTCGGGAAGTTACAGGGTTAAGCTGGAAGGTGCAGTCAAACTGTCCAACCAGTAAAGTATTAATTATCATTTGGTAAACGGCGGGTAACATGAAAAAAGCCATTATAATCGGTGGCGGAATATCAGGCTTGTCCATGGCCTGGCTGCTGCGCGAAAAAGCCGCTGCCGCGGGTTTAAAGCTTCAGGTTGAATTGCTGGAAAGAGAGAGCCAGGCTGGCGGCAAGATGCGAAGTATCCATGCACAGGGATACACCTGTGAATGGGGTCCGAACGGCTTTCTGGACAGCAAGCCGCAGACCCTGGAACTGTGCGGCCGGATGGGCATCGCAGACAGCCTGATGCGCAGCAATGACAACGCCCGCAAACGGTTCATCTATTCCGGTGGTGAACTGCACAGATTGCCGGAGAATGCCCTTTCTTTCTTCCGCAGTCGGCTGATCTCGTGGCCGGGCAAGCTACGTCTAGCCATGGAACCTACCCCGTTTATCAAGGCCGCTCCAGTGTGGATAGATGAGACACTGGCTGATTTTGGCCGGCGCAGGCTGGGGCGCGAAGCGTTAGAGAAGCTGATCGCCCCGATGGTATCCGGCGTCTTCGCCGGCGATCCGGAAACCATGTCACTGGTATCCTGCTTCCCGCGTATCGCAGAGCTGGAGCGGGAATACGGCGGGCTGGTACGGGCCATGTTCCGCTTGGCAGGCCAAAAGCGCAAGGAGCGGGCTGCCGGCAAGGTGGTCTCCGGTGCTGCCGGACCGGGCGGTGTCCTGACATCATTTCCTGAGGGGATACAGTTTTTGACAGATGTCTTGACAGCGCAGCTTGGTGAAGCCGTAAAGTGTGGCAAGCAGGCGGTAATGCTGAAAAAGGGCCAGAGCGCTGCATGGCATGTGCAATGTGCCGATGGCAGTGAATATGGTGCCGACTACGTTGTTGTCGCGGCGCCGGCATTTTCTGCGGCAGAGCTGCTTGGCGGAATAGATACGCGCTTTTCCGAAATGCTGGGAGCCATTTGTTATTCCTCGCTCACGGTTGTCTGTTGCGGATATGCACGTGAAGCCGTGTCCAATCCCCTTGACGGTTTCGGCTACCTGATTCCTAAAGGTGAGGGGCGCAGCACCCTGGGGACGCTGTGGGATTCCAGCATGTTTGATAACCGGGCGCCAGCTGGCAAGGTGCTGCTGCGCAGTATGATCGGCGGAGCCTGTTTCCCGCAATATATCAACATGGATGATTCAGAGTTGCTGGCCCTCGTCCGATCTGACCTTGAACAGGTGCTTGGCATAACAGCCGAACCGCAATTTGTGCGCATATTCAGGCATCCACAGGCAATACCCCAGTACACCGTTGGCCACGGAGCGCGACTGGATGCGCTGGAAACCCTCCTGCATGATTATCCCGGTCTGGTGCTGACCGGGAACGCCTACCGCGGTGTGGGACTGAATGACTGTGTGGCGGCGTCAGAACGGGCAGCAAACACCGTAATAGATAAAATGACCGGAAAACAAAACCTTCCGTAAATTTTCTCTTGACATGGGCGGGCAGCTTGATTATAGTCCATAACTCTTTTAAAAATGATGGATATGGAGATGCTTATGTACGCAGTTATCAAGACCGGTGGCAAACAATATAAAGTCAGCGAGGGCGAGTTCCTCAGGGTTGAAAAGCTTGAAGGGGCTGTGGGCGACAGCATTGAGTTTGCCGAAGTCCTGATGATCGGCGGCGAGAAAACAGTGGTAGGTGCACCGACTGTTGCCGGGGCCAAGGTTACGGCCAGCATCGCAACCCAGGCCAGAGACAAGAAGATCCTTGTCTTCAAGTCCAAGCGTCGCAAAGGTACACGTAAACTGCGTGGTCACCGCCAGTACAAGACTGTTCTCAAGATTGAAAAGATCAGCGCATAATTAAAATTTTTCCGAGGAGCAAAGGAAATGGCACATAAAAAAGGTGTAGGTAGTTCCAGAAACGGTAGAGATTCTGACGGCCAGAGGCTTGGCTGTAAAAAATTCGGCGGCGAAACCGTCAAGGCCGGTAACATTATCTATCGTCAGCGCGGCACACAGATCCACCCCGGCAATAATGTTGGTTGCGGCAAGGATTACACTCTGTTCGCACTGATTGATGGTATCGTCCAGTTTGAGCGTATGGGCCGTGACCGTAAAAAGGTTTCCGTATACCCCAACTAAACCAATTTGTAACAGTAAGCGTAAAAAAGCCCGTCAGGCATATCTGACGGGCTTTTTTGTTTTCAGGATATGCGCATTGCCACGGCATTGAAGCATAACCGTATTAATCTGCTATACTTTAACGGCAGACGGCAGACTGATCAACGGAGTACAACCTTGCAGACGAACGGCAATAATTCAAACTTAATCAAGATTCTCGTCATTGATGATGAAAAGGCGATCCGCAAAAGCTTTGTCTTCTATTTTGAAGATGCGGGACATCAGGTGTTTGAAGCCGCCAATGGCCGTGACGGCCTGGATATCTTTGAACGGGTGAAACCGCACATTGTCTTCACCGACTTGCGTATGCCAGTGATGGATGGCTACGAGTTCCTGCGTCAGGCCTATGTCATGCGGCCTGAAACCCCCATAATAGTTGTTTCCGGCATAGGTGTTGTGGCCGATGCCATCAAGGCGGTCAAGCTGGGGGCCTGGGACTTTATCACTAAGCCGCTGCATGCCATGGGGGAGCTGGATGTCGTTGTCAAACGCGCAATAGAGGCCATCGAGCTGCGCAGAGAGGTTTCCGCGCTACGGGAACAGCTCCTTGAGGTTGAGCTGGGCAACGAACCGGCTTTCAGGGCAATTGTAACCAGCGATGAAAAAATGGTTAGGATTTTTCATTATCTGGAAGCCGTAGCGCCAACTGCACAGCCTTTGCTGATTACCGGCGAGACCGGCACGGGCAAGGAACTGGTTGCACGCGCAGCCCATGATGTCAGCAGGCGCAAGGGCGCTTTTATTGCCGTAAATGTCAGCGGAGTAGATGATAATGTATTTTCTGACACATTATTCGGTCATGTCAGGGGTGCCTTTACCGGTGCTGACCGCCACCGGGAAGGGATGATTGCCCAAGCTGAAGCAGGGACTCTATTTCTGGACGAGATCGGCGATCTGGGCAATGCTTCTCAGGTCAAGCTGCTGCGCCTGATCCAGGAAAAAGAATACATGCCGCTGGGGGCGGATAAGTCGCAGGCTACAACCTGCAGGATAATTGCCGCTACTAATCGTGATCTGAGGAAGATGGTAGATTCAGGTGATTTTAGGCAGGATCTCTACTACCGGCTGAACGGGCATCATGTCCATATTCCACCGCTGCGGGAACGCAAGGGGGACCTGGGCCTTTTGCTGGAGCATTTTGTTGAGGAAGCCGCACAATCCATGGAAAAGAAAACGCCGCCCATTCCTCCCGAACTTGGTCGCTACCTTGAGTCGTATGACTTCCCCGGCAATGTCAGAGAGTTGAAGTCGATGGTTTATGATGCCGTGGCTTTGAATAGCCGCGGGGCCTTGTGCAAGGATGCCTTTGTCAGCAAGATGGGTAAAGGCGGCACCTGTGAACAGCATGAGCATGAATACACATATCCCGTTGTTTCCTCTGACGGAAATGATGAGCGCCTGCCTACGCTGAAAGAGGCGGAAGATGAGCTGATCAGGCGGGCTATGCAGCGTGCCGGCGGAAACCAGGGGGTGGCGGCACGTTATCTGGGGATTACCCGGCAGGGACTGAACAAGATCCTCAACCGCGATAAAACGCTCCTGACAGGCAAATAGATTTACCCCCTGTCAACAATGTTGCAGGGTAAATTTGTTGCTAACTATAACTGTCAGCAATGATTGAGTTATTATGATTTTGGCCTCAATACTGTAAACAATGTTGACAACCCTAACAAACATGCGGCCTTTTTAATTGGCTGATTTAATTGGTTAAAATGCGCAGCCTCTTTTGGGCACGTTTCCTGTAGATGTCTATGAAAACCAAGCGAAATGAGATCTGGTTTAACTGACATAACAGGGGTCAGACAAAGGAGGCTATCATGTTCAAGCATCTGAGTATCGGCAAGAAATTAATAGGCGGTTTCATCACAGTAGCGTTTATTGCCGGCATCATCGGCATGATCGGCATCAGCAAGATCAGGACGATCGGCGAAGCGGATACCATGCTTTATGAGAAGATTACCGTGCCGACCGCCCAACTGCTGAAGATTTCCACCAGTTTTCAGATGATCAGGGTGCATGTCCTGTATGTCTTACGTTCAGCGACTATTGCTGAAAAGGAGAAGCATGCTACAGCTATCCATGGGCTGCAGGAGGTGATTAACAAGGAAGCCGAGCTTTACAAAAAAACCATCCTGACCGATGAGGGCAGAAAACTGTTCGCAGAGTTTGAGTCGGAAAGAACAAGCTATTACACAACACTGTCCAAGCTGTTGCAAAGTGCTCTGGCCGGTCGCGAAGATGAAGTACAGGCTATTATGGCAAGCGGGGAACTGGCCAAGATTGGTGCTGCCTTCGATAAAACGATCAACAAAACAGTCGATATCAAGGTAAAGGTGGGACAGGAAACTGCGAAAAGCAACCAATCCATCATCAAGGGTGCAACAGTGATGATGATCAGCTTTGCCGCTGCTGGTGTGGCCCTGGCAATCACCTTGGGGTTGTATATTTCACGCGGCGTGACACGTCCGCTGGGTGAAGGCGTCGATGTTGCAAAACGTCTGGCCGAAGGTGATTTGACTGTGGATGTAAAGGTTGAAAGTAGGGATGAAACCGGCCAGCTGATGGAGGCCATGCAGACAATGGTTCACAACCTGCGGGATATGATTACCAGTACGGTTGATATCTCCACCAGCATTGCTTCTGCCTCCAACCAGTTGCAGTCCACTGCACAGCAGATTGCCACCGGAGCGGAAGAGGTGGCTGCCCAGACCAGTACGGTTGCCACAGCCAGCGAAGAGATGGCGGCGACCTCAAGCGATATCGCCAGGAACTGCACCATGGCAGCTGATGCATCCCAGCAGTCTGCCGATGCCGCCCATGCCGGAGCTAATGTGGTACAGGAGACCATCAACGGTATGAACATCATTGCTGAAAAGGTGCGTCAGACATCTGTAACCATCGAGGCGCTGGGGTCGCGTTCAGAAGAGATCGGCGATATCGTCGGCACGATCGAGGACATAGCCGACCAGACCAACCTGCTGGCGCTGAACGCTGCCATTGAAGCCGCCCGGGCCGGTGAACAGGGACGTGGTTTTGCGGTGGTTGCGGATGAGGTCAGGGCGTTGGCGGAAAGGACTACCAAGGCGACCAAAGAGATCGGTGCCATGATCAAGGCTATTCAAAATGAAACCAAGGTGGCGGTGAAGGCCATGGAAGAAGGGGTGACCGAGGTTGAGAAGGGGGCGGAATCCTCGCAGAAATCGGGTAAGGCCCTGAATGAGATACTGGAAAGGATCGGAGAGGTGTCCACCCAGGTTAGCCAGATTGCCACAGCAGCCGAAGAGCAGACCGCCACAACCAACGAGGTAACCTCTAACGTCCACCAGATCACCGACGTAGTGCACCAGACCGCCAGTGGTGCGGATGAGACTGCAGACGCAGCGGCACAGCTGGCCAAGCAGGCCGAGAATCTGCAGAACCTGGTGAGAAGGTTCAGGTTGGCATAGTTAAGCGCGCAATACTCAAGGGAGGATGCCATGTCAAAAGCATTGGTGCCGCTAGGAGCGGAAAAGACTGGCAATGAATTGATACAGCTGGTCAGTTTCAGCCTTGATAACGAGGAGTATGCGGTAGAGGTGTTGAAGGTCAGGGAGATTATCCGCATGCCGGATATTACCCACATGCCCAATACGCCTCATTACGCCGAAGGTATCATCAATCTGCGCGGCAAGGTGATCCCGGTCATATCGCTGCGCAAGAAATTCGGCCTGATGGAGACGGAGAAGGATAACCATACGCGCGTAATCGTCATGGATATCAGTGGTGAGTTGACAGGCTTCATTGTGGATGCCGTATCAGAGGTGATCCGTATCTCCAGTGCGGAGGTGCAGCCGCCGCCGGCCGCCATGGCAACCGGGGGAGTTGAGCAGGAGTACATCACCGGCGTGATCAACAGATCGGAGCGCCTGCTGATCTTGCTGGATCTGGACAGTTTGATAATGGCCTGATGCATTGATTTTGGAAAGGTCACCATAACGACTGGGAATTGTTGATATGAAACCAATCAGAGTGGTCAGTAAATATACGCTGTGCGCCTTGATTGCGGTGCTCTTGTCCGTATCAGCGGCTACCTTTGTGGTGCTGTCCAATATACGCCAGGAGGCCATGAGCCAGGCAAATACGGCCCTGCGCCAGCGCATGATGGTATTTAAAGAGCTGCTGGAGGCTAAAGGCAGTGTTTATAGAATCCAGGACAACAAACTGCTTGTCGGCAGTTATGTCCTCAATAACAGCCCGAATGTGCCGGACAAGCTGGCTACCATGTTCGGCGGTGCATTTACCGTCTTCATGGGTGATCAGCGTATCGCCACCAGCATTAAAATTCAGGATGGCTCACGCATCACCGGCACCAGACTGATCGGTCCGCCCCATGATGCTGTATTTGGGCGCGGAGAGTCATACAGCGGGACGGCTGATATCCTGGGGGTGCCATACATCACCTACTATGAGCCGTTGAAAGACCAGGGCGGAGCCATAATCGGGGCACTCTACACCGGGCTGAAGTCGGAAGAATATCTGGCCCACTTTGAAAAGCTCAGTTATGCTGCGGCCGGTATTTTATTCGGAATTGCCGGTATCATCTCGGCCCTTTATTATTTACTGTTACGCCAGGTACGGATTGCAGAACAGCAGAGCGCCAATGAGCTGGCCTTTCTGCAGACGCTTATGGATGCTATCCCGCTGCCGGTATTTTACAAGGATGAAAACGGCAGGATGCTGGGTTGCAATGCAGCCTATGAGGCATTTGCGGGTCTATGGCGGCAGGATGTGGTTGGCAAGACCACGCATGACATTATCGCCGACAAGGAGCTGGCCTTAACCCACGAAAAAATTGACCGGCAGCTGCTTGCTGCTGAACCGGGCCTGAAGCATTCATCAGAAGCAAAAATGCCTACCCAAAACGGCATCATCAGGGATGTGCTGATCATTAAAACCTGCTTTCAGGATGTGTCCGGCCACAATGCGGGTATTGTTGGATCAGTGCTGGATATCACAGAGCGCCGGCAGCTTGGCCGGATGATGCTGGAGACAGAAAAGATGCTGATGGCCGGGCGGCTTGCCGCTGGCATGGCCCATGAGCTGAATAACCCGATTGGATCCATCCTGCAGAACATTCAGAACATGCAGCGACGTTTATCTGAAGAATTGCATGCTAACCAAAAGGCTGCCAGTGATATAGGACTGGATATGCGGCAGATACATGCATACCTTGAGCAGCGCGGCATCAACGAGATACTGGAATACATTTCCCGGGCCGGTACCCAGGCGGCCGATATTGTCAACAATATGCTCGCTTTCTGCGGCAGGGGTTCTGACCAGCATCATGCGGTACTGCTTCAGGAGGTGACGGAGGTTGCCCTGGAACAGGTCTGCAGTGAGTTTGGTCCTGAAAATCTGCGGGGGGTAAACATCATCAGGGAGTATGGTCAGGATATGCCGGCGGCGGATATGAACCGACTGGAAATGGAACGGGCTGTGGTCAACCTGATCAGAAATGCTGTTCAAGCTGTTCAGGAGCGAGGCCGCGCTGATGACGCCAGGATTATCTTGCGCACCGTCAAAAGCGGTAAACTGGCGATCATTGAGGTGGAAGACAATGGCCCCGGCATCCGCCCGGAAATCAGGGGTAAGGTGTTTGAACCGTTTTTTACCACCAGGGACGTGGGCGAGGGGAGAGGCATGGGGCTTGCCGTTGCCTATGCGCTGGTGGTGCAAAATCACAATGGACAGATCAGCCTTGGTGATGCACCTGGAGGCGGCGCCCGGGTATGCATTAAGCTGCCGCTCAGCCTTGAAAATGCATAATGCGCGGATGGTCAGCTGTTAATCAAAGAATACGGTTTTTTTCTCTGTCGGCTGCTTTTTGGGAGCGTTGTGATGTGAAGCGGTTGCATATCCTACAGGGATGACCGCCATGAATTCACCTCCTGGTTCACCCAGATATGCCAGCACCTCATCTTTCATCAGGAACATAATCCCCAGCCATACCGTTGCCAGTCCCATGGAAGTGGCTGCCAGCAGCAGATTCTGCGCAGCGGCGGCGGAGCTTTGTATCTCCATGGTGCGGAAAAAATCGTGCACAAAATCATGATCGGTCTTGAACATCTGCGGTCCGTGCCCGATCAGGTCGCCAGAGTTGGCCACGGCAATCACCACCGGCGCGCTGGCAATGGAACGCGCCGACATGCGCAGCAGGGCCTGCACCGGCTTGGGGAAGCGGTGTGCTGATTCTGATACCAGATGGGCCAGCCCCTGTTTGCGTTCGCCCCGCAGCACGATAAAACGCCAGGATTGCTGATTGTGGGCGGAAGGAGCCTGGTTGGCCGCTTCCAACAGTATATCGATCTGCTCGCGGCTGACATCCTGATGGGTAAAAGTGCGAATGCTGCGGCGTTCGTGAATAGTTCTGAGCGTAGGATTGTTGTTTAAGTCTGCTGTCGCGTCCATAGGTGTACCTCGCTGTGAAATAATAGCATTGTTTACCAGAGCCAGCCCCGCTTGTGTTTATGCCGCTTGCGGAATTCCCAAGGGGGCTGCGGGTTAGGCTTGCGCCACAGCCCGCGGCGGCTGGTTCGGGCCAGTTGTTCGGCGTCGATGTATTCTGAAGCGTAGGGGGTATGCAGATACTGCCGGTAGGCCCAGGCCATGCCTTCAGCAACCATCTCACGATTGATGTCGCGCCCCTGGTAGCGGATTATTGCCACCGCCCGCTTGTACTGGTCAGCATCCTTGATCTCCGCCGATACCTGTCTGCCCATGATTTTGTACATCAGGGTGTTTTTCGCCACTCTGGAGAAAGGCTGCCCGGATTCCCCTTTGCGGCCGGTTTCCGGGGCATCGATGCCGTACAGCCGCACCTTCATACGGCTGTTCCTGCGCGTGGCCAGCAGGATAGTGTCGCCATCATAGACTGTACGCACAAAGCCTGAAATGGTCTCAGCCGACGCAGCGCTGACCTGAAGCAGGCTGAGCATGCCCATAAGCAGGCAAAGCAATGTGCGCTGGAATCTTATCATTTATCTTACCTGCTGTTTCTTTCCGCTGCTATCACGGAAAACGGATACGCACGGCGGATTGGCTACACCAGTTCCATGGGATAGTTGAATTCGGTTGTGCCTTCAATGCTGCGGCCCGCTTTGAAAGCGGCGATGATTTCCAGCCATGATTCCCTGTTGGCTTGGGTCAGGTCCAGCAGGAAGGCGTTGCAGCCCATCCGGCGTAGTTCGGCGTGTCTTGCTGCCAGCGAAAACGGTTCAGATGCGCAAATGGTCTGCAGGCCGTCACGTGAACTGACCGTATAGGACTCCCCGCGGTCCGACACCAGCGGGATATTGCTGTGCACCTCTTTCGTCCTGATCTTGGTGGTCATCACCGGTAAAGGCGCATAGGCAATTACCCGCAGCTCTATGCCAGGATTCGAGGCCAGCAGCTCAGCGAGATTTTTGGCATCGTCCTCGATATACAGTGTGGCGCTTTTTGCTCCCAGTTCCTTCCACGCGGCCAGCGCCTGGGTACTCAGCGAAAAACAGCGCAACCCGGCGCTGATATGTATCTCACTGAACTTTTTCAGCATGTGCAGGTGAGATATGTTCTGCGCTTCAAAATGCCGGGAGCCGGCGCCGCAAAGCTGGCGGATCGTATCGCGGTACAGCGGCATATCCCGGTCATAAATGATGAAGGGAAGCTGCCAGGTGATGCGTGCTTCCGAGTCACGCATGCGTGGCACCAGAGAGCCGAGCTGATGGATGACCGCCTTGGTGAGCGGGATGATGCAGTCAGCACCATGTTGCAGCAGGAAGCGCCATTCGCGAGGTTGGTCCGTAACAATGTAGAGCCGTTCTCGCAGCCCGGCAGGCTGCTGCAGGGGCGCCCCGTGTATGGCGATATCCTGCAGGGCGGCTTTTTTGGCGGTTTCCTGTTGCTGTCTGAATTTGCCGGCAATCTGCTGCTCCAACCGGGTGTAAAGCTGGCTGCGCAGCTGTTTCAGAGTGGCAGCCGGGATAAGTACTACCGGGAATCCAGGCGCCTCCAGTGATTCCAGGCGGAAAGGGGCATCGCCGCATTTGGCAAACTGTGCCTGCAGCACGGCCTGCATATCCTCGGTGCGTGCAGGCTCCAGAGGGCCCAGTTCGAAACTGAAATCGTGTACTGTACCGCCTGCCTCGGCATGCACCTGCAAGGTGCCCGATGCCATCGCCAGGCGGAGCCGGCAGGGTATCCTGCCGGTCTTGACCGAGTCCAGCCGGCGGTTGCAGGCATTTTCACTCATGGTAAAGGCCTCGCGGGAGGAAACCTTGTAGACCGCATCTCCCACGGAGAAACGGAAGGGTGTTTCCACCTCCACCAGGCTCCTGCCCTTTGCCTCCATCACCTTGCGGCGGTTGCAGAATAGTTCGCGCACGGTCCAGGCCTGCCCGGCCATATCGGTTTTGGGTTGGGCCCGCAATCGGTCGCCTACCAGTATGGCGTCACGGGTTTCAAAGGCGATGCGGCTGCCATGGATGCTTTTGATCTGGCCGACAAAACGCCCTGTGCCGCCTTTCTGCCAGGGGTTGGCGATGTCATCGGGGTGTTGGGAGGCCAGAAAGCCTTTGGTGGGGGTGCGGCCGAAGGAGTATTTCAAAAGTTCTTTGGCGGAGGACAAGGCATCCTTGAATGAGCCTTCTGGTGCATCCAGCACGGTGCGGTAGGCTTGGACCACACTGGCCACATATTCGGCAGACTTCATCCGCCCCTCGATCTTGAGGGAGCGGACACCGGCCTTGGCAAGTTCCGGCACCATTTCGATGGCCGACAGGTCGCTGGTGGAAAAGAAATGTCCCTCTTTGCCGCGATGATTGTAAAGCCTGCGACAGGGTTGAGCGCAGCGGCCGCGGTTGCCGCTGTGGCCCCCAAGATAGGATGAAAAGAAGCATTGTCCGGAAATGGAGAAACAGAGCGCGCCGTGGACAAAGGTTTCAATCTCCACGTTGGTGGCAGCGGTGACGGCGGCGACTTCCTCCAGGGCCAGTTCGCGGGCCAGTACAACGCGTTTGAAGCCCATCTCCGCCAGCATCAGCACACCGGGGGTGTTATGCACGGTCATCTGGGTGGAGGCGTGCAGCGGCAGATCCGGGAAATATTTGCGGGCCAGCCTGGCTACGGCCAGGTCCTGCACAATCAATCCGTCGGCGCGCATGGCGGTCAGGGTGGCCAGTGTATCAACCAACTGGGGCAGCTCCTTTTCCTTGATCAATGTGTTCAGGGTGATGTAGATGCGGCGGCCATGTTCATGGGCATAGGCCAGCATGCGCTCCATCTGGTTGAGCGAAAAATTGCGGGCACGGGCACGGGCTGAAAAGGACTGCAGCCCGGCATAAACGGCATCCGCCCCCATCTCCATGGCAGCAAAGAATGACTCCAGAGAACCGGCCGGCGCCAGCAGCTCCGGTTTGGCGCTGCCAGTTGCCGGTGCAGATGGCTTGGGGCGGCGGGGTGGCGCTGCTTCAGCGCTTGTGGTTGTCCTGGATTTTGGTCTGCTGCCGGGTCTGTTTTTCATGGTTTCCTCAAAAAAGAAAGCGCCCCATGGGGGCGCTGATAATTATACCTTGCAATGAGAATATTTCAGGTCATTGTAACGGACTATTTCTCTGCCAATATTCTTAGCATCCTGCGCAGCGGCTCGGCGGCCCCCCAGAGGAGTTGATCGCCGCAGGTAAAGGCGGTCACGTATTCCGGTCCCATCTTCATCTTGTGCAGACGACCGATGGGTACGGTCAGTGTGCCGGCAATGGCGGCCGGGGTCAGCTGCTCCAGTGTGTCGGCCTTGTTGTTGGGCACCAGTTTGACCCACTGGTTGTCGTTTTTGATCAACTCTTCAATATCGGCCAGCGGCAGGTCGCGGTTGAGTTTGATGGTCAGGGCCTGGCTGTGGCAGCGCATGGAGCTTACCCTTACGCAGAGTCCATCCACCGGGATCGGCTTGGTGGTGCCCAAGATTTTGTTGGTCTCGGCAAAGCCTTTCCACTCTTCACGGCTCTGGCCGTCTTCCACCTCTTTGTCGATCCAGGGAAGCACACTGCCGGCCAGCGGATAGCCGAACTCCTTGGTCGGCAAGGAGCCGTCGCGCAGGGCAGCAGTCACCTTGCGGTCGATGTCCAGAATGGCGGAGGCCGGATTCTTCAGATCGTCGGCGACCACGCTGTTCAAGACGCCCATCTGGGACAGCAGTTCGCGCATGTTGGGTGCGCCGGCGCCAGAAGCGGCCTGATAGGTCATGGAGCTGATCCATTCCACCAGACCGGCGCGGAAGAGACCGCCCAGGGCCATCAGCATCAGGCTGACGGTACAGTTGCCGCCGATGAAATCTTTCTTGCCGCTGGCCAAGGCCTCGTCAATCACTTTGCGGTTGACTGGATCGAGAATGATCACGGCATCGTTGTTCATGCGCAGGGTACTGGCGGCATCAATCCAGTAACCGTTCCAGCCGGCCTTGCGCAGCTCAGGATGGATAGCGGTGGTGTAATCGCCGCCCTGACAGGTAACGATGGCATCCAGCTTGCTTAGCTCGCTGATATCTGTAGCATCCTTGAGTGTCCCGGCGCCCATGGGGGCCGCCTGGCCAGTCTGGGATGTGGAAAAGAACACCGGCTCGATACCGGCAAAATCATTTTCCTCCTGCATGCGCTGCATGAGGACTGAGCCGACCATGCCACGCCAACCGACGATTCCGACTTTCATATCTGACTCCAATCTAAATAACTTAAATATACCCCCCTGCTTCGCCATGCTTGCTTCCCCCCTTTTCATAGGGGGGGATTGAGGGAGGTCTTTATGTTTTATAGCGCTGCAACAATGGCGTCGCCTATCTCCTTGGTATTGACCAGCTTTTCGCCATCCTTCTTCTGGTAGATGTCGCCGGTGCGCAGTCCCTGATCCAGCACCTTGGCAACGGCGTTGTCGATGGCATCAGCTGCCTCGACCATGCCGAAGGAGAAGCGCAGCATCATGCCGGCCGAGAGGATCTGGGCAATCGGGTTGGCAATCCCCTTGCCGGCAATATCCGGGGCAGAACCGCCGGAAGGCTCAAAGAGGCCGAAGGTGCCTTCAGCCAGCGAGGCCGAAGGCAGCATGCCCAGTGAGCCGGTCAGCATGGAGGCTTCATCGGAAAGGATGTCGCCAAACATGTTCTCGCAGAGGATTACATCGAACTGCTTGGGGTTGCGCACCAGTTGCATGGCGGCATTGTCCACATACATGTGGGACAGCTCCACGTCGGTATATTCCTTGGCTACGCTGTTGACCACATCCCTCCAGAGGATCGAGGTGGAGAGCACGTTGGCCTTGTCAATGGAACAGACCTTCCTGCTGCGCTTGCGGGCAGACTGGAAGGCAACATGGGCGATGCGCTCGATCTCCGGCACACTGTAGCGCATGGTGTCAAAACCGACACGCTCACGTCCTTCGCCTTCGATGCCTTTAGGCTGGGAAAAGTAGATGCCGCCGGTCAACTCGCGCACAACCAGCACGTTGAACCCGCCGCCGATGACCTCTTCCTTCAAAGAAGAGGCCCCGGTCAGTGAGGGAAAGATAATGGCCGGGCGCAGGTTGGCGTACAGGCCGAACAGCTTGCGCAGCGGCAAAAGGGCGCCGCGTTCTGGCTGCTCGTCGGGCGGCAGCTTTTCCCATTTGGGGCCGCCCACCGAACCAAACAGGATGGCGTCGGCCGCCTTGCAGATGTTGATGGTGGTTTCAGGCAGTGCCTTGCCTTCATTATCAATGCCGGCGCCGCCTACGTTGGCATGGGTGCAATCGAACTTTACGTTGAATTTGCCTTCTATGGCATTCAGCACCTTGAGCGCCTCGGCCATCACCTCCGGCCCGATGCCGTCACCGGGCAGGATTGCTACTTTATATGTTTTGGACATGTTTGCCTCTCTGGGGCCATTTCCAAATCAAGGCGCTAACTTCGTTGACTCGTCAGAGTCTCCTCAGCGTACCAAATTGTACGCCTCCGTCGTCTCTATCCTCGTCGCCTTGTTATCATCCTTGATTTGAAAATTGCATAAATAATTACGTAGCTTTTTACTTACAGTCCGGCCTTCTGCTTGAGGATGGCGGCCTTGTCGGTCTTCTCCCAGCTGAATTCAGGCAGCTCACGGCCGAAGTGCCCGTAAGCGGCGGTTTTCTTGTAGATCGGACGCAGCAGGTCGAGCTGTTCGATGATGGCGCGGGGGCGCATGTCGAATACTTCGCGTACCAGTTCCGCCATACGCTCTTCCGAAACCTTGCCGGTGCCAAAGGCGTGTACCATGACGGATACCGGCTCAGCCACGCCGATAGCATAGGCTACCTGCACTTCACAACGCTCACAGAGGCCGGCAGCTACCAGGTTTTTGGCCACATAACGCCCCATGTAAGCTGCGGAACGGTCGACCTTGGAAGGATCCTTGCCGGAGAATGCGCCACCGCCGTGACGGCCCATGCCGCCGTAGGTGTCAACGATGATCTTGCGGCCGGTCAGGCCGCAGTCGCCCATGGGACCGCCGACAACAAAACGGCCGGTGGGGTTGATGTAGTAGCGGGTGCCGGCATCCAGCAGTTCGGCCGGAAGGACCTTTTTGATGACCTCTTCCATCACCCCTTCCTCGATCTGCTTGTGGGTGACATCCGGTGTGTGCTGGGTGGAGATAACCACAGTATCGATGCGGCTGGGCTTGCCGTTGACGTATTCCACGGAAACCTGTGATTTGGAGTCGGGGCGCAGGAACTGCAGCACGCCGGATTTGCGCACATCGGCCAGACGCTTGACCAGCTGGTGGGAGAGCAGGATCGGCATCGGCATCAGTTCGGCGGTCTCGTTGCAGGCGTAGCCGAACATCAGGCCCTGGTCACCGGCACCCTGCTCCTTGAACATCCCTTCGCCTTCGGTAACACCCTGGGAGATGTCGGGAGACTGCTTGTCGATAGATACCAACACAGCGCAGGTATCGGCGTCAAAGCCCATTTCCGAATCGGTGTAGCCGATTTCCTTGATGGTCTTGCGGACGATGTCGGAGTAATTGATGACGGCGTTGGTGGTGATCTCACCGGCAACAACAGCCATACCGGTGGTGATCATGGTTTCACAGGCCACGCGTGATTTGGGGTCTTGCTCCAGGATGGCATCCAGGATAGCGTCGGAAATCTGGTCGGCAACCTTGTCGGGATGCCCTTCGGATACGGATTCAGAGGTAAAGATGAATTTTTCTGCCATGGTGTGAAACTCCTCTCGATAGTTATATTTCAGTTCTTGAAATGATCTGTTACAGAATAGCCAAATCTATAGTTATGCGCCTGTTTTGTCAAGCAAAGCCCGGTCGTACTCTTAGTTGATAATGATCTCAAACTGCTCTTGGTGGAAGCCCGGCTTGGCCCTGACGGTGATGCGCTTCTTGAAGCGGCGCTCCAGTTCCTCCAGTCCGCGGCGTTCCTCGTCATAGAGCAGGTCCGCTACCTGGGGATTCACGGAAACCGTGGCCTTGGAACCGCGGATGTCCAGCATCTCACGCCGCAGCTCGCGGAAGATCTCGTGGCAGACGGTGGTCTTGGACTTGATGTAGCCGCGCCCTTCGCAGTAGGGGCAAGGCTCGCACATCATGCGGCCGATGCTTTCCCGCACGCGCTTGCGGGTCATCTCGATCAGCCCCAGCTCGGAGATCTTCTGGATGTTGGTCTTGGACTTGTCGCCCTTGAGTGCCTCCTCCAGGGCGGTGAAGACCCTTTCGCGGTTGACCTCTTTCTCCATGTCGATGAAGTCGATGATGATGATGCCGCCGATGTTGCGCAGCCTCAGCTGATAGGCGATCTCCTTGACCGCCTCCAGGTTGGTCTTGAGGATGGTATCCTCCAGGTTGTGCTTGCCCACGAAGCGGCCGGTGTTGACATCAATGGCGGTCAGCGCCTCGGTCTGTTCGATGATGATGTAGCCGCCCGATTTCAGCCAGACCTTGCGCCCCAAGGCGCGGCTGATCTCCACCTCCAGGCCGAAGTGGTCGAAGATCGGCTCGTCATCTTCGTACAACTCGATGGAGTATTTCATCTTGGGCATGAAGGTGGTGATGAACTGCACAATGCGGTCATAGTCGGACTTGGAGTCGATGATGATCTTCTCCACCTGTTCGGTGACGATGTCGCGGACCACCTTCTGAATCACGTCCAGATCGCTGTGTATCAGGGTGGGCGCGGCGGCGCTATCCTTGCGCTTGGCGATCTCGTTCCAGAGGGTGGAGAGGTACTGCATGTCCGAGATCAGGTCCTCCTCGCTCTTGCCTTCCGATACGGTCCTGACGATGTAGCCGGAACCGGGCTGCTTGAGGCGCTCCACCGCTTCCTTGAGGCGTTCCCGCTCGGCCTCGTCCTCGATGCGGCGGGAGATGCCCACATGGTCCACGGTGGGGAGATAGACCAGATGGCGTCCCGGCAGGGAGATGTGCGAGGTGATGCGGGCCCCCTTGGTGCCCAGCGGCTCTTTGGAGACCTGCACCAGCAGTTCCTGGCCTTCCTGGAGTAGTTCTTCAATGGGGTGCAAGGGTTTCAGTTCGGGGTGGCTGTCCTGAGAAGCAGATTCGGATATCTCCAGTTCCTTCTTGACCCCGTAAAGCAGCGACTCATATTCCTCCACTGAGTCGAATACGTCAGCCACATAGAGGAAGGCGGCCTTTTCCAGGCCGATGTCGACGAAGGCGGCCTGCATGCCGGGCAGCACCCGCAATACGCGCCCCTTGTAGATATTGCCGACAATGCCCCTGCCGCGGGTCCTTTCAATGTGCAGTTCTGCGATGGTGCCGTTCTCGATCAGCGCGATGCGCGTCTCGTGGGAAGCGGCGTTGATGACCAGTTCTGTTGGCATGATAAAAACCTCTGTATATAAAAATGAAAATAAGTCGGATTACCCCTCTCCCTGACCCTCTCCCACAAGGGGCGAGGGGCTTTAATATCGCCCCTCCCTTTATGGGAGGGGCGGGGGAGGGTAGTAAGTTTTGCTAATCCCGGAAGATCACTTCCAGCTTTTCAATACGTACATCATCGGCCTGCAGTTGCGGGTTAGCGCTGATGGCCTGGGCGAACTCCAGCGGTTTCCCCCTGCCGGCTACCAATTCCACTGAAACGCCTTCCGCCGTGAGAGAGTCCAGTTGGCTGCGCAGGTCGATGCTCTGGGTTTCTCCCTTTTTCTTCCTGTGGATCACGTATGCTTCCTGTGCTATGAAATCGGCACAGAGCCCTTCCAGCCTATCGGACATGATGGCATCAAAGGTAATCCGGTAGCGGGTCTTGTCAATCAGGGTAGAAAGTGACGCTGCCTTCAGATCTGCCATTTCCGCTTCCAGCACATGCAACCCTTCCGGCAGCGCCCGGTTCAAGCGCTCCATCACATCACTGGCCGTTGTGCCCGCTTCCACGAACATATCCATGTATTCGGCCTGAGATTCCACCCCGACCGAGGTGGCGGTGGCAAAGGAAAAACGCGGATGCGGATGAAATCCCTGTGAAAACAGGATCGGCACATTGCCGCGGCTGACGGCGCGGGTAAAGACGGTCAGCAGCTCCAGGTGACTCAGGTAACGCATGCTGCCGGTCTTGGCGAAGCGCAGGCGGCAGCGCGCAGCCTCGGGCTGCGCTTTTGCCGCCTTGTCTTTTGCAGGTAGAGCCTCGTCCGTTGTCAGGCGGTTCTTGATGGTCTTGAAATCGCAGACACCGCAGGCGGAACAGCTACCCTTGCGACAGTCCGGTGTAGCTGCCTCCTGAAGGGACTGTTCGCGCTCTTTTAGTAGGAACTGGCGTGAAATGCCGGCATCGATGTGGTCCCAGGGCAGGATCTCGTCCAGTCCCCTGGCGCGCAGATACCACTCCGGATTGATGCCGCATTCAGCAAAGGCCTGCAGCCAACGCGGCAGGGAAAAGTGTTCTCCCCAGCCGTCAAAGCGGCAGCCCAGTTCCACGGCGCGTACCAATGCCGGGGCCAGCCTGCGGTCGCCGCGGGCGAAAACCCCTTCCATGAAGGAGAGCTCGGCATCCTGCCACTTGAAGTTGAGCTTGCGCTTTTTCAAATCGGTATGCAGCTGGTACTGGCGTTCCCGGATCTGTTCCATGGATATCTGTGCTTCCCATTGGAAGGGGGTATGGGCCTTGGGCACAAAACTGCTCACCGAAACACTGACATCGCCGGGATGCCCGGACAGCTTGCCCTGGTCCTTGACCTTGCGCCCCAGCACGGAAATCTGCTCGATATCCTCGGTGGTCTCCCCCGGCAGGCCGATCATGAAATAGAGTTTGATGGAGCGCCAGCCGGCGCTGAAGATATTGTAGGCCGTTTCGATCAGGTCTTCTTCGGTGATGCCCTTGTTGATCACCCGGCGCATGCGTTCGCTGCCGGCCTCCGGTGCCAGGGTGAAGCCGGTTTTGCGTACCTTGTTGATCTCGGTGATCAGCCGCTCTGTCAGCGTACCCACGCGCAACGAAGGCAGCGACACGGCGATGCGCTCCTCGGCATAGCGTCTCATCAGCTCAATCAGCAGTTCGCTGACGCAGGAATAGTCGCCGGTAGAGAGCGAAAGCAGTGAAATCTCGTCATAACCGGTGTTCTGCAATGATTTTTCGATCAGATCAAGGATGGTCTGGGGCGACCGCTCGCGCAGCGGGCGGTAGATGTAGCCGGCTTGGCAGAAACGGCAGCCGCGGGTGCAGCCGCGGGCGATCTCCACTGCCACCCGGTCATGCACGGTTTTCATGAATGGCACCACCGGCTCGGTGGGGTAGGCGGCGCTGTCCAGGTCGGCTAGGAAACGGCGCTTGACGAGCTCTTTGTTTCCTTTTACGCGCCTGATTTCGGCGATGCTGCCGTCCGGATTGTAGGTTGGTTCGAAGAAGGATGGGACATAAACTCCCTCAATCTCGGCAAGCCGTTCCAGCAGTTCTGCTTTGGTGGCGCCAGTCAGTTTGCCCTTGCGCACCAGTTCAGCAATCTCGACCACAGCCTCTTCACCGTCGCCCAGCAGTACAGCGTCCAGAAACAGCGCCAGCGGCTCCGGGTTGTAGGCGCAGGGGCCGCCGGCGATCACCAGCGGGAAGGTTTCGCTGCGCTCAGCGGCCATGAGCGGGATGCCGGCCAGCCTGAGCATGTTGATAATATTGCTGTAGGAGAGCTCATACTGCAGGGTAAAGCCGATGATATCGCACTGCACCAGCGGGGTGGCGCTCTCCAGGGTGGCCAGGTGTGAGCCTGCGGCAAGCATCTGGCGCTCCATGTCTGGCCAGGGGGCATAGACCCGCTCGGCGGCGATCCCTTCGATCTGGTTGAGGATATGGTAGAGGATGCGCAGCCCCAGGTGGCTCATGCCGACTTCGTACACATCAGGAAAGGCCAGGGCCATACGCAGGTCGGCCTGCTCCTTGAGGACGGCGCCCATCTCGCCACCCATGTAGCGGGCAGGTTTTTCAATGGAAAGCAAATTCATTAATATTCAATACTTCCTTCAATTATTTTGAGAGTTTAGAACTGTATCAAATCAGAAGCACCCAGGCAAGGGAAATACCCAATTTTTTTGTTGCATTTGTTTTAGTAAAGGTGATATATAAACAATTCATTCACTCGCCCGGGTGGTGGAATTGGTAGACACGCAAGATTCAGGTTCTTGTGCTCGCAAGGGTGTGCTAGTTCGAGTCTAGTCCCGGGCACCAACAAACAGAAGGGGTTTTCAGCAAAAGCTGAGAACCCCTTTTTTGTTGCCTTTTCTATTTTTACCTAAATACGGCATTCCGGAATGCCGTCCCTGAAATCCCCAGTAGTCCAATTTGCATCTTTCCTTCCAATGTTACCTGCCGTGTTCTTCCCTTGATATTTTCTTGATGTGCTCAGGCCATATTTTGACACAAAATTTATATTCACCCTGATAAGCTCATATCATCAAGTGAACGATCAGTTGGGAGCTTACGATGAAATTATTCAAGATTCTGGCGGCAGCAGGTATGGCAGTGGCAATGACATGCGGTTCAGCAATGGCAATCCCGACCGCGCAAACCTGGATCCCCTCACCCGACGCAAAAGGATTCAAGGAGGTCACGGTAAACGTGATCAATATCCAGCGTTTTAGCAAAAACCGTGGCAATAACCCCAGCTACT
>Ga0302250_1000510_pt1 | contig 37223 bp, 25 predicted proteins | sample AAG_RA_Asp_MG_FD_193536 | JGI IMG/M metagenome (GOLD analysis project Ga0302250, IMG submission 193536) | Enriched activated sludge microbial communities from anaerobic digester in WTTP, New Holstein, Wisconsin, United States - AAG_RA_Asp | ecosystem: Engineered > Bioreactor > Anaerobic >...
AAACGGAGCGGGGGAGTGAAGATTGGCGAGGGGGCGATGAGGCGAGGGGGTGATGAGGCGAGGGGGCGAGGGGGTGATGAGGTGATGAGGTGATGAGGTGATGAGGTGATGAGGCGAGGGGGCGATGAGGCGAGGGGGCGATGAGGCGAGGGGGTGATGAGGCGATGAGGCGAGTGGGCGAGGGAGTGATTATGTAGTTGTTTTTTTGATGAATTAAAGAATTTTTTTATGAAACAATTTGCGAGTCCAATAGTAATTAGAAGTGGTAAAATATCAACTTTTAAGAAAACATCATTGAATACTAACAAATATGATGAAAACTGGATACAGGATATTTGTTTCAGGTTCCCGACTCTATTACCGGTTGAAGAGATTGAACCTGTATTTGGCGGAATGATCCCGGTTTGTCGCGAGCTCGCTACGGAATCGGGGCAAATTGATCTTCTTTTCATTAATGAAACAGGTTTTATAACCATTGGAGAGTGCAAACTTTGGAGAAATCCGGAAGCAAGAAGAAAGGTTATAGGTCAGATTCTTGATTATGCCAAAGACTTGTCGAAATGGGATTACCTAATGTTTGAAGAAGCATGTCTGAAATCATATATCGGCCCACAGAATAGCTTGTACGAAATTATTCAGCAGTATTATCCTGAAACAGAAGAAGCAACTTTTGTTGACAACATACAGAAGAACCTAAGAAAAGGAAGGTTTTTACTTACCATAATAGGTGACGGCATCAGGGAAAACATGGAAGAAATGATTGACTACATTCAAAGAAACAATCATCTCAGTTTCACGCTGGCGCTCATTGAAATTCCCTTATTTGAAAATGCTGAAAGTAACGAAATCGTTATTACACCAAGAATTCTGGCAAAAACAAAAGAAATTGAACGTGTTGTGTTCAAAGTGCTGGATGACAACTTACAATACAGTAAACCAGAGATTAATGATTTTACCAGGGCAAAAAGCATTACAGAAAAGATCTTCTTCGAAAGATTGGAAAACAATATTGGAAAAGCAAATTCAATCCAAACTCGGGAATTTCTTGGCCAATTATACAATGAGCTTAAAGTTGTTGCAAAACCCGGAAGAGGCAGGAAGCTGTCAATGAATTTAAAATCGGCAGATGACAGTTTTAACTTTGGTTCAATTCAAGAGGATGGGGAGGTCATCTTTTATGCGATTGTCAGCAAAACTACCGAGAAAGGTGCAAGACACGCCGGAATTGATTATCTTAAAAAGCTGGCAGATATTACAGGCGCTTCTTTCGACGATAATAACAATGAATGGTTCTGGAGTGTAAAACGTAATGGAAAATACCTGAATATTACAGATTATTTAAAACATCGGGATGCCTGGATCAGATTAATTTCCGAAACACTAATAAAAATCAAAGGATCTGCAGACAATTTATAATTCCTTTTTTATATTCCCTTTGCGTTCGTCGTAATTTCCACTGCGCCTTTGCGAGAACTTCAGTCAGACCTGTTTCACGCAAAATCGCTAAGGATTCGCAAAGGTCATAAAGAGAAATACAGGATTTCCTTGTTACCAAATACATTACTGGAAAGCCATTTCTCATGCCTCGGGAAGACTTGTTTACCAGTAAGCCAACCCCTTGTATTTCAATTGCTCATTGCTAATTGCTAATTGCTAATTGCTCATTAGTTTCGTCCACGTTCCGCTGAACGACTGCGTTCGGGCCGGGCACTTATCTTTCAGATAGGTGCATGTAAGTTCAGTTCCGGTTACCTTCCATGTGAAATATCCGTTTCCGTCGCAGTCAGGGTCGTTGTAAATTACGATGCTTCCTGCCGTGGCTGCATAACTTACCGAGGAATTGCTATGTCCCGGTATCGGATCAATCATTTCCCATTTCAGCAGCCGTTCATTATCCATGGTTAACTTTACCCGGTATGAAGTGCCCTCTTCCACTACTGTTTTCTGCCAACTGCCAAGTACCGGGGCATACCCGGCCGGGTTTGTAAGGTTCCAGGTTCCGGCAATGGCTGCCACTCTGGGGGCAAAATTATCATCCAATTCCGTAAAGGTAAGGATATCTCCGGTAACCGACCATTCATAAAGCCCCTCCTCCTGGATATCCGGATCGTTATAAACGCGCATCTTGTTTCCTGTTATCTCAAATTTCACCAAACTGTTGGTATGTGATGAAAGGGTATCCAGCACAATCCATTCAAAATCACCCGATTTCAGGAGGTTTAACTGAGCAGAAAATGCATCTGTCCCGGTATACGTCCGGGTCCAGCTTCCATATAGGTTTTCCGGATCAGGCGTGTTTTTTTTGTCGTCACACGAAGAAATCATGATCATCCCCGCCAAAATGATTCCTGTTATAACCAGGTTTTTAAACATCATTGCAGACATAGTAACTTATCCTTTTTATATTTTGAATTTTGTATTTCATTGTTAAATTGACAAATTGTTAAATTGCCGAATTATCCAATCATCCTCCTCCCCTCACAATCCTGAAATCCTCATAGCCCACCCATGGCCCTTCAGCTATTTCCACCTCATCCACCCTTGACCAGGGTGTACCGGTTCTGCACCAGGCAGTAAACCGGCCTAAAGTATCCGCCTCTCCTTCAGCCTCAACATATACAGAACCATCATTCCTATTCATTACGATTCCCTTGATGCCATAATCAAGAGCTGCCCGCTGGGTTCCGGCTCTGAAACCCACAAACTGCACCCTTCCGGTAATGCGGATGTTCAAATGTTTCATGCGATCGTTACTCATTGAGCTGGTGTGTCATAAGGTGTTTAACCAGTTCAAACAGTTGTACGGGAGTGTAGGTTCTCCACCTGAGTTCTTCAATAGTGCCCAGAAAATTCAGGTAATGATCAATGTGGGCTTTACGGAATTCTGTGACCACATGATCTCTGAAATTTACCGCCACAATCCAGCCGCCCTCCAGTTCATCGAGCCAGGCCTGGTAGTAATCATCTTCGGAATAATGGAAATTCAGCACATTTTCGCCAACGAGAATAAAATACCGGATTCCGTATCCTGCCAGATGTTCGGCAATATTCCGTTCAAGGTACATGATATCGTTGTACAGGCAGTCGTTCCATTCGCCTATCAGTTCAATGATGGAGAATTGTTTTTCATAATCCGTGTAAAGAATCTTGAGGTAAAGTGTGGCTGAACCGAATTCATCCCAGTCGGGGTGTATGTAATGGTTGTAAATGGTATTCCTGAAGGTAAATTCGTCGTGGTTCACCCCGTAAAACGGCGATTTTTTATCGGTATAGGAATTATATATTTCCAGCCAGTTGTAATGCGGTATGATATCGTGCATTCCGGGTCAGAAAATTTTAGGGTACTTCAGCGGATCCGAGTCGTGCATGAGGTTATAGGTGGCCTCAAATACGTCTTCGGCGTTGGGATTCGAAAAGTAGTCGCCGTCGGTGCCGTATGCGGGCCTGTGTTCCTGGGCAGTAACCGTTACCGGGTCGGCATCGAGGTACCTGAAACCGCCCTGTTTTTCTATCACCTGTTGCATCATGAAAGCGGTAGCACCCCCGGGAACATCTTCATCGAAGAAAATAATCCGGTTGGTTTTTTTCAACGATTCCACAATGGTATGATTCACATCAAAAGGCTGCAGCGACTGTACATCAATCAATTCGGCAGATATGCCAAACTCTTTAAGCTGGACTACGGCATCCTGGGCTATTCTTACGCACGATCCGTAAGTTACAATGGTTACATCGGTTCCTTCAGCAATAACTTCGGGTACGCCCAATGGTATCCGGTACTGACCGATGTTTGACGGCATGGGTTCACGCAAGCGGTAGGCATTGAGTGGTTCAATCACCAGGGCGGGATCGCAGGAAGCCAGCAGGGTATTGTAAAAGCCGGCAGCCTGGGTCATATTGCGGGGAACGAGTACGTGTACCCCTCTGATGGAGTTGATCACCATACTTAACGGAGAGCCCGAATGCCATACTCCCTCCAGACGGTGACCCCGGGTGGAAATGATCAGGGGCGCTTTCTGGCCGCCGACGGTACGGTAGGTTAACGTTGCCAGATCATCGCTTACCACCTGTAAAGCATACAGCAGATAATCAAAATACTGTATTTCAGCTACCGGCCGAAGGCCCCGCATGGCCAGGCCAATACCCTGACCTATGATGGTCGCTTCACGGATGCCCGTATCAAAAATTCTCCATTCACCATATTTAGCCTGCAACCCTTCAAAAGTCTGGTTTACCCCGCCTATTTTTCCAACATCTTCACCAAAAGCCAATACCAGCGGATTTATTTCAAAGACCTTGTCCCAGTGAGCCCGGAGGATTTCACGGCCGGGAACGGGTCTGGAATTTCCATCGTATTCCGGAAGTACCGGTTGTACTTTAAGTGCCGAAAATTCATCCTCGCTGTACAGATGAGAGCTGTAGCGCCTCTGGTTGTCGGCCATGGCTTCGCTCAGCCATTTATTAACATTGATTTTCAGAGAGTTTGACGGATCGGAGCAGGAATCGCAGATCAGCCTCAGTATTTTTTTGGCTGAGGAGATGATATCTTTGCGTGTGGGTTCGGCTATCTTGAGTAAATCTTCCCTGATGGCATCTATTTTATGGGTTTTGGCACAATTGCACGTGGTGATATTCACCAGATCGGCAAGTCCTTTTTGTTTTACATACAAGGGATTCATGTAATTATCCCAGGCTCTCTGGCGGGCTTCTTTCACTTCCCTGACGGCGGTTTCTTCCAGTTCTGCAATCTCTTTTTCGGTGGCGATACCCGATTCCAGCATCCACTCCCGCATTTTGCGGTTACAGTCAAATTCGGCTTCCCATTCCAGTCGTTCCTTCGATTTGTACCTTTCATGCGATCCGGAGGTGGAGTGCCCCTGGGGTTGCGTAAGTTCGGTGATATGAAACAGCACAGGGGCATGTTGTGTTCTGCACAGTTCAATGCCTTCAGAGTACATTTTGCAGAGCGCCGGGTAGTCCCAGCCTTTTTCGCGGAAAATAACGATTCCGGGATTCCGGTCATCGGTTTCAAAACCTTTAAGGGCTTCTGAAATGCTTTGCTTGGCTGTTTGGTACTGTTTCGATACGGAAATACCGTAGCCATCGTCCCAAACCGACATGGCCATGGGAACCTGCAGTACTGCCGCAGCGTTGATGGTTTCCCAGAAAATCCCCTCCGAGGTGCTTGAATCACCAATGGTTCCGAAAGCCACTTCATTACCATGACCGGATAATTTTTGAAATCCGGCCAGCTCAGGATTATTCCTGAAAAACTTTGAGGCATAGGCCAGGCCGAGAAGGCGTGGCATTTGTCCGGCTGTGGGGGAAATATCAGCGGAAGAGTGTTTAATTTGAGTAAGATCCATCCAGGTGCCATCCGGATTCACATAGCGGGTGGCAAAATGGTTGTTCATCAACCGTCCGCCATTTCCCGGATTCATAGTTATGTCCGTATCTCCGAACAGCTGGGCAAAAAACTCTTCAATACTGAAAATCCCGGCGGCCAGCAGGAAAGTCTGATCACGGTAATAGCCCGAACGCCAGTCGCCGTTGCGGAAGGCTTTGGCCATGGCTACCTGGGGCACCTCTTTTCCATCGCCGAAAATGCCAAACTTGGCTTTTCCGGTAAGTACGTCTTTTCGTCCCATTAAACTGGCCTGACGGCTTTTTACTGCGATAAGGTAATCATACAGGACTTCTTTTTTATATTCTTCAGTAAATTGTTGGTTTTTCACCTTTTTCATTACTTATGGATTTACATTATGAGAAGGGGCAAAAATAATCAAATAAATTTTTTTAGCTTTGCAATTCTGTTTCATGATCGTTAATTGTATGACCGAAGAAGAACCTTTCAAAACGGAAGAAGAAAAAATAAGGGAAGCCATTGAACCTAAAGCCTGGCATGAAATCATCAGTGTGGATTCATGGACGGTTTTCAAAGTGATGGCCGAAATGGTGGAAGGATTTGAGAAGCTTGCCCGTATTGGTCCCTGTGTATCCATATTCGGATCGGCAAGAGCCAGGCAGGGTTCAAAGTACTTTAAAATGGCTGAAGAGATTTCTTACCTTCTGGTGAAAAAAGGGTTCGGAATTATCACCGGAGGTGGCCCGGGCATCATGGAAGCAGCCAACAAAGGTGCCTATTTCGGACAGGGTAAATCGGTTGGACTCAACATTGAACTGGAACACGAGCAGATGCACAATCCGTTTATCGACCGGGATAAGCTCATCACTTTCGACTACTTTTTTGTAAGGAAGCTGATGTTCATGAAATACTCGCAGGGATATATTGTACTGCCGGGTGGTTTCGGCACCCTCGATGAACTGTTTGAAGCCATCACCCTGGTACAGACCCATAAAATGGTGCGGTTTCCCATAGTTCTGGTTAATTCTGATTACTGGAAAGGACTGTTATCATGGATTGAAAACCGGTTGCTGGCTGAAGAACACATCAACGCCCCGGACATGAAGCTGTTCAGGCTGGTGGATACAGCAGAAGAGGCCGTTTCACACATCGAAAAGTTCTATAAAAAATACTCACTTAAACCCAATTTCTAAACTTAATCAAATCCATGAAAAAAACGTTTTTCTTTCTTATTGTTACTGTCATTTTTATGGTTTCCTGCCAGCAAAAACCCGTTGAAAAACTCATGGCAGATGGATTGAGCGCCTTCAATGAAAAAAATTATGAAAAATCGGTTGAAATGTTTACCGAGGCGATCGGCGACGGTTCCGGTATGCCCGAACTGTATTTTAACCGGGGAAATGCCTATGCCTTGATGGGAAATTCTGAAGCTGCCCTGGCCGATTTTAACAAAGCCATCGAACTGAAATCCGATTATGCTGCGGCCTATCACAACCGGGCCTATTATATCCTTGAAAAACAAGGCGATCTGCAGGGTGCATTGACTGACTATACCCAATCGATTGAACTATTATCTGATGATAATGATGCTTATGCCCTGAATAACAGAAGCCTGATCAAAATGAAGCTGATGGATACAGTGGGCGCCATGAAAGATGTGAATATGTCCATCGGGCTCGACCCTCAAAATCCTTATGCTTACCGAAACAGAGCGCTGATTTATCTCCAAATGTCGAAGACAGATTCGGCCTGCATCGACCTGAAAAGATCCATACAGCTGGGATTCAGCGATCCAAAAGGCAGTGAAATCGACAGCCTGCTTAATTTTCTCTGTAAATAATGATTAATACCGGGCGTTCACTACGCTCTCAAATTTCAATAATGATGAAACAACTTTCAACGCTGAAGGCAGCCTGTATCTGTTTGATAATAACGTTGGCAGCCGCAGCCGGTACGCAAGCGCAGCAAACCCTTATCAGAGGCACGATTTACGATTACCCTTCGCAAACCATCAAAGTATCTTCTTTTTTTGGCGATAAACTCACTCCGGTTGATTCGGTAAGAACCGACACGGCCGGTAATTTCACGCTGGTATTTGGTGCCGGGAGGCATCCCGGAATGTACCGTTTTATCTTTGGAAGAACCCGTTTCATTGAATTGATCCATAACCTGGAAAGTTTTTCATTTTCCACCTGGGCCTCAGCGCCTGAGGATAGTCTGAAACTGGAAAACAGCCTCGAAAACCTCTTGTATTACAACTTCAGGCGGTTCGATCAATCATCGAAAATCAGGCTTGAACTCCTCGACAATCTGATAACAAATTATCCCGAATTCGACAGTTTCTTTATTTCGGCCGTTATGGAATATGAAAGCATTCAGAATCAGCGTGACAGCCTTTTAACTACCATGTCTCAGAAATATCCCGGGCTTCTTACTTCTAAAATTATCCGGATGCAATGGATACCCAGGTTGAATCCGCTTTGGACGGGATTGGAAAAACTGGAGTATTCACGGGAACATTTCTTCGATTCCCTCTCTTTTGCCGACCAGGAGTTGATGTTCACGAATGTGTACACCAATAAACTTATCAGGTACCTTTCCATGTATGCCCATGCTGATTATTCCAAAAACCAGCTTGACAGTGCTTTTACGGAAGCCACCAGGGTGATCATGGAAAAAACCCGGCAGGATAAAACGGTTTACGACTTTATCATTGAATATCTCATTGGCGGATTTGAAAAATACGAGTTGCAGAATACCCTCGATTTTATATCGGCCACCTATAAACCCCTCAATTGTGAGAATCCCGATTACAAAACTGCCCTGCAGCGTAAACTGGGCAATTATCAAAACCTGATGGTAGGTAAAACTGCCCCCGATTTTTCTGTGACAGATATGAGCGGGAACCAGATCAAACTGTCCGATCAGAAATCACAATATACGCTGGTGGTATTCTGGGCCTCGTGGTGCCCGCATTGCACCGATCTTTTACCAAAACTCGGAAACTGGATCAACAAGGTAAACAAATCGCCACAGATGGGCGGATTTACCGAGCGGTTGAAGGTAATTGCCATTTCTCTCGATCAGGATGAAACTGTCTGGAGGGACGCCCTCAGCAAAGGCAAATACAACTGGGTGAACAGTTGCGACCTGAAAGGCTGGAATTCACCGTTAGCCGAATTGTTTAACGTGTTTGCCACCCCCGCCATGTTTATTCTCGATAAAGACCGCAAAATTGTAGGAAAACCCACCACCTGGGAAGAACTTGAATCTTTTTTCTGATACTGCTGATAATCTTTTTTTATGAAACAACCACCCCCACAAGGATATACGATCCTTGCCGATTATCGTGAAAAACGATCGCAACTACCCGAAATACTTGAAAAAACCGGTTTCCGGGTTGAATACCGTGCCCTTGAAACCGGTGATTATCTGGTTGAGAGTCTTTTGCTGGTAGAACGGAAAACCCGGACCGATTTCATTCAGTCACTCATCACCGGAAGGCTTTTTGAACAATGTGAGCGGATGAAAAGAAGCGGTCTTCCCTGCCTGATGGTTGTGGAAGGAAATCCTGCTCACGACAATAACCGGGTAAGTCCGGAAGCCGTCAGAGGAGCGATGCTTACGATAATGGTCACGCATCAGATTCCGGTCTATATCTCTTCAGATATATATGGCACTGCCGCCATCATAAAACTGTGTGCTGCACAGGTGATCAGAAATCCGTCGCAGGGTCATACCCGGGTACGCAAGCCCAAAAACAACCTTAAAAAGCAGGTATACCTGCTTATGGGTTTGCCCGGGGTTGGTTATCATCTGGCCCAAAGGCTGCTGAAACATTTTGGCAGCGTTGAAAAGGTGTTTAAAGCGGATGCTGAGGATTTGTTAAAAATAGATGGGATCGGAAAAAAAAAGGCAGTTACACTGGTTAACTTTATAAGAACCAAACCGGGATAGTCAGACGTACAGATAATTTCCCCTCATGGTAGATCCTCCGGGTTTCTCATCCATGGATTTTAAGGTGTATTCAACTGATCATACAGGTTGTACTTGGCCTGCCGCATTTTCCAGCGTTCTCGGGCCAGTTGCTGCATATCCGAAACCAGATCCTTTTCATCGATGATCTCCATTCCTAAAATGGTTTCGATGATGTCTTCCATGGTTACCACCCCGTCCATACCGCCGTATTCATCCACCACCAGGGCAATGTGCTCCTTTTTTTCCAGCAGGTTTTCCCACACTCCGAAAATGGGTTTGGTATCGGGAACCACCACAATTTCTCTCCGGATATCCTTCAGGGTCATATTTACCTGGTCTTCAGCCAGTTTCTCAAAAACCGTCTGGCGGAACACATAACCTGTAATATTTTCGGCATTTCCCGAGAAAACAGGTATCCTTGAAAAATGAAGATAATCCTTGTTTTTCAGAAAATCGTCCAGTTCCATATTTTCATCGGCCAGGGTTACCACAATTCTGGGGGTCATGATTTCGGAAACCTTTACATTTTTGAGTTTCAGCAGGTTTTGGATGATCTTGTGTTCCTTGGCGTCGAAAATTCCTTCATCGGCGCCAATGCTGGCCAGAGCGGATATTTCCTCGCGGCTGGTGGATTGTTCCAGTTTTCCTTTGGCAAATATCCGGGTAATAAAACCGGAGATGATTACCAGCGGATAGGTGATCCAAATCATGGTCTTTATAGTATAGGCGGCTGATTTGGAGAGGTTTCTCCAATACCGGGCGCCGATGGATTTGGGAATGATTTCCGTAAATACGAGGATCAGTATGGTAAGTATGGCAGAAACCAGTCCGAAATACGCTTCCCCGAAAACGATTACCGCCTGGGCGCCTACTCCGGCTGCGCCAATGGTGTGGGCAACGGTATTCAGCGATAAAATGGCCGATAATGGTTTGTCAATATTCTGTTTGAGCGCCAGCATCGCCCCAGCCCACTTATTTCCGGATTCATCCTTTACCATCAGGAACGACTGTGGAGTGGAAAGCAACACTGCCTCCATGATCGAGCAAAGGAAGGAAATGATGAGCGCTGTAAACAGATAAACCAATAAAAGAAACATACCCTGGATTTTTTGGCAAAAATACAAATTGCACTGAGATTCTGTTTTTTGTAAGTACCGTATCCGGAAAGAACACACCCTCTGAATCTGGAGAATCCTTCGGTTTACATCTCGAAATTAATTTTTTGTTCCATATATATTTCTGTTAACTGTAAATATTATGTATTTTTTGTTTCTGTTAACAGAAATATATATATCTTTGAAGGCGTAAATCAGAACCAAATGGACAAGAGTAAACTATTCAGCATCTTAAATGACTGGAACTACTGGGATAAGCCTATTCCCCGGTTTTTCTCAAGGGACGAATATCAGGCGAAAATAAGTACCTATGTGTCAGCAGGTGAGGTTGTTGTTCTTAAAGGTATCCGCAGATCGGGAAAATCCACTTTGCTTATCAACCATATACATCATCTGACAGAATCCGGATTGAATATAAAAGAGGTTCTATTCGTAAACTTTGAAGACCCGCGCTTCGATGGAGAACTAAATACCGGGCTTTTAGAACAAATTCTTGAGGTTTATAAGGAGTTTGTTAATAACAGTACAAAGCCCCACATTTTTCTGGATGAAGTTCAGCATGTGAACCAATGGGAAAAATGGGTGCTTACAGGGTATGAGCTCAATTGGGCGCAATTTTATGTAACTGGCTCATCTTCAAAGCTTCTGAGTCGTGAGTTTGGTACAGCGCTTAGCGGAAGGTTTTTGGCAATAAATGTATTTCCTCTGAGTTTCGGTGAATACCTCATGTTTAAAGGTCAGCCTGTACCAGACAAGAGATGGATGATTGCCCATAAATTGGAGTATAAAATTGCCTTTAATGAGTACCTCAAAGCGGGAGGTTTCCCAAAAACCAGTTCTTTTGAAGTAGATTTGAGGAGGCAGGAAATCATCATGTATTACGAAACCATAATCCTGAAAGACATTGTAGCCCGTTATAACCTTAAAAACTATGACAGTGTAAAAAAAGTAGCACAATATCTACTTACAAATACAGGCAAACCCTTTAATATCAATAAAGTGAGATTATCGCTCAATCTTTCATACGATCTGGCCGATAAGTATTTCGAATATCTGAAAGATGCTTATTTGTTATTTGAAGTGTTTCAATATGAGCACTCACTAAAAAAGCAATTTACCAATCTCCGGAAGGTATATTGCATTGATAATGGAATACTCACCCATGTTTCTTTCAAAATTTCGGAAGATTATGGCAGATATCTCGAGAACCTTGTTTTTATTGAATTGCTTCGCAAAGGGTATGAAGTGTATTTCCATAAAGGGAAAAAAGAATGTGACTTCGTGATAAAGCAAGGATTCAACATTACTCAGGCAATACAGGTTTGCCGGACTTTACAGGATGCTGATACCAAAAAGCGTGAAACAGAAGGATGTTTGGAGGCTCTTGACACTTTTGGTCTGAAAGAAGGAACCATACTGACCGAGGATGAAGAATACGAGATTGTTTCAGGTGATCGCAGGCTTATCGTTAAACCTGTTTGGAAATGGTTGCTGGAATAAGGCCGAATGAAGTAAACATTGCCTGGATGCCATAAAATTCTGTTAGGAGACAACGTGTTGTTTGTGAGTGTTTTATAATAAAACCGAAGTGTCTGTATTTCTGAAATTCAAAACATGAGTATCACCTGTCAATTCTGTGTCGCCATCATAGATCAGGTATTTTCCCACTATCCGTTCTCCCCAAAACTTATTAGCCATTGTAAAACTTTTAAGGAAATGGGCGCTGAATGTTTGGGATGATTTGATTTCAATCAGAATCAGTTCTCTCCCTTTTTGAAAAACCAGATCAATCTCGTTCTGATGGCTGTCGCGATAATACATAAACGGGGCATCTAATCCGCGGTTGAAACGCTTTTTAACCAATTCCATCACCACCATATTCTCAAAAATAGCTCCCCGTAAGGGATCACGGCTTACATGACCGGGTTCTTCAATGCCCAGGAGGTAAGAAAGCAGTCCGGTATCATAAAAATACAATTTGGGGGTTTTAACAAGCCTTTTCCCGATATTTTCATAATAAGGATATATCATCATTACTATGAAAGAAGTTTCAAGTATCGATAACCAGTTTTTAACAGTGGGTACCGAAATCCCTACTTCATTGGCTATGGCGGAAGCATTGAACAGATTGCCTGCACGACCGGCGCAAACCCTTATGAACCGGTCAAAAATGGACAGGTCCTTGATCATTATCAACTGACGCAAATCCCGTTGCAAATACGTTTCGTAATAATTGCGCATGGCTATGGTAGGGTTGATTTGATCGCTGTAAACTGCCGGATAAAAACCTGAATAAAGGTAATCATCTGTTGCCATGGCATATTTACTGCCCAATTCACTGATTGAAAATGGCAATAGTTTTATTATAGCTGTTCGTCCGGCAAGCGACTGGCTCACGCGGTTCATCATCTGAAATTGATTGCTTCCTGTAAGTATGAAATTTACCTTTCCTTTCTGTTCATCGGTAATTTGTTGCAGATAAGAAGTTATTTCAGGTACATGCTGAATTTCATCCAACACAGCGCCATTAATAATCCTGCCCAGAAAATTTCTGGGATCATACATTGCCAGATTTCGGATATCCGGATTTTCGAAACTAAAATAGGGAAGACCGGGAAACAAGTATCTGGCAAGGGTCGTTTTTCCGGACTGCCGGGGTCCCGTGATAGTTATCACCGTATAACTCTTTGAAAGAGAGTGTATTTCATTTTCTATTTCCCTGTGAATATAATTCATGGTGCAAATTTAATATTCAACTTTAAAATTGCACAAAAATACGGTTTTTATTGATAATTACGGTTTCACGCCAATGTTTTCCGAATTGATCAGGTTGATGATTTCAATCGTTTGCCAAACACCCAAATTTCTATGACTTACCCATATAGGAAATCACCATGTAGGCCACCCCATCGGCTTGTCTGATTTTATTCAGGAAGTTGAACAGCACCGGAAGGGTATTGTCGATGGTCAGGTTCCAGCCATTGGTGGCATCCCCTGCCAGCGTAAGATTCTCGCCGGCTATGCTCAGTTTTTTCTTTTCCATGTCGATATAACACAGGGTGGCCACCAGGGTATCTTCCATCCCTAAAGGTTTGGTCCAGTAGGGGAATTGGTTCTTACTGATGTTCAATTCCAGTTTGCGGGTATTGTTGTTGGCTGCCGATCGGAAGAGCTGCCATTCACCGCCAAACTCTGCATTGATATTGAACAGTTGCAGCAAACCGGACTCCTGCTTTTGCAAAATCTCTTCCTTCACAAATTTGGAGGCTTCCGCTTTCAGATGACCGGCTTCCCGTGCGGTATACCGAATATGCATCACCACATCGGTAATCGAATCGAAATCGAATTGGGGGGTATCATTGGGCAGTTCTATTCTCCATTTGCTGATAACTCCGGCGCCTTCAAACGGCAGGTATTTCTCATCCTTCAGACTGGTTTCAAACAAACCGCTGTCAAATTGAGCCGAACTGGTAACTATCGACTGGATGGCTCCGGTAAAATCGCGGAACCGGCTGTCGTCCCCGTTATCAGAACGCTGGTAGCCGTCCGACAGCAGGGAAGAAGTACGGATACTGCTTTGCAGCAGTGAAAGTTTGGCATGTACGGAGGTATCCTGGCCGGCATTACACGGGATGGAAACGGCCACTGTTTTGATTCTTCTGTGATATTGACCCGGGCTGTCCATATCAAACAGCCATTCGGGCAGTTCAATTTCGCAATTGCCGGTGGCTTTGAGCCTGAGCAGCGCCAGCGGATCGATTTTGCGGACAGAAACATGTTTGGTGAGTTCATATTCTCTCCGGTTATTTTCGAGGCAGGCCATTTCCATACGTTTCAGATCGAGATAGAGCGACTCACCCGAAAGCAATCCTTTACGGGCGCTGTCCCAATAGCCGAATTTAATGAAATCGAGGTCGGAAAACTCTTTGCGCATCAGTTCATGCTTCAGGGTTTGTTCGGCTTTTTTGGCTACATCAAAGGCAAACTGGTAACAGGCGAAGTAAATTCTGGCTATTTCACCCTGCATCCAGTTATACAGTTCCTCGTTGGTAAACTTGTCCGTGAGGAAGGTTTTTATTTCTTCCGATTGTTCAATCTGTTTCAGGTGGTTCTCATACTCTTTCCGGGTAATCTGCTCACGGATGAGTGAAGAGATGATCTGCCGGCCATAATGCATCAGCTCGCTGCCGGCCACATTGGCCTGGAACACATATTCTTCGGCACGGCGGTAATATACGGCCATTCTGGAAGCTCTGTCGGCGCTCGAAGAAAAAGCGGCGGCTACCTTTTGGGCAATTTCGGAAGCTTCTTTGGCGGCCGATTTAAACTGAACCCCTCCAATTTCAACTACCCCGCCTACACCCAGCGGAGTGCCCTGCACCTTGAACTGGGGAATAAGTCCCAGAATGGGCGCAGCAAACTGAAGTATGGTGGACAGGGTACTGAAAGTATCACTGGCGGGTAAAAAGATATTCAGTTCGGCATTTTCATTTTTATTGAGAGGTAAGGTTTCGCCAAGTTTTCCCCCGAAAATATCGGTAATCACATTGCCTGCAAACTCCATGATACCTCCTACGCTGCTTTCCTTCCGGTAATCTTCACGCCTCAGCTCAATGGCATACCGAGAAACCAATTCCTGATAAGCGGATTCAAAGTTTTCTTCATTCAGGGTATCGCGCACCAGTTCGATATTTTTCTGCGAATTGATATCACTTTCGCTGGCACCCAGTATTTTTTTGTAATGCTGGTATCTTTCGAAGGCAATATTCCTGCTTTTCAGCAAACTTTCGGTGGCGGCTTCAGATTCTTTCCACTGCAGAAATTTCACATCCTGCACCAGTTTGGATATATTGATTTCATGTTGCTGCCTGAGAAACGCCAGGTGCTCGGCATCTTTCTTTTCAAGCGCCGATACCAGGGATGCCCCTAAAGATTTCACTTCCTGGCATATTTCCAGCGCTTTTTGCAGCAATACCGGGCCCCGCACGGAGGAAAGCGGCTGGTTGAGGCCGTTCACAATGCTTCCGATATCCATACCGGCTGCCACGGCTTTTACCAATGCACCCGGATCGATGGGCGGATCGAAAAGCGGCAGCTGACGTACCACCCCTTCAAAATTCATACAGTGACGGATCTTGAACAGGCGGTCGGCTACGGTATCCCAATAGGTTAACAGATTATCATTCTGCGGAATGCAAAAATACAGGGTTCGCCCGATGCCAAAGGCAGAAGCGCTGGCGCCTGACGAAACGGCCACCGAGGCAGTGTGACTGGTATTAAACGGGAAGTCATTTTCAATCTCGATGAGGGTATTGCCAAATGCGTCGATCCCTTTGGCTTTAAGCTGTTTATAGGTCATATTGGTTCTTTTGCCCCGTGGAGGAACCTTCTGAGGTTTTGGCCCGAGAATGCTGGCGGCCAGCACATATATCTGGGTGGCTTCATTCAGGGATTCGATGGTGTCCTGGCGGAACAGGTTGTCGCCCCAGGCAATCAGGTTATCCAGGTACTTCATCACCACGTTCATCTGGTAGGCAAGATAGCGGGTGCGGGCAATCACATGAGGCTGAAAGGGCTTGTCGCGCCAGGCCAGTATGCTTTTTTCCATCCGGCTTTTCAGTTCATTGTCGGTACCTTTGGCCAGTTCGGTAAGCAATTCCTGTATAAACTCCGTTTTGGTTTCATTCCGGAACCGGAGAAATTTCCAGAAACGTTCAGGCGAAGGAATGGACGTATCATTACAGGTTGGATCGAAAATATAATGGAACCATTTCTGCGCTTCGCCAAAACGCTGGTTTTTACTCAGATGTACGGCAATAGCCAGCGGTGCGTGAAACATCAGCTCCCAGTTATATACAGCATAGGGACCGTCATCACTTACATCGATCTCTTCCTTAGGAAAAGGGAGGTCAATATAGCCTGATTTGGCATACCACACCGTGAGATTCTGTTCGAGGCTTTTGTGGAAAGTGGCATCCAGCATGGCCGGCAATCCGTCGCGGTTAAGGGTTTCGATCAGTTCATCAGTATAAGGATGATAGTGCACTTTCACTTCAGCATTTACCTTTCTTTTGGGCTTCTGGGTGGTTAACATCCAGCCTTTATACTTCGCACTGTTAATTGCCTGTATGGCTTCTGAGATATGAAAATTATTTTTGGGTTTCATAGTTTTAAATGCGTTAAGTGGGTTAAAAGGATGATTGGGTATCGGCTATCTTACCAGAAGGACCAAAGAGGGTATTACCGAACTTAAATGTTTCCGTGCCGCTTACAAGTATGTTGATGTTATTGCCAACTGCAACCGGATCAATCACCTCCTGCCACGGATTGCCGAGGATATCGCCGGGCCTGGGCAGGGGAGCATCGAAGGGTGGCCATTTGGGTACGGGTTCGCGCAGGATGGGAGGGATTATTATAAGGGGTTTGTCGGGGAAATAGGGATAATAGCCGTTAAAATCACTCACATACTCAATCGCTTCGGAAGGCTGCACAAAGAGTGTGGAGCGTTCATCAGTATAGGAAACCGGGGCTTCAAACTGATTGGACACCGGATGATTCAGGGGCAACACATTAAACCCGGTTGTCAGAGGCTCTTTTTTACTGAACAGGTTTTCTTTGATCTCTTTGGCCTTAGCGCCAAAAGGTTGAATAACATTCAGGTTAAAATCGCGACCCTCATTTACAATCCGGTTGTTATCCGGAAATGTTGCGGATTCGGTTTTAATAAGAGTGGTACGGTTAAACCGGGCTACCTGCTCTGTCAGTTCTGTATCGTGCTGATATTTTTGGATGTATGGCGGGGCATTTTTTGATGTGAAAACCAAGGTGCCTCCATAACCATAGTAACCCCGGCCCGTTATTTTGTAGAGATCGCCATACTGGATGTCAAATATGAGCCGCTCCCTGAATTTGCCTGCCGGGTGCTCTTTTCTTTCTTTTCTGCACAACAGGATCAGTTGGCTTTTATCGAACGATTCAAGGTTTTCAATCATCAGCGGCCGGTTCAGTTCTCCCGATTTGGGAGAAGTCCATTTGCCCTTATAGTACTCGCCCCAACACATATTGATCTCGACGTTCAGCAGTACTTTATCCTTTACACTGGCGCCGGATGGAATATCGATAGCATTTTTGGTTACCGGCTTTTCAGCCACATTGAGCCAGAAGATAAACAGCCTTTTTTTCCAGATGACCGGAAATACATGATCGCCTTCAATGTTGAGGCTGATTTTTTCCCAGGGTGTCCAGTACCCGTACTCATAGCGGCGATAATAGAACTGGCGGGTAATCCCAATGGTACGTCCGATTACATGCAGGATATCGTCGTCCTGATTTACGTTGTTGTTTTCTTCCAGATACATCCCCACAATTTCGAGTCTGGCTATATCATCGAGCTTTTTAAGATAGTTGAGGAAGGCCAGTTCTGCCGATTCATCGGTGATCTCCTGCTGCATCATCTCGCCTTCCAGCTCTTTGAAGAAGCCCGATTTGTTATCGCGCAGCTCCGGTTCCAGCCAGTTTTCGGGATACAGGAATACTTTACGGTTGGCTTCCCACACGCGGTAGCGTTTCATCCAGGCCCAATGATCTTCCCGTATGGAAGAAGGGCTGACCTCCGGTTCCAGGTTCAGCAGGCAACGCTGTATGAACAGCTGAACCGAGGAAAGCGCCAGCCTGATGCGCGAAGTTTTCATACAGGCATCCATTTGCACATCCACCAGCAGGTATTCGTACAATTTATCAGGGGTGATGATCTCAGGAGATGGCCGTTTATACTGAAGGATAAAACTTACCAGAGCATCGCGCAACTGATTTCTCACTACATCATTCACCGATTGCATGCTTTCAGTCCAGGCGGCATTACTCAGGTTTTCCTTTAACGTTGCCTTGATGCCGGCCACGAGGTCATAACCGGGATCACCGGTCATCCAGTTGAGCGACTGAACTGCCGGGTAACCAATGGCCGTAATCAGGTTCATGGCTTCCATTACCTTGCGGAGATTGTTTAAATCCGATAAACCGGAGCGGGTAAGGCCGAAGCGGTTCAGTACTTCCGTTACATCAGGTTCCTGCCACATATTGAAACCCTCGAGCAGAAATTTGTTCTGTGCATTTTTGATACCGGGGTTCTGAAGCACCGATAACCAGGTATTTTCCTCCGGTTCATTTTCTTTCTTCAGGCTGAGGAAATAATTGAGCAATTCCGTTTTTCCCCAAAGGGATGCCAGCCCGGCTGCTGATATGCCTGAGGCAACAGGCAGTTCATTCAGAAAACCTCCGGTTCCGGCATTAACCTCAGCAAAATAAGCAACTTCAGGTACGGTGAGTTTCAGTACTTTGATGAATTGAACCGATTTCTCCAGCCTGACCAGTGATTCAATGGCGCTGTTTACCTGATCTTCAGGGTAAATCATCGTAACAGGAACCATGGTTTTGGCTAGGGTCTTGCTGCGCCACATCAGGTTTAGAACCGTGCCGGCCGGTAAGGAACCTATGGTCATAATAACCGGATGCAGTTGTCCTCCTTTTAGTGTGCAGGCGCCATTCACTTCTCCGGAGGCTCCGATGACAGTGTTAATGATGTCCTGCTCCTCTATTCTCAAAGAAACTACAGTATTCTGAGGAGCTGAAAAGTAGATAAGGTAATCATCGGTTGCCGGTACATCCAGGTAAAACCGGTAGCTCATATTCTGATCAAATTCCAGCGGTAATTGTAACTGCTCAAAATCATACATTACGCCTGAGGCGGCATTGGATGCAGCATGAATTACCTCTTTATTGCCGGTAAGAACCTCAACCAGTTCTGCCGGCGCTTTCAGTATACCGGACAGAACCTGCTTTAAGGCAACCTTTTTAAGGCTGGTGATTAATCCGGGCAGCAGCGAACCGATGAGTTTCTGTACCTGTGAAGCAGGGGTAGATTCAGCCATTACATCGTCATAAACCGTTCTGAGTTCAGGATAACCTGCGCTGAATTCGTTGAAGGAAGCGTTGCTTCTGACAAAAAGCGCCTGCAAAGCTGACAGGAATCCGGCCTGGAAGGCAGCCAGATCCGCCGGGGTGGAGCCTGCCGGCAATTCAGCAATTGTAAGGTTATTGGCGGCATTTTCAATACTTGCCTGATCGATAGCAGAAAGTACCCCCGTATAAGTCAGCTCCTTCCTAAAGGCATCGTACCCTAAGCGGGCGCTGGCATCTTTTAAAGGTTGAGGCAACTCTTCCAGGGAGGTGGCAAAGGGTTCTGAATAGGTGTTGGTATTCAGTAAAAAACCGAAGAAAATATTGGTGGTTTCAGCATCATACACCAATTGCATTTTGCTTCTGGCCAGCGCAAAATCGGCATTGTCGGGCGCAATTTTATTTTCAGCATCCACCAGGTTCAGCGCCTCTTTCATCAGTTTGATATTTTTAAGAAGCTTATCGGTTGCCGGCGCCAGTTTACCTGACGGATCGCTGTGCTGCAACAGGTAAGCCAGGTCTGATGTCTTTACAGAATTGGCTTTTAGACTTTTAGCTATTGTTACAAAACGGATAATCGATGGTTCGTCAGTTTCCGGATCGGCGGCCAATGGATCGATGCCGGTCAGTTCACTTAACTGAAGCATTTCGGCAGGATTCATTTTAAGCAAACGGGCCAGTTGTTCCCGCCTGAGCGGCAGGGCAATGCTGCTATCCATCACCCTCAGCAAATCCGGATATTTCTTTACAGATAATCCCAGCAGACTGGCCAGACTGACAAAATTAGCCATCCGGTCAAGCAGGATCATGAACACCTCATCGAGGTTATCCATTGAAATTAACAGAGGATGAACCGGGAGCAGGGGTTTGATTACGGCATCGAGCAGTTCGGTATTCCAGCCGGTTTTACGCTGTAACCGGAGGAAGCGATGCAGTTTGTGATAGGCGGTGGCCGTAAGTTGATTATGAACGTTATCGGGCAGGGCAAACCGGAGTTCAAATTGTGCAAAATTGCAGTCATCGCCCGGTTCACCCACTTCGGTTAGGGTAATCAGCATCATGATCAGGTCGCGGTTCGCATGGAGCCATTCGCCGATATTCCCGCCGTAATCATCTATATCGATGGTATTTGAAGCCAGCGCTTCAAGAACAGTCACATTAATTTCTTCATTATAATACCTTTGTATATTCATCAGACTGATTCCCAACCGTTGTAATTTAGGGGTTAACCCGTATCCGGGATTGATGAACCAGGTTTTCAGCAACTGCACCAGGTCGTCGTAGTTAATTCCCACCCTCCGGCTGAACTCTTTCGCGTTGGCAATGGCGGCATTGAGCTGAGCCAGGGTGTTATTCTCCGGCTCGCCAAAATACAGGGGTAATTTCCTGTATTGAATGTTGGTGAGCGTTTTGTACTCATCTTCGCTCAAACCCAGCACTTCTTTCCTGGCTGAAAGCGGAGTGGAAAAGACCCTAAGGCATTTTTCGAGCGATACCCCCCAGAGGTTGAAAATCCGCCGGAGCGTTTCGAGCGGCTGATGGAAGGGAAGATTATAAGGAAATACTTTGCTTCTCAGATCGTTTCCGGTTGGGCTGATTTCGTACACCGCTTTCTGAACAAACTGAGGCTCGGCCAGCAGTTCAGCCTGTGATATCTCTTCTGTAACATCATGACCCTGAAGGTTATCGAGGTTGCCATGAAGGATGTAATATTCAAGAATTTCGTTGACCAGATCAATATAGGGCAATGCTTTATTGGTATTCTCACAGGAAAGCTGGATATTTTCAATATCGGGTCTCCTCGATTTAAGTACATCGGCCGGATTTGTTTTATTGTGGGGCACATCGCTGAGATCGATAAACTCAAGCAATTCAACCAGATAAGCTGCCGGACTCAACACCGATTTGCAATGGTCGCACGAGCAGTAGTCCATATTGCCGAAAAGTTCTTCGAGGGTCGGGTAGGCAATCGTCTCCGACGGCACTCTGCTTAAATTTCCGGTGATGGCATATACATTGGGCGCTGCCCGCTGGGTGAGGTATCCCACGGCAATATTGAGCGAGGCGCTGTAAATTTCTCCGGCTTTTTTGTACACCTGCATAGCTTCCGTTTGTGAAGAAAAGGATGCGCCGTGTTTCGCCAGAAAATGTGACTCCGGGTAAGCGGCTATCTGGTAGGCTGAGGTAATGCCCAGATTTGATAACGTAGTTAAAGCCTTGTCGGAAGGGCTCATCTGATACAATCTCTCAAATGTTTTGGCGGCCGCTTTAGCCTGTGTGCTGAGGTTCTGAAAACCATCCCATTGCTTTACCGGGTCTGTTCCAATAGTTTTCTTTTGCCCGTTGCTGTTCAGGAACTGGTGTAACTCCTCTTTCGGAACATTGCTGCCCAGGGTTATTTCCTCATTCATGATCATGGCAGCGGCCACGGCGTTGGGGTAGCTTATTTTAACCTGGCTGGCCAGGTAAGTGGCATATTCATCGGCAGTGATATCCGGAGGTGTGTCATTTCCGATGATTTCTTTCCAGGCTTCGGATTTGTAGAGGCCTTTGGAAGCCAGTTCTGTTTCACTGCCAATTTTATGAACCTTGTATATCCTTTCTATCAAAGGAAGGTTTTGCCCGGTCAGGAAACCCAGTTTTCCATCCAATTGCAGCTGCCGGATGGTGGATTCGCCCAATCCTTTCTCAGCTAAACCCGACCATAATTTTGAAGTATCTTCCCCTGACATTTTATAAACCCCGGCAAATGTCTGTTTCTGCTGATCATTAAGCCGGAGGTTTAACATTTCGCCCATGGAGAACAACGCCTTCTCCGGTTTATAGTCAAGCACAAAATTAACAGCATGGGTATTAAGCATCTGAAGGGTGTCATCCAATTTATCATCAGGGGGAATGATATTTTGTTCGATGGCATTTTCAATGGCCGTTTTTGCCGTTTCGACGGATACCGATCTGATGGCATCGGCATTTCCCGCAATACCTGCCCTGAACATGGCATACAGGTGTGCCGGTGCTATTTTAAGCGATGCTCCCAACTGTTGTGCGGCTACATTCATGGCGATGAGACGGGCATCGTAACCCGATTTGTTGGCCAGATAGGTGATCTGTTCATTTTCTTCATCTTCAGCCAACTGGTTGATTTCCATATTTCCCAGAAAAGACTGCAGATCGACATTTACCGACTGGTATTCACTGGCCGTTTTTATTTGAGCCGCCGGAGCTATCAGATCGATTACCGTTTTGCCGGAGACATTGTAGCGGGTGGCTGAAGCAATGACCTCGCTGGCGGAGCCGGACTGGAAAGCGCGAACGATGATATCGGGCAGATCGCCATTGTCTGCGGTTTCGATAACCTGTGAATAATTTCCCTGATTTCCGGTGGAGGTAATTCCGGCGAGTTCTTCCGAACCGATAGATTTTATCAGTACTTCAATTCGGTTGCCTTTCAGGGCAACGCCGTTACTGTCGGTTAACCTTCCCGAAATTTCGAGTCTTTCCCGTTTGCCATCCGGTTCACTATCTCCGGTAAAATTTGATTCTTCAGTATCCACCACCAGCAGAACACTTTCCAGCCGGCTGTCTATGTTCCAGAGTACGGTTGTTTCGGTCGACAGGATCAGAAGGTCTTTGGCATATACGCGGAAGTACAGGTCGGGCTTACGGTCGGCAAAGAGTTCCCTGAACCGCTCCGGTTCAAGGGGAAGGGTAAATCCGCCGTTTCTGCCGGTAATGGCTTCGGCCAGGAAGTCGTCGAAAAGCAGGTCTTTGTCCCATACTTCAATCCGGAGTCCGGCAAGCGGCTGGCCCTTATTGTTGCGGACCAATCCGCGGATGATAAGCTTGTTATTTTTCATGATGTTTATTGTTCTTTGTTTATTGTTCTTTGTTTATTGTTCTTTGTTTCAGAAATGAATACATAAGCTGTAAAATCAATGAAATTTGCCAGCCTAAAATGAATGTCAAGGTCAAATCTGCTGAATGCAATTAAATATTCAAAAGAGGCATTTACAAAAAATGAATGATTGCCTTTTGTAAATAAGTCCTTAATTCACAAATATTTACAATGTGTTACTGAACCTCCCTTAGCTGACCCGGGTTTTGGTCGAGGGGCTGTCTACGGGTTAGTGCAAAGATAGGTCAACTTTTTTAAGCTTTTAGACTACTTTAACATTTTATAAGATAATAACCCAGAATGTCAGTGTATCTGTCTAAATAACAAACGATAAGAAAATCGGCAATCAGGTAATGAAATAAAATATAAAGGTTAACTTTATAAATATTGACAGGAGTCTGATAAATTACCAGATCAATACTTTTTTCCGGATTTTGTGATGGTTCATTTCTGCCATCAACCAGTAAATTCCAGGTTTTACCGGATAGATAAACAGTTTATTGTTTACAGGCTGATGGTATTGGACCAGTTGTCCCAGCTGATTGTAAAGGCATATTTCTTTTATCTTATCCGGTCCGGTGTAGTGTATCAAAAGTGTGTGACCTGTGTGTTCCGGGTAAATGATCAGATCGTCATCCGGGTTTTGCGTTTCGCTGATTTCATAAAAGGGATCTTTGACATATACACTATCTGTTGCGCTTCCGCAATAGTTCGTTACGATTACATAATACATCCCCTGCTGAGTAATTACTACCTGTGGCTCAAAGGAAACCGGAACTGTGTCGGTTGAAAAATACCAGGTGTACTCGTCGTCACTGCCGTAGGCAGTAAATGTAAACGGGAAATACGGGGCCAGTAACGTATCGGTATAAAGTTCCACATAGGGTAAATTCATGGAGGTAAGTACGATACTGTCCGTATCAAAGCAAAGCGTATCATTGACCCTTGCGGTAAACATTCCTTCCGTTGTGGCCTCAATAAAATATACTCCTGTTGAAATGATCTCATGATCAAGGTACCAGGTATACTCCCAGGCCGGATTGAAAAGTGTTGACAGTAAAACGCTGGTATCAGGACACACAATAGTGTCAGGAAAAGCCGTAATGGTCACCAGGGGTTTGGGTTGCCTTTTCAGGGTGAACCGGTTGGAAGTATCCGGACAAACCATATTGGGGTTCACAATCACGTAGAGGGTCATGGAATCTTTCACCCACAACTCATTTGAATACTGAAAAAGTTGGAGCGTGTCATTAATGATCCATGTAAAGCTTGATCCGTAATCACCCACGCAAGTGATCCTGACGGAATCGTTTCCGCAGATCACTTCATGGGAAGGAACCATCACCGGGTTTATCTCAGGGCATTTATTGATGGTGGTGGTGTCCTTGATGGCGGCCAGAAAAAAATCCTCGTCAAGATTTCCGCTGTTATTGATAATGACCGTATCGCCGAAATTGGCTTCTTCACTGGAATAAAAACCGGCCAGATAAATCCCTGAGGAATCGGCAGCAAGGGTGTGGGCAAAATCGTGCCAGGTTCCCCCGGCGCTCTTTGCCCACTGGGGATAGCCTATTTCATTGTATTTGGCCACCAGAATATCCGTTGAACCCCAGCCATATTCGGTTATCCGGCTTACCAGGGTATCATCAGCCATGATAAGGGTGTCGGAGAAACTTGAAGTAATGAAAACGTTATTTTCCTTATCACTTTTAATACCGGCCATCTTTTTCCACCAGGTACCTTCCATAAAACTGCCTCCGTCATACGAAGTGGGAATGGGCCTGATGAATATCTTATTTCCCTGGCTGTCAAGCTTTAGCAAATACCGCCCCATTCCGTTCAGAGTATCCCTGCCATACACATAGGGGCCGAAATAATTTCCGCAGGCATACACATTTCCTTTGGGATCTGTGGTTACATTCACCGATTCGCCGAATCCGCCATTTGCGGCATCACTGCAGGTAACCCAGGCAACCTGTCCCTCAGTATCCACTTTACATACAAAATCCCTTGAACTTGAGTTGGTATAGTCAAGCAGATAACTGCCAAAATCAGCTTCTTCAGGCTGAATTACCCCTGACAGATATACATACCCGGAGGTGTCAAAAGTAGCTGAATAAGCATAGTCATCATACTTTCCTCCGGCCCGCAGCGCCCACACCGGGTTTCCGTCATGGTCCAGCTTTGCCAGAAAAACATCAAAGTGTGAAAAGGATTGTGAGTTTTTGCTTTCCAGCAACATATCGCCAAACTCCAAAAACCGGTTAAAGGCGCCGGTTACGTAGATCATTCCTTGGCTGTCAGTTGTAATGGAATTGGTAAATGTGGACTGGGTATCCCCGGTTGATCCGTAGCTTTTTGCCCACATCAGGTTTCCGTCAGGGTTGTATTTTACCACAAACATCCGGGGTTGCAGAGCTCCGGGCAGTACAATTCCTTCAAAGGATATGGAAGTTCTGTAATAACCGGTTACTATTACATTATTTTCATGATCACATACCACAGCAGTAGCCTGGGTATCAAACGAGCCCGTTGATTCTTTGGTCCAGACGCAATTTCCGTTGGCATCTAATTTTGCTAAATACATCCCCCAGTCCTGTATTTCACAACTCCCGATCTGGGTATCCCATCCGGCATAACCGGTCATGTACACAAATCCCTGATGGTCAGTGGTTATTGCAGCGCAGTAATCGGAGGTAAAACCTCCAAACCCCTGGGTTCGCCGGAACTCCTGGGCAAATATCTGGGTACAGGAGAACAGTAAAAAAACTAACAGGCTGCTGGTTTTCATGAGGTGTCAGGTAATACGTTATAGATGTCCAACTCCGGAGTTGGTAATCATATTACCTACAAAGATAAGAATTTGAGAATGACCCAGATATTAAACCGAAAAACCCTGACTGTTCAGTTTAAGACTTTTGAAAATATTGTATTTCATCGATTCTGATCCGGGTCAGTCCGCCGGGAAGCATCCATTCATAATATTGGTTTTTGATAAAAAAAAAGAGCGGAAGTGATTTTGATTTCTTCCGCCCTGCTGATGTGAAAATATGTTTAACAGCTAAGCGCGTCGATAATCATGGGTTTTAACAGTGTGCAACACTAATGATGCGGGGCGGTTACCGGATAAAATCATGCTGTTACCGCTCAATGGTTCATTGAAATGGCAAGGAAGTTCCGTCCTGAATTGATGACCGGAAACCAGAGACAGACTTTTAGCCCGTTTAATTATATTTAATTCTTGATTATTCAAAGTTTTAGATTAATAATGCTCTTTTGTGACGGTGAGCTGAATTTTGCAAAGGTAAACAACAAATTGGTGAAATTTGGCAATTTTATGCTTTAGCGACCAAACCAGGGATATTAAGGCAACCTCAGGAATTGCGGTCAGGTGCGACAGGAGAAAGTAAGCGTACCGGCAATTTCATCCCTGAGTTTGGGTTGAACCTGTACTTCATCGGCAAAATTTTTCCATTGATTAACTGTCTGACAGATTTCCTCAATAATCTCCGGCGCTTTTTTACATCCGATGGAATGGCCGATAGTCAGCATATCACTGCCTGCAATATCGTCTCTTTTGCCGTTGATGCTCAGGGCATGCCTGCTTACCCAGGTGCTGCCGGGACGATAGGCGTGGCATACATCATAAGCAGGAGCCAGGTCCCAACTGCCACCCTGTTTCAACAGAAATGAAAAGTTTTTGGTGTGGTCATCACAATTGCGGGCTATCACATTAAAAACCATTCTCCGGAACATCTGTTCGGCATCGGCATAAGTAAGCCGTAGCTCCCGCATGCACTGAAACAATTGCTCATAACTGAAACTGTTGATCAGATTATAATCAAAATGCGCCAGAGCGCAAAAAGTCTGTACGTGATGTTTTTTATTGTCTTCTGCCCTGTCAAATCGTTTGGTCATAAAGTGGGCTCGTCCGTTTTCTTCCAGAAGTCGGGAAGACATCATCTCAATGCCACAGGCAGTGGCCATGTTGTAATAGGCCATTTCAACCCGTCCGTAGCCATGGCTGGCTCCCAGTTGTACATCACTCACCCCGTCGAGTTTAATGAGCCAGTGCTCAAATCCCTTTGGCGAATTAACCTGTCCTGATTTTACTTCACCCGTTATTTTATTCCAGGCAATCACCGCCTTAGGTCGTGCGCCACCAGCTGAAGTGCCGATTTTCAGGATTTCAGAAACCGCTTTTTCTTCCTCTGTATTCAGGTTACTTACAAAAGCCTCTCTGTTAGTCATCATTTTTTGGGCAATGGTAACCATGTTGTCCAATTCAACAGAAAATGCCCGCTTGGTCTCTTTGAAAATAACCGGTTCAAATTCAAGCGCTCCAACCCCGCGGCTACCTATAAAACAAAGCATTTCAACCGGATTCATACTGTCAGAGGCCCTGCCCTGCTTTGCCAGCCAGATGTTTATGAGTTGATTTCCATACCTGTCAGGCAATGAATCAGCCAATAAACCGGGTAACCCTTTAAAGGTATCGAATCCGGCATTTTTATCCTGTCGGAGTTCCGGAAATGCAAAAATTCGTTGGTTAGCGGAAATGGGCATTTTCAGAGGCGCCAAATCCCAACCTGACCTTCTGAACTCCGGATCATATTCAAATACCGCATAACCCGGATTGTCATTCCAGGCTACGGCTCCAACTGATCTTCCCCATATTTTAACTACGGCTGCAAGCATGTATCACCAATTTACGCTATTTGTTGAGTTTAATTCATTTTTGGAACTTTTTCTGGCCCTCAGGCGTTTTTCCCTCTGTAGTTTAGCCAATTGAAGCGGACTGAACGACTCACGCACTTCAAATGCATCCATCACATCCAGTTTATTCAATACTCTTAAAACCTGAACCAGTGTATTCAGGGTAACGGTTTGTCCCCTTTCCAGCATACTTAGTGTCGACCTGCTGATTCCTGCGGCTGCAGCAAGCTCATCCTGTGTCTTGTTATATTCCATCCGGTAATGTCTGATAAATGAGCCAATCACTTTAATCAGCGCCTCATCACTCATAGAAACCCACTTATTGTATGATAAATCAGTCATAAAGTATAATATTTAATTATAGTGAATGAAATATCATGCAAATATAATCAATTTTTATAATTTGAATATAGAGACAGTTCTATTACTTAAAAAATCAAGGTGGCCACCCAACCTGCACTGAGTCTGTTGAAATGACATCAGGTCACTAATTCATCCGATAGCGTAAAAAAGTCTTACAGGTTCACCTGATCACTAACGATGTCATCAGCAGCGAACCGCCAACCGCCTGATCGTTAAACAATTGAACTTCATCTTTTTCATCCTGCAAAGCCAGAACGCCCAACAGGGGCAGGTAATGTTCCGGTGTGGGAATGGCCAGTTCGAAAGGTTTGCCATGGCACCGGTAATGGATCAGCTGTTTATGATCTTTGTTCAGGATGTATTTTTTCATTTTGTCGCCGGCTTCCATAGCCCAATCGTAGGCATAGTCCGTGACCCCAAGCTTTTTCCAGTCGAGCAGATGCAGGTTGTGTACCATGTTGCCACTGCCAATAATCAGAATTCCTTTATTCCGGAGCGGATGCAGTTGTTTCATCATTTCGTAGAAGTTCTCCGGAGACTGGTAATAGTCCAGGCTCATTTGTACCACCGGAACTTCCGCTTCCGGATAGAGATGCCTGATCACACTCCAGGCGCCATGATCGAGTCCCCATTTGTAGTCGGGCTCAATGCGGGTTTCCGTAAGCAGGGATTTGATTTCATCTACCAGTTGTGGATAACCAGGAGCCTGATATTGTACCTCGTAAAGCGCTGGGGGGAAACCACCGAAATCATGAATGGTTTCCGGCTTTTCCATGGCCGTAACAAAAGTACCTTTGGTTTCCCAGTGGGCTGACAGACAAAGAATGGCAACCGGTCTGGGCAGTGTTTTCGCCACAAATTTGAATCCTTCGGTAAATTCATTGTCCTCTATGGCATTCATAGGGCTGCCATGACCGAGGAACAGTACCGGCATTTTGAGTGTATTTGTGGCATTTCTGTCATTGCTATTATCATGGTCCATCATTAATATTCCTTTTTATGAAAGTAATTTATTTTAAAAACTATCTATACATGGGTACTTCCATTAGCAGTACTTCTGCTCCCGGTGATTGGGAGATGATGTGGAATGATTCCGTTTCCCAAATCCCCAATCCGTCGCGCTCATCGAGTAATGTACCATTCACAGATACCGAACCTTTGATAACAAATACATAAACGCCGTTCCCGGATTTCTTTAAAGCATATTCCGCAGAAAAATCCTTGTCGAAAGTTCCCAGATGAAACCAGGCATCCTGGTGAATCCAGACTCCTTCATCATTGTCATTGGGCGACACAATTGGCTGTAGTTTATTATGACGTTCGGAAATGTCGAGGGTTATCTGCTGATAACGGGGTTTCACATTTTTCTTATTCGGAAAAACCCAGATTTGAAGGAATTTAACGGGCTTGTCCTTATTCCGGTTGTACTCACTGTGGGTGATGCCCGTACCGGCGCTCATTACCTGCACATCGCCGTGTTTGATTACCGAAACATTTCCCATACTGTCTTTATGCTCCAGATCGCCTTCAAGGGGAATGGAAATGATTTCCATATTGTCATGGGGATGGGTTCCGAAACCCATTCCTTCTGCCACATAATCATCGTTCAATACGCGCAGTGCTCCGAAATGGATCCTTTCGGGATGGTAATAACCGGCAAAACTGAAGGTATGCCGGCTGATAAGCCAGCCGTGGTCGGCATAACCACGGCTGGCGGCTTTATGAAGAATGGTTTGGGCCATATTCAGCCAGATTTGAATTACTTTCGGGGTTTAGCTTTGTTTGAGGAATTGTACTTCCCCGGCAATTTTCACTTCGTCGCTTACCAGCACTCCACCGGTTTCGAGGGCTGCATTCCAGTTCAGTCCCCAGTCCTTGCGGTTGATTTTTCCGCTGAAACTGAATCCGGCTTTCAGATTACCCCAGGGATCTTTATTTATGCCTCCGAATTCCACATCCAGCTGCACTTCCTTACTCACTCCTTTAATGGTCAGCAGACCGGTAAGGCGGTATTCATCATCATCAATTTTTTTGAATTCAGTGCCTGTGAAGGTCATGGCCGGATGTTTTTCCGAATCGAAGAAATCGGCGCTTCTCAGGTGGTTATCCCGGTCATTGTTATTGGTAAAAATGGTGGCGGTATCCACACTGGCATGAATGGTACTTTTTTCGAATTCTTCCTGATCAACGGTTACCGAGAAGCTTTTGAACTCTCCTTTTACATTGCTGATCATCAGGTGTTTAACTTTAAATGTTAATTCGCTGTGCGAAGGGTCAAGAACCCATTGGGCGGTTTTTTTATCTGAATTTTCCATAAAATTTATTGATTTAAAATTATGGTGCAAAAGTACAGTGGCCCGGGACAACGGAAGTTACACTTTCCGGAAGAAGGGTTGTAATTTCAGGAAATCATTTGCTGCATTTCCTCGCGGAACTCCGAGGGAGTTTGTCCCGATTTCTTCTTAAATACGTTCGAAAAGTAGGATTTATCATTGTAACCCAGTTCAAAACCAATCTCTGAAATGGTTTTGCCGGTGCTGGCCAGCAGGTTTTTGGCCTCGGTCAGTTTGCGGGTTTCAATGATCTCGGATACGCTCTGGTTCATCACTTTCTGGCAAATGTTGTTCAGGTTTCTGGCTGACATAAAGAGTTTCTCAGCATAAAAATCTACCCCCAGGGGCCGCCGGAAATTCTCTTCCAGAATTTTCAGGAAATTAATAAAGGTTTCATTCTGAATGGAATAGATCGTGTTTTCATTAGTCTGCACTTTTTTTCTGTCCGACTCAATCATGATAAACAAGGCATCGAGCAGGTGCCTTACCACGGCATAATCAGGATTGGATTGCTGCATTTCGAGGTGGATAATCTCGCAGAGGGTGTTCAGGCGGTTGAAGCAGGTTCCGGTTTGCAGCACCTGATTGGAGTTGTTGTGAAAACTGCTGTAAAGCTGAAAAATGGTTTCTGCAATGAAATCGCTTTTAAAGCGCAGCACCCACATATCGAATTCGTCATGTTGCAGACGGGTGATAATGCGGTGTGCCTTTCCTTTGGCAATGAAACTGACCAATGGCGCCTCCACCGTATTGTGTTTGAAATCAATGAAATGTTCCAGGATTCCTTTGTTACCTACAATCAGTTCCTCAAAATCGTGCACATGAATTTCATCGGGCATGGCGGCAATTTCCGCGGCTCGTATCTTATCCATGCGAAATATGGTAAACAGCTGATCCATAGCTAAATAAATCATATTGTACTTATCTGTTTATCAGGCTTTAAATGGAACTGACAGGTCCTCTTTTTTCGATTTTTACCAATATCTCTTTAATACTTTCCTGTTCTTCTTCAATGTCATAATCATCCTGAAGTCCCAGCCAGAATTTTGCAGTATTTCCGAAATAGGATGCCAGCCGCAACGCTGTGTCAGCGGTGATTCGTCTTTTTCCTTTAATAATCTGTGAAATCCGGGTTTGAGGGATGTTTATATCTTTTGACAGGCGATAAGCTGAAACGCCTAAAGGTTGCAGAAACTCCTCAAGTAATACTTCTCCCGGGTGAATATTGGGTATTCGTTGCATATTTATTGCCTCCATACTTTAATGATAATCTGTTATTTGTACTTCATGAGCATTATTGTCGATCCACCTGAAAACAATTCGCCATTGGTCATTGATTCTGATACTAAAAAATTCAGATCCATGTAATTTCTCCAACCTGTTTGAAGGAGGTATTCTCAAGTCAGACCAATTCTGGGAGTTATGGATCATCCTGAGTTTTCTGCGACCAATGCGTTGAATTTCAGCCGGTATCTTTTTTATATATTCACCATTCCAGATATTTTCAGTATCCCTGGAACCAAAAGAGACAATCATAATGATGCTTTACGTTACTAACGTCAAAGATAAATAATTGTTGTTTATAAAATTTCTTTTTCATCGATTAATATATAATCAACCTGCAACTCTTTCACTCAATTCTTCAAAACTTTAAACAAACTGGTTTCTCCCGATTTCTCTCCGGTAATTTTTAGTAAATATAGCCCTGAAATGAGATGGCTGGTACCCACAGTTACAGGACTCAGCGGATCAATATAGCCGAAATCCTGATAAAGTACCTGTTTCCCGTATACATCCGTAAGTTGGATTTTAAAGTGATCCTGACGATCTGATTGATTAACAATATAAAAGTATTCACCGGCCGGATTGGGAAAAACCCTGAATGCTGTTAGGGATCCGGAATCATGAATACTTACATCGCAGGGTTCGGTAAAAGGCATTCCGGGTGACCCCCCCGGGCAGCCGGCAAACCAGTTGTTCCCGTTGCAGAAATCTCCGGTAACATCCAGTATCTCAAGGGTGAAATTCTGTCCGTCGGGTTCAGGGGGCCAGGGTGTTTCATCATCATACACTACCTGAAAAACAAGTTTTCCGGCCGGATCGAAAAGACGGATGTTTTCGCCTCCGCCTGCCAGTCCGAAATTAAACGGACCGGTTTTATTGGCTATACCCGGAAACTGTGATTCAAAAAGGTCTTCGTCTTCAAAGAGAACGAGATGGGCATTGGGCAGAAGAATGGTGTTTTCCGGTATGGTAAATAAATGGGTGTCATCGCTGTCGGAAAACCGGTAATTTCCTATATTTACCGCTTCTGTGCCGGTATTTCTCAATTCTGCCCAATCGCCGGCATCGGCATATTCGGCTGAGTTATAGTTGATCTCACTGAATACAATGGTTTCAGAACAATCCGGGCCACTTCCCGGTGTACCTTTCATACACCCGCATTCCCAGCTTTCAGGATCATTCAGCGGTAGCTGCGCTGATCTTAGTTGTAAGGTTCGACCGAAACCATCGGGACATTCAGGCCAGGGAGCGCCATCGTCATAGGTTACCGTTAATATTGATGCACCTGAGTAATCGAGCAGCTGCAATTGTTCGGTGCTGTTGGCAAAACCAAAACCGGTTTGTCCGGCAAAGGCAACACCGGGATGAACATCCTTGAATAATAACGAATCTTCCACCAATACGGCATAACCTCCTGCCGGTAGCGTAAATCCGATTGGAAACGTGAAATTATTCTGAATACTTTCATCCCTGAAATGCCAGTCGGAAAGGTCTAAGGGTACAGTGCCATAATTATGGATCTCAATCCAGTCGCCTGCATTATTGGTTGAATCAGAATTGTAATTGATTTCTGTAAAGGTGAGGGTCGGATTGGTAAGGTTGCCGCTGAAATTGGCCTGAAAAAGGTCATTCTGATTGGGATTGACTGTGATGGTTTTGTCTGAGCTTCCAAAAGGAAGATGGGCATTGGAAACCCATCCTTCAAACACAAAGCCGGGTTTGGCAATGGCTGTGAGGGTAACGGGATTCCCTTTATAATAGATTCCCTCCCATGAATTATTTTCCGGATAAACGGTGTTGATTTTTATGACTCCTGCGCCGGGTGGATTGGAAAACAGGGTAAATGTTGCCTGACCGGGAAGGGAGAAAACACTCTGAACATGAGCCCGGGCATAAACCGGTCGCTGGTTGATAAAAGTGTGCATATTGGTTATGTTGTTCAACCAGTCCTGAAACCCGTTGTATCCGTGCCATTTCATCCAGGCTCTTGAAATTTCTTCCTGAATATTTACCTTCATCAGGTTGGATAGCTGGATCAGATTAGCCGGTTTAAACATTGTATTCATCAGGTCGGCGTAACGGTTGATAAAATATTGCCGGAATTCGGCATTTTGAAGCATTTTTACGAATATTACCGAATGAACCGTACCGGAAGGTGGCGCCATTACATTGGCCAGTTTATTCATAAAGGGCGAGCTGGACAATCCCAGGCCGAAATCCATGTCCCAGAAGATATATCTCCATTTTGCACCTGGTTTTCGCTCCCGCCAGAGTTTGATGTTGTTGGTCCAGTCGCCTATCCAGTCGTTGTTTACGTAATAGGTGTTGGCAATGAAATAATCCACATAATTTTCAATATCCCACCACTCTTTTACCAGGGCATACACGGAGGGGTCAGACAGATCGTTATTGGCAATAAAGTTATACATAGCCCAGAAATTATCAGCTGTGCCCTTCACGGCATTACCGTCCATTTCAATCAGGTCAATGCTGTCGGCATCCACCCCGTGATTATCTTCCACAAAATCTTTGTCATTCAGTTCCCTGATGTTGTAAATACCCCAATAGGCACCATTAAGCAGCACCACTGAGGGTTTATACTCACAATAATCGGTAAATCCTTTTCGCATGGCCAGTTGCATCAGGGCATCGCGGTAATGGGTGTTGAGCCAGTCGTTCCCTGAGTTTCTCAGTACAAAACTGCTGAACTCCCTGATAGGTTTGGCCGGGAATATCTGGTAGCTGATCTCCGAACTGTCGATACGTGAAGACGTTTTCAGGGTAAAACTTTTTTGAGGCAACTCGCGGGTCCATCCGCCATGAATTTTCACCAGCCCGTCAAGGTGAAATCCTTCGGTGCTTTCAGGCTCAAAATATCGTATATGGCATGGTTTTTCCCAATCCTCCCAGTAATTCACATAAATACCGGTGGCCGGATCCCACAGATTGGCCGAATCGGTAACTATTGAAACCACGGGAAGGGTAATCATTTCATTGATGATGTAGGTACGGGTCAGGGTTTTTCCGGGCAGGTATCCCGGGACAAAACACCGGGCACGTAGAACCGTGGTTTGGGTTAATGGAACCGGAAAAACGTACAGCATATCAGCGGGTCCGGGAACATCTCCGTTTAAGGTATACCGGATTTCGGCCCCCGGAATGGATGAACTCAGGCTGACAGTCTGGTTTCCCTGATAAAACCCTTCGGCTAATGATGTAATGGGTTTAGGGGAATAGTCAGCATAACATACCAGGGCATTGTTCGGATTACCGGGTGATGGGGTGATGGAAATGCACCAGTTCATATCTCCGTCAGGAATACGGTTCAATGAATGACCTGCTTCAATCCCCTGAAAACTTTTCTGGTCGGCAATAATTCCGTTGGCTTGCGTCAGCGTTAAGGTTTCACCTGAGATACTCAGTTTAAAATTGGTATGAAGAGGCTGACTGCCGCTTTGAGGAAACCAGTCAGGCAGCGGGCCAAAGATAGAATAACCATCTTCCAGTCCGAAAAACAAATAAGGAATTGACGAAAGATCGGATGATCCGGCACTGACATTATGCGTCTGGACACAAAGTACATTGTCACCATTAATGAGCAGGCTTTGAAAAATACCCGGATCAATATCAAAAAACTGGGGAAGCCCGCCCTGGTACATTTGTGCTTCATGGTCAGTGGTAGCAGTCTGATTAAAAGCCGGGAAACTGCCGGCCATGTTGGCCCGGGCTATTTCGGTACCGTTGAGGTACGCTACAAATCCGTCATCATAATCCATGGTAAAAGTACATGCCGTAATCTTAGAAATGTCGGGGATGCTGAATGTACGTCGCATATACACAGAAACAGTAGCCGGGATCAGGGTATGGTCGTCATCGTCCGCATACCCGATTCCTCCGGGTCCTGCCGGCCAGAATGAATCATCAAACCCGGGCTGCCGCCATTGGGATGGAGGTTCTGAAGTACCTATAAAATATCTCCAGGAATCATCCGCATAAACAGCTGTTTCCAATTGTGAATACTCAGGTTTTCTGTTTTTTCCGGACGCAAAAACCAGTAACCGGGACTGCGGCTGAAGAAGTAACGATGGAAAGGTCCATTGAAAAGGTTTGGAAGGATTATCTGAAATGCCATATCCGGAAAGATCCACCGGCTGAATTCCGGTATTGAATAACTCAAACCAGTCTTCAAAATCGCCGTCCTCATCCTGTATGGTCGATTCGTTAGCTGGTTGCAATTCGTTGATAACCACCTGGGATACTGCAGGATATACATTTAATATGATGGCAGAAACCAAAACGTAAAAATATTTCATAGAGAATAGTCCGGTATAGTTTGAGAAATAGGTTACAGATACAAAAGAATTGGTAAAATTACATAAAAAGTCAGGTTGTGGGGTATTTGCCGGGAATTAATATTTTTGGCAGAAATATTTTGTAATACATGGATTACAGGATTATCAGCCTAACCAAAAATGATGTTGACCGTGCAGCCGGAGTTTTTTCAGAGGCATTCCGGTATGATCCCCTGTTTGAATATGCATTTGGCTCATTCGAAAATTACGACCGTTATGCCTTTTGGATGTTTAAAACCTGGGTGAAATGGGGGGTCAGGTATGCTGATGTTTGGGCAACTGAAGGATTTGAATCGGTGGCCATCCGCCGTTTTCCGGGAAGCCCGGGTTACAATTGGCTGAATATGCTCAAAACAGGGATTGCATTTACCCCGTTTAAAGTTGGGATTGATATTACCCGGAGACTCAACAGGGTAGTAGGAGCTGTTGAAAAGAAACATACAGCCATCATGACGAACAAGCCCCATGTTTACTGTCAGAATCTCGCCACCAGAGAAGCCTTCAGAGGTATGGGATTCGGAAAAGCCCTGATGGAACATACTTTTATTAAGGCCGGCCAGTCAGGCCTTCCCTGTTATCTGGAAACTACTACCGAAAAAACCATGCTGATACACCGGGCGAAAGGGTATGAACTGGCAGAAACGTTCAGCATTGAAGGGACGGCCTTTACGGTATACGTAATGATCAGACCATGAAAACGTAACCGAACAGGAAATTCAGATGGGTATCAAACTCCGATATCATCTGCATTTTACCCCCCCCCGTCTGATTGTGACTCTATTTATAAAATTTAATAATTTACCCGACACAACCCCCATCACCCCATCACCCCATCGCCCCATCACCCCCTCACCCCATCTCCCCATC
>Ga0302250_1000512_pt1 | contig 37119 bp, 33 predicted proteins | sample AAG_RA_Asp_MG_FD_193536 | JGI IMG/M metagenome (GOLD analysis project Ga0302250, IMG submission 193536) | Enriched activated sludge microbial communities from anaerobic digester in WTTP, New Holstein, Wisconsin, United States - AAG_RA_Asp | ecosystem: Engineered > Bioreactor > Anaerobic >...
TCCTCATCGGGAAACTGTTTGCGAAACTCTTGAATATTCATGGCATGCCCTCCTTATGAGAGCATGTTACAACAGGCATATGACAGATTAAGTCATCGTGGCCTTTTTATTGGTGATAGTTCCGTAATCTTTTATGGTCGCATTACCATTGGCTGGCGGGGAAGACAGGCGGCGCTGTTGTCCCTAGCCGGCTTTCTGGTGCTGGTATTTTCCTTGCTTGGCAGCAGCCATCAAATAAGCTGGCACCCTTGATCAGTGAAAAGGCTTTTGCTGTTCTGAACTTCAAACAAATGGCGACACAATGCACATTATAGTAGTGGGGTTGTCCCACATGACAGCGACAGTGGAACTGCGGGAACAGGTAGCCTTTTCCCCGAATTCCATCGCAAAGCCGCTTTGCGAACTGGTCGCTATAGACGGCGTTATCGAAGGGGTAATTGTATCAACCTGCAACAGGGTTGAGATATATGCTTCCACCCGTGATATTGCCGGGGGGATTGCCCGCGTCAAGCGCTTTATGGCCGACTACCACAGGGTTGACTATGAACGCCTGGAAGGCCATCTTTACAGCTACCACTCCGAGGCGGCCATCCGTCATCTGTTCCGGGTCGCCTCAAGCCTTGATTCGATGGTGGTGGGCGAACCGCAGATACTGGGACAGATCAAAGCGGCTTATGGGTATGCCTCGGAATTCAAGACCTCCGGTATCATCCTCAACCGTTTTCTGCATAAGGCCTTTTCTGTGGCCAAACGGGTCAGAACCGAAACCAGGATCGCCTCTTCAGCAGTCTCTGTGGCCTTTGCCGCCGTGGAACTGGCCAAAAAGATTCTTGGCGAGCTGGATGGTAAAACGGTCATGCTGATCGGTGCCGGTGAGATGTGCGAACTGGCGGCACGACACTTTATTGGCAGTGGGGCTGCTAACATTATCGTAGTCAACCGCACCTTCGAAAGGGCTGAGCGGCTGGCGGATGATTTCAACGGGCAGGCGCTCCATTTTGATCAGCTGCCCGAACAACTGCACCGGGCGGATATCGTGCTGTCTTCAACCGGGGCGGAGCATGCTGTCCTACTTGCACCTGTTGTGGAAAGCGCCCTCAGGCGGCGCAAGTTCAAGCCGATGTTTTTCATTGATATTGCCGTGCCTCGCGATATCGAATCTGCTGTAAATGATGTCGACAGCGCCTACCTGTTCACTGTTGATGACCTGCAGGAGATTGTCGAAAACAATATCGCCCGCCGCAGCGTTGAAGCAGAAAAGGCTGAAGAGATTGTGGAAGAGGAGGTTATCCGCTTTTACGGCTGGCTGACCTCGCTGGAGGTAACGCCCACCATCATTGCCATGCGCAACCGTTTCAATCAGGTGCGGGAAGCAGAGTTGAACCGCACGCTGGCAGCCTGGAAGGATATCTCTCCCGATGATGAGCGGCGTTTGCAGGCGCTGACCCAGGGGATCATCAACAAACTGCTGCACGCACCGCTGACCAAGCTCAAACAGGCAGGACAGGGAGGACGTACCGATCTTTATGTGGATGCTCTGTGCAACCTGTTTGATCTGCAGGAACCAGCGGATGAGGAGCTGGCCGGTGAGGATCAGCCATGAGGCTTCCTCGGCTTGTCAGCGGCATATTGATCAAACGTTACAAGCGTTTCATGGCAGACGTGAAACTGGAAGACGGCAGCTTTGTCACCGCCCACTGTCCCAATTCCGGCAGTATGAAAGGCTGCGCCGATCCTGGCAGCCGGGTCTGCCTCTCACTAAGTACAAACACAAAGCGCAAGCTGCTTTACACCTGGGAACTGGTTGAGTCCAATGATGGCTGGGTAGGCATCAATACCGGGCTGTCCAATTATCTGGTCCGAGAGGCCATAGAAAGCGCAGTTGTGAAGGAGTTGCAAGGTTTTCCGGTAATTCGTCCGGAGGTGCCTTACGGCAGTAACAGTCGCATAGACCTGCTGCTGGAGTCGGAAGCGGGACTCTGCTATGTTGAGGTCAAGAACGTCACTCTGGCGGACGGCAGGCATGCGCTGTTTCCCGATGCTGTTACCACGCGCGGCCAGAAGCATCTGCATGAGCTGATGCAGGTCGTCAGGGCGGGTCATCGCGGGGTGATTTTCTTCGCCGTGCAGCGCGGAGACGTGGAGAGTGTCTCTCCGGCCGATCATATTGACCCGGAATACGGTCGATTGCTGCGTCTGGCATGCGAAAACGGTGTGGAACCCCTGGCTTACCAGGGTGAGATCGGAACGGAAGAGATCAGGCTGGTAAGGCGTTTACCGGTAATTCTGTAAAATGGAGACATCATGCCCCCCAAGCAGATAAGAATCGGGACCCGTGATAGCCGTCTGGCGTTATGGCAGGCGGAATGGGTCAAGTCGGAGTTGGAGAGACAACACCCCGGTATGGAGGTGTCGCTGGTCAAGATCAAGACCACTGGCGACAAAATCCTGGATGTGCCGTTGGCCATGGTTGGCGGCAAGGGGCTGTTTGTAAAGGAAATCGAGGAGGCGATGCTGCGGGGGGAGGTGGATATCGCCGTGCACAGCATGAAAGATGTACCGACCTTTTTCCCGGAAGGTCTGGGCCTGCTCTGTATTACCAGACGTGAAGACCCTCGTGATGCGCTGGTTTCTCCTCGTTATCGCTTTGCTGATCTGCCGCAGGGAGCCCGGATCGGCACTTCCGCCTTGCGGCGTCAGGCCCAGTTGCTGAAGCACCGGCCGGATCTGCATATGGTCGTTATCCGCGGCAATGTGGAGACCAGGCTGCGCAAGATGGAGACGGAAAATCTGGACGCCGTGATCCTGGCGGCCGCCGGCATGAAAAGACTAGGCTATGCAGACAGGGTTTCCGAATACCTGGATGTGGAGTTGTCCATACCGGCCATCGGCCAGGGGGCGCTTGGTATTGAGTGCCGGCTGGACGATAGGGCCGTGGCAGAGGCCATTGACTTTTTGAACCACGAAGAGACCGCTTTTGCCGTCAAGGCTGAAAGGGCCTTGCTCAAGCGCTGTGAAGGGGGCTGTCAGGTGCCGATTGCCGCCCATGGCACCATACATGGACGGGAATTAAGGCTGGTAGGGTTTATCGCCGCTGTTGACGGCCGCTGTTCCGTGCATGGTGAGGTCCGCGGTTGTGTTGATGATTGCGAACAGTTGGGGGCGGAACTGGCAGACAACCTGCTTTCGCAGGGGGGTCGAGAAATTCTTGAAGAGGTTTACCGGGGAGGGGCAAATGCATAAAGGTATTGTATATCTGGTCGGGGCAGGGCCTGGAGATCCGTCATTGATTACCCAGCGCGGCGTTGAGTGTCTGCAGCGCGCCGAGGTGGTGGTTTATGACTATCTGGCCAATGAACAGTTGCTGAACCATGCCCCGGCTTCAGCCGAGCGTATCTACGCCGGCAAGATCGGTGGCAAACACAATCAGGGGCAGGACGAGATCAACAGCCTGCTGGTAAAAAAAGGGCTGGAAGGCAAAAGGGTGGTCAGGCTGAAAGGGGGCGACCCGTTTGTGTTTGGCCGCGGTGGCGAAGAGTGTCAGGAACTCAAGGCTGCCGGCGTTCCCTTTGAGATTGTGCCGGGCATTACCGCCGCCATCGGGGCCGGGGCCTATGCCGGCATCCCGTTGACCCATCGGGATTTTACCACCTCCGTCACGCTGGTGACCGGTCAGGAGGGCAAGGATAAAGAGGAATCCAACATTGACTGGGAGCGTCTGGGGCAGGGCAACGGTACCGTGGTGTTTTACATGGGGATCAATAATCTGCGGCCGAATATGCAGCGTCTGGTTGATTACGGCCGCAGCCCGCAGACCCCGGTTGCGCTGGTGCGTTGGGGCACGACCATGGAGCAGCAGGTGCTCACCGGCACCCTGGCGGATATCGCCGATCTGGCGGAAAAAAACGCTTTCAAGCCGCCGGCGGTAACCATTGTCGGTGAAGTGGTTTCCCTGCGTGATGAACTGCGCTGGTTTGATACCCGGCCGCTGTTTGGTCGAAATATCCTGGTGACCCGTGCAGCCGACCAGACAGGAGAGTTTGCCGGCATGCTTGCAGAGCGGGGCGCCAAGGCCATTGAATGCCCGACTATCCGCATGATTGAACCAGAAAACTGGACGGCACTGGACAAGTGCCTGGACAACATTCAGGAATATGACTGGTTGGTGCTTTCTTCGGTGAATGCCGTGCGCTATTTTTTTCAGCGCCTGGAACTGCGCGGTCTTGATTCCAGGGCACTGGGTGGCTGCAGTATCTGCGCCGTCGGGCCAAGGACTGCCGAGGAGCTGCGCTGCTACGGGGTGCGTGCGGACATGATCCCTGACGACTACAAGGCTGAGGGAGTGGTGGCCGCCTTTGCCCGGCTGGATGTAAAAGGAGACCGGGTGCTGTTTCCCCGTGGTGACCGGGCCAGGGATGTGATTCCTCATGAGCTTGGCTGTATGGGGGCGCTGGTGGACAGCCCGGTGGCCTACCGTAATGTCAAGCCGGACAGGCTGCCGCCGGCTGCTGTGTTTGCGCTTGAAAAACGTGCCGTAGACTGTATCACCTTCACCTCTTCTTCGACGGTACGCAATCTGGCCGCCATGCTGGGAGAGGACCGCATGGTGGATATGCTGTGCGGTGTGGCGGTGGCATCCATCGGGCCGATTACCACCAAAACCTGCCGTGCCCTGGGGCTGAAGGTGGATATTGAACCAGCGGAATATACCCTGGCGGCCATGACTGATGCCATTGAGCAGTTCCTGATGCAGAAGTAGCAGGGGTTTATTAACTTCATGGGGCTGGCAAGGGGGGGCAGTTGCAAGAGTCGATAGAAAAGAACGTCCTGATCGTGGACGATAATGTGGATTTTCTCAATGAGTTGCGCCTGATGCTGGTTTCCAATGACATCAGAAACATCATCATGGTGGATAAAAGTAGCCAGGTGTTGCCAACGCTTGAGCAGGGTGGCATATCGGCGGTGCTGATGGACTGGATGATGCCGGAACCCAGCGGGGCTGATCTGTTGCCACAGATAATCCAGCGCTATCCCGGTGTGCCGGTGATTATCATGACAGCGGTGAATGACGTGCAGACCGTGGTGGGCTGCATTAAACAGGGCGCTTTTGACTTTATTACCAAGCCGGTTGACGTCAACCGTATGCTTTCCAGTCTCAACAAGGCTTTCCAGATCAGCGAGCTTGCCGACCAGAACCGCAGGCTGAAGGAATTTCTGTTGGGCGACACCCTGATCAATCCTGAGATATTCGCGGGGATACTGACCATCAACCCCCGCATGCAGGCTATTTTCAAGATCGTCGAGGCCATGAGCGGCACCTATAATCCTGTGCTGATTACAGGGGAGACTGGCGTGGGCAAAGAACTGATCGCCAGGGCCATACATCAGTCCAGCGGACGCAAGGGACCGTTTGTCGCCTTGAACGTGGCAGGCCTGGACGACATGATGTTCGCTGATACCCTGTTTGGACACCGCAAAGGGGCCTTTACCGGAGCCAATGAATCCAGGGAGGGGCTGATCGCCAAGGCGCAGGGGGGCACACTGTTTCTGGACGAGGTGGGCGACATGGGCAGCGAGTCCCAGGTAAAGTTGCTCAGGCTGCTGCAGGAGAGGGAATACTACCGCCTTGGTTCAGATGCGCTGATCAAGAGCGATGCCCGCATCATTGCTGCCTCAAACTGCAATTTCGATGCAATGATGAATAATGGCCGCTTCCGCCGCGATCTTTACCATCGTCTGCGTAGCCACCACATTCATATCCCGCCGCTGCGGGAACGCAGTGAGGATATACCGCTGCTGATCGATCATTTTGTCAGCATCAGCAGTAAAGAACTGGGACGCCCTGCGCCGTCAATCGCCAAGGAGGCGCGCCATGCGCTGGAATCCTACGATTATCCCGGCAATGTGCGTGAACTGATGCATCTGATCCATAATGCCATCGCCTGCAATGACAGTGGCAAACTAACCCTGCATGATTTCATGGGGATTGATAATGGTGAGGAGAGTTCCAAACGCAGCCTGCGCATCTTCCGTGACAGGCATTTCAGGCTGCAGGCCAATTTTGACAAGTTTCCCAGCATGGATGCTGTCGAGCATATGATCATCGAAGAGGCCCTGAGGATGACTTCCGGCAACAAGTCTCTGGCAGCGGATCTTTTGGGGATATCCCGCCCCACCTTGAACCGCAAGCTGGAAACCAAGTAAATCGTCGGGCGTGTCGGTTGACCGTGTTCGTAATAATTATACTCAAAACGGCCATTACTCACGCAACGCCGCAACGTCCGCAACGAACCCCAGTCCGTTTCTGAAACACACAGCCTTACTTGTTTGGTGATTTTAGTGATATAACAAATGAATTGTAAAGATGCTGTTTTATGACGTAGCGTCGTTGCGCCGTGGCGTGAACTGATTGTGATTAACGGACACGGACAACGGTATCAAATGGTATACACCGGCAGCAGAATGGACGCGGTCGTGCCTTCTCCCGGTTTGGAGATGAATTTCAAAGTGCCCTGGTGCTCATTTATGATGTGATTTGCCACGAACAGCCCCAGACCGCTACCCCCCTTGCTAATCCTGGTTGAGAAGAATGGCTCGGTCAGATGTGCCAGGTTCTCTTCCGGGATGCCTTCCCCCTCATCCCTGATGGCTATCAGCACCTTGTTGGCAGAACTGTTATGTGCGGTTCTGACGGCAATCGTACCTTTGTTCTCAGACATGGCCTGCATGGCATTCAGCAGCAGATTGACCACCACCTGTTCCAACTGGTTTTTGTTCCCGTTTATAACCGGTATGTTGTCGGCTGTCTGGACCGATATGTTGATGTCGGGATAACGTCCGTAAGCGCGGATGATGGAGATGGAATCATGCACAACCTGGTTGATGCTGACATTAGGCATGAACTCGCAACTTTCACCCAGGCTGTAGGTGCGCAGATCCTGCACAACGTGTGATATCTTTTCGGTGCTTCTTTCAATATTGGCGCAGCTTTGCAGAATCTCATTCTGTGCAGCTGTGAAAGGAATACCGCCCAGGATGAAATCGCCCTCATCCCTGGCCACCTGCTGTAACAGAGGAATGGCATCGCCCCAGACCCTGGTCAGGAACAGCCCGGCCAGTCGTATAGAGGCATTGGGATTGTTGATTTCATGGGCCATACTGGATGCCAGCAGCCCCAGAAAAGTCATGCGGTTGGTCTGGATCAGCTTGGCCATCATCTGCTTTTTTTCTTCTTGCACCTCCAGACGCATGGCGTTGATCAATTCTTCCTGCAGACGCCTGTTTTCTAGCTCACGTTCGTACAGAGACTGTGCAAGCCTGTTGACGGCCCGGGTTGCCTGGCCGGTCTCATCATCTCTGTTTACCGGGATATGCACGTTAAAATTGCCGCCGGCCATACTGTTCAGCCCGTTCATCAAGGTCTGGAATGATTTGGTAATTGATCCCAACAGCAGATATCCGGCTGTTGATATGACCAGCCAGAAGATGAATGCCCCCAAGGAGGCACTTATCAGCAGCTCCTGCCTCTTTTCTTTGAGAGAAGTTATGTCAAGCCCAAGGGCCAGTGAGCCTATGGGTGAAGATGTGCTTGTCTCGCCGACGAGTGCGCTTTGCGGATCAAGACTCAAGGGGTGACTGGTCACATTGACGGTGGTGAGCAGGATGTTGTCCTGTTCAGGCATGTCTGGTCGCATAAAGGTGTTCAGGATGCGCTTGTCATCTGTGCTGATGATGACGGAGGCGATATCTTTGTGGATAGTAGTTTCTGAGTCGACAATCTGCCTGATGCCGTCTGCGTTCTCGGCAAAAAGTGGTAGCCTGACCAGTTCCGCGATGCGCTGAGCCAGCAGATTGGCACGTTCTTCCACCAACTGCTGTTGTGCGCGGATTTCGGTGTGGATGTAGATGGTGCTGAAGAAAAAGGTGATCAGCAGAATGGCGATGGTAAAGAAAACGAAAAGCCTGAAGCGAAAACTGGATTTCAGTTTACTGATGGCCTCGCCCAGTGACATGTTCACTCCTGCAGGGATGTCAATGCTGAATCAGTTTTTGGCAGTCTGAGCCCGAGGTTTTTCAGGATGCTGTGGTTTGATTTCAGGCTGGCGGCCCGCGGTGGTATGACCGGGGTGGCAGATACGGAAGCGCCATTTAATAGTGAAAATGCCAGTTCCGCTGTCTGTTTGCCCATTATGACACGGTTGGCTTCGATGACGGCGGCCGCGCCCATGCCCAGATAGGGAGCTGCAAATGAAATCACCGGGATCTTCTCGGACTGGGCAAAACGGAAGTACGCTTCCACAGTTTCACGGGTGACGGCGAACGGATCGGGCAGCATCCATAATGCATCTACCTTGCCTGATAGTGATGCCAGCTGCGTTGGTGTACCCTTAGGCAGACGTACTTCGCGCAGAATTAGTTCGATGCCCATCTGCTCTGCTTCCATACGTGCCTTGCGTATATACGCCCCGCTTTTGGCCGGATGGTAGACCACGCCGACTTTTCTGGCTTTCATGCTACGGCACAACGACAGGTATGCCCTGGGGTTGATCTGCATATCAATACCGGTGATGTTTGCTGCGCTGGAGCGCAGTTCAGCTGCTCGCAACGCCATCATTGAAACTACCGGGATATGTCGTACCATGCGCGCGGCCTTGAGGGCGCTGTCGCCAACGGCAAGTACCAACCTTGGCTGGTCTTCTCGAACTATGCGCACTACATCAACTTCGCTGTAATCGCTCATCACGATCAGGCGTTCCGATGTGCGGTGAACACTGCGGAAGCCTGTCAGCGCGTCTTCGTAGGCCGCGTTGCGACTGCTCTGAATGATCAGCACATCGTAGGCCTCGGCCATGGCCGGGAACAAAAGCGCCAGGAGGGCTATGAGATGGATGAATAATCTCAAAACCGCCACCTCGCTCCGCCCTCAAACCAGCGGCCTACGTTTGGCTGTAGCTCGTCACCATACTGCGCACCGTTGAAGAGGTTGCGACCGGAGAAAAACAGCTCCAACGAATTGTGCTCACGCTTGTAGACGGTGTAACCCAGGTGCAGATCCCAGATGATACCGTAATAACTGCCGTTGAAGTTTACATAGGACGGCGGATCAGTTTCTCGGCAATGGTTCCAGAAAATATGGCGGCCATTGAGCATGGCGCGGAAGGTCTTGTCATCGTATTTCAATCCAAGCTGCAAGGTGTGGCGGGCAAAGGATTTGACTTGGGAACCGTTGCTGGTGCGGGTCAGGTCAGTAAAGTTGTATCCTGCGCTGAGCGATGTGTTGAATACCGGGGTGGTGCGGACTTCATACTCCACACCCAGGGCCATACGCTGCTCCGGCAGGGATGTATCCCAGTTCCTTGAATCAACAATATCCCAGGTCTGGTTACGGAACAGGGTCAGCTTTTGCCAGAGGTACGGTATTGTGGTACTTTCCAGACCCACCTGGGTAGTCCAGATTTTTTGCGGTTTCCAGCCGTTTGCGGAATGTGTGTAGCCAAAACCCTTGCCTGTGTATGCGCGCAACAGAAGGGTGTCGGTCAGTTTGTAGGTGGCACCGAATGATGGACTGAATTGATCGCCATTTCTGGTATTGTCGTAACGGATGCCGGGGACCAGCGTTAAATCTCCCAGGCTGATCGTGTCATTCAGGTAGACGCCGATCCGTTTTTGACTGCGCTTGATCAGGCTTGTCTGGTTGATAATGTCATAGGTCTGGTAGTCTTCATGGATAAAATCAGCACCGCCCACCAGCAGGTGGTGTTCACTTTTCCAGGTCAGTCTGGCATTGGCACCGCCGACTTTTTCTCTATGTCTTACATAGTCCCATGGTGAGGGGGGAAGCAGCCAGTCATTGTAGTCGTATCTTTTTCGGTGAGTGTAAAACGATACCAACTCCATGCCCACTCGTTCGGTCAACTGCCGCTTCATGCCCAGTGTGTAGTCACTAGAATACTGGTCAGCAACCTCCTGAAACTCCAGACCGGTCATCCAGGTGTAATTTTCTCCCTGGCGGGAGCGGTTCTGGTTAAAGGTGGCCCAAATCTGACCATTATCCGGCAGGTCATAGGTCAGCTTGGCATAGGTGTTGTTGGAGTATAGCGGTCGGCCGGGCAGCAGTCCGTTGGATCCCAGGTAACCGGCGGAGAGGTAATAGCCGAGGCGTTTGACCGTGCCGCTCAGTTCAACGCTGCTGTCATTGGTGGTGCGGTCACCTATGGAAGAGGTGAGAGCCCCGCTTACCGGGCGTTTGTCCGGTGACTTGGTGATGACATTGATTACGCCGTCCAGGGCCGGGCCCCAGGCCGAAGAGGCCGAGCCCTTGACGATCTCGATGCGTTCGATGATGCGGGCGGGTACGGAACCGACATCAGAGAAGTTTGAGATCTTGTTGAGTGGGGCTCCATCCAGCATGACCAGGGTATGTGGGAAGCTGGCTCCCTGGATATAGGTATAGGTCGTGCTGCCCGGTCCGCCCAGTACATGGGTTTGTACGCCGGGTATGGTTGCCAGGACATCGGACAGGGTATGGGCATTGATAATCTCAATGTCCCGGGCCGTGACGATGGTGATATTTTCCGGTGACTGGGAAAGCGGTTTGGGAGAGCGGGAGGCGCTGGTGGATTCCTCCTGCCAACCGCTGTAAAGGGCAAGGGCGTCTTCCTCTTCCTCCTCGGCAAGGGCAATGCCGCCAAAAAAGGTGCAGCAGAGCGCAACTGCTGCGAGAATAATGCTGACGGTATGTTTGATGTCGGATTTTGTCATGGCTTATTCCTGACCGGATATTAGCAAGTGAAAATCGGTTTTGTCCAGTTGATTTAATTAAAATATGGAGGTATTTTGGGGCTTGACATGCAATTGGCATACCTTTATTAATGGCTGCTATGTTTGCAGCACCATTCTTTAGTGTGGGGAGGTGAAGCGGATGCATGAAGAACAGGATTTAATGGTGTTGGAAGAAGGTCATAGTGTAGAGGCGGTGCAGGGGTGTTGTGCTGCTGGCGTTGCGGTAGCAAAGATTCGTTGAAGCCGGGCGGGGGAGGAATGATTTTCCTCCCCCCAATTTTTTGTGGGGTATGGTGCCATGGAGCTTTCAAATTACATCAAAGCATATCCGCGGCCAGGCAAGCCAGGACGTGTCATGCTGCTGGCTACCAGACGTTGCGCTGTGTTGGAACTTTCCGAGGCATTGTGGTCAAGGGTGTGTGCCAATGGCGAACTGAGTGAGCGCGAGCTTGGCGTTCTGATTGATAAAGGTGTGCTGGTGCCTGATGCGGTGGCAGAACGGGAAGAGATGCGGGATATCTTCCATACGCTTAACAGCAGGAAGACAGTGTTCACCTTGCTGGTTACCCTGACCCTGGAATGTACGCTGGCCTGCCCCTATTGCTTTGAAGATCCGTTTCGCGGGCGTTTTGTTATGACGGAGGATACCGCCGACCTGTTGGTCCAGCGCGTTGTGGAGCAAATGTCAGTGGGGCGAGATGTGGTGATGGATTTTTACGGCGGTGAAGCGCTGATGGCGTTGCCGATGCTTAAGCACATTGCCGGGCCCCTGGCCGATGAAGCCCGCAAAAGTGGTGTCAGCTTTGCGTTCAATATCATCACCAACGGCACGCTGTTGACCCGCAGGGTGGTCGAGGAGCTGCTGCCGTTGGGGCTGGCGGCGGTGCGCATAACCCTGGACGGACCGAAGGATATACACGACAGGCAGCGCCCTTTTGTGTCGGGCAAGGGTAGTTTTGATACGATCCTGGCCAATCTCAAGGATATTTACACGCTGGTGCCGGTGGATATCGGCGCCAACTATACCAGGGAAAACTATTGCCGGTTTCCGGAACTGCTGGATAGCCTGATTGATGAGGGCATTGAGCCAGCCCGGCTTAAGGCAATGGTCTTCTCTCCGGTGATGCCCAAGTCTGACGGCAGTGTGCATGGTGATTTCAAGTCCTCCTGTGCCTCCACCAGTGAACCTTGGATGCTGGAGGCCGGCCTGTTTTTGCGAGCTGAAACGCTTCGGCGGGGTTTTCCTGTGCCGAAATTGGCTTCATCCGGTTGCATGGTTGAGTTTGAAAACGATCTGGTCATTGCTTATGACGGCAGTGTTTACAAGTGTCCGGTACTGATGGGGCAAGAGGAGTTTTGCGTAGGTTCATTGAGTGCCGGTGTCCAAGACTATGGCCGGACTTACAATCTGGACGTCTGGAAAACTGACGAGTGCCTGGACTGTGCCTATCTGCCGCTCTGCTTCGGCGGCTGCCGTTTTCTGCGGCGGTTGCGCACCGGTGCTATTGACGGGGTGGATTGCCGCAAGGCAATTTATGACGCCACGCTGGAAACTATAGTGCTTCAGGATATTGAACTGCGGTAGGTTGTCCAGGATTGTGTCTTGGCAGGCGGAAGTTCACGAGCAGTCGACTGTAAAGGAATTTTACAATCCGCATTTCTTCCTTAATTTAGCGGTTTAAAGTAAAAGATGTTCGTGTGTAAAATAATGTTACAAATGTGCTTTGTGCCTGATTTTATTGGATTTTAGGCTGTGATCTCTTCTCTTGTAAAAAAGTTTTACAAACATTCGCGCGTTTAATTCCCCAAATTTTTCATTATCTATTGTCCTTTGGTAAATCCCCAAATCTCATTACAAAACCTCAACTCGTTGTATTTGCAGCGATATTTGTGGCCTAAATAAAAAAACCGGCTTGTCTGCCCATGCTGGCATCCAAAATGTAATGGTATTTACCTGCTTTGCCATGAATGTGTTTAAACAGGAGAGGTGAAATAGTGATGGAGGATGTTATGGATATGGTCAGCTATGGATATGAGTTTGGTGATGCACCGGAAGAGGGGCGTCTGGAGCATGTTGAGTCGGTGATTCTTGTTGCATTGCGTATGCGCCAACAGCCGATAGGGCATGTTGTGGATATTGCCCAGCTTCAGGAGGACTGCCAGAGTATTGGCTATACTTCCCGCGAATTCAGCGCCGGGTTTGTACGCCTGCTGATGCGGAGATTCCTGCAGCCCTATGGTGATTTTTCGTTCACGCTGAGTGAACATGGCTACCAGGCCGGTGAAAAGGCACTGCAGAACAGGATCAAAGGCGGTAAAAAACTGGATGCCTGATATTGGCAGGAGATGAGGCTGCATGCATTTAAACAGGCTTTCTGGCGTTGGAGCGATAAAAATGAGGGTTGAGCCGGAAGATTTGATTGAGCGGATCAAGTTGAGCATTGCAGATTTTTCCTCGGTGCTGATCGGCAGTGAACTAGAACATGTTCCCCACGACGAGCATACGGAGTTGATTAACCCGGTAACGGCGGTTCTGGCTTTTGACGGTGCCTGTAGCGGGATTGTCTGGGCGCGTTGCCCCGAGCCTTTTGCTTCTTTTCTGGCTGGCCGTTTCAGAGGGAGTGAAGAAGACTCTCTTCTGGATCATGCTGGTGATGCGGTGACGGAGATCGTACATATTCTCGGCAGTGAGATCAGACTGTTTTTTTCTCCGATGAACAAAAAATTCAAGCTTTCTGAACCTGAAGTATTTATGGGCAGTGAAGAAGGGTGTGAGTCGCTTATTAACAGCGACAAACGCGTTTGCTGCACATTCAGATATGGTCGGCAGCGCTTGCAGGTTGGCGTTGTGCTTCAATAAGCATGCGTGCAACCTCGTGTTTTGTCGTCTGCCCTTGGTGCATAAATTCTATCCGGATATATCATGGAACATTTTAAAGTAGCTTGTCCCGGAAAAGGCAAAGTGTTTATTGATGGAGTTTTCAAGGCTGAAAATTTCACAGGGATAGAATTGCGTTCATTTGTTTGTACCAGTGGCCTGCATGACATCTCAATGGTGTGCGATAAAGGCAATGCCTGCCAGAAGGCACATCAGCGATTAATGATTCGCAATACCAGCCAGGATTCTCCGCAATTGATCCAATTTGAGTGCAGTACTCTTACGGTATAGCCGAGCCTCTAGCCGTTAAGATCCCCCCCAGATTCAAACTATTACTCATCTGAGCCACTTGCAAAACTATTGCGGAGCCGGTCTACTTTGTTGCCGCTCGCTCAAAAGCTCAACGTACATCAGTGTACGCCTCGCTTTTCGCTCGCTTGCGCCGTGTATCCCGGCTTCCTCATGACATTTTGCAAGAGGCTCATCTTTTATCTCCCCGATTTTTACTTCTCATGGAAAAACTTCTCAACTGTGGTAGCCTTAAAACATCAACTTGGAAACCGGTTTCCGCATTTTCTCAATCTGGCCATTAATAATCAAGATGTTGTCAATTCAGCGCGCTGGCAGGTTTTATGAACAGACGCAGTCCCACAATACTTTGTGTTGATGATGAACAAACAATCCAGAGTCTGTTGGAGTTTATGCTCGTACCAGCCGGCTTCAAGGTGGTTATTGCGTGCAACGGCCGGCAGGCCTTGGAGGTACTTGCCGGTCAGCCGGTTGATCTTGTGCTGTCCGATGTGGTGATGCCGGAGATGGACGGTTTTGAGCTCTGCACCACAATCAAGGCCAAGGAAAGGCTGCGAAATATTCCGGTGGTAATGCTGACTGGTGCCAAGGACAAAAGGGATCGTATCCGCGGCATTGAAGCCGGTGCAGAGGATTTTATCACCAAGCCTTTTGATCGTGACGAGGTGCTGGCCAGAATCAGGATGTTGCTCAGGGTCAAGGAACTGGATGACAAGCTCAATTACGCCTATCGTCATATTGCCAGGCTGACATCCTACGGCGAGCAGATGTTTAACGGCTTTGATCCGTCAACATTTGTGTTTATGGAAAAGATCGACATGATGGTGGACCAGATCATGCGCAAGCTGTCCAGTCTGGATGACAGCCCTGAAGTGGTGGTGGTTGGTGTAAAGGAGGATGACATTTGCCGGTGGTATCGCTATGACATGCGTGCTGAAAGGGTCTCGCGCAGCGATATGCTGATGAACCTGCATCAAAAGGTGGCTTTTACCCGCTCTGCTTTTCCGGAAATGTCATTTTACAACGAGTACGATGAAAGCTCCAATGTGTCTGATTTTGTTGCCGAACTGGAAAAATACCTGATGCCGATCTCCAACATGGTGCGGTATGCCAGTGACAGCTTCTGTATAATTGCCGTGAACTATGAAAGAAATGTTACCTCCCATTATGCCGAGGTGCTGAATCATGTTGTCATGCAGAGCCTGTTTCTCAAATCACTGGCAGCACAGATAAAGGATACCCAGTCTGCTTTTGATTACATGGTGTTCGCCCTGGCCCGTGCCTCTGAGGCCAATGATGAGGATACCGGGGCACATGTAATGCGTGTCGGTGATTTCTGTGCTGAACTGGCAATCCGGATGGATCTTGATGACGGGTTTGTCAACATGCTCAGGATTCAGGCGGCGTTGCATGATGTTGGTAAGATCCATGTGCCGTCGTCGATTCTGAAGAAGCCGGGCGAGCTAAGTAGTGAGGAGTGGAAGCTGATCCAGCAGCATACCATTTACGGGCCGATGATCATCGGAGGGCACAGCCGCATGCAGATGGCCGCCAGCATAGCGGTTTCTCATCATGAACACTGGGACGGCAGTGGCTATCCATATGGCTTGCGCGGCGAACAGATCCCTCTGGAGGCGCGCATTGTCTGTATTGCGGATCAATATGATGCCCTGCGGAATGCCAGGGCCTATAAAAAGGCCTATGACCATGCTACTGCCGTGGATATCATTACCAGGGGGGATGGCAGGACACTGCCCTGGCATTTTGACCCCAGGGTGCTGAAGGCGTTTGTTGAAGTTGCGGATCGGCTTGATGAGATCTACAGGGTTTCCGTCGCTGCCGAGCAAACCTTTTGAACGAGTGGCAACAAAGTAGACCGGTTCCGCAATAGTTTTCCAATAGAATCAGTTGTTACCTCATGTGCAGGTTCAGTATAATCCCGGGCAGCACCCTTTCACCCCCAAACAGGTCGGCTGGCGGTACAGGTGATGATGACGTATTGCCCCTGGTGTAGCCGGCAACGGCATGGCGTCCGTTGTCATCCAGCCAGATGATGCGGTCGGTTTCCATGCCGGTTGCTTCTCCGGCAAGGTAGCTTTTGGTTGCGCGGTCACGGCATTCCAGTGGATCGTTGACAGCGAGGATGGAGTGCAGGCATCGCTCCAGTCTCGCTGCGCGGTTGAGCAGTTCGCGCTCTGCCCTGGTTAGTTCTTTTCTGCTGGCCACCTCTGCAAAGCCCATGGCCCCGGAGAAGGCAGTACGCTCCCAGCCTGAGGGGCCGTTTTTGAATCGCCAGGCCGTTACAAAGATGCCATCGTCGCGTTTCTCTACTGCCACTCTGGCGCTACAAGCGGCAGGCGGCTGACCTGACCATTTGCGGGTGGCGTTGATCTCTCTGAACACGCGGTTGGTGCAGCCGGCAAGCGTGACAATGTCACCGGCCCAGGCCTGTGTTGTCAGCAAGACAACGGTAAAGCCCAGTATAATTCTGAAGATCATTCTTTCCTCCCTCCCTGTATCTTCGCCATTTCCATGCAAGGAAAAACGGCCGGTAATATGTCTATCGGGCACAACCGGTTGTTTCTGAACAAAAAACAGGCTTACTTACATCTCCTCTTCAACTTTGTTTCACTGTCTGCTAAAGTACCACGTTTATGAAAATCAAGCGTCTAGAAATATGCGGATTTAAAAGCTTTGCCGACAAGGTTGTGCTGGATTTTCAGCAGGGGGTGACCGGTGTGGTCGGCCCTAACGGTTGCGGCAAATCCAATGTGGTTGATGCGATTCGCTGGTGCATGGGGGAGCAATCCGCCAAGAACCTGCGTGGCAAGGCCATGGAAGACGTGATTTTTGCCGGCAGTGAAACGCGCAAGCCGTTGGGGATGGCTGAGGTTACCCTGGTGTTTTCCACTGAAGACGGCCGCGCACCCGCCAAATATCTGGAGTTTTCAGAAATACAACTTACCCGCCGTCTTTACCGTGACGGTGACAGTGACTACCTGATTAACAAAACCCCCTGCAGGCTGTTGGATATAACCGAGCTGTTTATGGATACCGGCGTTGGCACCCGGGCCTATTCCATTATTGAGCAGGGCAAGATTGGCATGGTGCTGCATGCGCGACCGGAAGAAAGACGTTTCCTGATCGAGGAGGCCGCCGGGGTTACCAAGTTCAAGTTGCGTAAACAGCTGGCCTTGAAAAAGATCGAAGCCACCCGCCAGAATCTGGTGCGGCTTTCCGATGTGCTGGGTGAGATCAGGCGGCAGTTGGGCGTGTTGCAGCGCCAGGCCAGAAAAGCGGAGAAGTTCAGAGAGTATCGTGATGAGCTGCGTGAAACCGAACTGCTGTTTAGTGCCGTGGAATACAAAAATGTGCTGGAGCAGCGCCGGCAGGCTGAAGGCGCCCTGGCAGCCCTGAACGAACGGCTGCGTTCTGTGTTTGCAACATCCACGGTTGCCGAGACCAGGCTGGAACAGCTGCGCCTTGAACTGGCAGAGGCTGAAAGGCAGCTGGGGAGCGCTCAGGAGGATATCTACCGACTGAAAGGCGAATCCGGTGCAGTTGAAAGTGCGCTTGAATTTCAGCGCAAGGAGCTTGACGCGCTGACTGGACGCATGGCGCGGCTTGAGTCGGAGATTGGCGAGCTGGAGTTGCGCCTGAAAGAAGCTGTCGAACAGCGGGATGCGCTGGAAATACGCCGCGAAGCTTCTGCGGCAGAGGTGAGGACAAGGCGCGAGGAACTGCAGCTTGAAGAGTCGGCGCTGCAGGAACATCAACAGGCAGAAGAAGAGTTGGGGCGCATGCTGGAGGCCCGGCGTCGTGAACTGTTTGCCGGTTTGTCTGAGGCGGTCCAGTTTAAAAACCGTTTCGAAACCGCCCAGAAAAGGTTGACGGCACTGGCGGATCGCGTGGAGCGGAGCGCCCGTGAAGGGATACAGCTGGCGGAACGCTATGAACTGGTTGGCCGGCGCATTAAGGAACTGGATGCAGATCTGGTGCGGGAGCAGGCCGTTAGCGAGGGTGTGCAGGCAGAAATTTCCGCTTTGCGGGGGCGTGAGGAAGGGCTGCGGACGCAGCTGGCCGGTCTGGAGAAGAGCTGGCAGTCTAGCCGGGATGAGTTGACCCGCGTATCGTCGCGCCTGCATTCGCTGCAGGAGCTGGAGACGCAATTTGCCGGCTATGGCCAGGGTGTCAGGACGCTGATGCGGTCAGCCGAGCTTGGGGCGCGTTTTACCGGCGTGCTGGCTGATGCGGTTGAAGTGCCGGTTGAACTGGAGGCCGCTTTTGAGGCTGTGCTGGCGGATCGGCTGCAATCTGTTGCCTGCAGTTGCACAGAAGACGTGCTGGCCGCACTGGATTTTCTCAAGAAGGGTAATGCCGGTCGGGCGGGTCTGGCGCTGCCCTGTGAAGACTTCCAAATGCATGGGCCGGACATTGCAGGTGCAAAACCATTGGCCGGACTGGTCCAGGTTTCCGGTCCTCATGCGGCTCTGATACTGCGCATGCTTGCGCCGGTCATGCTGACCAGCTCCCTTGCTGCATCTATTGAGCTGTCCCGCCGTTATCCGGAGTTGTGTTTTGTGACGCCGGAAGGTGACATCGTTGCTTACGGCGGACTCGTCAGTGGCGGCTCGTCGGAACCGGTGCAGAAGGGCATTATCCATAAAAAGCGTGAGATCCGGGAGCTGGAGCAACTGGCGGAACGTCTGGGGCAGGATGTGAAACTGCTTGAAGGTGAAAGAGATGGTGTCAGGAAGGAACTGCAGGAGGCTGCCGACAGCCTCAAGGCGCTTTCCGCCGACATGCATCAGGGCGAGCTTAAGCTGGCAGGTCTGCGCAAGGACCGGCAGCAGGCCGTTGATGAGTTGAAACGCCTGGAAGAACGGATTTCTCTGCAGACCATGGAGCGGGAGACGCTTGAGGAGGAAAGGGCAGGGCTTGAGGCAGAGCTGAAGATTTGCGGTGAAAAAAGTGCTGAATGCGCTGCTGCATCCAAAGAGCTGGAGGAATCCGTCAACCGCCTGAAAGGTGAGCTGGAGGAACGGCGCCAATCTCTGGCATCGGCGCGGGAAAGGGTGACTCTCATCAGGGTACAGGCGGCGACTTTGACTGAACAGCACGAATCCTGTCAGCGCAGCATCGCCGATATTGAAAAGCAGCAGGTCGACCTGACCCGCAGGATCGGTAACGACAGGGAACAGCTGGAAAAAAGTGTCAAGGAGCGCGAGCAGTTGCAGGAGGCAATTGTTGCCGGTGCTGAAAAAATGGAGACGATTGTGCGGCAGCATGTCGTTGCAGAACAGAGGCTTGCCGAAGTCAGGAGTGCCCATGATGCGGCCCAGGAACGTCTGGCCGGCTGCGAGGAGGCCGCTCGGCAGGCCCGCGACGCCAAGGATGAGGTGCGTCAGGCTCAGGCGGAGCTGAATCTGAAGTTCTCAACGTTAAGCCTGCAGGCGGAGGGTCTGGAGCGTGGTATCCTTGAGCGCAGCCGGATATCCATGCCGGAAGCGTTGCAGCGGCTTGAAAGGTCTGACTTTGACGAGGAGGCACGCAGGCAGCGCAAGGTTGAACTGCAGCGCCTGTTGGATGAGATGGGCGAGGTGAATCTGATGGCCATTGAGGAGTGCGCAGAAATGGAACAGCGCTTTGAATTTCTGGCGGCCCAGAAGGATGATCTGGAAGAGTCCATGCGTAGTCTGCAGCAGGCCATTCAGAAGATCAACCGCACTACACGACAGAGGTTTCAGGAGACCTACAATCAGGTCAATGCCAAGTTTCAGGAGGTCTTCCCGCGCCTGTTCTGCGGCGGGCAGGCCGAGTTGCGTCTGACCAACGAAGAGGATCTGCTGGAGACCGGCATTGATATCATTGTGCAGCCCCCCGGCAAGAAACTGCAGAATGTCACCCTGCTGTCCGGTGGCGAGAAGGCCTTGACCTCGGTTGCGCTGATCTTTTCCATCTTCCTGATCAAACCGACGCCGTTCTGTCTGCTGGATGAGGTGGATGCGCCGCTGGATGATGCCAATATCGGGCGCTTCAATGAGATGGTCCGTGAAATGAGCTCGGTATCACAATTTATTGTGATTACCCATAACAAGACCACCATGCAGGTGGCAGATCTGCTTTATGGTATTACCATGGAGACGCCAGGGGCGTCCAAGGTGGTGTCTGTACGATTGAATTAGAGGCCGGGACCGGAGACCTGTAAAGTGGTTATTGGAGATTAGTTCATAGTTGTCAACCTTGAGTTCTGAACGTTGATTTTCTCGGTCCCGAGTTACCAGTCCCGGATTATAGGGGGTTTTTAGGATGTCAATTGAGGCTGTGCTGGAAAAACTGGTCAACAGCATTCCCAAGTCTATCGGTGCGATCATGGTGGACTGGGAGGGAGAGGCGGTGCTGGATTATTGCCACTGCGACCCGTATGAAATCAAGTTTATTGCCGCGCACAAGGTGATTATCCTTGATGCGTTTCGCGAGGTGCACAAGAACGGCACTGTGCCTGATCAGGTTGAGGAAATCGTGATCAGCTCCTCGGGGGTGCATCTGATTATCGGCAGCATTGACAGTGATTATGCGCTGGTGTTGGGGATTGATCGGAGCTGTCCACTGTCGATTGCCCGGAGGCGTTTCAGAGAGGCCTTGACAGAGATCAGGAAGGAGGTTTGATGTCGGATCAGGAAAAGAAAGGGTTTTTCCGCGGCCTGATGGAGCGCATTGGTGTTGCTTCAGACGCAGAAGATAAGATGGTTGAGCATGCAGATGGAGGAGGTCTAGCTGACACCGCGCAACAGTCCTCTCCAGGTCCTCAGGGCGGATACAGGGACAAGCCGGGTTTTTTTGAAAGGCTGAAAAACGGCTTGCAGAAGACCAAGGAAGGTTTGGTTGGTCGCATTGATGCGCTGGTGCTGGGCAAAAAGGAGATTGATGCCGATACGTTGGAGGAGTTGGAGGAGATTCTGATTACCTCCGATATTGGCGTCAAGACAACCGTGGAGCTGATCAGGACGCTGGAGCAGCGTCTGGGCAGAAATGAACTGAAAGATGGCGAGGCGCTGCGGCAGGTGTTGAAGGAGGAGATTCTCCAGCGTCTGAATGCCCACCATGCGCGGCTTGACATTGCTGCCGGCAGTCCATTTGTGCTGTTGGTGATTGGTGTCAACGGCGTAGGCAAGACGACCACCATTGGCAAACTGGCGGCTCGCTTCAATGCGGAGGGGAAAAAGGTGTTACTGGCGGCAGCGGATACGTTCAGGGCGGCCGCGGCCGAGCAGCTGGTTACCTGGGGTGAGCGCTCCGGTGTGGATGTGATACGCCACAAGGAAGGGGCCGATCCATCTGCAGTGGTGTTTGATGCGTGTAAGGCCGCTTTGGCGAGAGAGGTTGATGTCCTGATCGTTGATACGGCAGGACGTCTGCATACCAAGGTGAATCTGATGGAGGAGATGAAGAAGATTCGCAGGGTCATCAGCCGTGAGATTCCCGACGCCCCCCATGAAACCTTACTGGTGGTTGATGCCGCAACCGGCCAGAATGCGCTGTCACAGGCGAAGTTGTTCAAAGAGGCGGCCGGTGTGACCGGCATTGCGCTGACCAAGCTTGACGGCACCGCCAAGGGTGGCATCGTGGTTGCGGTTAGCCATGAGTTTGCTTTGCCGGTCAGGTACATCGGCGTTGGCGAATCAATTGATGATCTGAGGGATTTTGATCCCCAGGAGTTTACGGAGGCACTTTTTCAGCTATAGAAACGCTGTTTCATTAGAGGGGTGATGTCCGCGGAACCCCGCAATTTCAGTCAATTATGGCTTGACTTCGCCAGGGGCGGTGCCTATAATGCAACCTTTCGAAAGGAGGTCGCAGTTGTGGATAATGACCTTTTTGAAACGCTGGAAAGAAGGGTAGATGACCTTCTTGGCAAATATAACGCATTAAAGCATGAACATGCCGTTTTGAAAGAAGAAAATCAGAAATTCAGGGCTGAACGTGAACAGTTGAAGTCCCGTTTTGACGCAATTATCGGCAGGCTGGAAGGAATTTAGAACTTTCGGGGATTTTGCTTTGAAGGCTACTCACCAGTTAAAACTGCTGGAGCGGGAAATTTCGGTGGTAAGCTCTGCTCCGGCAGAGAAGGTGCGTGCGGTAGAGGTCTTTGTCAACGAAAGGTTGCAGCAGATTTCATCGGCGCTGAACAGGCATGACCAGGAGCTTGTCCTGATGCTGGCCCTGCTGAATATCAGCGAGGAACTGCTGGATGCAAAAAAGAATTGCAGTGAAACAGCAGTTGTGGACAAAAGGGTCCGTGGATTGCTGGAAAAGCTCCATGCTGTGTGAGCATGCCAGGTCTCTTCTGGGAGATTTGATCATATATTCGCAGTATTAATCAGTTTCCGCTTGTGCAGGCGGTTGCCGCACCTGTTTGCAGATATCTGAAAACAGCAGAATATATCCTCAAGGGAATAAGGGAAAACAACAGGTTGACCATTTAAAGACGTAATACGCCGCTGCTGGACTGACCTGTTTGCCCCTATTCATGTTCCTCTCTCCATTGTGACCTGCCTCTGGATTTCAATGCATTTTCTTGTCCTGTTTGTTTGAGAAGCAATTATGCCGAAAAGGTCGCTTCGAAAAATGCTGCTACAGCAGCGTACTGCACTTGTCCCGGATGAATGGCGTCTGTCCAGTCTCCAGGCCCAGCAGCGTCTGATGGGCCTGGAGGAGTATAAGCGGGCTTCCAGTATTGCGCTTTATGCACCGTTCAACAACGAGGTGGATACGTTGCTGATCGCAGATGCCGCCCTGAAGGAAGGCAAGCAGGTGCTGTATCCGCTGGTGTGTGGCGCAGATATGTCTTTTCGGGTTGTCGAGGTTTTGCAGGCACTCAGGCCCGGCAGGTTCGGCATCATGGAACCGGACCCGGATGCGGCCTTGCCTGCAGAGAATTATGCCGGGTTGCTTGTTGTGCCCGGTGTGGGATTTGACCATTGCGGTCATCGTATCGGTTTTGGCAAGGGGTACTATGATCGCTATCTCGGCTCAATGGCCGGTGATGTTTGTCTGGTTGGGCTGTGCCACGAGTTTCAACTGCTGGAGGCGGCTTTGCCGGCAGAGTCGCATGATGTCAGGATGGATATGGTTGTAACCGACAAGCGGGTCATCCGCTGCAGAAGTGAACGGGGTTGCTAGTGTCCGCTCCGTATTAACATAAAGGAGGTTATCGATATGGTGCTGGGAGATAGTATTGCAGTTGTCATAACCATAGTGGTTGCGGCAGCAGCTTATTTTGCGGGAAACAAGTTGAACAGGAAGGATTCCGGGGCGTTGGTCAGGCAGGCTGAAGAACTGGCCAACAAGATGGTTGACGATGCCAAGCGTGAGGCTGAAACGATAACTAAAGAGGCGGAACTCAAAGCCAGGGCCGCTGCAATCGAGGCCAAGGCCGGGCATGACCGTGAGATTACGGAAAAGCGCAAGGAACTGCAGACTCAGGAAAAAAGGATTCTGCAGAAGGAAGACAACCTTGACAAGAAAATTGCCCTGTTTGACCAGAAGGAACTGGATTTTCTAACTAAGGAACAGGCGGTTGCCAACCGGGAACAGCAGCTTGCACAAAAGGAAGAGGAGCTTAGGAAGGCCGCTGATGTCCAGAAGGCCAAGCTGGAGGAGATGTCCGGCATGACCGCTTCTCAGGCCAAGAAGGAGCTGATGGACCTGATGGAGGAAGAGGCCAAGCATGATGTGGCCAAACGCATCAAGGTGATCGAGGAAGAGGCGCGTGAGATTGCCGACAAAAAGTCCAAAGAGATCATTGCCCTGGCGATTCAGCGCTATGCCGGTGATTATGTGGCTGAAAAAACGGTTTCGGTCGTGCCGCTGCCTTCTGATGAAATGAAGGGACGTATCATCGGTCGTGAAGGCCGTAATATCCGTGCCCTTGAGGCCGCCACCGGCATTGACCTGATTATTGACGATACGCCGGAAGCAGTGATTCTGTCCGGCTTCAATCCAGTGCGTCGCGAGGTAGCCCGCCTCTCGCTGGAGAAACTGATCGGTGATGGTCGTATACATCCCGGCCGCATTGAGGAAGTGGTGGCCAAGGCTACTGAAGAGGTTGATCAGACCATCAAGGAAGCCGGTGACAGGGCGGCCTTTGACCTGGGCGTGCATGGCATTCACCCTGAAGTGCTCAAGCTGATCGGTCGTCTGAAATATCGTACCTCCTACACCCAGAACATCTACCAGCATTCGCTGGAGGTGGCCTTTATCTGCGGCATCATGGCCGCTGAACTGGGCATCAATGTCAAACAGGCCAAGCGTGCCGGTCTGCTGCATGACCTGGGCAAGGCCGTTGACCATGAGGTGGAAGGTTCACATGCCGTGATCGGTGCGGAGCTGGCCCGCAAATACGGTGAGTCACCCAAGATTGTCCACGCCATCATGGCACACCATGAGGATGAAAAACCCAACAGCGTGCTGGCAGTGCTGGTGCAGGCCGCCGATGCCCTTTCCGGCGCCCGTCCGGGTGCCCGTCGCGAGATGATGGAAACCTACGTCAAGCGTCTGGCTGATCTGGAGCGCATTGCTACTTCCTTCAACGGTGTCAGCACCTCTTTTGCCATCCAGGCCGGCCGCGAGATCCGTGTTATGGTGGCCAGCGAGAATGTCAGCGATGACCAGTCGGTTGTGTTGGCCCGCGATATTGCCAAGAAGATTGAGGCCGAGATGACCTATCCGGGGCAGATCAAGGTGAATGTTATACGCGAAACACGAGCAGTCGAATACGCCAAGTGACAGCGTGCCGCATTCAAACGCTAAGTTCGTTGGCTTCGTCGTCGGCTCCTCGACGTAGTTTAAACTACGCCTGCGTTGCCTCCTCCTTGCCGCCTGCTTATCATTTTGAATGCAACACGCTTGTACATTAATCACGGCGTCCTCCGCGTCTCCGTGTGAGCAAATGGTTATGATCATATGGCTGTAAAAATACTCTTTATAGGCGATATCGTCGGCAAGCCGGGGCGTCAGGCACTGTCCCGCGAGCTGGACCGGCTGGTAGACAGATACCAAGTTGACCTAGTGATTGCCAACGGCGAGAACGCCGCCGGTGGTTTCGGCTTGACGGCCGAGGTGGTCAAGGAGCTGTTCGGTCTGGGCATCCATTGTCTGACCAGCGGCAATCATATATGGGACAAGAAGGAGCAGGTGGCCCACGTGCTGGCCGACCCCAGTATTGTGCGGCCGGCCAACTATCCTCCCGGCACACCCGGTTGCGGCAGCATGATCGTCAAGACCCCCGGCGGTGTAAAGGTTGCGGTTCTGAATCTGGAAGGCCGGGTCTACATGAAGAACCTGGATTGCCCTTTCAGAATTGCTGATCAGGAAATTGACCGGCTCAGGCAGGAAACACCGGTTATCTTTGTCGATTTTCATGCCGAGGCAACCTCGGAAAAGGCGGCGCTGGGCTGGTATCTGGATGGCCGGGTCAGCGCCGTGGTCGGTACGCACACCCATGTGCAGACGGCCGACGAACGTATACTGACCCAGGGGACCGCCTATATGTCTGATGTGGGCATGACCGGCAGCTTTGATTCGGTAATCGGCATCGGCAAGGATGAGGCAATTCAACGCTTCCTGACCCAGATGCCTGTCAAGTTTGAGGTGCCCAAGAAGGACATGCGCATCAACGCGGTCGTTGTAAATATTGATGAAAATAGCGGCAAGGCGTTGTCCATAGAGCGCATTGCTGTAACCTGTTGATTTAAAACAGGCTAAAGGAGCATGGTTATGTCGGTTGCTGAACAGATGGCCGTTATCAGGCGCGGCGCGGTTGAAATCCTGGTTGAAAAGGAACTGGAAGAGAAGCTGGAGCAGTCGCTTAAAAGCGGGGTGCCACTGAAGATCAAGGCCGGCTTCGATCCGACGGCGCCTGACCTGCATCTGGGACACACAGTGCTAATCCATAAACTGCGCCAGTTTCAGCAGTTGGGCCATGAGGTCAATTTTCTGATTGGTGATTTCACCGGGATGATCGGCGATCCCACCGGCAAATCGGAGACCCGCAAGGTCTTGACCCGGGAGGATGTGCTGCGCAACGCCGAGACCTACAAGGAACAGGTCTTCAAGATCCTCGATCCCGAAAAAACCAAGGTGGTTTTTAATTCCAGCTGGCTGAATGAACTGGGCAGCGGCGGCATGATCGCCCTGGCATCCAAGTGGACTGTGGCCCGCATGCTGGAACGTGACGACTTCCACAAGCGTTTTACCGGCCAACAGCCGATCAGTATCCACGAATTCCTTTACCCGCTGGTGCAGGGATATGACTCAGTGGCGCTCAGATCCGATGTGGAGCTGGGCGGGACCGACCAGAAGTTCAACCTGCTGGTGGGGCGCGAACTGCAGCGGGAGTGGGGCATGTCGCCGCAGTGCGTGCTGACCATGCCGTTGCTGGAAGGTCTGGACGGGGTCAACAAGATGTCCAAGTCGCTGGGCAATTATATCGGCATCAACGAACCGGCCGACGAGATCTTCGGCAAGGTGATGTCCACTTCCGACGAGCTGATGGTGCGCTACTATGAGCTGCTCTCCGATATGCCACTGTCTGACCTGGAGAAGCTGAAAACCGGACTTAAGGATGGCTCCGAACACCCGATGGAGGCCAAAAAGGCTCTTGGCCGTGAGATTGTCAGTCGTTACCATGGTGCAGCTGCTGGTAAGGACGCGGAGGAAAACTTTGTCAAACGATTCCGTGACAATGAAATTCCTGAAGATATGCCGCAGGTTGCTTACAGCCTGTCTGACGGTGCTGTGTTGCTGGCCAAGGCCATGACCGATGCCGGCCTGACCAAGTCCAACGGTGAAGGCCGCCGCTCCATAGATCAGGGTGGGGTAAAGCTGAATGGAGAGAAGGTCTCCAATACCAACCTGGAACTGGCGGCTAGCGGCGAGTATATCGTGCAGATCGGCAAACGCAGGTTTGCCAGGATCGTAGTAAGCTGAATATCCTGAAGCATCAACACGGATCAAATCCGATCAATTCGGATAAAAGCGGATATTAATTCTAAATCAGTTTTTTATCAGATGTTATCTGAGGTTATCCGTGTGAGACGGTTTTACACTATGCCCTGATACAAATTGTGTCAGGGCTTGTTTTGTTGTTGCAACATACCCCAATATGATGAACCACAGAGGCGCAGAGTTATCAGAGATATTCAAATCAGCGATATTTGTAAAACACAAGCATCCTGATATTTATCATGATTTTCTCCGTGTTCTCGGTGTCTCAGCGGTTAAAGGAATACGTGTATGATCCATCTCTCCAATATCACCAAGCAGCATGGCTCGCAACTCTTGTTCAAAGATGCCAGCTTTCAGATACTGCCCGGTTCCCGCAGCGGGCTGGTGGGTCCCAACGGTGCAGGCAAGACCTCAATTTTTCGGATCATTACCGGGGAAGAGGAACTGGATGGCGGCGAGATCACCTGCGCAAAAAAGACCACCATCGGCTATTTTTCCCAGGACGTGGGAGAGATGAGCGGACGTAGCGCACTGGAAGAGGTGATGGCGGGATCGGCTGACACGGTCAGGCTGGCAGCTGAGCTGAAGGTGATGGAGGCGGCTATGTGCGAGCCCCAGTCCGATGATGAGATGGCGGCTCTACTGGAGCGCTACGGCGCAGCCCAGGAAGAGTTCGAACACCGCGACGGCTACAATCTGGACAGCCGCGCCCAAACTGTTCTGACCGGTCTGGGTATCGGGCCGGACCGTTTCAATCTGCCGGTGGAATCCTTCAGCGGCGGTTGGAAGATGCGTATTGCCCTAGCGCGCATGCTGACGCTCAAGCCGGATGTGCTGCTGCTGGACGAGCCAACCAACCATCTGGATGTGGAATCGATCATCTGGCTGGAGGAGTGGCTAGCCAACGAGTTTGACGGTGCACTGCTGATGACCAGCCATGACCGTGATTTCATGAACCGCATCGTGACACGTATCATTGAGGTGGCTAACAAAACTGTGACTACATACGGCGGCAACTATGACTTCTATGAGCGAGAGCGTGATATCCGGCGCGAACAACTGATCGCCAGCCACAAACGGCAACAGGAGATGCTGGCTAAGGAAGAAGATTTCATTGCCCGTTTTGCGGCGCGCGCCTCCCATGCTGCCCAGGTACAGTCGCGGGTCAAAAAGCTGGATAAGATCGAGCGGATTGAAATCCCCCCTGAAGACCGTGTGGTGCGTTTTGAGTTTGCCGAACCGCCGCGCAGCGGTGATGATGTAGCTACCATGGAGAATCTTGCCAAAGTCTGGGAAGCGCCTGACGGCCGCGAGCATTCTGTATTTCATGGTGTTTCCGGCGTGGTCAGACGGCAGAACAAGATTGCCCTGGTGGGTGTCAACGGCGCCGGTAAATCCACGCTGCTCAAGATCCTGGCCGGACAGACCGCCCCCACAGAGGGCAGTTTCAGTCTGGGGGCCAATGTTGAGCTGGGGTATTTCAGCCAGCATGCCATGGAACTACTGGATGGACAGAAGACGGTATTCGAGACGGTTCAGGATGCCATGCCATTGGCCAATATTGGTGTGATCCGTAATCTGCTGGGCGCCTTCCTGTTCTCTGGAGACAGCGTTGACAAAAAGATCGAGAACCTTTCCGGCGGTGAAAAAAGCCGGGTCGTGCTGGCCACTCTGCTGGGCAGGCCGATCAATTTTCTGGTGCTGGATGAGCCAACCAACCATCTGGACATTAAATCCCGTGATATCCTGCTGGATGCGTTGCAGCGCTTTAGCGGGACTGTATTGTTGGTCAGCCATGACCGCCATTTTCTGCGTTTGCTGGTGGATCGCGTATTTGAAATTGATCACGGCGAAATGAGGGTTTACGAAGGCAATTACGAATATTATCTGGAAAAGCTGCACCAGCGGCAGGCACAATTTTAAAAAATAATTCTATTTTGGAATATAAAGGTTGACATCAAACACGCCGGTCGCGTAGTGTATACATAGCCGTGGTTGACCCGGCATAATAACAGGCAGTATATGGAGAAAGAAGCACATGGTAAAAGGAACAGTAAAGTGGTTTAATGACAGCAAGGGGTTTGGTTTTCTGGAGCAGGAGAATGGCGAAGACGTGTTCGTACACTTTTCAGCTATCAACGCTGATGGTTTCAAGACCCTTGCTGAAGGTGATAGCGTAACTTTCGAGCTCGTAAAGGGTCCTAAAGGCCTTCAGGCTGCTAACGTAACCCGCGCTTAATTGGCGGTGTTGTGAATTAAAAGGCTCCGGAGAAATCCGGGGCCTTTTTTGTTTTTTGTTGTATCGAGTCTGACAGCGTTTCTATGATCCTGTAAACGGCATTTTGTCCACTAAAAGCACGAAAATCACGAAATAGATTAGTTTACCCAAAACTATAACCACCGAGCAGCATAATGGCCAGACTTTGTGGGTTTGTTTCGTGTATTTCGTGGATAACAGGTTTTTGTATAGCAATTTTGAACGTCATTTATTGTCAAAGGGCACACTGTTTGTGAGCAATGCTTTCTATAGAATGGGTTACGAGGGTAAGTGATGAACTGGGTAATGGATAAGGCCAACGCGGCCATCTCGGAGGGGAGATGGTTCATGCGCAGCCGGGTGGTGCTCACCGCCACCAAACTGGATGTGTTTACCAAGCTTGAAGAGCGTCCCTGCAATGCGGAAGAGTTTGCCAAAACAAATGGCTACGATCTGCGGGCAACCACCAGGCTGCTGGACTGCCTGGTGGCCATCGAGATGCTGGAAAAGCAGGATGGCATCTACACGGTTGCGGAAGGCGGCGCGTACTTTTCCGCCCGCCACCCGGAATCGGTATTGCCGATGATGCTTTACATGGACCGCATGTGGGATGTGTGGAGCAATCTGACCGATGTGGTCATGAACGGCGGCGATACTGAGTCTGAACCGGGTATCCACCTGGAAGACGAACAGTGGGAGGCCTTTATCGGCGGCATGCATGTCATTGGCCGAAAGCTGGCTGCCGAGATTGCTGCCGACTATGATCTCAGTCGTTTTAACAGGATGCTGGATATCGGTGGCGCCTCCGGCACCTACACCATGGCATTCCTGCGGGAAAACATGAAGATGCGAGGAGTATTGTTTGATCTGCCGCAAGTGGTCAGGATGGCGCGCAAACGGATTGCCGAGGAAGGGTTGCTGGATCGGGTTGAGCTGGTGGAAGGGGACTTTTACAGGGATCCATTGCCGACCGGCTGTGATCTGGCCTTGCTTTCGGCCATCATACACCAGAATAGCCACGAAAAGAATCTGGAGTTGTATCAGAAGATATTCGAGGCTCTGGAACCGGGCGGTACCATCCTGATCCGGGAACACATTATGGACGAAACCCGTACCTGCCCGCCGGCAGGGGCCATGTTTGCCATCAACATGCTGGTTAACCGCCGGGGCGGGGATACCTACACCTTTGAAGAGGTGCGCTCCGGTCTGGAGCAGGCCGGTTTTGTCGATGTGAAGCTGGTGAGGGATGGTGGGCTGATGGATGCCCTGGTGGAAGGGCGTAAGGCCGGGTGATCTGCCGTACTGGATAATCTCCCGATGCCTTGATGTTGCCGGCAGTGGGAGATTGACCCGGCGTCGGATCAGTTGCCTGACTTTCTCCTGTCTTCGGCATTCTCTCTGCGATCCCCATCCTCCGGTGTGAGATCCCAGTTATGGTCTGCATCCTCCCTGTTTCTGCGGTCACCAACGTTAGATCTGTTATCCGGTCTTGTCGTCTTGTCCTCTTTTTTCACAATCCTCTCCCAAGTGCTAAGCCTCTGTGGTTGCCAGAGATACTTTTTGGCTATTTTGATTGTTGCCGGCCCGCGTAGAAAGGCAATGGTCTTTGCTTGCTTTGCGCAGCCGGTTTGGATTTCTGAGCAATAACAGGAAAAAATATCGCTGTCAAGAGTAGAACCGTTTAATGTGAAAAGGCGGCGCAGTAGCGGGGCTATCAGGAAAACGCGCGCTCGTATTCAAGTCGGAGTTGTCCCTTTCCCGCCGTATCGATAATATCCCAAGGCAGGGGGGCGTCCAGCGGGATGTCGCGTCCTGACATTGCGTCAGTATCCATTTCATAAAGTTTGGCCGACTTCTTCAGGTTGCTGCCTTTGGCCATCTCCTCCAGCAATGCGGCGCAGCGCCTGTCTCCTCGCGAAAGCAGCGCTTGCAGGTAGCAGCCCTTCAGGCTTTCTACTTTTATCCCCACATTTGACAAACTGCGCAGGCTGTTCTCCAGGAACTTGACCTTCTTCTCCAGTGACGGCAGTGTTTCCATGCCGCACCACTGGAAAGGGGTGAACGGTTTGGGAATGAATGGATTGACCGAGAGGATGATCTCGCCCAGCCTGCGGTTAGCTTTGGCCTTTTCAATGACCCGCTCGCGAATGGCCTTGACCAGCCTGATCATTTCCTCCAGGTCTGCCATGGTTTCGGTCGGCAGACCGATGATGAAATAGAGCTTCAGGTTAAGGATATTTCTGGAGATGAGCCGGTCACAAGCGGAGAGGATCTGCTCTTCGGTCAGGTTCTTGCGGATCACGTCGCGCATGCGCTGCGAACCGCCTTCCGGAGCCAGGGCAATGGTCTTGTGCCCGGAGGCGATCAGGCTGTCGAGCATCTGGTCGTCAATGCGGTCAATGCGCAGCGAGGATACGGAGACCTTGCCGCCCTTGTCGACAATATGGCGGCAGAGCTTACCGATGTCCCGATAATCAGAAACCGCCGCGCCCACCAGGCCGATTTTGCGGCGGTGCTGCAGGCCTTCATCCACTGCGGCAACCAGGTTTTCATAAGGCTGCTGGCGGAAGGGGGCATAGATAAATCCTGATGAGCAGAAACGGCAGCCGCGCGGGCAGCCCCGGCTGACCTCCACCAGGAACATGTCACCGAACTCGGTATGTTCAGTGAGGATGACGGATTGGGCTGGGGGGTGGACTTCCAGCGATGGGCAGACGCGCTTGATCTGCGGCGGGATGTTTTCCGCAACCTCATATCCCGCAAAGGTGCCTGCCTGATATAGCGGGGTATAAAATGCCGGAATATAGAAACCGGGCTGCTGGGCCAGTTGTTGCAGCATTTCATGTCTGTTGTCAACCGTTGTGGAATTTAATGCAGCCGCCAGGGCGGGAATGAGTTCTTCCCCTTCACCGATGCAGACGATGTCAATGAAATCGGCTACCGGCTCGGGATTGATGAAAAAGGCCGCCCCGCCGGCAATCACCAGCGAATGACGTTCGCTGCGCTGTGCCGAATGGAGCGGGATGCGGGCCAGGTTCAGTATCAGCGGTATGTTGATGTAGTCCGGTTCAAACGAGGTGGAAAAGGCGATGACATCAAAATCGGCCAGCGGGCGTTTGCCTTCCAGCGATAACAGTGGCCGGCCGCTGCGCTGCAGCTCTTCCAGCTCCAACCGTTCCGGCAGGAATGCACGCTCGCAGACGATGCCGGCAGTCTCGTTCAGCAGCCTGTAAACGGTCTGGAAACCGAGGCTGCTCATGCCGGTCTGATAGTGATTGGGGTAGACCAGACAGACGTTGATGCAGCCGCCCCGCGATCTGCCGCCTGAACAGAGATTAAGCTCCGAAGCGAGCGGATTGGGTTGGGTATGCTTGCCGGAATGTTTCATGCTGTTGAATATCCTTGAAACCGGTGACTATTTCAACTGATTTCATCTTTTTACGTTGTGTGCTATAGGAAGGGTACAACAAAGAGGAGGGGTATAATGCAATCATTAGACAGTGCCTTCAGATCACTATTTGAGATAAACATGGGGATTCGCACGGGAGAACGGGTGCTGGTGTTCAGCGATGTCATCCGTGAAAATGAAAATGTTGGTGAAGCCGACCGTGACCGCCGGCTGCGCCTGAATGCCGTTGCCCGGCAGGCCGCAGGGTTTGCCCAGGCTGCATGGGGGCGCGGCACGTTTGTAGAATTCCCCGCTACGGCTGCTTCGGGGGTGGAGCCGCCGCAGCAGTTGTGGTGCGCCACATTTGGAGACGCCGCCGTTGCCGAGCTGGAAAAGGCCGGCCTGCTGGGGAAACTGCTGGACAAGTCCGCCCTGGCGGCAGATGTTGACAAGGCCAGGGAGATTGTGGTCAGCCGCAAACAGGAGGCAGCTGATATCATCATTGCCATGAGCAACAACTCCACCAGCCATACCCGCTACCGCGCGCTGGCCTGCGCCACCGGCACCCGCTTCGCCAGCCTGCCACATTTCGATCCGGACATGTTCCATAGCTCCATGACCGTAGACTGGAAAGCGCTTGCCGAACGCACGGCACGTCTTGTCGAGGCTGTTAACGCCGCAGCATGGATCCGCGTAACCACGCCTAATGGCACGGACATGCAGATCTGCAAACAGGGGCGTGTTGCCGAGGGGGATGACGGCCTGCTGACCCATGACGGCGCCTTCGGCAATCTGCCGGCGGGTGAGGCTTATCTGGCGCCGCTGGAAGGCAAAAGCCACGGTGTCATGGTGATTGAATGGGGGCCGACCAGCAAACTGGAGCAGCCATTGAAGCTGACCGTTGAAAATGGCGTGGTGACGGCCATTGAGGGCGAAGGCCCCCATCGAATGAAGCTGGAAAACAAATTTGCCGAAAATCCAAACTGCCGCAATATCGCCGAACTGGGCATCGGCACCAACGAAAAGGCCAGCCGGCCGGATAATGTGCTGGAGGCGGAAAAGATCCTGGGCACCATCCACATTGCCCTGGGTGACAACACCGGTTTCGGCGGCAAGGTCAACGCACCTTTCCACGAGGATTATGTCTTTTACCAGCCGATACTGACCGCCTGCATGCCGGACGGCAGCCAGCGCGTGATCATCGACAACGGAAAACTGCTGGTATGAAAACGCTCAGTCTGGGGTTTTCCCCCTGTCCCAATGATACCTTCATGTTCTACCCGCTGGTGCATGGCTTGGTGGATACGGGCGGACTCGGCTTCACGGAGCGGCTGGAGGATGTGGAGACGCTCAACCGGCTGGCGTTGCAAGGGACGCTGGATGTGAGCAAGGTTTCCTATCACGCCCTCGGGCATATCCGGGATGAATATGCCCTGCTGCGTTCCGGCAGCGCGCTGGGGCGTGGCTGCGGTCCGCTGCTTGTGTCGGCCCAAAATTTTGCCCCAGCTGATCTGCGTGGCCGGACGATTGCCGTGCCAGGCCGCTATACCACCGCCCTGTTGCTGCTGCGTCTGTTTGACCCGCGTCTGGTGAACTTTCTAGTGATGCCGTTCAATGAGATCATGGATGCCGTGCTGCGGGGGGATGCGGATGCCGGGCTGATCATTCATGAATCGCGGTTTACCTATCAGGGATACGGTCTGCACAAGCTGGTGGATCTGGGTGAATGGTGGGAGGCCGAGACCGGCCTGCCGATCCCGCTGGGTGGTATTGTTGCCCGGCGTTCGCTTGGTGATGAAAACATCAGGAGTATTGAAAGGGCCTTGCGGGATGGTGTGGCGTATTCCCGTAAACACCCTGCCCAGGCCGCCCATTTTATTCGTGAACATGCCCAGGAGATCAGCGAAGAGGTCTGCGCCGCCCATATTGGGCTGTATGTTAACGAATTTTCCGTTGAGTTGGGCGATGAGGGGATCAAGGCCGTACAATGTCTGATGCAGCGGGCTGAGGAGGCGGGGATCGTGCCGGTATCTCAGGCCGGGCTGGTTTGATGCTCAGTGTAGTGACTTTCATGTACAGAACGACAAGGAGGAGTTTCAGTGGCTGAAGAAAAAGAGAAATGGCATGGCTGGCTGGCGCTGTCTACTGCAATAATGGCGGTACTGGCGGCGCTGACGACACTTTACATGGGCAAATATTCATCGCGGGCCATCATGGCCCAGGGGTTGGAAAGCAACCAGTGGGCCTATTTTCAGGCCAAGAGCATCAAGGAACATACCTTTGAGATGAACAAGAGGGCTATGGAACTGCAGATGAGATCACAGAAGGGGATGACTGCTGATGTGGCTGCCGATTACCGTAAGACCATCGCCAAGTATGAAAGTGAGATCAACCGCTACGAAAAGGAAAAGGGCGAGATAAAGGCCAAGGCGGAAGAGATCGAGAAGGGCAAGCTCAAGTCGCAGGAGATGGGCGGTAACTTTGCCTATTCGCTGATTTTTCTGCAGATTGCCATCATGCTGGCATCCATCTCCAGCCTGACCAAACGCAAGTATCTCTGGTATATTGCCCTGGCTGCCAATATCGGCTGGATATTTTTCTTTCTCAATGCCTGGCTGCTGTTTTATTGAAGCGATAACATGGGCCTCGGGCCATAATGATATGGCACGGAGTGGTAAACATGAGGTGGCCATTGCACTTTGATGGGCATCGCTCATGGGAAGCCATGCTATTTGATGTTTCTAATTTACAGCCGCTTAAGTTCCCTGTATATTGCCATAAATCTAAAGCCATATCGCATGCAGCAGCTGTGGTTTCATAGATCACCATCAAACGTAACGGGGGATAATAATGAAAAGGATAGGATTGGCAGTAACCGTTTTAATGCTGGCTGTCGGATTGCTTTCCGGGTGCAGCGAGAAGCAGAAGGAGGGAACAAAATCAGCCGCTTCATCCCCATCTGCCAAGCTGATTGAACCATCCTCGCTGTTATCAAAAGAAGAGGCCAAGGCACTGACTGGTATTGATTTTAACAAAGCCACCTCAAAAGAGGAATCTCGAGTCGGCCTGAAAATGTATCTGTATGAAAACGACACTAGTATCTTGCAGGTTGGGATATCGCAACTGGCCTTCATGGACAGCAAAACCAGCGCAGCTGGAAATACACCGCCTGTAATCTACAAGAACATCAAATCCGGCTTCAAGGATGCACCCAAAATTGAAGGCCTGGGTGACGACAACTTTCTGATTCCGACTGCACTTTACATTCTGAGGGGAGAGTATTACGTGACTGTGGTCTCAAATCCTCCAATTTCCCGGGACAAGGAAAAAATGAAAGCAATTGGTCTCAAAGTTGTGGAAAACCTGGATCGCCTGACCCGAAAATAGCTCACATCCCGCCGGGAAGAGTTCTCGGCATATCTTGAATTTGAAAAGGGGACAGCCTGCGTTATTAAAATGCAGCCTGTCCCCTTTTCTTATTCTGAAAGGTGTTGTTAGTAGACTGTGTCCGTGATAGTTGCTCTTATTGCTTTTTGGATAATGCGTTAGTATACTCCATTGTCTTGGCGTCAGACGTTATCTTGAACAGGAGTTGGGGGAAAAGGTTGCGTCTCTACTGTCAGGATGTTCTTGAATCCGGCTTTGCCACCCAGCATATGTTAACGGTGTGTCTTTCAATGATTTTACCAAGGACCGGATGTGCAGTTCTATGGTGATTCGTAAGCTTGAGGTTATTGGCAAAGCTGTAGGCAAGTTGCCTACTGACTTGAAAGCAGAGTATGCTGACATCCCCTGTCAGGATATCAAGGATTTTCGGAATCTGCTGACCCACGAACATTTCGGTGTGGATCTGGAGATCGTCTAGAATCTGATCCGAAATGATTTACGTTTGTTATTGCGTGCCGTAGAAAATAATCGTCTGGAATTGGGTAAACTGTCCCCAAAGCCGAACTGTAGATGGAGGCAAGTTCGTTGATCATCTTGTCTCCCCGTAAAGGCGCCAAGACTATCTTGGCTTTGAATTCCGGACTTCGTTTAGTTCGCATGGTTGCCATCATAGATTACCCCCGTAATCTACAGCAACCCGAACTTAACTACCTGTCCGAAAAAGCGTGAGTATTATAGATGTAGTATGGAAATCAGCTAGGATAGTCTGACAGGTACCTAGGCAACCTCATTATAGCTTTGCTTTACATTGCGATGAAAGAGGAGAAGTCATGTTATTTGTAGAGTACGAGAAAGATGAAGACGTAAAGAATTTCATTGCGATGGCCCTCGAACGTAGGAATTTGATACCCATAATAGGTGCAGGTTTTAGTAAAGGTGCGAATGCCAAAAATGGAAGTGTGCCTGATGGGAGAGAACTTTCTTCTTCGGAACTATCACCGAAAAGCAGGTTTTGGTGTGAAGATCCCACCAGCAGGTGTTCTTCTGAGTTGAGTTCCAACCGCAAACTGTAGCAATGATCGAAGTTGCTCCAGTATCGGCTTTGCTTTG
>Ga0302250_1000513_pt1 | contig 37089 bp, 33 predicted proteins | sample AAG_RA_Asp_MG_FD_193536 | JGI IMG/M metagenome (GOLD analysis project Ga0302250, IMG submission 193536) | Enriched activated sludge microbial communities from anaerobic digester in WTTP, New Holstein, Wisconsin, United States - AAG_RA_Asp | ecosystem: Engineered > Bioreactor > Anaerobic >...
AAAGATAAGATATGGTTTACCTTCCAGAATAAGCCAAGAAGCGGGTAAGATATATAAACTTATGAGGCGGGAGTGGCGGTTGACGCCTTACATAATCAAGAAAATGTAGTGCCCATGAAAAAAGGGTATTTTTTAAATTCCCCTACGAGAAATTTTTTTTAACTAAAAAAATGCGGAAGTCGGAAGATTATTTTTTTAAAATTTTTAATATCGCCTTAGCATATTCTTTTGCTGCAAGTGGACCGTTTGCAGTTATTATGTTTGAGTCAAGCTCAACCATATTTCCAGTGTAAAACGCCCCATTTTTTACGAGTTCATCAATGCCATCAACCCAAACAGTAGCCTTCCTGCCTTTTAACATCCCTGCGTGAGCAAGTATAACAGGAGATATGCATATTGCACCAACAGGCTTTCCTGAGTCATAAAATTTAGAGAAGATTTCATAAATTTTTTTATTATCAAGTTCTTTTAGTGCTCCTGGACCACCGACAAGCCCAATAAAATCATATCCATCTGTATTTATTTCATCAACTGTCATAGTTACATCAGCAGTTATTTTAATCTTACCTGTTGCCTTGCCCTTTGATGTTGAAACGGTATCAACAGTTATTCCGTTTTTTTCAAGTATTCTTTTGGGTTCCAAATACTCCTCATCCCTAAATCCATTGAATGCTATAAAAAAAGCAACCTTCATAGAGTCTCCTTTTTAACTGCATCTCTGACATCTGCGTAACTTCCTCTTATGTTAGCAATAGGAACAACTTTAAATTTATTCAATGAAAAAATTATTTCAAGATCTTTATCAGCTGTATCTCTTTCTCTCCTCAAAAAATCTATTCTTCCAGTTTTTTCTATCTCATTTTTTAAAGCATTCACATCTATTTTAGAGTCTGAAAGGAGATAATCAGCGATATGCTTTGCAACTATTTGGTCTTCAGAGTTGGTAATATCGTAAAATATGTATGCTGGAACTATGAGGACATCATCAGTCTTCGATGAAAGATATCTTTTAACAGACTCAATGTTAGAAAGTGTAGCTATTATTATAACGGATGCGTTGATACAGGCATTTACAGCCTTTGAACCGGAGTTAGTAAGAACAATAACATCATTCTTTATATCTTCAGTCATAGCAAGATACGGAGAATTATCGTATTTTTTTATATCAATCTTTCTTTCACTAAAAAAATCATAATTATTATTAGCTTTATAAAAATCAAGAGCGATTTTTTCGTCAGAGAATACCTTTATTCTTTTACACCTTTGTAGGAGTGCAACCACCGTGGATGAAAATCTAAAAAAATCTATAACAATAGCTATACCTTTAAAATTTTTTACATCATACTGATTTTTTGCAATATCGATATTCAATGTATTCATATTTCTCCTATGGTTTATGAGCCTTACAATAACTGCCTTCAAATCTAAAGTGCAGTATCCTGTTGTTTTTGTCAGCAGAAAAAGAAGTTTTACACCATTTTACTCCCATGTCCCCACCCTCAGCTGCAAGTTTTTTTATTGTGGCCTCATACGATTTAGGACTTACAAGAGTTTTACCCATCCAAAGCCATATATACATCTTATTTTCGCTTGGCATCTTGTACTCATAGCTTGGAACTCCCCAACTCATTATAAGATCATTTATATCACCACCAACCCACGAACTGAGTATCTTTTCATAGTTGGAGGTGGTAGCACATGAGTATAAAAAAATTGATATAAGACAAAAAAGGACTTTTTTCATACACTTTTACTAACTACCATAGCTTTTCTCTCATAGCCTTTTGCTTTGAGAACCTTAACATTTGCAAAATCACCAGGTTCATAATTATGATTATTTATAATGCTGAAATATCCATCTATATCAGGGGCATCAAAATAGCTCCTCGCTGTGTTCTTAGTATCAAAAATAACCTTAAACCTTTTGCCTATCATATTTAAATTTAGGTCATCAACCACCATGCTCTGTGCCTTTATTATTTTCTTATATCTAATCTCTTTTGTTTTTTCATCAATTTGCTTCATAGAATAAGCTGCTGTGTCCTTCTCCCTTGAGTATTTAAAAGCAGAAAGTGAGTTAAACTTATATTTATTAATAAAATTTAAAAGCTCATTAAAATCATCATCAGTCTCACCTGGAAAACCAGTTATAACGGTTGTCCTTAACGCGACATCAGGGAGTATGCTTTTAATAAGCTGTAATTTTTCTTCAATGATTTCTTTGTTATATTTTCTATTCATCTTTTTGAGTATTTTATCGGATATATGCTGGACAGGCATCTCAAGATATCTGAGTATTTTTTTACTGTTTTTTATTTGAATTAAAAGTTTTTTATCTATACGTCTAGGATAGAGATACATAAGCCTTATCCATTTTATATTCTTTATTTTCTCAATTTCTTTTAGGAGTTCAGTTAAAAAAGGTTTTCCGTATATATCAACTCCATAGCTGGTTGTATCCTGAGCTATAAGACAGAGCTCTTTGACCCCAACATCTGAAAGATTTTTTGCCTCCTCAACAACATATTCAACTGGCTTGGATCTAAATCTTCCCCTTATCTTAGGAATTGTGCAGTATGAGCAGAAGTTGTTACATCCATCAGCAATTTTCAAATATGCGACATGGGGTGATGTTAAAAGTATTCTATCATTAGAATTAAGCATCTCAGGATGAGGTTTTAAAAAAATCTTTTTACTTTTCTCTGATATCTTTGATATTTCATCTATGGAATCTATACCAAATAAAAAATCTATATCAGTATATTTTTTTAAAAGCTTATCCTTCAGTCGCTCAACCAGACACCCACATACTACAATCTCTATATTTTTTTTCTTTTTGAGTTCAATATACCTTTCAATCACGGCTTCAGATTCCTCTATGGCGGAACTTAAAAAGGCACAGGTATTTATGACAACAATTGAAGCTTCCTTCTCTTCAAGGGTAAGCTCATAACCAGATTTAGTTAGTTTAGATGCTATTGTTTCGCTGTCCACAAGATTTTTTGGACATCCCAGACTTATGAGATAAAATTTTTTCACTTATAGAAAATTCCTTTTCGTTCTAATTTTTTAAACACGACAAAAACCATATAGGCAATGATTATTGAAAAAATTAAAAATAAAGACTGAGCCAGCCTCGGGTTGTCTATGCCCAAAATCCTTTCTATCTCAGACATACCACCCATAGATGCAAAAAAATTTGGTATGGATATGGCTATTGTTATCATTGTGAGAGTTTTTATCCATATATTCATATTGTTGTTTATCACAGATGCCCTTGCATCCATAAGACCAGAGAAAACCTGAAGATATATATCAGCCTGATTCTTTGCCTGATTGTTCTCTATGATTATATCATCAAGATACTCTATGCTCCTTTCAGTGAAACCAAACCTTGATGCCTGAGCCTTTAATTTTTCAAGAACAAGAGAATTTGATGCTATTGCACTTTCATAATAGACAAGAGACTTTTCAAGTGTGAACATATGGATCAAATACTTATTATCCATAGATGTAGAGATCTTTGTCTCTATCTCATCAGCTATCATATTGATTATCTTTAAGTGTCCTATGAAATGAGCTATGGAATTATAAACAAGTTTAAGAAAAATCTCTCTTATTCCTATCACATAATCAAAATACTTACCAGAGAATAGGTCTAAATCCTCAGATGTTACTATTATTAAAACCTCGTTGTAGAGAAAAAGACCAAATGACTGAACCTTAAAGAGATAGTGATCCTTTGAAGAGTAATTTTTGGGTCTTTTAAATATAAAATCAAGCCTCTTATCTGAAAATTCTACTCTTGAGAGCTCCTCAGGATCAAGTGCTGAATTTATATTATTCAGATCAATATCAAACCTCTTTGATATATCTATTCTCTCATCGGATGATGGAGATATAAGAAGTATTATTCTTGGATTTTCATCCGATTCAACTATTTTATTGTTTGATATTGTATATCTTTTTATCATCTTTTCAATGAATCTGTTTTAAGTTTTGATGAAACTATTTTTCCTATTTCAGATAAATTTTCTATAACAGTTATTCCTGCATCACTCAACGCTTTAACCTTTGACTCATGGGTTCCGCTTGAACCCTCAACGATTGCACCAGCATGGCCCATTCTCCTTCCCTTAGGAGCAGTCTTTCCAGCTATGAAAGAAAACACTGGTTTTTTCACATTCTTCTTTATATAATCAGCTGCTTCTTCCTCATCACTTCCACCTATTTCTCCTATCATCAGTATTGCTTTTGTCTCCTTATCAGCATTAAAAAGTTTTATTGTATCAATAAAATTTATACCATGCACAGGATCACCACCCATACCCACAACAGTGCTTTCTCCAAGCCCTTCCTGTGTTATCTGCCATACTGCTTCATATGTAAGAGTTCCTGATCTTGAGACTATCCCTACGCTGCCTTTTTTGTGGATATATCCCGGCATTATTCCGCACTTTGACTCATCAGGTGTTATCACCCCTGGACAGTTAGGCCCAACAAGTATTATATCCTTTCCCTTCCCCTTTAAATAGGTAAGCTGTTTTTTTACCCTTGTCATATCCATAACAGGAATCCCCTCAGTTATACATATTATAACCTTTATATCATTGTATGCACACTCAATTATAGAATCAGCAGCAAATGGTGGCGGAACAAATATCATAGCAGTGTCTGGTGATGTTTTTTTTACAGCATCTGAAACGGTATTAAACACAGGCACCCCTAAATGAGATGTTCCTCCTTTGTTAGGGGTTACTCCAGCAACTATATTTGTTCCATAATCTATGCACTGCTGGGTATGAAAACTTCCCTGAGAACCTGTTATACCACAGACAAGAACCTTAGAGTTTTTGTTTAAAATTATCGACATATATAACCTCCAATAAAACAGAAGTCAGATGTCAGAAATCAGAATTAATGAATTCCTTTAAATTCTAACCCTTGCATTCTGTCTCTCGACTATTTAACCAATTCGACTGCCTTTTTACAGCCATCCCACAAACTTTCAGCCTGTGTGAACTTAAGACCTGAGTTTTTGAGTATCTCCTTCCCTTCCTTAACATTTGTTCCTTCAAGCCTTACAACAACTGGAACATTGACATCAACATTTTTTGCAGCCTCAACTATTCCCTTTGCTATATTGTCACACTTCATTATACCACCAAATATGTTAACAAGAATCCCTTTAACCTTATTATCCTTCAGTATAATTTTAAACGCATTTGTTATCTGCTCAACATTTGCTCCACCACCAACATCAAGAAAGTTTGCAGCCTCTCCACCAGCTAACTTTATAGTATCAAGCGTTGCCATAGCAAGGCCTGCACCATTCACCATACAACCAATATTACCATCAAGGCTTATATAGTTTATCCCTATCCTTTTAGCTTCTTTCTCAAGCTCCGATGATTCTCTATCAGGAAGAGCAGCTATATCTGGGTGCCTAAAGAGTGAATTATCATCTATTATAACCTTGGAGTCAAGGGCTATAATTTTATTCTCAGCTGTTATTATTAAAGGGTTTATCTCAACAAGGCTTGCATCATACTCTATGAAAAGCTTCACAAGATTTGTTATAAGATTTATAAAATCATTTAAAAGATTCTTTGGTATTTCAAGTCTGTATCCTACATCCTTTGCCTGCCATGGCATAAGCCCTGCCTCAACATCAACTGGCATCTTAACTATCAACTCGGGTTTTTCCTTAGCAAGCTCCTCTATGGACATCCCACCCTCTTTTGATGCAACTATAACTGGAACTGATGCCTTTCTATCCATAGTAACGGATATGTATATCTCCCTCGATATATCACTTGCCTCATCTATCAAAACCTCTTCAACCTTTATTCCCTTACCCTGAGTCTGATGGGTAACAAGGGTCATACCTAACATGTTTTTTATTATTGACCTTGCCTCATCCTCATTCTTTGCTATTTTAACACCACCTGCCTTTCCCCTTCCGCCAGCTAATACCTGCGCCTTTATTACAACAGGATATTTATCTATCCTTATTTTTGAGATATCATCACCAATCCTTAAAACACCACAGCGATTAGGAATAGGTATATTATATTTTTTAAAAAGGTCCTTGCCCTCATATTCTACAAGTTTCATAAAACCTCCTGTAAGATACAGAAATCTATTTAGCAGGCTAATCTTTGAGACCATCAGTGAATACAGAGACTTCAATGCTACAAATAACTCAACAAATCATTCAATCTTTTCATCAATGCTTGCTTTGTCAAAGTATATTTTATACATTTTTTATTTTTAATACAATATTGAACAAATTTTATAAAATATACATATGTCAAAGTATTATTTCTGTGCGATAGCGGGTTCTGGAATGAGTGCACTGGCTCAGATGGCTGCTATGGAAGGCAATTCTGTAAGCGGTTCTGACAGATCTTTTGATCAGGGTAAAAATATTGATATCAAAACAAAATTTGAGAATATCGGCATAAAAATATTTCCTCAGGATTCAACCGGCATAACTTCAGATATAGATTTTTTTGTTGTTTCTACAGCAGTTGAGGATAACAACCCTGATATTATAAGGGCAAGAGAACTCGGACTTAATATTATCCACAGATCAGAGCTTCTATCACGCTATGTTAATACTCATAGAACAATAGCAGTTGCTGGGACAAGTGGCAAGAGCACCACAACAGCAATGATATGGCATATACTCAATGAGAATGGATTTGAACCATCTGTTATAAACGGGGCATACATAAACTCACTTATGAGTGAAAAACTGATAGGAAACGCATATATGGGAGGCGGAGATATTCTTGTGATAGAAGCTGATGAATCTGATGCAACAATAAAAAAATACAAACCCGAGATAGCTCTCATACTCAACATATCAAGAGATCACAAGAGTATAGATGAATTGAAAGATATTTTCCTATTTTTTTCAAAGCAATCAAAAAATGTTTTTTTAAATGAAGATGATTCCAATCTTATGGATATTAGCAACCAGATCAGCAACCCTGTATTTTTTGGTCATAAATCATCAGGAGTTGAAATAAAGAAATTAGAGCTTTCTCGCTCAGAATTTGAGGCTTTTGGTGGAATTTTTTCATTGCCTATGGGCGGTATTCATAATATAGAAAATGCCATTGCAGCAACAGCTGTTGCCAAACACATCGGTGTTGACATAAAAGATATATCAAAGTCTCTCTCATCATTTAAGGGAACTTTTAGAAGATTTAACATAATAGGAGAGAAAAACGACATCACAGTTATAGATGATTATGCTCACAATCCGCAAAAAATAGCCGCCATTTTAAAAGCATTTAACGCTGATCCTTCAAAAAGGATAATAGCGATCTATCAACCACATGGCTTTGGACCGACAAGGATGCTTAAGGATGAGCTTGTGGAGGTTTTTTGTAAAAATTTAAAATCCTCAGACATACTCATAATGCCTGAGATATTTTATTCTGGCGGAACTGTCAGCAGGGATATATCGTCACAGGATATAGTCACTGAGGTTTCAAAAAAAGGTATAGAATCATATTACTTCAATGACAGGAATTTAATTCCTCCATTTCTTAGAAACAAAATCAGAAGTGGTGATATAATCGGTGTCATTGGAGCAAGGGATAACTCCCTTCATAACTTTGCTGTTGATTTGTTTAACAGTATTTAAAAGGAGAGATATGAAGAAAGCAATCATAAGTCTTTCAGGCGGGCTTGACTCAACAACCTGTTTAGCATGGTCAATAAACAAAGGTTATAAGTGTTTCGCTGTTACCTTTGACTATGGACAAAGACATATAAAGGAAATAAAAGCTGCTAAAAATGTTTCAAATTTTTATAATGTTCCGCTTGTAGAAATAAAGCTAAAATTTCCATGGCTTGAAGTAAGCTCACTTGTTAATCCTGATAAAAAGATACCTGATCTTAAATACAAGGATATTATATCAGGCAGGATACCATCCACATACGTGCCAGCAAGGAACCTTGTATTCACATCCATACTTGCATCGTATGCTGACTCAATTGCTGCTGATTTCATTGTTCTCGGCCCAAACGCAATAGACTACTCAGGATATCCTGATTGCCGTCCTGAGTTTTATGAACAGCTTGGTAAGGCAATAAAATTAGGCACAAGAAACAAAAACATAAAAATACTCACTCCGATAATAAATCTTTCAAAATCTGAGATAGTAAAACTTGCCTACAAGCTTAATGCTCCTTTGAAATACACATGGTCATGCTACTGCGGTGATAAAAAGCCATGCGGCAGATGTGATTCCTGCAAGCTAAGAGCAAAGGGATTTAAAGAAGCAGGGGTTATAGATCCAGCTCTATGAAAAATTTAAAAGCACCTGTATATGACATGTTCTCATCATATCAGGGAGAAGGACTTTTTGTTGGACAGAAGCAGATATTTTTAAGGTTCAGTGGCTGTAATCTGAGCTGTTCATACTGTGATGAAAATGCATCAAGGGAAAAAGGAAATATAAAGGATGTCTCAGAAACAGTAACAAAGATAACAAAGCTTTCAATAAAAGATCATATAAATGTCATTTCTTTTACTGGCGGAGAACCACTTTTATACACTGACTTTATAAAAAAAGTTATAAAAGATCTCGGGAGAGATTTTAATTATCTCATTGAAACTAATGGTATTCTTTACAATAATTTAAAGGAGTTGATAGATTTAATTGATATTGTTTCTATGGATATAAAATTTCCACAGTACAGTGGAAAAGAGTTATGGGAAGAACACAGCAAATTTTTAAGGATATCAAAGAATAAAAATGTTTATGTAAAAGTTGTAGCTGGCAGTGAAATAAAAATATCTGATTTTAAAAAGGCCGTTACGATCGTTTCATCCATTTCATCACAAATTCCTTTTTATATACAGCCTGTAACACTGAATGGTAATGTCTTATTTGATATGGATTTTATAGATAAGCTTTACAGTATTGCCTCATCGGAGCTCGGTGATGTTAGATTTCTACCACAGATACACAAAATAATAAAAATAAAGTGATTTCATCCGCCCTCTATAATTTTCTTCACACTCATTGCTCTCATAAGATCAGTTTTCTCGTTTTTCTTCAATGTGCTTTCAAGACTGAATAAATTTTTTATAATATTATCAGAATCCATATCAATTACTTTACTATAAATCCCCCATAACAGATTTGATATCAGTGAAAGATACTCATTATATGAAAGTTTTTTTGAATATTTGAGTATTCCATAGCTCCTCATAACCTTATCCTCAAAGGATATTTTATCAGCTGATATATAAATCTCTGATGTTTGCTTTTCTCTTTCTTCGAGAGCCATAGTTATAAGCTTTACTCTATCAACAAAATCAGTTATTTTCTCATCATTCTTTGGCCTATAGATTATTTTTATAAATCCATATGATGTTGAAAGATCACCGTTGATACCTGTTATATCATTATTCCCCGGTATATCCTGATCAATTTTATCAATGATATTTGAACTGTAAATAGCAGGGAGGTGCATTATTATCTCAAACTCAAGTTGATGAGGTGATCTAAATGGATTTATGCCAATAAAACCAAAATCTCTGCTATATGAAAAGATGATATGTTTTGAAAGTTTTTTTTCAATATCAACCAGATCCTTATAGGCATAATCCAGATTAAATCCACTTTTTATGGAAAGCAGAAGCAAATGCTCTGATATATTTATCATAGTATAAATTTCATCAGACGATTTTTTTATTATCACAGACTCATCAATGATTCTATCATCATCACTCAGTATTTGTTTTAGTTTTAATTCTTTTTCTCTATCCACCAAAGCTTTTAAAATTTCAGTATTCTTTGTAAGTCCACTTTTTTTCAATGCAGAAAGAATTATCTTTCCTATTTTTTTAAGTTCTTTTTTTCCTTCCTTGTTTAAAAATTTATACGGAAATATATTCCTATACAATCTTGCTTTAGATATTATTATCATTTTTTCTTATCTTTCTTATCTTTAAAAGTGTTTTTTTGATCATATCAACATCTTCAAAATCTGTATATATCTTAAGTCTCCTTTTAAGCTTATTGATCTCCTGATCTGTATCTTTTTCCGACAAAAGTTCCTCAATACAGTAGGGATATTTTCCCCCGACGACAACAGGAGCAGAGATTATCTCCATAAGCTTTTTCAGTATGTTTGAAAAGGTTATATAGCATTCTGGGCAGCCTAACTCATTGGTCCTTTTAAATGTTATATAATCTGTTTTACAGACTGGACATACCATTCGTTTTTTTGATTCAAGGAGCTCCTCTATTATTACACCCGCATAGTCATTAAAGGTTGATTTTTTCTTCATATCATCCATATATCCGAGCTTTGTCGCACAATCATCACAAAGATTAAGTTTTTTTATTATTCCATTTACAACAGCTTTAACTATTACTGTTGAAGGATTATTATGACATCTCTCACATTCCATAGCTAATCTTTCAGTTCCTTAAGCTTTTTATCGGTAAGAAAATAAATTTTTTTCGAAAATTGTTTGGCCATCTCAATATTATGAGTTGCTATTACAATAGTTTTGCCTGCATCATTAAGTTTTTTCAGATCAGACATAACGAGCATTGCATTCTCCGGATCAAGGTTCCCTGTAGGCTCATCAGCTACAAGCAAAAGTGGATCATTTCTCATCGCTCTAAGCAGTGCCACTCTCTGCTTTTCACCACCAGATAGCTCCTGAGGCATCTTTTGAGCAAGATACTCAATATAAAGTTTTTTTAAAAGCTCATAAGCTTTTTCCGTTTCTTCAACATCTTTTAAAATAAGATTTGGCATCTCGATATTTGAAATAACATTGAAGTCTTCAAGAAGTGAATCAAACTGGAAGACAAAACCGATATCCTTCAATCTTACCTCTGACTTTTTGTTCTCAGCCAATTTTGATATATCACTGCCATTAAAAAATACATCCCCCTCATACTTAGAATCAAGCAAAGAGATTATATTCAAGAGTGTTGTTTTTCCACTTCCACTCGGACCTATTATTGATATAAAATCACCATCCATTACCTCAAATGACAAATCCTTTAATATTATAAGAGCCTGATTCGGTTGCTCATAAATTTTTGTTAAATTTTTTATCTCTACAACTTTTCCCATTTTTTCTTTTCCTAAAAGTTAAACTTCTTCTAAATAACTAATTTGCTTTTCTGTCTTCCGTCCCTGCCTGCACCGAAGCGACTTCGCCATGCTGGCTCTGTCTCCTGCCTTCTGTTTTCTGTCATCTGACTTCTGACATCTGTTTTCATCCTGATGAATCCGTTTACATCCTGATGATATCTGTCTTCATCTTGATGATTAAATAACCGTTTTATCCATACCTTATAGCATCAACAGGATCTATATCCGATGCCTTTTTAGCAGGATATATTGAACTAATAAAAGTCAGTACCAGTGCTACAACAATTATCAAAACTATATCATAGAGTTCTATTCTAACCGGAACCCTTGTTATGTAATAGATATCAGACGGTAGCTCTATTATCTTATAATTTTTTACAACCCATAAAGCAATATAGCCTATTATCATTCCCAAAGCTATGCCTATAACTGATATATATGTTCCACATATAAAAAAAATCTTTTTTATTTTTTTGGAAGAGGTTCCCATAGCCCTTAGTATTCCTATCTCTTTTGATTTTAAAACTGTGATCATAAAAAGATTTGATGATATTGTAAATGTTGCTATCAATATTATAAGAGATAGTATGAGAGTCATAACAAACTTTTCAAGCTTTAAAGCAGAAAAAAGATTTTTGTTCAAATCAGCATATGTTTTGAGTGAAAAATAAAATGGGATTCTTTCCCTTATCTCCTTATAAACATCAAATGTTTTGTTTATGTCATCCAGCTTTATTGAAATACCATTTGCTAAAAGGTTGGAATCAAAAAATCCTCTCGCATCAGATATATTAATAAATGCAAACGATGAGTCATACTCATAATAACCAGTGTTTATTATTCCCGTTATATTAAATTTTTTCATCCTAGGTATGATACCAGTTGTTATCTCAGAAAATTTAGGTGATACAAGAACAACGCTATCACCGACATAGACTCCTAAATTTTTTGCGAGCTCCTCACCTATAACCATATCCGAGGCTGAAAGCTTCCAATCACCATATTTAAGCGATTTCTCTATGTTTGTTACAGCAAACTCTTTCTCTTTTTCTATCCCCTTTATCACAGCACCACCTGTTCTCGACTGGCTTAAAAGTATTCCCTGTGATATTATAAATGGGGACATGCCTTTTATATCTTTTATTTCAGATAACTTCTGATCTATACTGACAAAATCCTTCTGATAAATATCACCGTATATAATTATATGAGACTGAGCATCAAGGATCTTCTGCTTTATATCGCTTTGAAAGCCGTTTAATATGCTCAGTGTTATAAATATTGCAGCTATTGATAGTGTTATACCTGTCACTGCTATTACGGTAGTAACAGATGTAAAAAGTCCTTTTCTTGCATTTCTAAGATATTTGAATGCTACCCTTCTTTCAAAACGAGAACTCATTTAGTTTCTTCTTTTGGTTTTAAAAGCGGAAAGAGTATTACCTCTCTTATCGACGGCTTTTCACATAAAAGCATTGTAAGCCTGTCTATTCCTATACCTATACCACCTGTTGGTGGCATACCGTATTCCATCGCCTCTATGAAATCCTTATCAAGTATATCCGCCTCTCCTAAATTTTCCTCAAACTTCTGCTTTAGCTGTTCTAAAAGCCTTGATTTCTGATCAGCAGGATCATTTAACTCGCTGTAAGCATTTGCTATCTCATGGCCACCAGCATAAAATTCAAACCTTTCAACTATTGACTCATCACCATTTTTAAGTTTTGCAAGCGGAGTTATTGCAGTCGGATAATCCATTATAAAACATGGCTGCTTTATCTCCTCAGATATAACCCAGTCCATTATATTCTCAAACATCTTTGCTGATGGAACATCTTCACTCATATCAATCTTAAGTTTTTTGGAAAGATTGATAAGCCCATTTTTATTGAATGCCTTACCATTCAAAACGCTGTGTATATCCTCAGAAGTTCTCTCCTTCCATAGCTCTGGGAGAGAAACTCTTTTAAATGGTGGTTTTATATTTATTTTTGAACCATCATAATCTATCTCAGACATATTAAACTCTGACGAAAATCTTTCAAAAAGCCTTTCAACAAGGTCTGCCATACCGTTGTAATCAGAGTATGCCTTGTATGCTTCAAGCGTAGTAAACTCAGGATTGTGTGTTGTATCCACACCCTCATTCCTGAACACCCTACCTATCTCATACGCACCATCAAAGCCACCTATTATAAGCTTTTTAAGTGAAAGCTCTGTTGCTATTCTCATATAAAGCTCTATCTTAAATGCATTGTGAAAAGTTATGAACGGTCTTGCAGAAGCACCACCGGCTTGAGAGCAAAGTATGGGGGTCTCAACCTCAAGATACCCATCGCTGTTAAGGATTTCCCTTATTATTGATATAATTTTACTTCTTCTCACAAATATCTCTTTAACCCATTCATTTGATATAAGATCCAAATATCTTTCCCTGTATCTTGTCTCAGGATCGCTAAGCCCGTGCCACTTCTCAGGCATGGGTCTGACAGATTTGGAAAGGATTGTTATCTTTTCCACGTTGATTGTAAGCTCTCCTGTGTGTGTCTTGAATGTCTTTCCCTCCACTCCCACGAAATCACCAACATTGAAATATTTCTTAAATCTGTCATAATCATCACCGAGATTATCCTTTTTAAGATAAATCTGAATTTTGCCAGTTCCATCCTTGATATGAGCGAAGCTTGCCTTTCCCATAACCCTCAACAACACGATCCTTCCAGCTGTTTTAACAGAGCTATCAATAGGAAGTTCTTTTATCTCTGATATCTTATTTTTAACCTCAAAGCGCGGTGGAAAAGGATCTATGTTCAATTTTTTCAGTTCGTCTATCTTAGCATAATTTGATTTTACTATCTCATCAATGGTTGTTTTTTCTTCCATATTCTAATGCTCCTTTTACAGTCTTTACAAGATTTTTAGGATCAAACGGCTTTTCTAAAAAAGAATATACATTGTTTGACATCTCAAAAAGCTCCTTTGTCTGTCCCTTTGCTGTAACAATTATTATAGGAATATTTTTCAATTCATCAATCTCCTGAAGTCTTGACTGAAATGTATATCCATCCATCTGTGGCATCATTATATCAAGCAGTATGAGATCAGGTCTTACAGGGTTTTCCACATTGGTAAGCATATTATATGCTTCAAGACCATTTCCTGCCTCAATAACCTCATGGCCTTCTTTTTCAATTAAAATTTTCAGCAAGAAAAGCAGGTCTTTTTCATCATCTATAACCATTATTTTAGCCATAAACACCCTCTTTTAAAACAGCATTAATTTTGTAGAATCACAACTTTAAGGCCATCAAATATCTTCTGTTTTAACATCAACCACTTATATCATTACCTATAAATTTTACAAGATTATTGAGCATCTAATCAATAAAATTTATCTGTTAACATAACTGCTTACAGAAAGTATTATCATCTCACGTCTGAATCTGTATCCCTGATTGAATCCTGTTGAACTCAATAAGAAAGGAGATTTGATCAATGTTTTATATATCTTTTCTCTGTTTATCTTTATTCTTGATCTAAGCGGGTTTGAAACAGAAACCAGATAAAGGCTGTCCATAGCCCAGTATATAGGCCATATCAACGCTAATTTCATAGGAAGATGTGATGATTTTATTGAATTTATGAACAGCTCCGCCTCATCAAAATAATCTATGCAGGTAATGATGATAGAATTTATAAAAGGCCTTATTTTATCAATGTTTTTTGCGTCGATAAGATCTTGTGGCAACAGACCAACTGATTTTAAAAAATCATCAGGTATATAGAGCCTTCCTGTCTTTAAGTCAGAGTGAATGTCTTTTAAAATATTTGTGAGCTGAAGAGCTGTCCCTATTCTGAATGCCGATCTTAAGACATTATCCTTATAGATGTTAGGTGAATATTTCTGATAAACTCTGTACCAGTATATAGCAGGAACCCCTCCTATAAGATTGGAGTATTTTATTAGTTCTTTTGATGTTTTAATTGAACGAATTTTCTCCTTATCTGGAAAATATTTTATGTCCATCATCATACCACGTGTAAGTCCACGAATCAGTGCTCTAATCATTTTTTTATCATCATCATCACTTCCTGCCCAAAATTCATCAACAATATTTTCAATACTATCTATAAGCCTCCTCTCCCACAGATTGTCAAGCTCAGGCATCACAATTTTTTTTAGCTCTGATATTTCATTGCTAAATTTTGATGAACCAGTATCTAAAAAAATCCTCAGCAACCTTTCCTTTGTTGCGGCATCCACGCATGGGCAATCAACGACGCTGTCAAGAGCTCTTGCAATAAGATATGCAAAGCCTAACATATATTTAATATAATCTGGAAGTATAACAAAACTGAGATATAAGGTTCTTGATGTGTTTTTTAGCAAGAGCCTATTATCCTTTGAAATTTTATATTCTTTCATCTATCCTCTATTACGCATGGCAAGTATGAAGCCATCACTGCCATCTACAACAGTTTCAAGACCTTCATCAAATCTAACCCATCTTACATAATCTGTCTCATAAATTGTCTTTGATGAGTTCAAAAGATTCCAGTTTATTAAATCATCTTTATCTATGACTGATATATATGGTATTGACATAGCAATTATGTTATGAAAAAAGTGCGTTCCATAGGATGGAGTTACATTAAAAGAATCATAGAGAGATTCTATTATGACCCTTGCCATAGAGATATCATTCCACTTTATGGGTATTCCCAAATGTATATCGCTTGTCCCCCATCTGCCGGGACCGATCAAAATATAACCACATCCATGCTTTTTGCACTCGCTGTTTACTATACCAACCTCTCTTGCAATATCAATTGTCTTCAAATTGGAAAAGCTTTCTTTTTTTACAAACACCACATCCCTTATTTCCTTATTATACATACTTCCAACAATATTTTTTGAATGTACAATCAGATCCTTATTATCAAAGTTCATATTAATTTTTTTTGTATTTATTTTACTGGCAAAATGCTTAACCTGAAGAATGTTCAGGTCAATCGCTGATGTTTTCATATCCATATTCAGAGCAAACTCTAACTCAATGTTGCCACCCATTGCATCCACGCACTTTTCTGATATTTCAAGCAGAATTTCATTAAGCGGTAAAAAGTTATTTTTTATTACAGGGAAAAATGTAAGAAGATTTGTTCCCTCAGGCTCGTAATGATCAACGAGTTTATCATCATTAAAAATATACGATGAGAACATTGCCTTCATCTCATCAGATGGTTGAATATCTTCAAAATCTTTTTCCACAACGCTTAGGCTTCTATCATAATTTATATTCATATCATTGTTTAGAGAAACAGCCATAAACTTTTTCTGTGTGGTTTTTATTATATCATCAACTGTCGCAAACTGGTGTATATTGTTTGGATGTGCTGGGGAATACCTCAAAAAATATCTTCCACTCACCACCGACTCGCCAAGCCCCATGGCTATGTGAACCACAGGATCAGTGTTTTTTAATGGATGAACAGGATAAAAATTATAAGACTGAAGAACACCAGATATGAGAGGAAAGTAATATCCTTTTACATATTCCCTTCCAACTACAGACTGGATTATCACAGCCATCTTTTCCTCATCCGGTATATGAGGGTTTGATTTCCTAAACTCTATAGCGTCTTTTGAGAATGTTGAAGCATAAATATATTTTATTATCCTTTCAACTGTTTTTAAATTTTCATAAACCTTACCAGTATTGGCAAACATGTATGTCTTGTATATCCCTGCAAATGGATAATTTTTTGAATCCTCAAGGAGTGATGATGATCTTACAGCAACAGGGCCTTTTATTTTATCTATTACATATGCTATATCGTTTAAGGCATAGTCAGGAAGATTTACATTTTCAAAAATCTTTGAGATCTCATCATCGGAATAGTTTCCATTAATAAAGGATGAAAGATTATTCCTTTCTATAAAAAGATCAAAAACATCAGTTGCCACAACCACAGAGTTAGGAGTTTTTATGTTTATTCCATTTATGTTTTCTCTTATAATTCCTTTGCCTATGAGATAATCAATAAAAGCAAGTCCTCTTGCCTTGCCTCCTATTGAACCATACCCTATTTTGGCAAATGGGATATCTATACTATACTTGTTTCTATCAAACCGCAGTATGCTTCCTAACTGTGTCTTGTACATAAACTGATGCATCGTTTCTATAAGATAATTTCTTAACTCCTCATGACTGGCAAACTCATTTGCCGCTTTTGGCTTTATTTTATAGGCTATATCAAACTCAGTTCTTGCAAGAAGCCACTTTGAAAAATGGTTTCTCGATGCATGATAAAATATTGATTTATCCGGTATTACCTTTAAAACCTTTATCATTGTTGAAAGATCTGATGCTCTTGCTATTTCCTTACCATTACCATCATCAAAGATAAAATCACCAAAGCCAAAGTAACGCTGGATAAAGCCTCTAAGCTGCTTTGATATATCAGGAGAATTTTTATTTAAAAATGATGCACCCATTTTGAGAGCAACAGGCTCATAATCGGTGTTTGAAGACTGAATCAGAACCGGCATATCAACTATCTTTTCCTTAACCCTTTTTGTTAAAAGAAGTCCTGCCTTTTCATCAGTATGTTCCAATATTGGATATTCCACATCTGTTATTACTCCCAAAAGATTATTATTATATTTATCAAATATTTCCCATGCCTCTTCATATGTTTTGGCAAGATATATCTTTGGTCTTGCCTTCATCCTGAGTATTTTTCTTGAAATATTAAGCTCATCAGACATAACTATATGCATCTGTTTTATAAGCTCATAGTATATTATAGGCAAATACATTGAGTAAAATCTTATATTATCTTCAACAAGCAGTACAGATTGAACCCCGTAGCTGAGATCGTGCTCAAAATTTATTCTATCCTCAACAAAATTGATTATTGATGAGAATATTTTAGTATCACCCTGCCAGAGAAATATTCCTTCAATCATATCCCTTGTCTTCTGAGTTAATACACCTATATCGTGCATACTAAATGATAGGATAACAACAGGTATATCACGCATTTTTTTTATGTTTAAAACAAAATCCTCCATATCAAATTCAACAGATTGCATCATTGATATCACAACGTCATAGTTATCATTTTTTAAAAGTTCAATTGCTTCTGATGAATTTTTAACCCTTGTTATATTGAAGTGTTCCCTATTAGTCATATTATGCTCAAAAAGTACTTCTGAAAGCATCTCATCATCAGCAAAAAGGAATGAGTCATAGAGTGACGCAACAAGAAGAACTTTCTTTATTCTTTTTGGCATCAACCTTTCAAAGAATTCAACACCTGTTGTTTCCATAATTATATTTTATATGTTTTTAAAACAAATAAAAACCCCCAGATTTTTTAAATCAGGGGGTTTTTTCTGTTTTAATATGCTATTAATACTATTAATTACATCATTCCCTGAGCCATCATAGCATCAGCAACCTTCAAGAAACCAGCGATGTTAGCTCCAACCATATAGTCTCCCTTAACACCATATTCATCACTTGTTCTGAGGCATGTATTATGGATATTAACCATAATATTTCTGAGATGGTTATCAACCTCTTCTCTTGACCAGCTCATTCTTATTGAGTTTTGGCTCATCTCAAGTCCACTTGTTGCAACTCCACCTGCATTTGCTGCTTTTCCAGGTGCATAAAGTATCTTTGCTGACTTGAATACCTCTATTGCAGCAGGTGTGCAAGGCATATTTGCTGCTTCACAGAGACAGATACAACCATTTTTAACAAGCTCTTTTGCATCATTTTCATCAAGCTCATTCTGGGTTGCACAAGGTATTGCGACATCAACCTTTACTCCCCATGGTTTCTTGCCAGCAAAAAACTTCGCATTAGTATACTTCTCAGCATACATCTTTACTTCATCCCTTCCTGATGCTCTAACCTTGAGTAAATAATCAACCTTCTCACCACTTATTCCATCCTCATCAAGTATGAATCCATCAGGACCTGATATGGTAACAACCTTTGCTCCCAATTCACTTGCTTTAAGAGCTGCTCCCCATGCAACATTTCCAAAGCCTGATATGGCAACTCTCTTTCCTCTAAGATCAGTTCCCTTTGTCCTCAACATTTCCTGTGTGAAATAAACCACACCAAAACCAGTGGCCTCAGGTCTTACCAAGGAGCCACCCCATGTAATGCCCTTACCAGTCAAAACTCCTGTGAACTCATTGACAATTTTCTTATACTGTCCAAAGAGATATCCTATCTCTCTTCCACCAACTCCAATATCACCTGCAGGGACATCAGTATTTGGACCTATATGTCTGTAAAGCTCTGACATAAAAGCCTGACAGAATCTCATAATTTCATTATCGCTCTTTCCCTTAGGATCAAAATCAGAACCACCCTTACCACCTCCCATAGGAAGTGTTGTTAAAGAGTTCTTAAAAATCTGCTCAAAACCCAAAAATTTAAGAATACTCAGGTTTACTGATGGATGGAATCTGAGTCCACCCTTATATGGTCCAATTGCACTGTTGAACTGAACCCTAAAACCCTTGTTAACATGGGTTTCATTCTTATCATCCTGCCATGTTACCCTGAACATTATAACTCTTTCAGGCTCAACAAGCCTTTCCAGAATTTTAGCCTTTAAATACTCTGGATGCTTTTCAAGTGCTGGAGTAAGAGTAAAAAGAACTTCCTCAACAGCCTGATGAAATTCTTTTTCCCCAGGATTTTTTGTCTTAACAGTGTTTAAGACATTTTCTATTCGTTCATTTATCTCGCTTTTTGTTCCTACTGCCATAAGAGCCTCCTTTTAGATTTTACGGAGGATATATCCTCCATAACCTATATTACAAATCTATTTTAATTATGTCAAATCATCAATTTATAATTTTACCATTTAAAGTTTTTACGGAAGATTTTTTGATATCACTGTTGCTTAAATCCATATCACCACTAACAGTTTTAAAACTTCCATTCTCTGCCTTTGAACTGTTAAAGTTGACATCCCCGCTCACAGCGTTAAAGAGTATTGAATTAAACTCAGATGAATCAATTTTCAGATCTCCGTTAACAGTTTTAACTGAGAACTCTGATGAGTTTTTAAAATTAGAAATTCTTACATCACCATTAACAGTATTAATGAAGCTGTTCTCATCTGTTACAATATCAGATAATATGACATCACCACTTACGGTTGAAAGATTTATAGAAGAAAGACTTTTAGGAACATAAATTGTTACTTCACCTATAAAAGCCTTGTTATTTCCTTTTGATTTCACTATTAGTTCACCGTTCTCAAAACACAATTTTCCGTCAAGCTCTTCTTTTTCATAAACTTCAACATCAGCACTTATTCCCTCTTTGTCCCATCCATATACCTTTATATCTCCTATGTTTGTTTTTATTGTAAGTGATTTATAAGGATACTTGTCCATCTCAATTTTTACATCACGCTGTAAAAAATTCTTTACATCCTTAAAGGATGAAGAACCGCTATCAAATGAACCGTTAACAGCATCCTTAACAAACCCACCGATACCAGATTTGTAGCCCCCAAACGACACAACATTCTTAAGCCAACTGATACCAAAGACTATTGTAACAACTGATATAACTGTTATGGCTACTATCGCAAGTCCAAGTATTCCAATCAATCCAAACCAAATATATTTTATTACGACCCTTGCATCAGGGCTAACAGGACCTATATTGCTTACCAGAAACATAAGTCCGATTATAAGTATTAACAACACAACGATCTCTATAAGTTTTTTTATCATAACTCCTCCTAAAACAAAAATCAGATATTGAAAGACAGAGGACAGAAATAACAAAACACCTTAATTCCGACTTCTGACATCTTACTTTCAACACTGTTCTCATAATAATAAGACACAGAAGCTTAAAAAATGTTTCACTGATTTCTTAAACCATGATCACAATACAGATATCTTTTGAGAAAGGCCTTTGAGATAAACCTCTATTCTAAACAGCGACGACTCAAGTTCAATTAAATTACTTTTAAATTTGTCTTTATTATTTACACTTTTTATAGTATTATTCACTAATTTTTTTGTGTTTTCCAACTCAATCCTTGTCTGATATATCTGGGACCTTATATCAGTATTTTTGACATTATTCTCTATTGAATCAAGCTTTGATATTGTATCTGATATCATGTTATTGATATTCTTTATATCTTTAATCTTTATTTTGTTGTACTTCTTTGATTCTATAACAGATGCTATCTCTTCCCTATACTTTGAATAGTTTACTGACATTTTAAAAAGTATTACATAATCCTTTGATTCAAAAAGGTTATCATACATAGAAGTTGTAGATATAGAAGAAAACAACCATCTACCTGAGAATATAACGATAAAAAATGATATTAAATATTTATTTTTAAATTTTGCCATTTTCTATAACCTTTTTTATTACAGCTCCAATCCTTGAAAGTGCAATTGCCCTATGACTTATCCTATTTTTTAGATCCATATCCATCTCTGCAAACGTCTTTTTATACTCTGGCAGATAAAAAAGAGGATCATAACCAAACCCATTCTCACCTCTTAATTGATCAATTATATATCCTTTTATCTCTCCAACCTCGGTAACAAAGAATCCTGATGGCATTGCCAGAGTTATAGCACATCTAAATGTTGCAGTCCTCTCCTCATATTTAAAACCACTCAATTTCTCAATCAATTTTTTGTTGTTATCCATATAAGTGGCATCTTCCCCTGCCCACCTTGCAGAAAACACTCCGGGTTCACCATTAATGGCATCAACAAATAGCCCTGTGTCATCAGCAATTGAGACAAGACCAGTATATTTTGCAGTTTCTATGGCTTTCTTCTTAGAGTTTTCCTCAATCGTAGAACCATCCTCCACCACATCAGGCATTTGAGGGAAATCAATGAATGTCATTATATTAACGTCATATCCCGTTATAATCTTTTTTATCTCTTTTACCTTGTTAAGATTTTTTGTTGCTATCATCAGATCATATCTCTTCATATTTGTAAATCCATATATAAAAAATATAAAATTAAATAATGCAAGACTTTGACAACGATGCCACTAATAAAATTTTAAATAATTTTGATTCAATTTCAAAGCTTTACATAGAACTTACACAGTCAACCATACTCAATTCAATTTTTTTCACATCAGACATATTTAATACTACTGAGATAAAGACATCTGATAGAAATATAAATTTTCCATATTACTCTAACAAAACGGAGCTGATACTTTTAAATATTTTTAATATGAGAAGGGACAAGGATATAGTCATAGACATTGATGATACTAAATATGAGATAAATAACGAGCTGATATCATTCATAATAGGATATATAAGAAGTAAAAAGGAAAAGCATTTTACAGTAAACAAAGCTATATCGTCAGGAGATTTTCACCTTGCCCATTACCTGCTCAGCATAGAGGACTCAGACCCATATACTATATCACTAATATATACAGAACTCGGATTCTTGAACGAAGCTGAAAAAATTCTCAACGGTATGACTGATGATAAATCCACCATTTTACTTGCAAGAATAAATCGCGAACTTGGAAACATAAAAAAGGCTGTTTCACTTCTTTCAAAAGTAAAATCAAAAGAAAATGAAATAGACAGAAATATAGAGTACGGACTACTGCATTTGGAAACAAAGAACTATGAAAATGCTTATAAAATATTTAAATTTTATAGTAATACAGTAAGAGATGAGAGGCTTGGCAGGATAATACCAGCTATGGTAGAATCTCTCATAAACATCGATAACAAAGAGATAACTCATGTCATAGATCTCTTAAACCAGACTCTTGAAACGACAACCTATTACAGAACAGATATACTTAAACAATTAGCCAGTATTTATATGACCATAAATGATCATTCCAAGGCCTATGAATCATACAAACAGATCTATGACACATCACCATCTCCATACATTCTATCAAGAATGGCTCTCTGTGATTTTGCTATGTCAAATGACGATAGAGCATCAAAGGAAACTTTTGAGTGTGGTGTTTTTGATATATCTCTTGCAAGAGATATCATATCAAAAATAGATTACAGTCATTTAAACCAAGAATATCCAGAGAGTTTTTTATTTAAAGCCCCTAAGGGAGATAAATCAGTTGAAAAAACTGAAGATGAACAGATAGAGGCAGTATTAAAACCTGAAAATATTTTAAAGGCCAGTGATACCTCTACCAAAGTTATTACAGAGGAAAAAGTTGATAGCACAGCATCAGATAAATCTGGTACTGAGGAATCAGAAAACTTAGCAAACAATGAGAAGAAAAGCATGGAATTCATAAGCTCATATGAATTCAGCAACCAAGGGAACAATGAGTATATATCAGAAAATACTGATACTCTTTCATCAACAGCTCTTTCATTTTCAAAGCAGTTGGAAGAAGAGTTTGGCAAAAAGATATACTTCAATTACGATGGTATTGATGATATAGAAAGGAAGCTTAGAGTAACGTTTATGACCGAGGTATCAGAAAATGAAAAAAAAGAAGTTGTAAAGGGATGCTCGGCATTTCTTCTTTTTTTTATCAAAGAAAGATATAAGGCAGATATCATAACCTATCATGATCTTGATTCTTGGGCATGGAGTGCAATAATAAAGAATAAAAAAGAGATGGAAATCCTCACATACCCTGCTGCAAGGATATGGGAGATTTTCTGGTCAAAGACATTGCCTGAGCAGGGATGGATAAAAAAATACATAGGATATATCAATGATTTCTTTAATAATCTTACAGAAGAAACTCCATATGGAAAGGATGCCATAAATAAAATGATACCGAGCCATACAGAAAAGATATACGATGCAAAAATTGAACATAAAAAGATTGTACTTATATCAAGGGATATTTCTGAGACCTCACATATACCAATAAACTCATCATCCGTCATTAAAATTGAGCAAGAGATAATGAAGAATTATGAACCCCATGTTCCTCCAACCATTGATGGCTGGAAGATATTAAGATGCTATGCTCATCTGTTTCTTGAAATAATACTAAAAGATTTTAACATCCAATGGTATAATGTAGAAAAAAATGATGGTTTATGGTCATTTTTTATAGGCAATAACACATACACATTTCCTATCGGTAAGGTATATAAGGTTGCATCGCTCAGAGAAAGTTTAACAGATTATTACAATAGTCTGATAGAAAATATTAAAGAGACTCACTGATTAAAATTTATGGTTCACTGAAAAAGTCTATTTGAGCAATAAAGCAATAATACGCTATAATAGAGACAACTATTCATTTGGAAAATTATCTTTCGTTAGACTTTTTCAGTGAACCCAATTTATATGAGAACAAAAGAACTTAAAGAATTATTAAAAAATAAAATCATGATATTTGATGGTGCAATGGGAACAGAGATAACCAGAATATCTAAAACCAATAGGGAGAGATCTGATGAACTTCCAAATGATTTTCTTAATATAAAAGATCCTGAGATTATAGAACAGATCCATCTATCCTATATAGACGCAGGAGCTGATGTCATAGAGACAAACACATTTAACTCAAACTCAATAGTTTTAAGCGAATACTCCCAGAGTCATATGGTTAGCGATCTCAATAGGAAAGGGGTTGAGATTGCAAAAAAAGCGGTGATGAAAAGTGGTAAAGATATTTTTATAGCAGCCTCTGTTGGCCCGCTTAATATATCACTTTCGCTCGGCTCAAAATATAGCTTTGATGATGTAAAAAATGCTTACAGGGAGCAGTCTAAATCGCTTTTAGATGCAGGTGTTGATCTGTTGCTTTTTGAAACTGCCCATGATATTATAAACCTCAAGGCTGGTATGATAGCAATCTCTGAAATAATGGGTAGATATGCTGATCTACCAGTTATAGCATCTATAACGGTGGATAAAAACGGGTTTATGCTGAGTGGTCATAACATAGAAAGCGCTTATGTTGATATTATGCATTTTGATCTTATTGCCATTGGTATGAACTGTTCAACAGGCCCGATTGAGATGGAGTCATCGCTTTCAAGATTGTCTGAGATATCAGACAAACCACTCTTTGTTATGCCAAACGCAGGACTTCCTGATGAAAATGGCAATTATCCCATGTCTGCTGATACATTTGCTGATGCAATTAAAAGATATGCAAGCTTAGGATATATAAACATAGCAGGTGGTTGCTGCGGGACATCATATGCTCATATAAAAAAAACTACAGAGAGGCTTAAAGGGATAAAGCCAAGAGAAATTAAAAAAACAAATAGATTTGCAGTTGCCCATAAAATTGCTATTTTTGAGGATGATATAGAAAAACCATTTTTAGCAGCTGAGAGGATGAACTCGCTCGGAAGCAAGAAGTTCAGAAAGCTTGTTAATGAAAACAAGATTGATGAGATAAAAGAGCTTGCAAGGATGCAGGTTGAAAAAGGAGCACATATACTTGACATTTCCTTTTTAAATCCTGAGCGTGATGAAATAAAGGATCTACAATATTTTTTACCAGAGATACTCAAAAACATTAAAACACCTGTTATGATAGATTCAACAAATATTTCTGCCCATGAGACAGCAGCAAAAATAAGTGGAGCAAAACTCATTATAAACTCTGTGAACTTTGAAAATGGATATAATATTCCTCTAAAAGCTGTAGAGCTAAACAAAAAATATGGCTCACTCATAACTGTTGGACTCATAGATGAAAGCGGGCTTTCATACACACTTGATAAGAAGATGAGTGTAGCAGAAAAAGCATTTGAATTTTTTGTAATAAAAAATGGAGTTGATAAAAACTCTCTCATATTTGATCCATTAGTTTTTCCTGTGGCTACAAGCGATTATAGGCTTTCTGCCACTGATACCATTTCAGCTTTAAAAGAAATAAAAGAGAAATATGGTATAAGAACGATATTAGGAATAAGCAATGTATCATTCGGCTTGGACACAGAACTTAGAAAATATGTGAACTCAGTATTTCTGCATCTTGCAATAAAAAACAACCTTGATTTTGCAATAGTGAACATAATGGAACTGTTTCCATATGCACTTATGGATTTAAGTATAAGAGAAAGTATTGAAAATCTTTTAAATGGCAATATCACAGAACTCACAAATCTATCACTGAACAACAAAAAAAGAGTTGATGGAACCAATGATAAGGAAATTAGCTCTGATGATTTCATAAAAAGAGCAATTATATATGCAAGATCTGATGGAATCGATGAGAGGATAAAGGATTTGCTTGCAAAAAGAACTGCACTTGATATAATTAATTCAATAATTATGCCTGCTCTAAAAGACTTAGGAATTATGTTTTCAAAGGGAGAACTTATTGTAACAGAGGTTATCTCATCGGCGGGTGTGACATCAAAAATTATGAATATGCTCAAACCATATCTATCAAAAGAGAACTTTAACAGAGGAAAATTTTTAATTGCTACAGTAAAAGGGGATGTCCATGATATAGGCAAGAATCTGGTTTCTATGATCTTTGAATCAAATGGTTTTGAGGTAATAGACTTAGGAACAAGGGTTGAGACTGATGTAATAATAGAAAATGTTTTAAAGTATAACCCTGACGTTATAGGTCTATCAGGGCTGCTGTCCAGATCATGTGGCTATATGGTTGATGTTGCAAAAAAACTTAGTGAACAAAACATAAACAAAAAATTAATTCTTGGTGGAGCAGCTTTGAGCAAGGCTTTTGTTGAAAAAAACATAAAAACATTTTACTCTGAAGCATATTACGCAAAGGATGCTATGGATGGGCTTAACATCGCCATTAATAATATCAGTGATCCAGATAAAAGCGAAGATATAATTAATATAACAAAAAAAACTAATTATCAAAAAAAAGATTTTACCCCTGATGATATACCCCAGGTAAATAGCTTTGATAAAAAGATCTTTAAAAACTTTTCCACTGATATGCTGTTTGAAAATCTTGATTACGACATGTTGTTCCTGCGATTTTTTAATCTTAAAAAATCACAGCCTGATAAGATAAAAGATATGAACAAAAGAATTATGGATATGAAAGATGAGATCAAAAATGATGGCTATGTGGAAGCAAGAGGGATATACCAGATATTTAAAGCAGGAGCTGATGAATCAGGTATAAATATATATGATGAAAAGGAAATTTTTTTAAAGCAAATTCATCTGACATCACGCCATGGTATATCCATAAATGATTTTGTTATGAAGGATAACAATCTTAGAAAAGATATTATAGCTTTTACACTTTGTTCTACATTTATAAATCAGGAAAAAATAAAAAAGATTTTGGATGATAAGGAAAAGGTATATATAATAAAATCAATTTCAATAATGCTTGCTGAGGCAATGACCGATGTCCTTCATTACTTCATAAGAAGGGATATGAACATAGCTGAAAAAGAACTTGATAGGAAAAAATTTAGAGGGATAAGATACTCTCCCGGTTATCCTGCAATTGACATATCTGTTAACAAGGATATATTCGAACTATTGGGTGGAAATGATATAGGAACAGACATAACCGAAAGTTTTATGTTTGAGCCTGAGTCTTCTGTTGCATCACTTGTTCTTCACAATCCAAAGGCATTTCATATATAAACCATTAAACATGACTCGAAGGCAAACCCGAAGTAACCTCGTAGGTTACTTCGGGTTTAGGTAAATTTATGATTATATTTTAATATTATTTTGTTGCTAACCAAAAGTAACCTCGTAGGTTACTTTTGGTTCTTCTTCTTAAACAACCAAACAACCAGATAACCAAACAACTAATCTGTCTGTTTACATCTGCTGTCTTATCTGTTTTCATCAGAGTATTTAATCCGTCTACATCCTGATGACCAAATAACTATTTTCTTTTTATATACATTAAAAACTCACGGTTTCCCTTTGCCCCCTCAACAGGACAATCAATAGCCCCAACAATATCAAAAAATTGCATATCACTTATAAAGGTCTTTATGTCATTCAAAGCTTTCTGCCTCAGCTCCTCGCTCTTGACTATTCCCTTCTTTAAATCCTTTGCTTCTAACTCAAACTGAGGTTTTACAAGCAGAACACCTGATGATTTTTCAGAGATACAATTTCTAATCGGTGGTATTATAAGCTTCAGGGATATAAAGCTCACATCAACTGCAAAAAACTCAGGTTTTTCATTAAATATTTCAGGCTTTAAAAATCTTGCATTAGTTTCTGGTATAAAAACAAATCTTTTTTCAGATAAAAGTTTTTCATTTAACTGTCCTTTTCCGACATCCACACCGTAAACCTTCTCTGCCCCCTCCTTTATCATACAATCGGAAAAACCACCTGTCGCAACCCCTATATCAAGGCATATCCTTCCCTTTAAAGATATCTGGAAATAATCAATCGCAGCCTTAAGCTTAAGCCCTCCACGGGAAACATATGGATTTTTCTTTTCAAGAAGTTTTATCTCATCGCCATCCTTAACTCCGTAGCTTGAGTCAAGAACAGGGTTTCCATTTACAAGTATCTCGCCTGCCATTATGGATGCCTTTGCCCGCTCTCTGGTTTCAAATAGACCTAACTCAACTGTTTTTACATCAAGTCTAATCCTCTTCATCTTCTTTCCTTAGATTTAAAAGCCTTTTTTTTATATCCCTTTCATAACCCTCTTCCGACGGCTCATAAAATTTTACAGGCTCAGGCATATACTCCTGTTTAACAAAGTGATTCGGATAATCGTGAGGATACTTATACCCCTTTCCATCACCAAAAAAATCAGAATCTAAATGGGAATCCCTTAAATGAACTGGTACCTCTCTTTTTTTACCATTTTTCACCTCTTCAGTTGCTTTCTCTATTCCTGTGTATGCTGAGTTTGACTTCGGCGACAGTGCAACATAAAGCGCAGCGTTTGAAAGAATTATCCTTGCCTCAGGCATACCTATATTTTTTACAGCCTCAAAGGCAGCTTCAGCAACAAGGAGTGCACTTGGGTTTGCAAGCCCAACATCCTCTGATGCTGCTATTAAAATTCTTCTTGCAATAAAAAGTGGATCTTCACCAGAGTAGATCATATTGGCAAGCCAGTAAAGAGTGGCATCAGGATCAGAGCCTCTCATAGATTTTATAAATGCTGATATTGTATCGTAATGTTTATCATCTGATTTATCATACTCTGCATACCTGTTTGAAAGAAGGTCTTTAACACAGTTTTCGTCTATAACTCCATTTTTTTCTATCAGAAAAAGTGCATCAAGAAAGTTCAAAAGCTTTCTCGCATCACCTGAAGCAAAGTTTATAACAGTTTTCCTTGCCTCATCGGTTATCTTTAACCTTTTATTAGACCCCTTCTCAATAGCTCTGTCTATGAGTTTTGATAGATCGGCATCCGTATGTTTCTTGAACTCAAATATCAGAAGCCTTGAAAGTAGAGCCTTGTTGACATAAAAAAATGGATTTTCAGTTGTTATGCCTATCAGTATAATCTCATTCTTTTCAACCGATGGCAAAAGGACATCCTGCTGAGTTTTGTTGAAATGGTGAATCTCATCAAGGATAACAAGAATGATCTGTTTATCAAACATAGACCTTGAATAATCCACAATCTTTTTAAAATCACTCACACTTGCAGTAGTTGCATTAAGCCTAAATGACTTTACACCGAGAGTGTTTGCTATTATATTTGCAAGAACAGTTTTTCCACTGCCGCTCGGGCCATAAAAAAGACAGGATTTCATTGTTTTACTTTCCAAAGCTTTTTTTAAAAACTTACCATCACCAACAAGGTGGCTCTGACCAATAAACTCATCTATTGTTTTTGGAGCTAATTTTATTGAAAGGCTTTCCATATATTAAAACAGCATATCCTTCTGAACGGCCTGTTTTGCAACATCTATGATGTGTTCCAGCTCAGAATCTATTGAACTTTCATCAATCAGATTCTGTTTATTCATCAAATAATTTTTTACAGCGTACTTTGCTATAACACTGGCAAGCTGGGTTATAGTATCAACAACATTTTTTTCATTCAGTTCATTAAAATCTTTTTCTAACTCAGCCTCTATCTTTTTTATTTCCACAGCTGTAAGCTCAGCATCATTTATTTCAATTTCACGAGTTTTAATCTTTATTTTATAACTCATATTTTCTCTGTCTCATTATTTATAAGCTCAGAAAGCTTTGAAAGCTTTTTTATTATTTTATCCTTTTCCTTAAAATTTTGATGAGCTTTTAATAGTTCTCCCTCAAGATATTTAGATTTATCCTTTAATGCTTCAAGATCAGACTTGAGTTTTATGTTTTCACTTTGAAGCTTATTCAATTTATCAGAAAGTCTTGTTACAAGTTTTTCAAGGGTATCAAATTTCTTTTTTATTTTATCTGTCATACACCATATACAATATCAGAGTGTTGCAATAATTTTTGAAAGCACTTTTTTAAGCCTATCCTCTGTCTCTATATTACCACCACCCTGCATAAAATCATCCCTTCCACCGGCCTTTAAATCAATTTCTTTCTTTATTCTATCATAAATTTCTTTCACAGATATATGATTGTCATCAGTTTTGGATATCACAAAATTTATTTTTTTAAAATCGCCATCAAAGGAATAAACAAATATGAATGAATTTTTGTATTCCTTTCTTTTTTTATCCGATATGCTTCTTATAATCTTTAAATCACCCTGAGGAATTTTAACCATCGCAAGTGATGGTTTTCCATCCGACTTAAACACCTCATCAGAAACTGCTGATGAAGAACTCATATTAATCATTTTGACCTTTAATTCTTTTATTTCATTCTTCATCCTGTTGATTTTCTCAATTATTTCATCATCACCAGCCTCAAGTTCTTTTGAGATTTTATTTATTAACATGTCTCTTTTTTCAAAGTATTCTATAAGGGAATATCCACTAACGCCCTCTATCCTTCTCACTCCTCTTGAAACAGATGAATCCTTTAAAATCTTTATTTTAAAAACATCCTTTAGATCACTCACATGGGTACCACCACAGAGTTCAAGACTGTATCTATCCTTTGGATTTTTAAACCCATCATTGTTTATCAGAACAAACCTTGCAGGATCAGAATACTTTTCACCGGGGAGAACTGTTGCACCAAGCACCTTTGCATCAGCAAGCGGTCTTTCCTCCTTATAAACCTTATAACCATTAATTATTGCATCATTTGCAATCCTTTCAACCTCAATGATTTCATCTGATGTAGGGGTTTTACTTATAGTATAATCAAACCTGAATTTTCCGTCGTTTACAAGAGAACCTGCCTGAACAGTATTTGGTCCAAAAATTTGTTTGAGTGCAGCATTTACAATATGAACTGATGTATGGTTAGACTCAATCTTTCTTCTTCTGTAACTGTTTACAGATAAATAGTAAGTTTTTTTAACAGAGACAGGAGATTTTAAAATCGCTCTGTGATAGAAAACATCACCCAGTGGTTTTTGAACATCTGTTATCTCTGCAACAATATTACCATTTTCTAAAATAACTCCAGTATCTCCAACCTGGCCACCGCTTTCAGCATAAAAAGGCGTTTTTTCAAAAACAAGCCACACCTCACCATCCCCCGCCATATCTAATTCTTTACCGTCAAGTGAAATTATTGATAAAAGTTTTGATGAATCATTTATTTTCTCATACCCTGTAAAGTTTGTTTTTGGAAACCTGCCGTTTATTCTGTGAAATATTGAAACATCCTTTTCAAGACCCTTCCAATTTCTTGAAACCTCCTGAGCATTCTTTCTTGCTTTTATAAACTCCTCATCATCTGTCCTTATATTATTTTTGAGAGCTATTTCTTTTATAAGCTCGTATGGAAATCCATATGTTTCATATATCTTAAATGCCTCAGCACCACTTATGACACCACACTTATTAACAGATATAAGCTCATCAATATATTTCTCACCATTTTCCAAAGTTGAAAGAAAGCCTTCCTCTTCATATCTTATAACTTCTTTTATCTGTGATTTGTTTTCCGTTATCTGAGGATAGACATCACCAAATATGCTCTCAACAGAATCAACCAGTTTAAAGAGTGATGGTTCTTTTACACCAAGAAGCATTGAGTATCTCATAGCCCTTCTTATAAGCCTTCTGAGTATGTATCCTCTTCCTTCATTTGATGGCAGTATTCCCTCAGATATCAAAAATGATGAAGCACGAAGATGGTCGGATATAATCCTGAGATTCGGGACTATCTTAAAAGCATCTGAATTAATAATATTCTTATTAAAATCATCAGGATTGTTCACGTATTTTTCAACAGATTCAAAATATATCTTTGTTCTGTCATCAAATATTTCAAAATTTTTATTTATAAATTCTTTTATTATGGGATAGAAAAGCGACGTTTCAAAAGGTGAAAATTTATTTTCAACAATAAAACAAAGCCTCTCAAGCCCCATACCAGTGTCTATGTTTTTTTTAGGAAGTGGTTTAAAACTTCCATCACTCTGCCTGTCAAACTGTGTAAATACATGATTCCATATCTCTATGTATCTGTCACAACCACAGGATGGACCCAAACATCCATCGTGTGAAAACTCTTCACCCCTATCATAGTATATTTCAGAGCAAGGACCGCTAGGACCAGTATCTCCCATAGACCAAAAGTTATCCTCACCCATCTCAAATATATGAGAATGAAGCTCAGAGGGAAGAATTTTTTTCCAAATATTAAAGGCCTCCTCATCCCTCGGGGCAACACCACCCTTATAAATAGAAAAATAAAGTCTATTTGGATCTATCGAAAGCCTTTTAGTCAAAAATTCATAACCCCAAGTTAACGATTCTTCCTTAAAATAATCACCGAATGAAAAATTTCCTAACATCTCAAAGAATGTCAGATGCCTTATTGTTTTCCCAACATTGTCTATATCGGTTGTTCTGAAACACTTCTGACAGCTTGTGGCTCTTTTCATATCACTTTTAAGACCTAAATAATATGGCTTGAACTGAACCATACCCGCGCTTGTAAATAAAAGGCTTGGATCGCCGTAAGGGATAAGGGGACTTGATGGTATGACAGGATGAGAGTGTTCATTAAAAAAATTTAAAAATTCTTTTCTTAGTTCTTTTGAGTTCATAATACCTCTATAATATTATTCTATTAAATTTCCATGGTTTAACTTACTTATGTTTTTAAGGTAGTAGTATATCTGACCCAAAGATATGCCACCGTCGTTTGAAGGAACAGCTGAGTTAAGGTATATATTTAGACCACTTTTTCTAAACTCTTCTTGTATAAGGTTTATCAAAAATTTATTCTGAAAAACTCCGCCAGATATCGCCACTCTTTTTATTTTATTTTCCTCAGATAATTTTATACAGATTTTTTTTATAAGCTTTACAATCCCTCTGTGAAACCTTGCTGAGATTTCATCAGCTCTTCCATTTTTATAATCATATATCATCTCATCAACAGCTCTATCAATAAGAATTGAGTAAAACCCACCATTTTCATTTATGTCGAAATCATAAAATCCTTTAACCTTCTTGTATGCTAATGCTTCTATCTTCATCGGTCCCTCTGCTTCAAAATTGGATATAACCGAACCTGTTACAAGAACTGATACAGCATCAAATATTCTTCCCACACTTGATGAAAGTGGCGAGTTTATGTTTTTATCCATCATATTAAAAACTATATCCACATTTTTAGGATCAACTCTATCCTTTAAAAAACTTTTTACAAAACCCCTGTTGGATGAAAAAATTGAAAGAAAGCTTCGCCATATCTCACTGCTGCACAGGTCACCACCAGGGAGTTTGAAATAATTGAAACCAGCAGCTCTTTTAACATCTCTGTTTTTTATGACAAAAAACTCTCCACCCCATATGTTGCCATCAAGTCCGTATCCAACACCATCAAAGGCAACACCTATTATGTCATCATCAATATTGTTTTCCGCCATAACACTGTATATGTGTGATATGTGATGCTGAACATAAAAAATTTTCTTAAAATTAAAGCCTTCTGTAATCTGCTTTGAATAATAACCAGGATGCATATCAGCAACTGCAACAAAAGGTAAAAAATTAAAAAGTTTTTTAAAATTTTTATAACTTTTTATATAAAAATTTCTGTTCTCCACCATCTCAAGATCACCTATATGCTGCGATATTATAACCTCACCATGCCTGTAAAATGCAAAACAGTTCTTCATATCAGCACCGGCAGCAAATATATGATCTTTAAAATCACTGTTAACATTTATTGAATTAGGGACATATCCCCTTGCTCTCCTTGTAATTCTTATATTGTTAAACCTGTCAACCATCAAGACACTGTCATCTATTCTGTTGTGTATATCCCTGTTGTGATATAGCACAGGATAATTACTAAAAAGTTTTTTGGCAGCAGAATTATCCTTTACAAGTGGCTCATCCTTGAAATTGGCTGATGTCATAACAAGCGGATTTTTAAACCCTCTATCCTCTAATTTTTTAAATATTATTCTATGAAGCGGGGTGTATGCAATCATAACACCAACGCTATCAAGTGATGTGGCTACAAGCTCAAATATTTTTCTGTTCTTTTTTTTAAGCATAACTATCGGTGCTTTTGGAGATGATATTAGATTCATCTCACTATCACTTATAAAGACATAATTTTTTATACTGTCTATGTTTGAAACCATTATTGCAAACGGCTTAAAATCTCTGCTCTTTATTTTTCTAAGCTCTTTAACGGCATTTTCATCAAATGGATTTGCTGCTATATGAAAACCACCTATTCCTTTTATAAGAACAACCCTATTTGAGATTATCTCATCAACTATAAAATTTATTGCCTCATCATCATAAATCAATTTTTTATTTTTAAATGACCAGACACGAGGGCCACAGCGAGGACAGGCATTTGGCTGGGCATGGAATCGTCTGTTCAGAGGATCGCTGTATTCTTCTGCACATTCATCACACATATCAAAAGAAGACATTGTAGTCCATTTCCTATCATACGGTATTTTTTTTATTATGCTAAACCTCGGCCCGCAGTTTGTGCAGTTTGTAAACGGATAGAGATACCTCCTGTTTGAGCTATCAAAGATATCATTAATGCAATCGCTGCATATCGCTAAATCAGCAGGTATGGATGTGGTTACAAGATCATTAGAAATGCTTTTGATTATTTTAAAATCATCAAAGTTCTTTTCTTCTGTATCAGAGATTTTTATGGATGATATTTCAGACTGTGGTGGCTTTTTTAATTTTATATCATTTAGAAACTCATTAAAAATATCATCAGATGCATTAGTTTCTATTATAACACCCTCTGATGTGTTTGAAACAAACCCATTTAAAGAATATTTTTTCGCAAGATTGTATATAAAAGGTCTAAATCCAACCCCCTGAACTATACCATTTATAACAATTTTTCTTGTTCTTGACATATTTTTTTATTAGTGTGACTGAAAATAAACGCTTTAAAATTATATAAATTTTAAATTTAAGGTTATGCAAGAATATATGATTATTCTACCTTACAATTATCTTCGCAATCATTAATACATTTATCTTCACAAGGCTCCATATGAACGATTACATCAGCATCATATTTAGCCTTTATCATATTGGTTATATCATCTGTTATAGTATGAGCATCCTTTAACAGTATTTCGTTATTAAAGACTAAGTCAAACTCTATAAATATTTTATTGCCAGCTTTCCTTGTCTTCAAATTTTTAAAACTCTTTATATATTTATTGCTTGATATAATCTCAGATATATCATCCAGAGATTTCTTAGTAATTGAGGAATCCATCAAATCCCCGAGTGCTTCCATAGTAAGATTATAGGCAGCCTTTATTATCATCAAAGCAACAATTATAGCTGTTACTGGATCAATCCAGTGAAAATGATGTCCCTTAAAAATAGTCTCTAAAATCCATATCAAAAACAGGCCAAGCATTACACCTAACGATGTATATATATCCGTTGTAAGATGCATTGCATCAGCCTTTAATGCTATCGAATCAGTTTCTTTTGCAGTTTTTGCAAGCATACGAGAAACATAAAAATTTAAAACACAGGCAAAAAACATAATCAGTATCCCGAAACCTATTGTTTCAATAGGAACAGGATGTATAAGTTTTTTAATTGACTCATATATAATAAAAATTGCAGCTAAAAAGATAAGTAATGCTTCAACAAATCCTGATATATTTTCTATCTTTCCATGGCCAAATCTGTGTTCATCATCAGCAGGTATGGATGAGTTTTTAACAGCAAAGAGAGCTATTCCAGCAGCCAACAGGTCAACAGATGAGTGTATTGCCTCAGATATAACACTTATAGAACCTATCATAAGACCTATGATAAGCTTTGAGACAACAAGAAATGTATTTGATGCAACAGAAAGCCTTGCAACCTTCTTTTTTTTATCAGTATTATTCATATAAAATATAATGGAGACAGATTTAAAATCCATCTCCATTTTTTAAAATAAATACCTTTTTATCTAAAATTATTCACACTTAATAGCCTGAACAGGACAGTTCTGTTCAGCATTCTTGCATGAATCTGCTGCTGTTTCAGGAACGGATGCCTTAGCAACGGCCTTATCTCCCTGCATCTCAAAAACATCAGGACAATCATTAACACACAAACCACATCCTATACACAAACTCTGATCCACAGTCGCTTTCATTTCACACCTCCGAATATACTATTATTTGCCACGTCATAGATCTCACCTCGCAGAAAACAAAGATACATCTTTACAATCCGCATCAGAGATATTAAACAATGACATGTCATTACTTCATAAAAGTATTATATAAAAAATAGCTGTTAATGTAAATTATAAAAATTGTCTAGGTAATGTAAAATATTATGTGTAATTTTATTCTTGACATAAAGAATAAAAAGGGTTATCCTTCTATATATGCAGTCATAAACAATAAGGAGGATAACCCAATGAATAGTATAACAAATAATACA
>Ga0302250_1000514_pt1 | contig 37084 bp, 33 predicted proteins | sample AAG_RA_Asp_MG_FD_193536 | JGI IMG/M metagenome (GOLD analysis project Ga0302250, IMG submission 193536) | Enriched activated sludge microbial communities from anaerobic digester in WTTP, New Holstein, Wisconsin, United States - AAG_RA_Asp | ecosystem: Engineered > Bioreactor > Anaerobic >...
ATCGGGAAACTGTTTGCGAAACTCTTGAATATTCATAATATGCCCTCCTTATGAGAGCATGTTACAACAGGCATATGACAGATTAAGTCATCATAGCCTTTTTATTGGTGATAGTTCCGTAATTTTTTTGCTGAAAAAGATGCATAGTGATACTGCAAATTTCCTGGCTAATCAATAGATTTGTAAACTGTAATATTATGGCTGGGATATACCGTTTTTAGCGCCTATGGCCACGCCATCCTTGATCCTGTTGATCAAAACCCTGTGTTCCTGGTTGATATCCTCTGCCGTGCCATTGAACTGCACGGTGATGTAATTGCGAGATATGCCTTTTACGGTGCCTTTGGCGTTAGCATACTGCTGTCCCAGCACCAGTAGTTCCTGTCCGTACTGACGGCCCATGAACTGCTTTTTCTTTTCTGCGGCGATAGCCCTCAGTCTGGCCGCCCGGTTGATGATGGTCTCGGGAGAGAGGTGTTCAGGCATTGCCGCAGCCCGGGTCATGGGTCGCCGTGAATATGGGAATACATGCATGTCGGCTAGCGGTAGGGACTGTACAAATGCTACGGTAGCTTCAAATTCTTCCTCGGTTTCACCGGGAAAACCGGCAATAATGTCAGCGCCGATAAAGGCATCGGGCATGGCGCTGATGAGTTTGTGCAGCAGATTGCTGTACTGTTCAGTGGTGTAGTGTCTGCCCATGCTTGAAAGCACGCTGTCACAGCCGCTTTGCAAAGGGATGTGGAAATGCCGGCAGATGCGCGGTGTATCCGTGCACAGTGCGATCAACTCATCGCTGAATTCGTTGGGCTCAACGGAACCGATACGCAGCCTTTCAATACTTGTTTCATTCAGTATGCGTCTTATCAGCTGTTCCAGGTTTATAGCCGGGTTAAGGTCCAGTCCGTAGGCGCCCAGATGTATGCCGGTCAGCACCACCTCTTTAAAGCCGTTTTCAGTAAGGCGTTTAATCCCCTTGACGGCATCATCAGGCGTGACACTTCTGCTTCTGCCGCGGGCGTAGGGGACAATGCAGTAGGCGCAAAAGCTGTTGCAGCCGTTCTGAATCTGCAGGAACGCGCGGGTGTGCTCGTTAAAGCTGCTCAGTCTCAAGGGGGGAAACTGCTGATCATTATGGCTGTCTGTTACCAGACTGACCTGACTGTCTGTCAAAAGCGCCGTGTCCAGCTTTTCCAGGTTGCCCAGTACGACACTGACCTCCGTCATCTTGTCCAGTTCCTCGGGGGCGACCTGGGCGTAACAGCCGGTTGCCACAATGCGCGCATCCGGGTTGAGGCGACTGGCCCTGCGGATCAGCCGGCGGGTTTCCGCATCGGTCTTGGAGGTAACGGTGCACGAGTTGACAACATAGATGTCGGCTGCTTCGCTGAAAGGCACAATGACGTACCCGGCCGCGGCAAACTTTTCCGATATGGCGGCTGATTCGAACTGGTTGGTCTTGCACCCCAGGGTGGCTATGGCGACTTTTTTCATCTGCTTCACTCCGTATGGATTGGAGGGGTACTTTAACCCATCCGGCGTGTTTTAGCCAAGCCATTATCTGGCGATGCCACTGGGGGCTAATTGACTTTGACTGGACACTCTGTTAGTAATGAACAACCAAAACTGCTGTTCAGGGAACCAAATGGAAGAATTTTTTTTTAAACTTTCAATCATGCTTGTACCCGGCCTGCTTGCCATTACCTGCCACGAGGTTTCGCACGGATTCGTCGCCTGGCGCTATGGCGATCCGACGGCAAAGATGCTGGGACGGCTGACGCTCAACCCGCTAAAACATGTTGACCCCTTCGGTACCGTGATTCTGCCGATTTTTCTAGTTATTGTTAATTCTCCATTCCTGTTTGGTTGGGCCAAGCCGGTACCCGTTGTATTCGAGAATTTGAGAAAGCCCAAGACAGATATGATCTGGGTGTCTCTGGCAGGGCCGGTAACCAATCTGCTGCTGGCGGTCATTTCTGCCTTGCTCTACAGGCTTATCCGTTTTGGCGGGGCGCCGGATTCATCCCTGGAAAATTTCGTGCTGCTCCCGCTGATATATATGTTGTTGTTTTCTGTGAAGTTCAATCTGTTTCTGGCGCTGTTCAACCTGATACCTGTGCCGCCTCTTGACGGGGGCAGGGTGGTGGTCGGCATGCTGCCCTACCGGCTTTCCTTGCAGTATGCAAGGCTTGAACCTTATGGCATGTTCATCCTGTTTGCACTGCTTTTGTTTGGAGATATTTCAGGCAAAATCATCCTTCCGTTGATCAATCTGTTTTTCAGCCTGCTTATCGGATACTAAAAAGGAGCATTATAAATATGAAGCAGCGTGTAGTAAGCGGCATGCGGCCGACCGGCCGTCTTCATCTGGGACATTATCATGGCGTGCTGGAAAACTGGATCAATATCCAGGACGGTTTTGACTGTTTCTTTTTTGTTGCCGACTGGCATTCGCTGACCACCGAATATGAGAATACGGCAGGTATCAAGGACAGTACACGTGAAATGGTGCTGGACTGGATCGCTTTCGGGCTGGATCCGGAAAAATCGGTGATTTTTAAGCAGAGCCTGGTGCCACACCATGCGGAGCTGAACCTGATTCTCTCCATGATTACCCCGGTCTCCTGGCTGGAGCGTAACCCGACCTACAAGGAGATGCTGGAAAACATCGAAAAACGCGATCTTTCCACTTTCGGTTTTCTGGGGTATCCGGTGCTGATGGCTGCTGACATCATCCTTTACAAGGCAACGCGTGTGCCGGTAGGTCACGATCAGCTACCGCACCTTGAAATTACCCGAGAGATCGCCAGACGGTTTAACTATCTGTATAGCCCGGTTTTTCCGGAGCCGGAAGCTCTGTTGACCGAAACGCCCAAGCTTTTGGGACTGGACGGGCGCAAGATGAGTAAATCTTATAATAACTCCATTTACCTGTCTGATTCTGCTGAAGAAAGCGCCAAGAAGATCAAGTCAATGATGACTGACCCGGCCCGTATGCGTAGAACCGATGCCGGTGATCCGGACGTGTGTGTAGCCTTCAATCTGCACCGCATCTATGTGTCTAAGGAGCAGCAGGAAGAGATCATCCCGGCCTGCCGCAATGCATCCATCGGTTGTGTGGAGTGTAAAAAAATTCTTTCCGAATGTATGAATGCGCGTCTTGAACCATTCCGCGCCAAACGTGAAGAACTGGCCAAGCGGCCCGAATTTATAGATGAACTGCTCAAGGAGGGGAGCGCCAAGGCTTCCATGATATCGGACGCGGTGATGGCTGAAGTCCGCGATGCCCTTAAGGTTTGACCCTGTTCTGGCCAGGGGACCGGTGATGATGATTTTGGAGCGGGAAGAAAACCTCAGCCTGTTGGAAGGTCTGCACGGGGCTTATAATGTGCAGCTGGAATCCTTTGAGGGGCCTTTGGACCTGCTGCTGCACCTGATCAGGAAAAACGAGCTGGACGTCCGCGATATCCCTATTGCTACCATCACCAGGCAGTATCTGGATTATATCCAGTTGATGAAAGAGCTGAATCTGGAGATTGCCGGCGATTTTCTGCTGATGGCCTCGACCCTGCTGCATATAAAATCAAGGATGCTGCTGCCGCAGCAGGATGATGAAGTGCATGATGAAGACGAGGGGGACCCGCGTGCCGAACTCATCCGCCGCCTGATGGAGTATCAGCAATACAAGGAGGCCGGTATGCTGATCGGTGCGCGTGCCCTGTTGGGCAGGGAGGTGTTCAAGCGCCCTGATACCGGAGAGACAAACTGTGAAGTCCCAGGGCATGACGATCCGGTGGAGCTGGATCTGTTCAGCCTTGTGGATGCATTCAAGGATTTGCTTGCACGTATTCCGGTGGAGAGTTTTCACGAGGTGGCTCCAGCGGAAACCTTCAGCATTGCTGACAGTATCAATGAAATACTGGCGTTGCTGCAGGAGCGCGATATGGTTTCATTCGACGTACTGATCAGCGAAGAGCAGACCCGGGAGAGAGTCATTGTCAGTTTTCTGGCCATACTTGAGTTGTGCCGTCTTAAGCTGATTAGAATCTTTCAGCATGGTGATACGGGCCATATCTGGTTTGTACCTGCAGTAGCAGACAGTACTGCTGATGACTCATCTGAAGCGGATGAATTTGATACGAATTGCACTTCTAATCTGGAATAGTCGACCGGGATTATCTGTCAACCATGCCCATATCCCTTAAAGCCATAATCGAAAGCCTGCTGTTTACAGCGGATGCCCCCATGAGTCTTGACCGTCTGTGCGACATGCTCGAAGACCATGGGCGTGACGAGATCAGGAGCGCCCTGCGAGAGCTTGCCGAAATGTATGCCAGCCGGGAAGGGGGGATACATATCACCGAGGTGGCAGGCGGCTGGCAGTTCAGAACCCGGGCCGACCTGCAGCAGTATGTGCAGCGTCATGTCAAGTCACGTCCGGTCAGATTTTCTCAGTCTGCCCTGGAAACCCTCGCCATCATTGCCTATCGTCAGCCGGTTACGCGTTCTGAAATCGAATATCTGCGGGGGGTGGATAGCGGGGGGGTGCTGAAAAGCCTGCTGGAAAAGAAGCTGGTGCGGATCCTGGGTAAAAAGGATATCCCTGGAAGACCGATCATATACGGAACCTCACGGGATTTTCTGGAGGTGTTCGGCCTGAAGGATTTGAAAGGACTGCCTACCCTCAAGGAAATTACGGCGCTGGATGATGTGCCGCTATTCGAACAGCAGGATGAATTGCCTCTGGATGGCTCCTCAAACTCTGTCGAAAAGCAGGATCAGCTGGAACTTTAAAGTTGTCTTCTTGTGCTGATGCTTCCACAGGGCAATTCAGATAGTGTGATATACTTGCCAGGTGATGTGAAATTACGCAGTCCGGAGGCTAGCCATGCAACGACAGGCTGTTGTGGCAGGACAATTCTATCCGGGAAATCCATTGCAGTTGAAGGCGGAGCTGGGGCGGATGATCTGCAGTTCGGGACCTGAAATCAAGGCCCTGGGTGTTATTTCACCACATGCCGGCTATATGTATTCCGGGGATATTGCTGGCAAGCTCTTTGGTCGTATCAGGGTTCCGGCCAACGTGTTGATCATCGGCCCAAACCATCAAGGGCTTGGCGCCGGGGCAGCACTGTATCCTGATGGTGAGTGGGTTACGCCCCTTGGCACTGTTGCTATAAACAGTCGTCTGAACAATTGCATAAAAAAACATGCAAAACTTGTCAGTGAAGATACCCTGGCGCACAAGCTGGAGCACTCACTGGAGGTTCAGGTGCCCTTCTTGCAATATCTGCGTCCTGACGTCCGTATTTCTGCACTCTGTCTCGGACACGGTGATTTCAGCCAGTTGTTTGAGCTGGGTGAAGCCATTGCTGCGGCGATTAAGGAATATGGTGATGAAGTGCTGATTGTGGCCAGTTCCGATATGACCCATTATGAATCTGCTGTCACAGCTCGACTGAAAGACAATATGGCCCTGGAAAGGGTTTTGGAGTTTGATCCCGAAGGACTGCTGCATACCTGCCGTGCTACTCATATCACCATGTGCGGTGTTGTCCCGGCAGCGGTCATGCTAGTGGCCACTAAAAAGCTGGGCGCCGTCAAAGCAGAGGTAGTTTGCTACGGCAACAGTGGTGATAAAAACGGAGATATGGACAAGGTAGTTGGTTATGCGGGTGTTGCTGTAAGCTGATGTAAAGATTTAATTAAGCTGATATACCTGTTTGATTTATAAGGAGATTATGCATGATTGATTCATATATGCTGCACGTATCTGAGCGTGCTGAGCAGGGGATTCCGCCGCTGCCGCTTGATCCCGGACAGGTCTCGGAACTGTGCCGCCTGCTTGTCTCACCGCCGCCTGGCAGGGAGGAACTGCTGCTGGATCTGTTGAAGAACCGTGTCTCGCCCGGCGTTGACCCTGCCGCTAAAGTCAAAGCGGAATTTCTGGCTGATATAATCAGCGTCAGGACTGTTTCCCCCCTGGTTACACCTTCAGAGGCGATCAGGATGCTGGGCAGCATGTTGGGCGGATACAACGTGGCGTCGCTGGTGGAGGCACTGAAGAATCCCCAGTTGGCTGACGAAGCGGCAACTGCGCTGGGCGGCATTACTCTGGTTTATGATGCCTTTGATGATGTGGCGGCCCTGGTAAAATCCGGCAATAAGTCAGCTGCAAAGGTCATGCAGCTATGGGCGGAGGCTGACTGGTTCACCAGCCGCAAAGGATTCCCCGAGAAGCTGAAACTGAAGGTGTATAAGGTGGACGGTGAAATCAACACAGATGATTTTTCGCCGGCCGGGGATGCCTGGAGTCGCCCGGATATACCGCTGCATGCGCTTGCTATGGGCAAGACCCGGTTTCCGGATGGCCTGGCCAGCATAGCCAAATTCAGGATCGAAGGTTATCAGGTGGCTTTTGTGGGCGATGTGGTTGGCACCGGTTCTTCACGCAAGTCCGCCATTAACAGCCTGCTATGGGCAATCGGCGAGGATATCCCCTCCGTACCCAACAAGAAAACCGCCGGCGTCATCATCGGCGGGGTGATCGCCCCCATATTTTTCAATACTGCTCAGGATTCCGGGGCCATGCCGATCAAGGCCGATGTCGCCAATATGAAGACCGGAGATATTATCCTGGTAGACGCCGAGCGTGGTTTGATCACCGATGAGACCGGTCACATTGTGCTGTCCCGTTTTCAGATATCTCCGGTAACCTTAAGGGATGAGTATCGTGCCGGCGGCCGTATCCCCCTGATTGTGGGGAGGGCCCTGACAGAAAAGGCGCGCCGCTTTTTGCAACTGGGTGAAAGCGATATCTTTGCCACGCCGGTCAATCCAAAACCAGCAGAAAATCAGGGTTTCACATTGGCGCAGAAGATAGTTGGCCGGGCCTGTGGCGTCAATGGGGTGCTGCCTAGCACTGCCTGCGAGCCGAAAATGACTACGGTCGGTTCTCAGGATACCACCGGACCAATGACCGCAGATGAATTGAAGGAACTGGCCTGTTTGAGATTCCAGGCCCCCATGTTCATGCAGTCCTTTTGCCATACCGCTGCCTATCCCAAGGCTGCTGATGTAAAAATGCACCGTACGCTGCCCGGATTTGTGGCCGAACGCGGCGGCGTTGCCCTGAAGCCGGGTGACGGCGTGATCCACTCCTGGCTGAACCGCCTGCTTTTGCCGGACACGGTTGGTACCGGTGGTGACTCGCATACCCGTTTCCCCATAGGCATCTCATTTCCGGCAGGTTCCGGGCTGGTGGCCTTTGCAGGTGCCATGGGATTCATGCCCCTGGATATGCCGGAATCTGTGCTGGTGAGGTTCAAGGGCAAGATCAATCCCGGTATCACCTTGCGTGATGTGGTTAATGCCGTTCCCTTGTGGGCCATCAAGAAAGGGTATCTGACGGTCCCCAAAAAGAACAAGGTCAATGTGTTCAACGGCAGGATACTGGAAATGGAAGGTTTGCCGGATCTGACCGTCGAGCAGGCCTTTGAACTTACCGACGCCGCGGCCGAGCGCTCCGCAGCAGCAGCCTGCATTCAGCTTTCTGAAAAAAGTGTATCCACTTTTCTCCGATCCAACGTGGCCCTGATGAAACAGATGATCCGGGATGGCTATCAGGATGCCAGCAGCTTGGAAAAACGTATTGAGGCCGTCAACGAGTGGCTGGCCAATCCGCAACTGTTGGTGGCGGACAAAAACGCCAAATATGCGGCGGTTATCGAGATCAATCTCAGCGATATCAAGGAGCCGATACTGGCTTGTCCTAACGACCCCGATGATGTCAAACTGCTCTCCGAGGTGGCAGGAACCGGGATTCAAGATGTCTTCCTGGGATCATGCATGACTAATATCGGCCATTTTCGCGCAGCGGCAGAGATTTGGCGGGGACAGCGGTTCAGCGGCAATGTGCGCCCCTGGATTTGTCCGCCAACGCGTATGGATCAGCAGCAGCTGAAGGAAGAGGCGTATTTTTCGATCTTTGGTGCGTTTGGAGCAAGGATAGAAATTGCCGGCTGTTCACTGTGTATGGGCAATCAGGCCCGGGTGCCGGCTGGAGGCAACGTATTTTCCACATCCACACGCAACTTTGATGACCGCATGGGTGATGGCACCCGGGTTTTCCTGGGTTCTGCCGAACTGGGGGCGGTAACAGCGCTGCTGGGGAGACTGCCTGATGTGTCGGAATACATGCGCATCTATGCAGAAAAGATAGAGCCTAAAAAGGCAGAGATATACAAATATCTGCAGTTTGACGAGATGTGCCGCGGCAAATAGCAGCCTGCTTGTTCCATGATTTGCAAATGCTTTTGCCGGATGATTCAAAGGATGGGGGAATTGGTTGGGGCCAGAAAAAAAGAATATCTTGGCTGAAATATATGCGTGGCTCTGCTCGCTGCGGTTTACCATCATACTGCTGCTGTCCATAGCGCTTTTGTCTGTTGTCGGCACCTTGCTGCCCCAGGGACAGTTGGCTCCGGAGTACATTGCCAGGATCAGCCCGGAGAGGCTGACGGTTTACAGCAAACTTGGCCTGTTTGATATGTACCATTCCTGGTGGTTTATCGCGCTGTTGTTTCTGTTCTCCCTGAATCTGGTTTGTTGTTCCATCAAGCAACTGCCGCATGTGATCGGCTATATCCGTTCCCCCCAGCTGGCCCGTAAGGACGATGCATCTTCCGCCAACACTCTTGAATCAACGATTGAACATAATCTGGATATTGGACATGCCTCTGCGGTTGTCTTTGATCTGTTAAAGCAATCCTTCCCTTTTGCCGCCAAAACAGTTCAGGACGGTAAAGTGCATCTGTTTGCCCAGAAAAATAGCTGGAGCAGGTTGGGAGTTTATGTCGTTCATTTCAGTATTCTGTTGATATTTGCAGGCGCCATTGTTGGGTCGCTGTTCGGTTTCGACGGCTATCTGCTGCTTACCGAAGGTGAACAGTCCGGGGCGGTTGAATTGGATGGCAAGCAACGTGAACTTGGTTTCAGTATCCGTTGCGACAGTTTCACCGTGGAGTATTATCCCAACGGAGCACCGAAAGAGTATCAAAGCAAACTGACCGTGCTGGAAGACGGTAAGGCGGTAAATGGATATTCGGCTGTAAAAGTGGTTGTCAATCACCCTCTGGAATACAGTGGTATCAGATTCTATCAGGCCACTTATGGCAGTGCTGGTCGTTTTTACTTCAATGTATCCACCCCTGACGGCAAGACGTCATCAATTGAGGTTAACGATGAGGGGGGCGCCAAACTGGCAGATGGCAGCCATGTAAGCGTACTGGAAACCACACTGGATGTTTCCAGATACTTTCGCCAGCTACGCGGAGCAGCCGCTATCCTGGAGCTTACCTCTCCGGCCGGACGGGTTGACCGGCTGGTTTCTTTTGCCGAGTATCCGGAGCTTAACCTCAAAACGGCGCGTGATGCCAACCGTCGCCTGATTTTTGATTACAAAGGTGAAAGGATGTATACGGGGCTCAAGGTGGTTAAAGACCCGGGTGTCTGGCTTGTCTGGTGCGGCTGCATCATGATGCTGGGAGGTATGCTGGTCGCCTTCTTTGTTTCGCACAAAAGGGTGTGGGTGGTGTTGTCGGATGGCAGGGCCGATGTTATTGGCCACTCCAGTAAACATGTCGCTTTGTTCAGGACAGAGTTTCAACGTATGGCTGATGCTGTGCGCACCAGTTTAACAACAGTGGAATGAATATGTCATATACCCTTTTAAGCACACAGATTCTCAACTGGACCAGCCTGCTGTACTGTATTGCCATGGTGCTGTTCTTCGTACTGTTTGCCTTGCGCAGACCCCTGTTGGGCACTACCGCCATGCTGTTTGCAGGCGGCGGTCTGCTGCTGCATACTGCGGCGATTGCCATCAGATGGTTTGAAAGTTATCAACAGGGGTATGGCCATGCCCCCATGTCCAATATGTACGAGTCGATAGTCTTCTTTTCATGGTCGATCGTACTGCTGCTGATATTGATCGACTGGCGTTACAGACAGCGGGGTATCGGCGTGTTTGTAATGCCTTTTGCGTTGTTCAGCCTGGTATGGGCGCAACTGTTTACTGTCGCCGCTCTGGTAGGCGACAATGCCGGCGGTACGCTGCTGGGCAGGATGGTGGTCATGGATGACAGGATCGCTCCATTGATGCCGGCCTTGCAGAGCAACTGGCTGCTGTACCATGTCGTGACATGCTTTCTGGGGTATGCGGCTTTTGCCGTGGCCTGCGGTGTTTCAATCATGTACCTGATCAAGCGGCATGTTGAGCATGATGCGGACAAGACAGGCGGGGGCGGTATGCTGTCTCTGCTGCCATCTACGGATATGCTGGACGACATGAACTACCGGGCCATCATGATCGGTTTTCCGTTGTTGACCCTGGGGATCATGACCGGCTCGGCCTGGGCCAACTACGCCTGGGGCTCTTACTGGAGCTGGGATCCCAAAGAAACCTGGTCGCTGATCGTCTGGTTTATCTACGCTGCGTTTCTGCACGCGCGTTTAACCCGCGGCTGGGTAGGCAAAAGGGCGGCCTGGCTTTCAATATGCGGTTTTGCCGCCACCCTGTTTTGTTATCTGGGGGTGAACTTGTTGTTGTCGGGGTTGCACAGTTACGGCGGCAAAATGTAGTATCGGCGCAACCAAAAGTCCATCTGCTGCGTTACGCTCAGCCTTCGTCACTGCGACGTACATGAGTACGTCTCATTCCTCTGGCTTCACAAGCCTTGCATCTGGAGCTTTTTGTTGCGCCTTCAATTTGGTGTTCAAAACGTTCTAAAAGTAAACCATCGTAATACTCTTTTAAGGAAGTGATTATGCGCATACGTTATGAAGAACCGCTGTTCAGGCCACCTAGCGAGGCCAACAGCCTGATCTTCCAGATCACGGTCGGATGTTCCAGAAACAAATGTACCTTCTGCGGCATGTATAAGGGTAAACCTTTTCGGATACGGCCGGTGGAGGAAATCCTGGACGAAATCACATCTGTACCCGAGCGTTACCGGCCGGCCATCAGAAGGGTGTTTCTAGCTGACGGAGATGCGCTGATCTACCCCATGGCTGGTTTGGTGAAAATCATGGAGGCGCTTTCAGCAACCTTCCCGAACCTTAACCGGGTCGGTTCCTATGCCTCGCCGGTCAGTCTGGACCATAAAAGCCCGGAAGAATTGGAGCAGCTGAAAGCCCTAAAGCTTGGTGTGCTGTATTTCGGGCTGGAGACCGGGGATGTCGAGACGCTGGCGGCGATTGACAAGGGGTACGATCCGGACGAAATGGCAGAACTGGCCCTGAAGGCCCGCAACGCCGGGATCAAGCTGTCGGTGACGGCGATTCTTGGTCTGGCGGGGAAGGGGAGGAGTCTGGAACATGCCCGGGCTACGGCGCAGTGGGTTAATCGGGTCAATCCGGAGTTTTTCTCACTGTTGACCATGTTTCATCGGCACAACGAGGATTTCCTGCGGGGGATTGAACTTTGCAGCCGCCGAGAACTGCTGGCGGAGGCGCTGGAGATTGTCACAAACCTGCATCCCCAACGCACCATCCTGCGCTCCAACCATGTCTCCAATTTTCTGAACCTGGCCGGCAGCTATCCCAAGGATAGACAACGTCTGATTGAAGATGTGGAAACGGCCATTGCCAGGGGGGAGCTTATACCGGGATTTATGGACGAGGTGCCGGGGTATACGGAGGAGTATTATTAAAAACTACTGCTGAGAGCCGTCTGCTGTGTTGCGCGGTACTCACAACCTCGGCTAACTGATTGTTATGCCTCGGCTGTTCCGTTCCGTGCGCCTTGCATCCGTCCTTCCTCGTGACGTTTTTCAGAGCCCTGCTATAGAGAGGTGAACAGGGACTGGTAGAGTTTTTCACTGATCCCTGCTGCCAGTCCCAGCTCCCGTTATTAATCAAACATCAGCTTTCTCTCCAGATCCATGGAGTGGCTGAGGCGCTTGGCGTCTTCAATAGAAATCAGATTCTGTTTGTAAAGCTGTATCAGGTGCTGGTCGAGAGACTGCATCTGATATTGTTCCCTGCCGTTTTCAATCACCTTTTCAATCTCATCCAGCCTGCCTTCACGTATGTACGCCTGAATCGTCGTCGTTACACGCATGACCTCCACAACCGGCAGGATATTTTCACCGGACTTATCCTTGACCAGTCGCAGCGAGACTGTAGCAACCAGTATATCGGCTAGGCGCTGGCGGATGATTTCCTGGGATTCGGAAGGGAAGTTGCCGATGATGCGATTGATTGTTGAAACAGCACCCTGTGTGTGCAGGGTGGAGAACACCAGATGGCCGGTTTCGGCGGCCTTGATGCAGGCGTCAATGGTTTCGCTGTCGCGCATTTCTCCAACCATGATCACGTCAGGGTCCATGCGCAGGGCGGCCTTCAAGGCCGTATTAAATCCGGCCGTATCTGTTCCGACTTCCCGCTGGATGATGCAGCTCTTGTTTGATTTAAACAGAAACTCAATCGGGTCTTCAATGGTGATGATGTTGTAGCTGAAGTTGTCATTGATATAGCGCAGCATGGATGCCAGAGTGGTTGATTTGCCGTTTCCGGTCGGCCCGGTGACAAGGATCAGTCCATTGGGGGCCTTGATGATTTCTTCCAACACAGGTGGGAGGTTGAGTTCGCTGAAAGAACCAATGTGTGGCGGTATGACACGCATGATGATGCCAAAACATCCCTGTTGTCTGAAAATGCTGACCCTGAAGCGGCCACCGCTGGCGAGCGCATAGGATGTGTCGAATTCTTTAATATCTTTGCTTAGTTGATGCCCGTTGAATTCCAGGATTTGCGAGGCGATGAATTCCGTATCCCTAGACGTCAGATTGGGCATTTTGGAACGTATCAGTACGCCACGTCCCCTGAAAAAAGGGGGATTGTCCACTTCAAAGTGGATGTCGGATACTTTTTTCTGGAACGCGATTTCAAGGATCTGGTTGAATATGTTGGAATCCATAAATTACCTCGATATACGGGGAATAGAAAATTTACAGCGACTTGTGCTTTCCGGCAATAGTGCGTAGGTGATTTTGCAGCACCTTGATAAAATCAACGGTTTCATTATTGTACACAATCTGCTGACTGTCCGCTAAAGGTCTGGGTATGATGGCATCTGCTCCGGCAAGCAGCGCACGCATGGAAAAACTGTAATCCGTAGCGCCGAACAGTTGGAGTGCGTAAACCTTGTCATCGTTTTTATTGTAACTTTCCAGGATAGAAATAATATCGTCTTCATTGTAAAACGCATTATCGCTGCTGGGGGTATCAATGACGATCAGCTTGAGATGTCCGGACAACTCCGGTTTTGAAATAACATCAGCCAGCCTGAATGTGTCGTCGGCAGTATAATTGCTGATGCCGTCATAACTGCATACTGAACTGATGACGTGTTTGATGAAATCATCCTTGCTGAGCGTGACGACTGCCAGAGGCAGCCTGTCTGAAGATGTCCTCGGGTCAGTTTTGTGTGACTGCAGGGCGTATTCATTGAGGCAGTTATAGACGCGTTGCCGCTCTTCCTGTTCCTGATGCAGCAGTGATGTTGCTGACAAATCGTCTGAGTGATCACTGAAGTTGTGTTCGTTAAGGCTCTGAAAAACATCAGGTATTTTGCTTTTAACCTGTTCAAGGTTATCCAGGCCTAGCAGATCTGCCGTTACGCTTTCCGGGACCATTGTAGATGTATGCCCTTCAACTTGTTTCTGGGGACTATCCAGGCAGAACAAATCTTTTGTCAGGCTGCCGTCTCTCATCTTTTCGTCATAAATGCGCAAGGCATCCATCAATATCCCTTGGGCGTCCATGGAGATGTCTTTTTTCAGGGTTTCTGGGAAATACCTGTATTCGTCGGAAATGCCGGTTTTGTAAACATCAAGTGAAAAGGTGCCGTTTTTCCAGGTCAGTACTTCAACGATGGACATTTCGATCAAGGTTTCCAAACCTTTATAGGCTTCTTCGCTGCTAATATGATTGTCTTCGATAAGTGTTGCAATCAGTGGTTTACGCTTTGCACCAGCGCTTTGCTGCTTTTTCAAGGCAGACTCAAGCTGCTCTTGGGAGACCATATTCATGCTAAGCAGTATCTGGCCAATGCGGATGCTGTTGTTGGAGTGATTGGCACTGACAATATAGCCATCATTGAAAACCAGCTGGCTCTCACCTTTTTCACTGGTCAGGTAAAGCGTGCCGGTCTTTCTGGTAGAATGGAGCAGTTGAATGATGTCAACTATCGGCAAATGTTCAAGATTTCCGGTGAAAGACATATCTGTTAGCTCTTGTAGTAGGATTTTGATCAGAAAAAGCAGACTATGTCTGATTGTAACCACAATCATGCAACAATCAAGAATTATTTAACAACTTTGGTGGGATGCTGTCATGGTTTCCAAACTTGACACCCCCGGGCTTTTGCGGTAACTTAACACGTCCTACCACAGGACTCCGCAAAATAGTTGAATAATCCCGCTTGAATAGGTAAATCAGTATGAAAATTACGGCAGTGATACCGGCCCGCTATGCTTCAACGCGTTTTCCTGGCAAGGCCCTGGCTGAATTGTGTGGTAAGCCGATGATTCAGCATGTTTATGAACGCACAAGCCGTTCGCAGTTGATTAATGATGTAATTGTAGCCACTGATGATGAACGTATCCGCAAGGTCGTAGAGTCATTCGGCGGCAACTGCCGTATGACCAGAGAAGACCACGAAACAGGCACAGACAGACTTGCAGAGGTGGCGGCATCTCTGGATTCAGATGTGATTGTCAATGTGCAGGGGGATGAACCCCTGATCGAACCGGAGATGATAGATCAGGCTATCCGCCCATTTCTGGGTGACGCGTCATTAAAAATGGGGACACTGAAAACACGCATCAAGTGTCTGCATGACTTTCTCAGCCCTAATGTGGTCAAGGTGGTTACCGATGCGCAGAGGAATGCCTTGTACTTTTCCCGCTCACCGCTGCCTTTTTTTCGCGACAAGTGGCAAGATCTCAAGGATGAATCCTTTGTAAACGGAAAACTGCAGTGTTACAAACATGTGGGATTGTATGTGTTTCGCCGTGATTTTCTGCTTGAATTTGCATCCATGAGACCCAGTTTTCTGGAGCTGTCTGAAAAACTGGAGCAGTTGCGGGCTATCGAAAATTGTGTCCGCATCAGGGTGGAAGAGACCGAGTTTGAGTCGATCGGTGTGGATACACCGGATGATTTATCCAAGGCCTGCGAACGTTTCAAATGCCGGGACTTGGGACTTGGAACCCGGGACTAGTAAAGTCTGTTTTTATTTGGAACTATGATTTTCCATGGATTATCTGTTTGTTACTAGTTCCCGGATAAATGGTTGATTTTGCCAGTCCCGATTCCCTGATCCCGAGTCCCGGATTTTATTTCCCGAATATTCTTCCCAGGAGTTTCGCTTATGAAAACCAAATTTATTTTTATAACCGGCGGTGTTGTTTCTTCAATTGGTAAAGGGTTGGCCGCTGCTTCTTTAGGGGCTTTGCTTGAGTCACGTGGCCTGCGAGTGACCATGCAGAAACTGGACCCCTATATTAATGTTGATCCCGGCACCATGTCGCCTTTTCAGCATGGTGAGGTGTTCGTCACTGACGACGGCGCTGAGACTGACCTGGATCTGGGGCATTACGAGCGCTACACCAATGCCAAACTCTCCAAGAAAAGCAACTTCACCACCGGCCAGGTGTATTTTTCCGTCATTGAAAAGGAACGGCGTGGAGACTATCTGGGGGGCACGGTTCAGGTTATTCCGCATATCACCGACGAGATCAAAAGCAAGATCATGGAAAACGCCAAAGGTGCTGATGTGGCCATTGTGGAAATCGGCGGCACGGTGGGTGACATTGAATCACTGCCATTCCTGGAGGCCATCCGCCAGTTCCGTCATGACCGCGGTTTTGAAAACTGTCTGTATATCCATGTGACCTTGGTTCCTTACATCAGGAGCGCCGGCGAACTGAAAACCAAACCGACCCAGCACTCGGTAATGGAACTGCGCAAGATCGGTATCCAGCCGGACATCCTGCTTTGCCGCTGTGAGCGTGATCTGCCTCAGGACATGAAGAGCAAGATTGCCCTGTTCTGTAATGTGGAGGAAAAGGATGTTATCCCTGTTGTGGATTCGGAGCATATCTACTATGTGCCGCTGGCGCTGAACAAGGAAAAGCTGGACGAGCGGGTGGTTGACAAACTGAATATCTGGACCAAGGCTCCTGATCTGGCCCACTGGCAGGATGTGGTGGAAACACTCCGGCATCCTGGGCACGGAGAAGTACGCATTGCTATGGTTGGCAAGTATGTCAACCTGACGGAATCATACAAGTCACTGGCAGAGGCCCTTACCCACGGCGGCATTGCCAATGACTGCAAGGTCAGTGTCAAGTATATCGATTCGGAGAAGATCGAGCAGGACGGCATCGGCGACCTGCTGGACGAGGTGGACGGCGTACTTGTGCCGGGCGGATTTGGCGAAAGAGGCACGGAAGGCAAGGTGATCGCCATCGAGCATGCTCGCACAAAGAAAATCCCATTCTTTGGCATTTGCCTGGGTATGCAGATGGCTGTGATTGAATATGCCCGAAATGTCTGCGGCCTCAAGGATGCCTGTTCCCGTGAATTCAGGAAAGATTGCGGTGAGCCGGTTATTCACCTGATGGAGGAACAGAAGACGATAAACAAAAAAGGCGGCACAATGCGTCTGGGGGCCTATCCATGTACCCTGGCCAAGGGCACATTGGCCCTGGCATCTTATAATGAGCCGGATATATCCGAGCGTCACCGCCACAGATACGAGTTCAATAATGACTACCGTGAGGTACTGACTAAAAATGGTCTTGTGTTGTCGGGTATCTGTGAGGAGAAAGACTTGGTTGAAATGGTCGAGATACCGGATCACCCCTGGTTTCTGGCGTGTCAGTTCCATCCCGAGTTCAAGTCCAAGCCGCTGGCACCGCATCCATTGTTCCGCGCCTTTGTGAAGGCGGCTCTTAACCATCGCAAACCGAGGTAATAATGACTAGAGAAATAGCAGTCGGCAGAGTTAAAATTGGTGCAAACAAACCGCTGGTTTTGATAGCCGGCCCCTGTGTGATTGAGTCGGAAGAGGCAACCCTCCAGCATGCCGAGCGGCTTATGACCATCTGCAATGGTCTTTCAATCCCGCTGATTTTCAAGGCATCTTATGACAAGGCCAACCGTACATCAATAGGGGCGTTTCGCGGCCCCGGCATACGTGAAGGTCTACGGATACTGGAAAAGGTGAAGAAGGCTCTGGGCATTCCTGTGCTGTCGGATATCCACTCCATCGAGCAGGTGGGGCCAGCTGCCGAAGTACTGGATGTGATCCAGATTCCGGCATTTCTCTGTCGTCAGACAGACCTGCTGGTGGCGGCAGCCAAGAGCGGTCGTGTGATCAACGTGAAAAAAGGACAGTTTCTGGCGCCGTGGGATATGCGTAATGTGGCCGGTAAAATTGCCGCATCCGGAAACAATGATATTATTCTGACTGAGCGTGGTGCCTCTTTCGGCTACAATAATCTGGTTGTGGATATGAGAAGCTTTCCGGTGATGCGTGACACTGGTTATCCGGTCGTTTTTGATGCCACCCATAGTGTGCAGTTGCCGGGAGGGCAAGGCGACTGCTCCGGCGGGCAGCGGGAGTTTGTGGAGTATCTGTCTCGGGCTGCCGTGGCAACCGGTATTGACGGCATCTTCATGGAGGTGCATGAAGAGCCGGAAAGGGCCCTTTGTGATGGTCCTAACTCCATTCCGCTGCGGGAACTGCCGGCGCTGCTGAAAACCATCAAGGCGATAGATGCCATCGTAAAGTAATATTTTCCGTTCTTTTAATCTATCAAAAGGGGGCTGCCGTTTGCGCATGCGCCCTTTTTTTATGAGTTAATCTTTCTGGTCGTTATTTGGTAATGAGCATGAAAACACGCGATGATTTTGTCATATGTCTGGCTGATATGCTGGAGACTAAATGGTCTGCATTTGCGGAGATGCGGCTGGCTTGTATCAAACATGATACCACCGAAAATATTCATGATTTGCGCGTTGCCACCAGACGTTTACGGGCCGCCTTGAAACTGCTGGAGGACTTGTTGCTCAGCGGAGACAGGGACAACGTATATGATTATATCCGCATGGTTACCAGTGCTCTGGGGCATCTGCGTAATCTTGACGAGCTGCAGCTGTTTATCAGGCGGGACATGGATGATGAAATGCTATTTTCAGCAGCGCTGGAGGTGGCGGCAGAGCTTCGCAAGCAGGAGGCTCAACGCATGCAGGTTTTGCTGAACAGCCTTGATGTTACATCTTTGCAACAACAGATAAGGCGCATTGAAAAACATATCAGGCATGCTAGTATGTTGGGAATTATCGGACGTCTGTCCAGCATGGGGATTAGCTGTTTCGGCAAGGTTCATGGATTTATGCATTGCGCGTCTGTGGAAGATGATGACAAGCATCGCCACGCTTTAAGGATTGCCATCAAGAAATGGCGCTATTTTCTGGAGATAGTTTCCGAACTTTTTTACAGTGATAATACGGAAATACTGGCAACGCTGAAGGAGTACCAGACTGTGCTGGGGCGTTTGAATGATTATTCAGTTTTTGGCGCCATCCTGCCGCTTCTCAGGCTTGACGAAAAACAAACAGGAAAACTGATGTCTGCATTGTCCTTGGCCAGAACCAATGATCTTGACAAGCTTAATGCCATGCTGAACAGCAGGCCGATAATATACGCATTTAACGTATCTCCCGGAGATAATTTATGAAAAAAACACGTTTGGCGGCTATTGACATAGGCACAAATTCCATTCGATGCATTGTGGTTGAGGTAAACTCCAAAGGTCGTTTTGTGGTTATGGATGACGAAAAAGCGACAGTGCGCCTGGGAGAGAACCTTAACAAAACCGGTGTGATTTCCCAGGCAGCTTTTGCCCGGGCCATTGAAGCAGTGGGGCGCATGAAAAAACTGATTGACGGACTGAATGTTTCTGTAGTTGAAGCTGTAGCCACCAGCGCCGTTCGCAAGGCATCCAACGGCCAAGAGTTGGTTGAAGCGCTGAACCAGCAGCTTGGGGTTGAAATCAATGTTATCAGCGGTGAAGCAGAGGCGGAACTGGCGGCTATCTCGGCTCTGCACAACTTTGAGATGAGTGGTAAAAGATACGCCATGATCGATATCGGCGGCGGCAGCGTGGAAATTATTTTTGCGCTGGGCAATCACATTGAAGAGTATTACTCATTCGATCTGGGGGCTGTGCTGATGACGGAAAGGTTCCTGCAGTCCGACCCGGTGTCCGAGAAGGAGTACAAGCAATTCCAGCGCCATGTCCGCTCGGTTCTAAAAAAGCATATCGACAAGGAGAGGTTTGCCATCCAGAGTCTGATTGGTTCCGGCGGTACCGTGACCTCACTGGGAGGGATGGTGATGAACATGCGGCGCCAATCCTTTCCTTCCATACATGGGTATGATGTGCTGCGTTCTGAGACCGTACATCTGCTGGCAATGCTTAAACATAAAGATATCAAGGCGCGCCGGACTGTACCCGGACTTAATCCGGATCGTGCCGACATCATTGTGGCCGGTATCGGTGTGCTCGATGAAGTGATGCGCTTTATGGGGGCCAACACTCTCAAAATCAACGAAAGGGGCATCAGGGAAGGGCTGATTATAAAATCCATACGCAACCTGGGACTGTTGCCAGAGAACAGCGCACAGCGCACCTGGCGTGATTCAGTGATGGAGTTTGCCCGTTCATGCAACAGCGATGAGAACCATGCCCGTCATGTTGCCCGGATTTCTCTGGCGATCTTTGACAAAATTGCCAGGGAAAACGGCTTGAAAAAAGCCGACAGAAGGCTGCTTGATGCCGCAGCACTGCTGCATGATATCGGATATTTTATCGGCTACAACAGCCACCATAAACACTCATATCACCTGATCCATCATGCCGATCTGTTTGGCTTTAACCCCCGCGAGAGGGAAATCATCGCCCAGATCGCTCGTTATCACAGGAAGGCACTGCCTAAGAAAAAGCACAAGGAGTTTGAGTTGCTGACTGAAAAAGATCAGCAGCTTGTATGTAGGCTGGGTGGGATTCTGCGTCTGGCCGATGGGTTGGACCGCCGTCGTACCGGTCTGGTGGAGGTGGTTGATATTCGTAAAAACAGCGACACGTATTGCATTAAGCTGCTGGGGACTGAAGACATTTCGGTGGAGATATTCGGAGGTAATGCCAAGCGCGACCTCTTTGAGAAGGCCTTTGGTACAGGAGTTGCCTTTGTCACTTGACATTGATGTTCTGATTATATAGCGGAAAACAAAAACGGGCCTTTGCGGCCCGTTTTTTATGATCACATTTAATTTACGCTTTTATGTTCAGCAGCTCTTTACTCATTTCTGCTGCGGCCTTCATGGTTTTTACATTGGCTTTATAGCCGCTGCTGTTGCTGATCATGTTGACGGCTTCACGGGAGATATCCACGCTGTCACTGTTTTTCAAGACCGAAGTGCTTACGCCGCCGTTTTGTTTTTCTTTATTGATGGCTGTGGAGGCCTTGAAATCATCTGTATTCAGGTTGGCCACATTATGTGCGGTAACAGCCTGTCTTATGCCGTATGCGGTCAAAGCGCTGTTGGAAATATCATTAACGCTATTCATTTATTGCTCGCCCCCTTTCCATTGTTTATATTTTACCTCTTTGGTGTGGAAAAGTGCAAGAAATGATTATGCTTCAGATGGTTGCGTGTGTGATTCCAGTAGTGTCAGAAATGTCAGCGCCTTATGGCTGTCACCGGCACACATCTCCGGATCTGGTTGAAAACTGCTACAGACAGAGGGGCGTTCAGCTTTGCCGAACAGCCGGCATAGATTATCTGACGTAAGCTGGATACAGCGAACTCCGGCCGGTTTGCCCATGGGCATGCCTGGAATAGGGGAGGATATGGAAGGTGCGATGCAGCAGGCCGCGCAACCTGGACGGCAGCTAGTCATCTTTCTTGATTCTGACTACCTGACTGACGCCGGGCATGGATTCAATTGCATGGTCGTCAAGTGTGTCGGTTTCACCGATAACTCCGATAATGGTGCGGTTGGCGCCGGTAGACTGATGGATGTCGAAATCCCGGTTAATCAGGTATTCCTTGATCTGATCCAACTCGGGTTCCGGTGTATTCTTTTTCATGATGATCAACATGTGTGTTCTCCGGGGGGCTGTGCCCACTGTTTATTCTATTCTTCAGATTCCTGATGCGACATGATGCGTTCCAGCCTTCTGGACTCGTCGATTACGCGCTCGAACAATCTGACAATGGCGCCGTCATCCAGAGGCCCCGGGTTATCCTCCTTCATACGTGCAAAGATGCGTTTTTCCCGTGAGGGATCATATACGGGCAGATTCAGCTGTTTTTTTGCGTGTCCGATTTCCAAAGCCAGCCGGGCACGTTCATTGAAGATGCGCAGCAGCACATCGTCCAGCAGATCGATGCGTTTTCTAATTTCATTGATATCCAAAGTTTTCTCCGTTTACTGCGGCTGTTTTTTTACAAATGTATCCCGCTTCCAGTTGACATCATCCCGTTCGGGATAGTCGATATTGTAATGCAGACCGCGGGATTCCTTGCGCATACGGGCACAGGTAATGATTAACTCTGCCACGGTGGCGATATTTCTGAGTTCGATCAGGTCTGATGTGACGATGGAGTGCCAGTAGTAATCACTGATTTCATCCTGGATCAGCTGGATGCGGCGCATGGCGCGTTCCAGTCGTTTGTCGGAACGCACGATCCCCACGTAGTTCCACATAAAGCGCCTAATCTCGTCCCAGTTCTGCGATATTACTACCATCTCATCACTGTTGGTGGCCTTACCCGGATCCCATTCCGGGATCGATATGTTATGGTTGCAACGCTCAAACATTCTGCTGACAGAATGACGGTAGGCCCTGCCGGCATATACAGCTGCCTCCAACAGAGAATTGCTGGCCAGCCGGTTGGCTCCGTGCAGCCCGGTAAAGGCGACTTCACCGATGGCATATAACGATTTGATGTCTGATTCACCGTTTGTGTCGACAGCTACCCCGCCACAGAGATAATGGGTTGCCGGCACTACCGGCAGCCATTCTTTGGTCATATCCAGCCCGAATTCCAGACAGGTGCTGTAGATGTTTGGAAAACGCTTGCGCACGGCATCGGCCGGTTCGTGGGTGATATCAAGGAACACACAGTCGTCGCCTCTGCTCTTCATCTCCTTGTCGATAGCACGGGCAACAATGTCCCTGGGTGCCAGGTCTTTGAGCGGGTGGTACTTCTCCATGAACGGCGTGCCGTCGGCGAGCCTGAGAATGGCACCTTCACCGCGTACAGATTCCGATATCAGGAATGACTTGGCCTTGGGGTGGAAGAGGGTGGTGGGGTGGAACTGTATGAATTCCATATTGGCAATGGTCGCGCCGGCCCGGTAAGCCATGGCAACGCCGTCCCCGGATGCCACGTCAGGGTTGCAGGTATACAGGTAGACCTTGCCGGCCCCGCCGCAGGCCAGCAGTGTTGCTCTTGCGGAGAAGGTTTTGACTTGACCTGATTTGATGTCAAGTATGTAGGCACCCAGGCAGCGGTTATGATCCTGTGATGTATGTCCAAGTTTTGCGGTGGTAATCAGATCAATGGCAATATGGTGTTCAAATATAGTGATGTTATTATGCCCGGCAACGGCTTCAACTAACGCGCGCTGGATCTCTCTGCCGGTCACATCCTCGGCATGCAGTATACGCCTGGCGCAATGCCCGCCTTCCCTTGTCAGGTCATAACCTCCCGTACTGGTTGAAAACTGTACACCCCACTGAATCAGTCTGTCGATGGTCTGGGGACCTTCTTCAACCACTTTTTTAACCACATCTTCGTGGCAAATACCGGCCCCGGCCACCATGGTGTCATTCACGTGGGCCTCGAACGAGTCGTCTTCGGAATAAACCGAGGCAATACCGCCCTGGGCGTAGTTGGTGGCGGTTTCCGATATCTCTCTTTTGGTGACAACGGCTACCGTGCCATGCTCGGCGGCTTGCAGAGCGTAGGAAAGACCGGCAATGCCGCTGCCTATAACCAGAAAATCACTTTCGATGTGCATGAGCGGAAATCCTTTGAAAATGGATTATTAAATCCAGATTATTCACCTGGGGCTATGGATTTGTCAAGCAAAGAGGGGCGGGCAACATGATGCTGTTGTTGATAAGGCTGGCATGCGGTATAGAGAATTATGATGAAGGTGAAATGCCTTGTGCACTTTTCAGGGTGATAACTTTTGCAGACGCTTTTTTCTCTTGAGCTGGAAACAGATCCGGGCGGACCCGCTGAAAAGCTGCCGGTGCTTCGCCGTCAAAGCTGTAGGCAGGGTGAAATTCCGGGACCAGTTTTTTGAGCGATGCGACAAGTCCTTCCAAGTCGTTGGAACGGGCAGCTAGATACAGTTTTTCCAGCTCTTCCACTACTGGTGGCAAGTTAATCTGCAGCGGTGCCTGGACCCTGATTTTTTCATGTCTGGTAGGCAGAACCCCTTCACCCTCAATCAGCAATTCTTCATACAGCTTTTCGCCTGGACGCAGACCAGTGAAAATAATATCAATATCTTCATAGGGGGTGAATCCGGACAGACGGATCAATTCTTCTGCTAGATCAACGATGCGTACCGGTTCTCCCATGTCTAGGACTAATATTTTGCTGCCAAGCTCCATGCTGCCGGCCTGAAGCACCAACTGGGTTGCTTCAGGAATAGTCATGAAATATCGGATGATGCGCTTGTCTGTAACGGTCACGGGACCGCCCTTGGCAATCTGTTCCTTGAACAGTGGTATGACACTGCCATTGCTGCCTAGCACGTTGCCGAAACGCACGGTGGTAAACTGTGTTGTGCTATGCCTGGAAAGTGCCTGCACATATATTTCGGCAGCCCGTTTTGTGGCCCCCATAATATTTGTAGGGTTGACCGCCTTGTCGGTGGAGATCATCACAAGATGCTTCACCTTGAATGTATGGGCAGCGTCGGCAATATTTTTGGAACCAAAGATATTATTCAGCACCGCCTGTGCCGGATTGTATTCCATCATGGGTACATGTTTGTAGGCGGCAGCATGAAAAACCACTTCCGGTGAAAACTCGTCAAAGGCTGCTTCGATCATCTCACGATCGCGCACGTCAGCAACCAAGGGGATGATGCGCAACTGTGGGTACTCTGTGGTCAGTTCTTTCTCAATCTCGTAGAGCGGTGTTTCAGCCTGCTCCAGCAGAATCAGCTTTTCCGGGGTAAACCCGGCCACCTGCCTGCATATCTCGCTGCCAATGCTGCCGGCAGCTCCGGTAACAAGCACTCGTTTGCCGGTCAGATATCCGCCGATCTGTTCCCGGTCCAGCCGAACAGGGTCACGACCGAGCAGGTCCTCAATTTCAACGTTCTTGATCTGTGAGACAGACAGGTTGCCATCGATCAGGTCACCAATGGCTGGGAGGGTTTTGAACTGCACGTCGGCGCATCGGCAGGATTCTACAATCCTGCGGATAATCCTGCTGTTACTGGATGACATGGCAATGATAACATTTTCAATTTCATGCTTTTTGATCAATCCATGAAGTTCATCAGTATTGCCGAGAACGGGAATACCGTGCAGTTTCATGCGGTGTTTTTCTAGGTCGTCATCAATAAAACCAATCACATGAAAAGCTGCTTCGTTCTGGCGTCTGATCTCTTTTATTAGCATGCTGCCAGTTGTGCCGGCGCCAATGATCAGCGTGCGTTGCCCTGTCTTGTTTCTGCTCATCAGACAGTTTTCCCGATAGATCCTCCAAACCAGTCGGCTGGCTGACATCATGGCCAGTAGCAAGAACCAGTCCAGGAAGAAGATTGAGCGCGGGTAGGGTGCGAAGTGTCTGTAATACATCAGCGCAAACACCGCAACCACTGATGAAATGGTTACAACCTTAAGGATCTCAATGCCATCCTGCAGAGAGGCATAACGCCAGATGTTCTGATAAAGACCCGAAACCAGAAAAATAAAGGGTTTTACAAGCATGACAGCTGCCAATCCCTGCCAGAAGATGGATTGCATCTCTTGGGGAATGACCAGGTCAAACCGCAACAGAAATGCCATTGTGAAGGCCAGCCCGATTAGACATATATCCAGCAGGAATACAATCAGGCGTCTTTTGCTCAGGTTGAATGCGGATGTTATGGTCAATGTTGAACCCCTTCTTTTTTCAATACCTTGATAAAAGTCAGGAAAATAATCTTAATATCAAGCCATAAGCTTCTGTTTAACAGGTAATACTCATCGTAGTCAACTTTTACAGGGATGGGAAGTTCGTCTCGCCCATTTATCTGTGCCCATCCGGTAAGCCCCGGTGTCTGAGCATGGATTCCTTTTTGGGTCCTGAGTTCAATCAGGTCATACTGGTTGAACAGAGCAGGGCGGGGCCCCACAAAACTCATATCCCCTTTGAGAATACTCCAAAGTTGCGGTAGTTCGTCCAAGCTTGTTTTGCGTAGAAAACCACCGACAGGGGTCAGCCACTGATCCGGATTTTCAAGCAGGTGTGTTGCAACGGCAGGGGTGTCAATGCGCATGGTGCGAAATTTAGGCATACGGAAGATATTGTTATATCTGCCAACCCGGTTGGACCAGTAAATAATAGGACCAGCAGATGTTAGTCTTATAGCCAATGCTACAATTGTAAGAGGCAATGAACATAAGAGAAATAATAATGTTGAAAATATAATGTCAAATATGCGTTTCATGTCTGTATTAATTAATTGGTATTATTCTAGTGGTTTAATTTCGAATTCTCTGCTTCTTGTATTCCAAGATTGCCAGTGGATAAAACCAAGTGTAGCAAGGCCTACCATGATAGCAAATCCTGCATTTAAATTTCCATAATGAAATGAAATACCTATACCCGCCAAAACAAACCAACTGAGAATGATTAGCAGTAATTCTGATGGTTTGATAAGTTTTGATTCCTGTTCCAAAATTATGAGTAAGCTCGCCGAGACAGCGGTAGAAGTAACAGAACTCAAGGCGATTCCATATATTCCATATTTTGGTACAAGAATGAGATTACCCAACAAATTGATTATAAACAACCCAATAGCGGCAATTACTGTTTTTTTGACTTGATTTGTAACTGCTGAAATTTTGATTATAACTGTACTAGAAACAATCATGGGTAATTGAAGTGTGCCAATTTTTACGATTTCAGAAAGCTTATTTATCTGGGCATCTGTTACATTCCCGCCTTTTAGCATTGTATAGACAAGTGGTTCGCTAAAAAGGAAAATGATAACGGAAAGGAGTAAACCAATCCATGTTCCTGAGAGCAGCAGGAAATAAACGTCGTTTGCAAGGTCTTTCAAATTTCCTTTTGTTGCCCATTTTGCCAGATGAGGCAAAACAACAGCAGTAATGCCAACGCTTGATAATCCATTGAATAAACTGACTATCTTGCTTGCGAGTGACCAAGAGGCAGCTGTTCCGTTATCAAGGGAATTTGCAAAGTAGAAATTTATTGGGACTACAATTGCGGTAAAAAAAGCTGCAATTGATAACCACTTATATGAAATAAATACTTCATTTACAGAGTTGCATATAAGTTTTTGGGGCCACAGGTTAAAACCACACTTTTTAGTCATAAAATAGACTAAGACAGCATTAAACATTGTGCCAATTACCATTCCGAAAGCAGCGGCATGTAAGCCATAGCCAGATGGTGCTACTAAAATAGAAGCTATTGCCAGTATTGGGACAACCAGTTGTGCAAGCGCCGCCTGTTTTGAATAGTGCAAGCTATTCAAAATGCTGTTTCCAATAATTGTCCATGCAGACAGAATCATTAATGCTGAGAAGATGCTGAGAAAGAAGGCTCCATTTTTTATAGGCGCAGTTTCACTGGTTCCTAGCATTAATTCCATTATTGGTGATGACGCTAAGGCTGTGAACAGCATGCAACCAGATAATATTATAACAAGTATAAACAATACGCCTTGTTCAATAGGTAGTCGCTTACTTTTGATTGACACAGATTTTAGAAATAGTGAGGTAAAAGCATCAGGGATTGGCATTGACAAAAAAGTTACAAAAAACATGGGAACCATTGAAGCCGTGAAAAACACATCAAGGTTTGTGCTCATGCCGTACATTCTTACCAGTAAGAGATCCCTTGCCATGAATCCCAGGAAACAGCAAAAAGTTATTATCAATACGATGGCACCTGATGCCGCAACTGTTTCCAGTTTTTCCTTTCTGTCTTTATGGGTATTAAATAAAACTGTATCTGCATGCAAGCCGGTTGTTAGTTTGTCAGCCGACTTTAATGCGCTTAGAATAGCATGTGCCCAGCCTGTAGCTCCACATAGCAGCACAAAAAACCATATGCCATAACGCTGGCGGTACAGTGTGCCGACATTGGGGTGAACATAGGCAAGGATTGTAAGCAGGCAGCACACAAAAACCAGTCCTGCCATTATTTTCCTGCTCGGTTGTTTGACGAACAGGATGAACGCCCCTGATGCTACTACGTACCAGATAAGAGTTTCCACAGCTCCGACCAGGCGAGGGGCTGATACCCTTTCTGTCCAAGTGTCAGGAAATGGAGCAAATAAACCTACAAATAGTGCCCGTGGTAGATATGTCAACATGCTTGCAGCATTGTATGGGACTATATGGTCATCAATGGATGATCCTGCCCCCACGGATTTGCTGTAAAGAATAAAATGGGCGCGTATAATTGCTACCCGTTCAAGTTTGTGGTCTACTGAAGCTGGCAGATACCGGCTTGCGGCCCATGTCTGTTTTTTTAATTCGCTGGCAAAGTGAGACACATTTGCTTCGTCGTAGGCGCCCAACGCTGGTCTGTACTTTGAGAATAGTGCGTACACAGTTACTACCATGATTAGCAGGGCTATTGCGGCAAGCAGTGCAAAATAATCGTTTCTTAACGATCGGCGAGTCAAGGATGTCGCAAATAGTGAAAACCATGAAACACTAAACGAGAGGATTATCAGCAGCGGGTAGTATGGGCGCACAATTGAAAGCAGGACTGCCCCTGAAATCATGTAAATGCCGGGCTTAATCATCTGCTGTAGTTGTTTTGAGTCAATTGCAGACAGCCATGCATATAACATCAAAAGTATTCCTGCTATGGAAAAGGCATCCTTGTGGTTCTGACCATACCATTGTAAAGCTGAAGGGAATGTTAAAAACAGAATACCGGCGATAAGACCGCCAAGCCGACCTGTCTTGCCAGGCCAAAGTTTTTGGCCAATGAGATATATCAGAAGGGCTCCGGTTGCGTGAGCGGCGGCGTTGAATGGTATGAAACATGCCGGTTCCGGGCCCCAAACGGCATATACAGCAGATAGCAGTCCCACATTTCCAGTCGCTCCGGGAAAGAGCTGCCATGCCGACCATCCGTAAAGCCTGATTTTTTCCGCTGCGTTAACTGCAAGGTCGTGAAACACAACTGCATCATTGTGAAGTAACCCATTTCCTGCATGAAGTGCCGGAAGCTCAGGCAGAATAAGCTTCTGAAACATGAGTGCCAGAAGAGATGCATACAGGAAGCCAAAAAACCAAAATAGGAAACCGCTTGGAAAGCTATTTACTTTTTTTTGATTTGACTGGTTATCCGAGAAAATGGTAGGTGGATTGGTCATGATTATACTCAAATTGATTGTTTGCCATATAAAAGCAGGTAATAGAAATCTTTCAATGCCTTAACCAAAATATCCTGCGAAAATAATTTTATTGCACGTTCGCGGGCGTTACAGCCCAACTTATTTCTTGTGCCGACATCTTTACACATAACTGACATGCAAGAGGCGATTTCGGAAATATTTCCAGGCGTATGCAGCAGGCCAGTTTCTTTGTCAATAACAGCGTCACTGATCCCATAAATATTAGAGGCAATTGATGGAATACCGGTTGCCGCCGCTTCTATGGTAACCATTCCAAATCCTTCACGGTAGCTGGGAAGACATAGCACATCTGCTGCCATCATATATTGCTCGGGAGTTTTTGTGTAACCGATGAAATGAGCTCTATTTGAAAATTCTTTTAGGGACTTTATAATCTTACATTGCAAGTTTTCCTCATCTGGTCCAACAAACAGTATTTCAGCGTTGTGTGTGTCGCACATCAGCCGTTTAAAAGCTTCAGCAAGATCCATCACACCCTTGTCTCTGGTCAATCGCCCTAAAAAAAGAAAAAGAACCGCATCTGCCGATACGTCAAGCTGATTTCTGATACCTTCCCTTAGCTCTCTGTTAGCGCAAAACCTTTCGGGATCTACTCCGCTGACAGAACCATTTGCCAGCACTGTGAGCTTCTTCGATGATGCAATCTTTTCTGATAGAAGGATATCTCGTTGAGATTGGCTGTCTGTGAGTAGATGTGTTGCGCATAATGCTGTCAGTTTATCAATATGTTTCAAAAACAATCTTTTCATGCCTGAACTGTTTGCCCATACCTGTCCGGTGAAACAATGTATTCTTATCGGGATTTTCGAGACTGCTCCAGCAATCATGGTCAACAGACCAGCTTTCGGGGCTATAGAATGGATAAGTTGAAAGTCATTTTTACGGAAAATGGATATTAATCTGAAAAGTGCTTTCAGGTCTTGGATAACGCTTATTTTTCGCTCTATCCTGACAGGCATGACTTTTACGTCAATACCATGTGGCCTCAGAAAATGCGGATTATCTGTATTTACAATGATGGTAAGGTCGTAATGCTGTTGAAGCATCCTTATATGAGGCAACATAAAGAACATGATTGGAAGTTCAACGGTTGAAACTATACAAATTTTCTGCAAAACTAATATCCTTTGGATAGCCTTTTTAGTATTCTTAACACATATTTTAGCAGTGAAAACAGGGACAATACCAAGTAAATCCAAAAAGAAACAGCTCTTCTTTCAAATAACCGTCTGTACGTGTCCAACTCACCCTTTTCCATGCCCCACATATTTGCACTCAGCCCCGAGTCGCCGTATGGCGCCTTGTGCAATCTCGCTAAAGCTGGAGTGAGAAAGTAGCAATCATAATTACAGGCGATTGTCAGCCATAACAAATAATCTTCAGCATATCTTTTATCTTCTGCAAAACGCTCCTGAAGTGCCCTTTTTAACATTACAGTAGGCGTTGAAAAGTAATTTGACAGCAATAACCTTCTAAACGGAATGTGTCTAGCAATTATTTCTTCAGAAGTATTAGTAAAATGTTCGGCAGAGCCATCAACTGCATAATTATGTGCAGAAAGAAACGCTTGGGGATTTTTATGCATCCAGCCATATTGTACTTCAATTTTTTGTGGATGCCATGAATCATCGGCATCCAGGAACGCAATGTATGGCTGCGTAGCATTTACCCAGCCTACATTACGCGCAGAAGATGGCCCGTTGTTAAATGGCAATTTGAACACTTTAATCAATCCGCACAACTGGGTTGCTAATTCTTCAAGTATCTGGATCGTATCATCAGTGCTGGCATCATCGATGAGAATAACTTCAGCAGGAAGGGCTGTTTGGTTTAATATTGACTCAACGGCACGTTTTATTGTCAATGCGCAGTTATAACAAGGTATTATTACTGCTACCGGTACAGTCTGTTTGTTTTCAAAGGCCGTATTGCCAGATTTGTTGGAAGATGTTAACGCCACTTTAACCAATCCCAGTTGCCGTTTATCTTTTGTTCAAGAATAGCAGTTGAATCTTCAGCCCATATATCAATTCTGGACAACTGCATCTTGTTGGGCGCACTCCGGTTGACCTCAAATCTGCTGCACGCCCCTAGTCTGTAACCTGCCTCCAATGCGCATTCAGCAACACGCTGGTTAACTGAACCATGGGGATAAGAAATGCAACTGATCTCTCGCCCTGTAATGTCCTCCAGGAGTTGCTTGCTATCATGCAGTTCTGCACGCAAATCTGAATCACTGCATTCAGCCAGCCGCCTGTGTGTCATGCCGTGAGAACCTATGTTGGCAAAACGACATTCAGACAACTCTTTAAGTTTCTCTGGGGTCAGAAATCCACTTGTCCTGGCGGCAACAGCACCCGCAGTTACGAAAACCGTGAAAGGAATTTCAAGCTGCTCAAGTACAGATTTTGCCACTATCAAATTATCGGCATATCCATCGTCAAAGGTGACTGAAACGGTTTTGTGTTCTGAGCGTAACATTTTTTCCGATAATGCCGATAGCGCTGTTCTATGCTTACTGGCAATAAAGCGCATATGCTTTTCAAAAAGTGTTGGAGATATATTGTAAAGCCCAAGTTTGTCATCGGCTATCGGTGTGCCGACGGCATGATACATTAAAATGCAGTGCCCGGCAGCGTTGCTGGTTGAACAATTCAACAATCCGTAAATTGAGGTAAGCATATGCTGCAAAGTTTTACGTACGGATTTACGCATATTATCACATTCCGCGGGAACGACGCTTGATCATGAAGTTTGCTGCTAACCCAAGCAGTGGTCGATTTGCCCAATCCCATTCACCTAAATGATAGAGTTCCTCTGCCCCTGTCCCTTTTTTAAAGTCATATACGCCTTTATTGTTCACGGGATCCACTCCGCTCATATCGTACCAGGAAACCCCTCTTGATGCACATAAACGCATCAGTTCCCAGAATGCTGCATGGGAAGCATAAACTTTGCGGCCTTCCGGGGTTGCAGCAGCAAAAATGTCCCACGCCTTATTGCCCAGAATCAGTGCCCCTCGCAATGCCAGAATATTGCCTGCTGAGTCGGAGCAGCGCACAACCAGACAATTGCTGCCAAAAGATTCAAGCATTGAAACTAAACCAGCCTTTGATATCTGTTCCTGTATGTTCTTGTGTGATTGCATGGCCTGATACACTGCCAGCATCTTGTCTGGTTCTGGCAAAATCCACTCAGTTGTGCAGTTGTCATGTTTCTGAGAACGTTTAAGATTATGCCGCCAGTTTTTACTGGCAAAAGACAACCTTGTTGCTTCGTCGGCAGCAAGATTGTAAGTCATGCTGATGCCACTGTTAAGCGGTGCAGATACAGGTCTCCATCCGGCTTGATGCAGTTTTTTAATGTCACTATCCTGTTTTGCATGCATTGGATTAATCCGGCAATACAGGTTAAAGACCCCAGTTGATGACCGCAATAAGGTTCTGAATTGATCGTCGAGCAATTCGGCCGGACCAAGAGGCCCTCCAGGTATCCAGGCCAGAGCTGTATTTAGTGGCAGTTTTTTTACCAACGCCTGTGCCATCGAAACAATGTTCCCATCATGTCTGGCAACTAGTTTATGCGGAAACCATCCGAAATCACAGCGATGCTGCCCCCATTGATGACACTGATAGATTGTGTAGTCGGGGAATTTCTGCAAAGCAGCATTCCACTCATCTGCAGAACCTTCCCATTTTTCCCAGCTTAACATAAAAAATTTACCCACCATAAATTTCGATAAAAGACAGGTGCTGATGTTGCTATTGAGTCTGGCAGATCTGGCCAGCTTGAACATTCAAAGCCAAATTTCCTTGAAAGGCTTGCAACTTTAAGGGCATTAGCTGCATCAGCCCTGAATACATAACCGTAAGGTGCACATCCTGCGTGAAGTGAGTTGAAAACCGGCTTGATATCCATTTTACTCAGCAGGTTGCTGAATTGTTCAAACAATTCGCGGCGTCTCTTCGTTTCTGCTGCAACATCATATTTTTCAAGTATACGCAATGATTCACAATGCACCGTAGGCGGACCAGGTATTTCTTTTTCGGCTTCTGGCATTGATAATGGTACTGCATGTCCTGTTTTTAGTTTGCGGACTATCCGGACAAGTTCTTCACCAAGGTTGCGTACTGGCACTCCTGTCATATTCTGGATGGTTCTTAACTGTCGCTTTACCAGGAAGCTTGCCGGCAATGGTTCTGAACGGCATGGCAGTTGCTTTTCAAGGCGATCTTTGAATGTGTTGCTATTTAAAAGCAAGGCAGCGCCATCCGGCAGAGGGAATGTCTTTCTCAAACTGAAGATGCCTATGTCGCCACGGCAGCCGAGAAGTATACCATCCTCATCACAACTTAAAAAACCGTGCGCATTGTCTTCTATCAGTATGGCCCCGGTTTTTTTACAGTAATCCCTGAAGGGGGCGAGGTTTTGTGCAAACCCGAAGTAGTTAACAGCAATGACGGCTTTGGGAGCTTCAACCATCGGAAATGAGATTGGCTGGAGCAGATCATCGCTATCATAATAAACCGGAATTGCGCCCGAAATATTTATCGGGGCCAGAAACTCTCGGCACATGAAGGATGGAATCAAAATTTTATCACCAGGCATTATTGTCAGCAGGCGAAGAGCCTCAAGTAATGCATGACGGGCAAGGCTGTAGTAACGCACAGATGAGTTTTTGGGAAAAAACTTTATGTCCAGTTTTTCCATCATTCGGCTATGCCTGTTTTTCTCAGAATCCTGCTGAAAATTGTGAATGGGATGGCTGGAAAGTCTGCGAACGCCTTGGCAATACAGCTGAAAGCATCAGCATACGCATTTTCTGATATAAGCCGACGGGCAGCGTTTATTCGTGTAATAGACTTTCTGCGGTTAAGCTGTGACTCAGTTACCTGGCATATCTCTCGCAAACTTGAAAAGTGCTTTTCGACAACATGCAATTCAGCATTCATGTTACGTATGACCGCTTTACTGGCATTGCCTTCGTGTATCCTGTACTCTCCAAGCATTGTATCGATGAAAGCAAAACGGACATTATTACGAGCCAGTTTAAGCCAGAGTTCATAATCTTCTGCGGTAATCATTTCCAGTGCCTCTGAAAAACATCCTGCCTCAAGCAGACACTGCTTTCTGACAATGATTGCTGATGTGGAAAGACAGTTGCCTTCAAACAGCAGATGCTTGTAATCAGCTCGTCCCAAAGGGCCATACTGCATTCTGGCGGCCACATGACCATCCTTCTGCCAGATTTCACCGTGGCAGACAAGGTCAACGTCTGCAGTAAGTGCAGCCAGCGAGAGTTCAAGTTTGGTTGGGTACCAGAAGTCATCTGAATCCAGAAAAGCAATAATATTGGCCCTGGCGTTTCTGATTCCTTCATTACGTGATGCAGCGATGATGCCCTTGTTGCTGAAATTGATCAGCGTGAACCTTTGGTCGTTGAAACTATTGACAACCTCAATAGTCTCATCAGTAGAAAAATTATTAATTACAATCGCTTCCCAGTTAGTAAAAGTCTGGGCCTGTAGGGCTTTTAATGCCTCATGCAGCATGGGGGCGTGGTTGTAGGTAGGGATGATTACCGATACGAATGGGGTTGGAGACATATAGTTAACTTGTCCTGAATTCTTTTAAACAAAGCCTCAAAGTGGCGTCTATTTCGTTGTCCATATTGCCAGTGAGCTTGAAACCGGTGGCCTTGAGTTTATCAATTCTGTAGTCCAAGTCATTACTGACTTCACCCTGTTCAGGCTCAGGACGGAGCAGGGCAGGGGTGAATTCCATTATTTCTGCACAACGGGCCTGAATACGTTCTGCAACATCTATAATTCTCAGCGGCAGTTCTCCGCCCAGGTTGAACAGACCATCACTGCACAAACTGGATGGCAGTGACAGCAGGTGATGAACTCCGCTGGCAACATCATGGAGGGTGATAAAATCGCGGCGCTGCAAACCGGTTGACTGCAGCTTGAGTTGGCCGGTTTCAACAGCCTGACGGCAGAGGTCGTTGAATACCAGCGTCCAGCGGTTGACATCGCTTGTTAGTGGGGCGCCAAATCCGTTTGAAAGTCTTACAGTAATACCTTCCATTGATTTTCGAGTATGTGCGGCAAATACAAAGTCCTCGGCTGTCCGGTGTGTGATTGCATAAGGATGAACAGGCCTGGCAAAGGTTGTTTCTGTGATGGTTCCGACTAGAGGCGCACCATAAACGTGGGCTGTAGAAAAGTATATAAAGCGTTTCACGCCGGAGTATTCTGCCGCCTGCAGGAGTTTGAGTGTGCCGGCACCGTTTATCTGGAGGGCCAGCTCCGGATCTTTTGAGCTATCGATTTCGTTCAGGGCTGCGAGATGGACTATGGCATCAATACCACGACAGGCCGTTTCAAGAGATGCGCTGTCGGTCAAATCAATGGTTACACAACGGCTTGACGAAAGCGATTCAGGTATAAGCCGTTTCCCCCTGAGTCCCAGTAAAAGTTCATATTCTTTTTGATTTGCAAGGTAATCGGCGATTCTACCGCCAAGATATCCCAAGGCGCCTGTAATTAATACCTTGGTGCTCATCTGTGAACAATATCCCATTTATAGGGGATTCTTGGATCAAACGGGTCAAGACGGTCAATCTCAGTCGGATCATGGGAGATATCGGTACAGTTGGCGACAATGGCCATTTCGGTGCCGATACCTTTAAAACCGTTCCAGACAAAAGGTGGCACTGTCACCAGACAATAATTGTCCTGGCCCAGAAATAGTTCTTGAAGTTCGCCTTTTGTCGGGCTTTCAGGGCGGTCATCGTATAGGACGAATTTGATATGACCATGGGGTACGGCATAGTTGAGGGTCATTCTGGAATGAATGTGCCACCCCTTGATGGCTCCTGGATATACGCACGAAAAGTAGATTTCGCCGAATCCCTTGAAGTTGTCTGAGTCGGATCGAAGCATGTGCATGATTTTACCGCGTTCATCCAGTATCTGTTTGAGAGGGGTTACCATTACGCCATCTATCATAAAACGGTCTCCATGAATGAGCATATCTGCTTGCGGGTAATATCAACGGCTGGTTGTCCTGCTGAAGTTTCTCTGTACCAAGCGGCTGTTTCTGATATGGCACGTTCAAAATTCCAGCTGGCATGCCAGCCCAGCAGGTGATGGGACTTGTCGCAATTTAGATGCAATAGTGTCGCTTCATGGGGGGCAACTTCCGGTTTACGAACCTCGTAAGTGCCTTCTCCCCATGCGTCTATTAACTTTTCTGTGAGTTCCTGCACCGTTTTGATGGATTCGTGTGCAGGCCCGAAGTTCCATGCGCCGGAATATCTAACCGGTTCGCTGTAAAGCCGGCATGCGATCAGCAAATAGCCGGACAGAGGATCAAGCACGTGTTGCCAAGGCCTTGTTGCATCCGGGTTTCTGACTATCACGGGGTCATTTTTCATCAAAGCGCGAATGCAATCCGGAACAATTCTGTCTGCGGCCCAGTCGCCACCGCCAATGACATTGCCGGCCCTGACGCTGGCGGCTCCAAATCCTTCCCTGAACCTGAAGAATGAGTCAATATAAGACGATATGACCAGTTCTGCAGCTGCCTTGGAGGCGCTGTAAGGGTCATGTCCCCCAAGTTCGTCCTGTTCTCTGTATCCCCATATCCATTCACGGTTTTTGTAACATTTGTCTGATGTTACATAAACAAGAGATTTTACGGAGGATGTATGCCGGACCGCTTCCAGAACATTTACAGAGCCCAAAACATTTGTATCAAATGTCAGTTTGGGTTCCTCATAGGAAAGCCTGACCAGGGATTGCGCTGCCAGATGAAATACAAATTCCGGACGAACCCTCTCAAATACTGTATTAAGGCGGTTTCCATTCCTGAGATCCCCATCGGAATGACAGATGATTTTATCCAGCCCCATAGCGTCATAGAGGCTGTTTTCATCTGCAGGCAGGGCATATCCATATACATCAGCACCGAGGCAGTGCAGCCAGTAAGATAGCCAGGCGCCCTTAAATCCGGTGTCTCCGGTTATCAGTACCCGCTTGCCTTTAATAACAGAAAGCTCTTTTACCAGATCAGCCATGGTGCCTCTCTATTTTCATACATGCCATTCAACAGGCTGTAATCACGATATGTGTCCATTGGTTGCCAGAAACCGTCATGTTCGTATACCATTATCTGTCTGTCTGCAACCAGCCTTCTCATGGGTTCCTGTTCCAGCACAAGGTCATCCCGGTCGTCCAGATAGTCGAACAATCTTTTGCTGCATACAAAGAAACCACCCGATATCCGGCCTCCGCTGG